>ENA-OZVO01000438-OZVO01000438.1-human-gut-metagenome-genome-assembly--contig:-NODE-438-length-12554-cov-3.831347_pt1 | contig 12554 bp, 8 predicted proteins | sample MGYA00243447_ERZ654049 | MGnify/ENA primary metagenome ERZ654049 (study PRJEB26926, sample SAMN06164906) | human gut metagenome | biome: ENVO:00009003; feature: ENVO:2100002; material: ENVO:00002003... | reverse complement strand
TACGAGATCGCTCAGTGTCTCGTGGGCTCGGAGATGTGTATAAGAGACAGTACATGAACAGCAGCCGAATCGGGCGCGGGTAAATATCCACCGGATACTCGCACGCCGTTCGCCCGCCGTAGGTCAGGATATTCACCGCCTCGATGGACTGCACGGACAGAAAGCACAGCGTCGCTTCCACCAGAAACAGCCCAAGCAGCATCAGCACCGTCCCCGCGACGGAAATCATCAGCAGCACCGCGCTCCCCAGCGTCCACGGAATGCCCAGCTGCGTGACCGAAAGCCACATCAACACAATCCCCAGCACCGCCGTGCTCAGCCGCCGCGGGTCAGTGCTGCTGCACAGCACCTGAAGAAGCAAATTCCGTGGACGCAGGAGAATCTGGTCGAACTCACCGCCCTGCACAACCCGCGAAAACGCTGTTAGCCCGCGCCCGACACACTCCGTGATGGCGAACGTCATCTGCATCATGCCGAAGAAAAACATGATTTCGCTCCCCGACCACTGCCCAACCGACGTGAACCGCCCCAGCAGCACCAGCACCGCCATCAATTCACTGCCGGACATCACCAGCTGCGCCAGCGTCTGCATCCAGAACGACGCGCGGTACTGCGTCGCGCACCGCCACTGCATCCGCAGGGCATGAAACACATACTTCATCTCGCTTCACCCTCCCTGAATCGTGAGCTGATTCAGCTGATACCGCCACATTCTGCGCCCAAGGGCGACCAGCAGCATCAGCCAAAGCAGCTGCACGCCGATGTTCAGCGCCCACTCCCCCGCCGCCTGCGCGTGCAGATACATGCGAATCGGCGCATCAAGCGACTGCGCGAACGGCTGATAGCGGATGAGCGCCTGCACGCTGTCCGGGAAGAGCGTCAGGGGGATGATATTGCCCGCGAAAGCATTGCTGATGAAGGTGATGATGGCGTTGATGCCGCGGTTGTCCATCGTCTGCATCAGGATAGCGCCTGAAATGCCCGCAATCGCGCACAGGTTCATCACGCCGATGAGCAGCGATACGAATGCCTGCATCAGTGCGAGCAGGCTTTCCGGCGGCTGCATCCGCCACGCGGTCGGCAGCAGGAATTGCAGCGCAATCATCGGCACAAGCCGCATCAGCGCATTCACATGCCGCTGCGCCATGTTCCGCACGAACGCGAAGCGATACTGATCGACCGGGCGAAGCACCGCATACGCCAGCCCGCCCGTCATCACCTGCTGTATCAGCTCCGTGTCGTTCATCAGCAATACGCGGAAAAACATCTGCTGAAGCCACACATAGGTGATGGTTTCCGCCAGTTCCGCTTGATTTTCCCCCCGGAACAACGCCGTGTACAGGAACACATACAGCAGCCCGAAGAACGCCTGCGTCACCAGCCCGCCCAGCGCCGCCGCGCGGTACTGCGTCTCCTGCATAGCTTTGAGCCGGTAGAGGGAGAAATACGGCTTCCACGATGCAATCCACGTCTTCATAGCGCCATCTCCCGGTACATCCGCGCAATCAGCTCATCGACATTCTGCTCTTCAATCGCCATTTCGTGCATTTTGCCCGCCGCCATCACCTGCTGCATCGTGCGGGACAAATCGCCGTCTTTTTGCAGGGTGATGCGCCATGTATCGCCGTCTTTCACTGCGCCCTGCGGCAGTTTCGACGCATCCGCCGCGCCGTCGTAGGTGACGGTCAGCGTGTGCGCGGTGTCGTAGCGGTGCAGCAGATTCGTCAGCGTGCCGTCATAGAGCAGCTGCCCGTGTCCCAGCACCATCACCCGGCTGCACAGCGCGCGCATGTCCTCCATGTCGTGCGTCGTCAGCAAAATCGTCGTCCGGCGCGTCTCGTTCTCCACCCGCAGGAACTCCCGCAGCTTCAATTTGCTCACTGCGTCCAGCCCGATGGTCGGCTCATCGAGGAACAGCAGCTCCGGCTCATGCAGCAGCGACCCGCACAGCTCCGCGCGCATCCGCTGCCCCAGCGACAATTGCCGCAGCGGCGACTGCATGATGTCCCCCAAGTCCAGCGCCGTCATCAATTCATCCAGCCGATGCCGATAGCGCCCCTCGTCAATGCTGTAAATGTCGCGCAGGAGGTCGAACGAATCGCGAATCGGCACGTCCCACCAGAGCTGCATCCGCTGCCCGAACACTGCGCCGAGGCTGCGCACATGCGCCTTCCGCTCCGCCCACGGCGTGCGCCCATCCACCGTGCAGCTGCCGCTCGTCGGCGTCAGGATACCCGTCATCAGCTTGACCAAGGTACTCTTGCCCGCGCCATTCGGTCCAATCAGCCCGACGAGTTCCCCGCGCCCAATGCGGAAGGATACGTCCCTGAGCGCCTGCACCTCGCGTGTTTCCCGCCGCCACAGGCGCGTGATGCCGCCATTCTCCGGCTTCTCCCGCCGGATGTATGTCTTTGTCAGCCCGTCTGTCACGATGAAAGGCGGATTTATCCCCTGCTGTTCCATGGCTTGCCTCCTTTGGATGCGCGCACGTCAATTTTTTTGCCGACACCAAAAAAGCAGCGCCGTCCTGCCGCGTTTTTCTTCGCGGGAATCGGACAGCGCTGCTCACTATTTTGGCAGATGTCGTGCTTTTTCGCACATCGGGAGTGTCATTATATCATCGGGTCGTTGTTCTGTCAATATCCAATCTGGGAAAAATCACCGCATCAGCTCGTACATCATGATGGCGGCGGCGATCGCGGCATTCAGGCTCTCCGCGCCGCCGCGCATGGGCAGGCGAACCCGGTGCGTCGCGGTCTGCTGCACTTGTTCGCTCACGCCGTTGCCCTCGTTGCCGATGATGAGGGCAAAGCGTTCCGCTACGCCCTGCCGCTCATAGAACGGCGTGCCGTCCAGCTGCGAGGACAGGATGCTGTACCCCTTTTCGCGCAGCTTCGTCAGTTCGCCGGGCAAATCGTCCGTCGTGCGCAGGTTCATGCGGAAGATGCTGCCCATCGTCGCGCGCAGCACCTTCGGGCTGAACACGTCCGCGCACTGATTCGAGAGCAGCACGCCGTCCAGCCCCGCCGCATCCGCCGTGCGGATAATTGTGCCGACGTTGCCGGGGTCCTGCACGCCGTCGAGGACGACGATGTGCTTCCCCAGCGCGCTTTGCTCCTTCATCCGCACGACGGCGGCGATGCCCTGCGGCGTTTTGGTGTCGCAGACCGCCGCCAGCACATGCGCCGGCAGCTCGTAAACCGGCATGGTCAGCCCGTCGGGGAGTTCCATACCCTCCTGCACCAGCACTGTTTCCACGTCAAACGCGGAAGCAAGCGCTTCTTCCACCATCTTGCGCCCCTCCACCAGAAAGCAGCCGCTTTCCCGGCGCCCCTTGCGGTCTTTGAGCGCCTTCCACGCGGCGACTTTCGGGTTTTTCAGGCTCGTAATGTGTTCCATGATGCTTCTCCCTTAGTTCGTGCCGCGGAAGCCCTTGCCGATGATTTCGCCCGTGTTCATAATCAGCACGAACGCGTGGGGGTCAACCATCTTGACGTACTTGCGCAGCATAATCGCCTCGTGGCGCTTCATCACCGTCATCAGCACCGTGCGGCCCTCGTGCGTGTACGCGCCTTCGCCGTGCAGTTCGGTCGCGCCGCGCTTGAGCACGTTCGTAATATACTGCTCGATTTCGCGCGGTTTGGTCGTGATGATATGGAAGTATTTATGCGTGTTGATGTTCTCCAGCACCATGTCCACCAGCAGGCTCTTTATCACCAGACCGAGGATGCAGAACAACCCGGTTTCCATGCCGAACGCGACGCACGCCATCAGGGTGATGATGAGGTCGCTGCACATCAGCGCGCGCCCGATGTTGAGGCTGGTGTACTTGCGCAGAATCATGGCGACAATGTCCGTGCCACCGGAGGACGCGTCGAGGTTGAAGAGAATCGCCGAGCCGACCGCGGGCAGGCTGACAGCGAAAATCAGCTCCATGAGGGGCTGGGAGGTCATCGGCGCGTTCATCGGAATGATGCGCTCCAGCCCCCACGTCAGTCCCGACATCAGCAGGCTGACATACGTCGTGCGTCCGCCGAAGCCCTTGCCGAGCACAATGTAGCCGACGATGAGCAGCAGGACGTTGATCATCATGACGAAATCGCCATTGGTGAAATTCGGAATATAATGGCTCAAAATGACCGCCATACCGCTTACGCCGCCGGTGGAAAAATGGTTCGGAAACTTGAAGAAGTAGATGCCCAGCGTCATAATCACCGTGCCGAGCGTCAGCAATGCGTATTCCTTCACATTTTCCCGTACTTTTGCCTTCTGCATGAATTGCAACTTCCTTTCCCAGAGGCGCTGCCTCTGGATTCCGCCAAAGGGTCTTCGACCCTCTGGACTCCCTTTTTCGCGATTGAGTTGGTGACAACTGCATAATTTACCCGCGTGTTTATTTTTGAGAACGGTGCATCCGCTTGCGCAGCTTCTTCCGAAACGTTTCGCGGTCGAACAGCAGGAAGCCAATCGTCCGCTTCACCAGCCCGGTCTGCTCCGGGATGAAGCCAATCATGCGGCTCGGCGCGTCCGCCGCGCCCAGCTCGTGCGCCGCAACCGCCGCCTCCGCCGACTGGTCGCGCACCAGCGTCCGCAAATCCAGCGCGTTCTCCCCCGCGAACACCATGTCCTCAAACGGGATGTTCCGCAGCAGCTCCGCGTCCGCTTCGGGCAGCTGCCGCAGCGCCCCCTCGAAGGGCAGCGACATTGCCAGCTGCACGCCGGGATTGTCAAGTGACTGCATCACGCCCGTTCCGGCGAAGGTATCGTGGAAGTCGCGCACGAACCGCAGCGCATGATGCTGGACGCAGGTCGACAGGAAATGCGCGGCTTCATTGCGCCCCTCCTGCGCGTACACCGGGACGACACGCGCATTCTGCCGCTCGAAGCCCATGCAGGGCGCTTCGTCGGAGGACAGCAGGAACTCGCGGAACGCGCCGGACATGGCGGGCGGCATCGGATAGAAGCAGTGCACAGGAAAATCATACGCAGCGGACAAGCGCTCGCTGTTCCGCCCGTCCGCATGAACGTAGTAGACCGGAACCGCGCGCTGCGTCAGCTGGCAAATCGCCGCCTGCAAGCGCCCGCTGTACCCCATATCAAAGCACGCTGAGCCTTCCGGCAGCTTTTCCTCATAATACGCCCGCGCCGCGCTGTATGCCGCCTGATGACGGCAGCCGTCGTAGAGCTTGTCGCGGAAGAAGCGCAGAAACGATTCCCAGCGCGTTTTCTGCTGAAACGGCGATTGCCACGGGAAACCCGCCGTCTCCGCCTGATGGCGCAGTTCGCTTTCCGGCGCGTCAAGCGTGCAGAAGGACAGCAGCTTCAGCGCCTTTTCGGGCGTGTAGACCGTCCAGCGCACCGGCAGCGCCGCCCAGTCGGTCGGATTCGCCATCAGCGCGGGCAGCAAGCACCGCCGCGACGCGGGAATGTAGTCTGTTTCGACAACATCCGCGTCCGTGCGCAGCAGCTCGACTGCCTGCCGCAGCAGCGCGCCATCCCGCGCGAGGAACACAAGCCGCTTTACGCCATCCGCCCGGCAGCGGCACAGCAGCCACTTCGCCAGCGCCAGCAGGTGTGTGCCGACGGCGTAGTACCCCAGCCGGGACGGATACGCCGCAAACGCGGAATCCGCCGTCGCGGGGGCATAGCCGTCGTCAAAGAAGCGGTTTGCCGCCAGCCCTTGTGCGCACCTGAGCGCCAGCGGCTGCATCGCGTCCGCCGTCGTGAAGCCCGCCAGACACCCGTGTCCCAGATTCGCCATCTGCGTGCAGTCCGCATCCATGAAAACATCCGCCGGGCGCGGCAGCAGCATCGCCCGCAAACCCGCTTTTTTCGCGGCTTCCACGTCGATTTTCGCATTGTCGCCGATGTGCAGCACGTTATCCGGCTTCACGCCCAGTTGCGCCGCCATCTTCCGGTAGAGCGCGCCGTTCCATTTCAGCGCGTTCTGCTCATTCGAGAGGAAGAAGCCGTCCCAGCCGCGGACGCCGCATTTTTCCAGCATCCGCCGAATCGTGTCCGCGTCAAGGTACATGTCCGACGTCAGCACGACGCGTTTTCCCGCCGCTTTCGCCAGATTGAACAGCTGCACGCCGGTTTTGCGCGGGCGGCAGAAATGCACCTCCGCCTCCCGCTCGTTGTAGGTCATTTGCCCCACGCAGTCGTCCGACACGCCCAGATTCTGCATCATGGCGCTGTAAATGTTCCACATCGTCACGTCAGCTTGCGTTTCGGGCAGCCACGCGCGCGCGCAGCTTTCCGCCTCCGTCCGCGCCTGTGCGAAGGAGGTCATGTTCCGCCGCGCCGCCCGCTGCCATTTGCCTTCCAGCGTGTGGAAGAGGTCAATCGGTGTGCGGAAGGGGCGCAGAATCAGCGTATCGAACACATCCAGCGAAATCACCGGGCAGTCGATGCCGTCCAGCCCCAGAATCGCGCGCTTGATGCGCTCCGTCCCGTCCCGCCACGGGGTCATCGGCTGGTCGAACCAGAAGATTTCCGGCAGATTCGCGTCCTTATCCAGCGAAAAATCCGGGCAGAGAGCCGCCGTCAAGCGGCTGATTTCCGGCTGATTCGCCGCCTTCCGCGCCTGCTCCGCCCACATCCGCGCATACCACTTTCGCGCCTTTTGCAGCTGCTGACGCGCTTGATTCGCCCCCTGCTGATGCAGAAATTCATCCGCAAAGGCAAACACCTGCGCAATATCGGCGTAATTTTTGCGGAATTTTGCCGGATTCCCCGCCGCCCCCGTCGAGGACGACGGATGTTCACAGTAGAACACGCCGTCGCCGCGGTGCCGCCCGAAACCCTGCGCAAAGAAATACAGCACGACGGAAAACGCAATGTCCTCCGTCATCACAATGTGCTTTTTCGCCAGCGGCGCGTAGTAGGGCGCGCACCGCAGCCACAAATCGCGTCGAATCACCTTGTTCCAAATGGTGTGGAAGCTGTAGCACGTCATCGCCTGCTGAAAAAACGCATCCCGCACCGCATTGCCGCGCAGCTCGTCCTCCAGCACACAGTCCGCATGAACCGGGCGCACGAAGCGGTCGCCGTTTTCGCGCTGCCAGACCGTGTCGCCCATCACGAGGTCAAAGTCGTTTTCTTCCGCCAGCGCGACGGCGGCACGGTAAAAATCCACCGACACAAAATCATCGCTGTCCAGAAAAGCGAGGTACTTGCCCGTCGCCGCGTCCGCGCCGGTCATCCGCGCCGCGAAAAGTCCGCGGTTCTGCGAATGCGTCAGCACTCGAAAGCGGCTGTCGCGCCGGGCATACTCCGCCAGCACCGCGCCCGCGCCATCCGGCGAGGCATCATCCACCAGCAGGAACTCCGCGTCCCGCAGCGACTGCGTGCGCAGCGACTCCAGACACGCGGGCAAATCCCGTTTCGTCCCATACACCGGAACGACCACAGACAGCGTTGCAGCCACCGCGCTTCTCCTTTCTGCCCATCCGAAAACGAGTGATACTTGCCGATTTTGACATGTACATTCTACCATATTCCCGTCCGATTGGCAAGCCTTTCGGGGGATTTTTACGCCCCCCCAAAAAACGCGGTCAGACAGCTTTTTTCGCCATCTGACCGCAGGATGCCCTATTTTGCGGATAATCCGCTTACCAAGTGATATCCTCGCCCGTCAGCGCCTTCCACGCCTTGCGGATATCCTTCTGATGCCGCACGCCGTTCTTCGGGTCGAGCTTCGCGGTTTCCTCCATCGTGCGCGGGAAATGGACGCACAAATGCCCGTCGAAGTCGTTATCCTTGATGCTGCCGGAGAGGTGGGGCATACAGTGCATGGAGGCCAGCACCCATGTGCCGCTGGGCAGCAGGACATACACCGGCTTCTCGTCCCACGAGAACTTGCCGCCCCACGCCGCCTTCATAATCGCGGTATCCTGCGCCGTCAGCGGCTCAGAGTCCGCGTGACGACCCAAGGAGTAGAAGCGCAGGCGGAAGGAGGAACCGCTTCTCGGCTCATAGACTAGCACCGTCTGCCCGCTCTTGATGGTCGGCTTGATTTCCGTGTACCACATCTGCAGCTTAATCTGGCTCTTTGCCGGACCATTGCCGAAGGAGCCGCCGTTATTGCCCGGTTCTGACTTGTTATCGTCCGGGAGCGCGGTATCGCCGGTCACGCAGTCGCCCGTGTACAGCTTCGTCTGCGTGTTCACGCCCGCGATGCCGTCCGGGGCAAGCCCGTTGCGCTTCTGGAATGCCAGCACCGCCGCGCGGGTCGTCTCGTCATAAGTGCCGTTGATGGTCACGGTATAGCGCAGGTTGCTCAGCGCCTGCTGGAGGCGCAGCACCGCGTCGCCCGTCGCGCCGACTTTCAGGTTGGTGTACACCGTCGGCGTGTTGGAATCAACCTGCTTGCCCTCCGCCGTAATCGCGTTGACGGAGTAGAGGATGGTGTACGTCGCCGTATCGCCGTTGCCGGAGCCGGTCAAGCCGTTGCGCAGCTGGAACGCACGCATGGCGGCGACGGTGTTCGCGCCGTACTTGCCGTCCACCTTGTCCGTCAGGTAGCCCAAATCCTTCAAGCGCTGCTGGACGCTCTTCACGTCGTCGCCCGTGCAGCCGGAATAGAGCAGGCGGGTCGGACGCGTCACGCCCGTGGTCGGGGTGGACGTCGGCGTGCTGATGGCAGCAAGCGCATCCGAAGAATACAGCTTCTTGTAGGTGCGCTTGCCCGCCACACCGTCCGCGCTCAAATTGTTGCGCAGCTGGAACGACGCAACCGCCGCCATCGTGCCCGTGCCGTAGTTGCCATCCACCGTGCCCGTGTAGTAGCCCAGCGCCTTCAAGCGGCTCTGCACGCTCTTCACGTCGTCGCCGGACATGCCGGGGCGCAGGATGCGCGTGGGTGCGCTTTCATCCACCGGTTTGGGAGAGGGCGTGACGGAGCTGCCCGCGTCAATCGCGGTGCTGCTGTACAGCGCCTTGACCGTGTCCTCGCCGCAGATGCCGTCGGACGTAAGCCCATTGCGCGTCTGGAAGCGGCGAATCGCGCTTTCCGTCGCCGTGCCGTACACACCGTCCGCCTTGCCCGTCAGGTAGCCCAGCGCAATCAGCTTCGTCTGCACGCTCTTCACGTCGTCGCCCTTCATGCCCAGCGTCAGCTTGCGCTCGCCCACGCCGTCAGGCTGCGACGTTTCCTTCGCGCCGATCGCGCCTTCGGAGAACAGGCGCTTGCGGGTGTTTGTGCCCAGAACGCCGTCAGCGGACAAACCGTTCTTCTTCTGGAAGGCAAGAACCGCCGCCTTCGTCGCCGCGCCGTACTGCCCGTCGGAGATGCCGGTCAGGTAGCCCAGCGCCGCCAGACGGTCCTGCGTGTACAGCACATCCTGCCCGCCCATGCCCTCGCGGAGCGTGCGGGTCGGGATGCCATAGGCGATGTTGTCCAAATCCGCGGTGGGCTTGGGCGTAATCATCGGCTGCGTGACGTTGCCATTGCTGTCGAAGTAGCTTTCCAGCTTGACGAGCGTGTTCCTGCCCGCCTTGCCGTCCACGGTCAGCCCGGTCGCCTTCTGGAACGCCATGACCGCCTCAAACGTGGACTGCCCGAACACGCCGTCCACCTTGGAGATGGTGAAGCCCAAGTCCTTCAGCGCCTGCTGAAGCACCCGCACGCGCGAGCCGCTGGAGGTGTACTGCAATTTGCTGTAATCGCCCTTGAACAGCCCCGTCGCGGTCGAAGAGGAGGACGACGAATTGCCGTCAATGTCAATGCCCGTCTGCTTTTCCAGCAGAGCAATCGTCGCGGAACCGGCGATACCGTCCACCGTCAGGCTGTTCGCCTGCTGGAACGCGCTCACCGCCGCCTTCGTGCCGCTGCCGAAGCTGCCGTCCACCGTGCCGGAGTAGTAGCCCAATTGCGTCAAGGCCTGCTGCAAGCGGCGCACATTGTCGCTCTTGTCGTTCTTCTGCAGCTTCAAGGCTGCCGCGCTGCTTGTGATGACCAGCGTCAGCATCAGCACCAGCGCCAGCACACGCACGATGCTCTTTTTCATAGCATTCCCCTCCAAATAATCCGGGAAGCTCTGATGAAATGAGGTAGTCAGATGGCGGAAAAGACATTCGCCAGATGGCTGCCGAATGAATCAGAGATTCCCACAGGTACTGTGGCTATTGTATCAGAAAATCACGCAATTGTAAAGAACTATTACGCATTTGTTACAAGTTGAATTTCTCCAACAGCTCCATCGGGTGGGCGATCAGCACCTTCGCGCCATTGTCCAGCAGCTCCTGCGCCGTGCGGAAGCCCCACAGCACGCCCACTGGATTCATGCCCGCGCTGCACGCACAGGTCATGTCCACCTTCGTGTCGCCCAGATAGAGGAAATCCGCCGGGGCAATGCCGAGCTGCTCCGCCACCAGCAGCGCGCCCGCCTTGTCCGGCTTCACCGGCACGCCCTCCACCTGCCCGCGCACGACGCTGAACGGTACATCCGGGAAGAAGTGGCTGATGACGTTCTTCGTATCCGCGTCGGGCTTATTGGAGAGCACCGCCAGCTTCAAACCGCGCTCCGCCAAGGCGTGCAGCAGCTCCGGAATGCCGTCGTAGGGCTGCGTTTTCACCTGCGTATGCTTCTCGTAGTACGCCTGATACTCCGCCTGCACCGCGTCCGCCAAGTCCTGCCGGTCGCGAACCGCCCGCTGCGCCAGAATCTTCGCGCCGTTGCCGACGAGGTAGCAGTATTCCTTCGTCTCCCAGCCGGGCAGCCCGTGCAGGCGCAAGGCACGGTTCATCGCCGTGGCAATGTCGTCAATCGTGTTCGTCAGCGTACCGTCCAAATCAAACAAAACCGCCTGAATCATCAAAAAAATCTCCTTTATGTGATGAATGGATTTCGCGCCGCGCTGCCATGCTAAGGCAGAAAGGAGCGATGAACATGGACAAAAAACGCAAGGATTCCGTCATTCGCGCAACCGTTGACCGTGCCGCCCTGCTGCGCGGGGTGCTGATGCTGACGGCGCTCGCCCTGCTGCTCTGCTTCGGCTTGAAGCCCAGCCGCGCCGCCGCGCCCGACGCCGAGGACGGCGCACTGACCGCCTCCGACGCCTCCGCCCGCCTGAGCGCCGAGTGCGAGCTGCTCCAGCGCGTCACCTTTTCCCCCTGCGGGCACGAAATGACGCGCCGCCAGCGCCTGCCAGCCGAACTGGCCGGCATGACGAAGGACGAACTCGCCGCGAAGTACGACCAGTGGGTCATCACGTCGTTTTCACCCGCGCAGGTGAGCATGGCGCGCGCGCTTGCCCTCTACTGCCCGGAGCATGTTGTGCTGATGCCGGACGAAAGCGGGCAGCTGTGCATCTTCCGCAACCGCTACGGCGACGCGCTGGCGCTGGTGCGCGAACTCGGCGTGCCGCTGAGCGACTTGCCGGACGATGTGCAGGAGGAGGTTCGTCCCGGGCTGGGGTTCGATGACGAGGTCACGCTGGAGAAGTGGCTGGAAAGCGTGCAGTCGTAAATCCCCACCCCATTGTACGCCGATTCGCGCCGCTTGTCCAGCGGATTTCGCGGTTTTGTTTGCTTCCAGCGAAGAAGTATGCTATAATGATAGCGAACTTTCGCGATAGAGGTGAGCGCATGGCACGAATCGGCATCATGACCTTCCTGCACAACGACAATTACGGGTCGATTCTTCAAGCGTGGGCGCTGCAAAACGCCGTCCGTTCCCTGGGGTACGACGCGGAGCATATCGACTATGTTCCCTCGCAGACGGAAAAGATGAAGAATCTGCTGTGCAGCGGCAATTCGCCCCGCCTGATTTTGGACGGCATGAAAAAGCGCAGCGCGGCGCGCGGGCTGAACGAGGGCTTTGATGAGTTCCGGCAGACGCAGATGATTTTGTCGCCCATCTGCCGCGACCAGAGCGCGCTGGCGCATCAGGCGCTGATATACGACGCGCTGATTTGCGGGTCAGACCAGATTTGGTCGCCGACGTGGCTCAATCCGGCGTATTTCCTGAATTTCACGAAGAAGCCGAAAGTCGCCTACGCGCCGTCGCTGGGCGTATCGACGATGACGGACAGCGCGAAAGGGCGCAAAATCGCCGCATTGATACGGGGGTTCGCCGCCATCTCCGTCCGGGAGGAAGAGGGCGCGGCGCTCCTGCAAGCGCTCATCGGCAAAAAGCCCGCCGTCATGCCCGACCCCGTGATGCTCCTGCCGCGCGAAAAGTGGCTGGAACTCATCGGCGGCGACATTCCGATGGGCAATGATATTCTGTGCTTCTTCCTGGCGGACAATCCCGCGTACTGGACGCAGGTGGAGCAGATTCGGCAGAAAACAGGTCTGGGCGTGCGCGTCATTCCGCGGACGGAATCAGCCCTCCAGTCCGCGTATCCACTGGCAAAGGGCGTGACCCCCGCGCAGTGGCTTTCTCTGATTGCGGGCGCGAGCATGGTGCTGACGGACAGTTTCCACGCCGCCGCGTTTTCCCTCCTGCTGCACACGCCCTGCACAATTCTCCGCCGCTACCGCGAGGACGACCCCGAAACTGTCTCTTATACACATCTCCGAGCCCACGAGACACTGAGCGATCTCGTAT
>ENA-OZVO01000426-OZVO01000426.1-human-gut-metagenome-genome-assembly--contig:-NODE-426-length-12721-cov-15.431470_pt1 | contig 12721 bp, 8 predicted proteins | sample MGYA00243447_ERZ654049 | MGnify/ENA primary metagenome ERZ654049 (study PRJEB26926, sample SAMN06164906) | human gut metagenome | biome: ENVO:00009003; feature: ENVO:2100002; material: ENVO:00002003... | reverse complement strand
CTGACGTCCTTTTCTTACTAACTGGTTAAATGTTGGCATTATTTTCACCTCCTGTTTTATTTTAAGCAGTGCAATCTTATGCACGCTAAAATATTATACAAATCCTTGTCTGTTTTGTCAAGACCAATTTTGTTTTCAATATAATACAAGAAAGAAGTCCGGTTTCCCGGACTTCTTTGTTTTTAGTTTGTAACAGCTTCTGTAGCTTAAGTACAAACATCAGTAATTATTCTTCATCAGCTGATTCAGCATCTGTATCAATGACTCCGACTGCCTCTTCCTCTGCGAAATCCGCAAAATCATCATCATCAAAATCAAGTGTATCGTCATCGTTTACATCGCTGTCAAGCTTGATATTACGATAAATCTTCATACCTGTTCCTGCCGGGATGAGCTTACCGATGATTACGTTCTCCTTCATACCGATAAGCGGATCAACCTTTCCCTTGATTGCTGCCTCAGTAAGAACCTTTGTGGTCTCCTGGAATGAAGCTGCTGACAGGAATGAGTTGGTTGCAAGAGATGCCTTTGTGATTCCAAGTAATACCTGTGAGCCAACTGCAAGCTCCTTGCCCTCTTCCTCAAGCTTCTCGTTGAGCTCTAAGAAGTCAAGGGCATCAACCATGCTGCCCGGAAGTAAATCTGAATCTCCCGGCTCCTCTACGCGGATCTTCTGTAAGCACTGACGAACTATAACCTCGACATGCTTATCGTTAATCTCAACACCCTGTAAACGGTAAACACGCTGTACCTCGCGGAGCATGTAATCCTGAACCGCACGAACGCCCTTAATCTTGAGAATATCGTGTGGATTTACAGAACCCTCTGTAAGCTCGTCGCCGGCCTCAAGCTCCTGTCCGTCTACAACCTTGATACGTGAGCCGTAAGGAATGAGGTAAGCCTTTGTCTCGCCTGTCTCGTTGTTTGTAACGATAACCTCACGCTTCTTCTTTGTATCCTTGATTGTGGCAATTCCGCCGAACTCTGTGATAATAGCGAGTCCCTTAGGCTTACGTGCCTCGAAAATCTCCTCTACTCGAGGAAGACCCTGTGTGATATCTCCACCGGCAACACCACCTGTATGGAAGGTTCTCATGGTAAGCTGTGTACCAGGCTCACCGATTGACTGTGCTGCGATGATACCGATTGCTTCACCAACCTGTACTGCCTGACCTGTTGCAAGGTTTGAACCGTAACACTTAGCACATACTCCCATGTGTGAACGGCAGGTAAGCACTGTACGGATCTTAACCTGTGTGATTGGATTACCATTCTCGTCAACACCCTCTGCCATAACCTTTGCTGCACGCTTTGGTGTAATCATATGGTTGGCCTTAACGATTACATTGCCATCCTTATCGCAGATTGTATTGCAAGAGAAACGACCTGTAATTCTCTCCTGAAGGCTCTCGATTTCCTCTCGACCCTCCATGAATGCCTTTACAACCATTCCCGGAATCTCACGTCCTGTACCTGCACAGCAGTCTGTCTCACGAACGATCATATGCTGTGAAACATCTACGAGACGTCTTGTAAGGTATCCTGAATCGGCTGTACGAAGCGCTGTATCTGAAAGTCCCTTACGAGCTCCATGTGCTGACATGAAGTACTCGAGTACGTCAAGACCCTCACGGAAGCATGACTTGATAGGAAGCTCGATTGTACGACCTGTTGTATCAGCCATGAGTCCTCGCATACCTGCAAGCTGTTTGATCTGCTTATCAGATCCACGGGCTCCGGAATCTGCCATCATGAAGATGTTGTTGTACTTATCAAGACCTGTAAGAAGTGCCTTTGTAAGGGCATCATCTGTATCCTTCCATGTCTCGATAACCTCTTTGTAACGCTCCTCATCAGTGATAAGTCCACGCTTGTACTGTCTTGTAATCTTATCTACAGTGTCCTGTGCATCAGCGATCATCTGTGGCTTCTGTGGTGGCACTGTCATATCTGAAATTGAAACTGTCATGGCAGCCTGGGTTGAATACTTGTATCCCATAGCCTTGACATTGTCAAGAACCTCTGCTGTTGTTGTAGCTCCGTGTGTGTTGATAACCTTCTCAAGGATCTGCTTGATCTGTTTCTTACCAACGTGGAACTCAACCTCAAACTTGAGTGCATTCTCAGCCTTTGATCTGTCTATAAAACCAAGATCCTGTGGAATGTTCTCATTGAATATCAAAAGTCCTACTGTTGTCTCTGTAAAACCTGAAACCTCTGTGCCGTCAGGAAGCTTTACTGTACGGTGTACAAAGATATTCTGGTGAAGAGTAATCTCCTTGTTCTCGTAAGCGAGCATTGCAAGATTAACACTTCCATAGTAACGGCCGAGAAGATCTATCGGTCTGCAAAGCACACGACGGTTTCCGTCTGTAACATCCTCAAACCAGATGAGGTCATATAAGCCAAGCTCAGCCTTTCCTGTATTTTCATCAGGAGTTGTAAGCTTTCTAAGCTCCTCAACATCATTGTATACAGTGTCTGATGACACCTGTGCAACCATCTTTGGATCATCCTTGTAATCAGCGAGCTTTCTCATTGTGAGGTAATAAACTCCAAGGATCATATCCTGCGAAGGAACGGCTACAAGTCCACCATCAGAAGGCTTAAGCAGGTTGTTAGGTGACAGAAGCATGAATCTGCACTCAGCCTGTGCCTCAGCAGTCAGTGGAAGATGTACAGCCATCTGGTCTCCATCGAAGTCGGCGTTGAACGCTGTACATACGAGTGGATGAAGCTTGATTGCCTTACCCTCTACAAGGATTGGCTCGAAGGCCTGGATTCCAAGTCTGTGGAGTGTAGGAGCTCGGTTAAGCATAACCGGATGCTCTTTGATGACGTCCTCAAGGACATCCCATACCTCCGGCTGAAGTCTCTCAACCATCTTCTTTGCACTCTTTATGTTGTGTGCGGTTCCGTTAGCGGCAAGCTCCTTCATAACGAATGGTTTGAAAAGCTCGATAGCCATCTCCTTTGGAAGACCACACTGATAAATCTTAAGCTTTGGCTCTACGCAGATAACTGAACGTCCTGAGTAGTCAACTCGCTTTCCGAGAAGGTTCTGACGGAAACGTCCTCCCTTTCCCTTGAGCATGTCTGAAAGAGACTTAAGAGCTCTGTTTCCCGGACCGGTAACAGGACGTCCACGACGGCCGTTGTCGATAAGTGCATCGACAGCCTCCTGAAGCATACGTTTCTCGTTACGAACGATGATATCCGGTGCTCCAAGATCAAGAAGTCTTCTAAGACGGTTGTTACGGTTGATGATTCGTCTGTAAAGGTCGTTAAGATCACTTGTTGCGAAACGTCCTCCATCGAGCTGAACCATTGGACGAAGATCCGGTGGAATAACAGGAATAACTGTCATAATCATCCACTCAGGCTTGTTTCCTGACTCACGGAAAGCCTCTACAACCTCAAGCCTCTTGATGATACGTGCACGCTTCTGGCCTGTAGCATTCTCAAGCTCTGCCTTAAGCTCTGCCGAATCCTTCTCGAGATCGATTGCTGCTAAAAGCTCATGGATAGACTCAGCACCCATTCCTACACGGAATGCTGAGCGGCCATAAGTATCGCATGCCTCCTGGTACTCTGACTCGTTGAGAATCTGCTTGTATGCAAGCTTTGTCTCGCCCGGGTCAAGCACAATATATGAAGCAAAGTACAGTACTCTCTCAAGTACACGTGGAGATAAGTCAAGGATGAGTCCCATACGTGATGGGATACCCTTGAAATACCAGATATGAGATACAGGAGCAGCAAGCTCGATGTGTCCCATACGCTCTCTACGAACGCTTGACTTTGTGATTTCTACGCCACATCGGTCGCAGACAACACCCTTATAACGTATCTTCTTGTATTTACCACAATGACACTCCCAGTCCTTCGTTGGTCCGAAAATCTTCTCGCAGAAAAGACCGTCTTTTTCAGGCTTTAATGTTCTATAGTTAATAGTCTCAGGCTTTTTAACCTCGCCATGTGACCACTCTCTGATCTTTTCAGGAGATGCTAATCCAATCTGAATCGCATCAAACTGCATTGCCTGATTATTTTCTATATTATTTGTTTCTGGCATTTTGGCACTCCCTTCTAATTATTCTTCGTCATCAAGAACTTCATCAGCAAAAATATCGTCATCCGCTGTCTCAGGAGACTCTTCCTCTTCTATGTCAACAAGCTCTTCGTTGTCATCAAATTCTTTCTTTGAGAAACCATGCTCTGCGAATGACTCACTGTCCTCGAATGCATAGTCCTTATCGTTTCCGATAATTGAGTTGATATCTGTATTACCGTACTCACTTGTCTCGATAAGTTCAACCTCTTCTCTGTTCTCATCAAGTACCTTGACATCCAGACCAAGTGCCTGAAGCTCTTTGAGAAGTACCTTGAATGACTCTGGAATACCAGGCTCAGGGATATTCTCACCCTTGATGATAGCCTCGTAGGTCTTGACACGGCCAACAACATCATCGGACTTCATTGTAAGAATCTCCTGGAGTGTATATGCAGCACCATATGCCTCAAGAGCCCAAACCTCCATCTCTCCGAAACGCTGTCCACCGAACTGTGCCTTACCACCGAGTGGCTGCTGTGTTACTAATGAGTAAGGACCTGTTGAACGTGCATGGATCTTATCATCAACAAGGTGATGCAGCTTAAGGTAATGCATGTGTCCGATAGTTGTCTTTCCATCGAAGCACTCACCTGTTCTACCATCACGAAGCTGTACCTTTCCATCCTTGGAAATCGGAACGCCCTTCCATAAGCTTCTGTGAGTTCTGTTTGTTGAAAGGTATTCCATAACATCCTCACGGAGTGTATCAACATATTTATCATAGAAGATCTCAGCATCTGCGCTCCAGTATGGATGCTCAGCCTGTAAATCCTTTTCAAGCTCTTCCTTATCGAACGGAAGATTTACGTAATCATTTGCAAGCTCAAGTGTATCCTCGATATCTACCTCGTTTGCTCCGTCAAATACAGGAGTTGAGATATTGAAGCCAAGTGCCTTTGCAGCGAGACTCAGGTGAATCTCAAGGACCTGACCGATGTTCATTCGTGAAGGAACACCGAGTGGGTTAAGTACGATATCCAGTGGACGTCCGTTTGGAAGGAATGGCATATCCTCAACAGGAAGCACACGGGAAACGACACCCTTGTTACCGTGACGTCCGGCCATCTTATCACCGACAGAAATCTTTCTCTTCTGTGCAATGTAGATACGTACTGACTGGTTTACTCCCGGAGAAAGCTCATCGCCGTTCTCTCTTGTAAATACCTTGGCATCAACAATGATACCGTAAGCACCATGAGGTACCTTAAGTGATGTATCACGAACCTCTCTTGCCTTCTCACCGAAGATGGCACGAAGAAGTCTCTCCTCTGCTGTAAGCTCTGTCTCACCCTTTGGTGTAACCTTTCCTACAAGGATATCACCGGCACGAACCTCTGCACCTACACGGATGATACCTCTCTCATCAAGGTCCTTGAGTGCGTCGTCGCCGACACCAGGGACATCACGTGTAATCTCCTCAGGTCCGAGCTTTGTATCACGTGACTCTACCTCATATTCCTCGATATGAACTGATGTATACACATCATACTCTACGAGACGCTCTGAAAGAAGAACGGCATCCTCGTAGTTGTATCCTTCCCATGTCATGAATCCGATAAGCGGGTTCTTTCCAAGAGCAAGCTCTCCCTGACTTGTTGAAGGACCGTCTGCGATAACATCGCCTGCCTTAACCTTGTCACCCTTAAATACGATAGGTCTCTGGTTGTAGCAGTTTGACTGGTTAGAACGAGAGAACTTTGTAAGGATATACTCTCTCTTGTTTCCGTCAGTCTCTTTTATGATAATGCGGTTTGACTCTGAAGATAATACCTCTCCGTCTGCCTTTGCAACTACGCAGACACCTGAGTCAACTGCGGCCTTTGTCTCAATACCTGTACCAACTACAGGAGCCTCTGTGGTCAGAAGCGGAACGGCCTGACGCTGCATGTTTGATCCCATGAGGGCACGTGTAGGGTCATCGTTCTGCAAGAATGGAATCAGCGCTGTAGCTACTGAGAATACCATCTTTGGAGATACATCCATATAATCAAATGCTGACTTATCGTACTCCTGAGTTTCCTCTCTGTAACGACCTGAAACTGAGTTACGTATGAAATGTCCTTCGGCATCAAGCTTCTCATTAGCCTGTGCTACGTGGTAGTTGTCCTCCTCGTCGGCTGTCATGTATACAACCTCTTCTGTGACTACCGGGTTCTTAGGATCAGTCTTGTCAATCTTACGGTATGGAGCCTCTACGAAGCCATACTCATTGATTCTCGCATAGCATGCAAGTGAGTTGATAAGACCGATGTTTGGTCCCTCAGGAGTCTCTACAGGACACATACGGCCGTAGTGAGTGTAATGTACATCTCGAACCTCGAATCCGGCACGGTCTCTTGAAAGACCACCAGGTCCAAGTGCTGATAAACGTCTCTTGTGAGTAAGCTCTCCAAGAGGGTTGTTCTGATCCATGAACTGTGAAAGCTGTGAAGAACCGAAGAATTCTTTAACAGCGGCAGTTACAGGCTTTATATTGATAAGTGACTGAGGTGAAATTCCCTCTAAGTCCTGTGTAGTCATTCTTTCACGAACAACACGCTCCAGTCTTGAGAGACCGATACGGTACTGGTTCTGTAACAGCTCTCCAACCGCACGGATACGTCTGTTTCCAAGATGATCGATATCGTCATCTGTTCCTGCGCCCCACTCTAAGTGCATATTGTAGTTGATAGTTGCGAAGATATCCTCTTTAGTAATATGCTTTGGAATAAGGTCAGATATATCTCTCTTTATAGCCTCGATTCTGTCCTCAAGGGAATCATACTCCTCGAGAATCTGAGCGAGTAACGGATAGTAAACAAGCTCAGTAACACCGATAGACTTAGGATCCTCAAGCTCAGGAATCCAGCTTCTGATGTCAACCATCATAGAAGAAAGAATCTTGACATTTCTTGTCTCTGTCTGAATCCATAAAGCAGGAACGGCAGCGTTCTGGATCTGTGTAGCAAGCGCACGGTCAACAACAGTACCTGCCTCAGCGATAACCTCACCTGTAGAAGGATCCACTACGTCCTCAGCTAAAACCTGTCCACTGATACGGTTCTTTAAAGCAAGCTTCTTATTAAACTTATAACGTCCTACCTTGGCAAGGTCATATCTTCTAGGATCGAAGAACATTGCTGTGATAAGGCTCTCTGCACTCTCAACTGAAAGTGGCTCGCCCGGACGAATCTTCTTATATAACTCTAATAAACCAGCCTCATAGCTTCCCTGTGGCTCACGCTCTGTGATTGCAGGGTCCTTGCTGAATGATGCCTGGATCTTTGGCTCATCTCCGAACATATCGAGAATAGCCTGGTTTGTACCTACTCCAAGTGCACGTAAAAGTACTGTGATAGGTACCTTACGTGTTCTGTCTACTCTTACATAAAAAACGTCGTTAGAGTCTGTCTCATACTCAAGCCATGCACCACGGTTTGGAATAACAGTACAAGAATACAGGGTCTTTCCGAGCTTATCATGAGCAATTCCGTAATAAATACCAGGAGAACGAACTAACTGACTGACAATAACTCGCTCTGCACCGTTGATTACGAATGTACCGGTCTCTGTCATTAAAGGCAGATCACCCATGAAAATTTCATGCTCATTAATCTCATCTGTCTCTTTGTTGTGAAGTCTGACTTTAACCTTTAAAGGAGCTGCGTATGTTGCATCTCTTTCCTTGCACTCAGGAATTGTATACTTTACATCATCTTCGCATAATGTAAAATCTACAAAATCAAGACTAAGCTTTCCGCTGTAATCTGTGATTGGAGAGATATCCGCAAAAGCTTCCTTGAGACCTTCGTCTAAGAACCACTGATAAGAATCCTTCTGGACCTCAATCAGATTTGGCATCTGCAGAACCTCTTTTTGTCTTGAGTAACTCATACGCATGCTTTTTCCGGATGTGACCGGACGTATTCTGTTTTTCTCCATTGACGTTTCACCTCTCGTTTTTATTTTAATCTAGCAAATATCTAGATAATGATTCAAAAACCACCCCAGTTACTATATCTTGTGGTTTTTCTCTTGTGCACATATTTGTGAATGCATTTTAGGTAATTTACCTATTGACAAATTTGCATCATTTAAAAAATTGCATAAAAATGCCACTGCACCACAATAGTGCAACGTATACTATACAACAAATCACCGACAATTGCAAGTACTTTTTTATTTTTTCACTGTCGCGCAATAATTTTCATCGCCGTCGGATAGGCTACGAGCGGAGGTCCCAAAAATGCTCAGGCATTTTCGGGACGCGCTCCGACTGTCGCGCAATAAAAACATAAAAAAGAGCCAAGGCGCAAATAGAATTTGCCCTTGGCTCTTTTTTATGTTTTTACTCCGCTCGTAGCCTATCCGACTATTTAAGTGTAACCTTAGCGCCCTCTGCCTCAAGTTTAGCCTTAGCGTCCTCTGCTGAAGCCTTGTCAAGCTGCTCTTTGATAACCTTTGGTGCGCCATCAACAGCGTCCTTAGCCTCTTTAAGTCCAAGACCTGTGATCTCACGAACAACCTTGATAACCTTAACCTTGTTTGGTCCAACCTCTGTAAGCTCTACGTCGAACTCAGTCTTCTCCTCAGCTGCTGCTCCGTCAGCTCCTGCTGCTGCAACTACAACACCTGCTGCTGCAGAAACACCGAACTCTTCTTCACAAGCTTTTACTAAATCATTTAACTCTAATACGCTTAACTCTTTGATAGCATCAATAAACTCTGCTGTTGTTAACTTTGCCATTATAATTTCCTCCATTTAAAAATTTAATTATGATAATAAGGTTCAAATATAATATTTGAATTATTCTGCTGCTGGAGCTTCCTCTGCAGCATCCTCTGCTGGTGCTGCCTCTACGGCTGCATCTGCAGCGCCACCCTGCTCTGCAATCTGATTGAGTACACGAGCAAGATTTGTGATAGGTGACTGAATGCTTCCAAGTAATTTTCCAAGAAGCTCATCTCTGCTAGGTACAGCGGCGATTGCCTTCATACCCTCAGCATCATAAAATGTTCCCTCAACTACACCTGCTTTAATCTCTAAAGCCGGAGCTGTTTTAGCGAACTTAGCTAAGATTCTAGCTGGTGCTGTTGCATCCTCTGTTGATACAGCGAATGCGCTTGGTCCTTCAAGGACATCCTTTAATCCCTCGAACTCTGTTCCCTGGATTGCACGGTTTACTAAAGTATTCTTGTATACCTTGTAAGTTACACCGGCTTCTCTTAACTGTTTACGTAACTGAGTATCCTCTGCTACTGTGAGTCCTAAGTAATCAACAACTACTACTGACTGTGCACCATTGATAACACCGGAAATCTCATCTACGATTGGCTGTTTAAGTTCTACCTTTGCCACGATTCATTTACCTCCTTTTAGATTTTCGCATAAAAGACATGAGGTATTTGATTTATTAATCAAAGAAACCCTCCTGCCTGTCGACAGAAGGGTACAAGTCAAAATTCAAGATAAATCTCGAAAATTCCCTCGGTAGGTTCTACGTTTACGCCTTGCGGCACCTACTGTCTTCGGCAATATGCATTGCAATTATATCAAACTATATTACGGATGTCAATTACTTTCCGCAAAACTTTTGCTTGGCGTTTGATAGGTCTTGTAAATTGTTTTACTGTAACTGTTTAACTATCTTACTGTGTAATCTTAACCACGTTTAACTTAACGCCAGGTCCCATTGTAGATGTAAGAGTTGCGCTCTTAATGTACTGACCCTTTAAGCTAGCAGGTTTTGCTTTATTAATTGCACCCATAAGAGACTGGAAGTTGTCGTTTAACTGCTCGTCTGTGAAAGATGCTTTTCCAACTGGCACATGGATAATGTTTGTCTTGTCCAATCTGTACTCAATCTTACCGGCTTTGATATCGTTAACAGCTTTTGTTACATCCATAGTAACTGTTCCTGCCTTTGGGTTTGGCATTAAGCCCTTTGGTCCAAGGACACGTCCTAAACGACCAACAACACCCATCATATCAGGTGTAGCAACTACAACGTCGAAGTCTAACCATCCCTCGTTCTGGATCTTTGGAATTAACTCCTCGCCTCCAACGAAGTCAGCTCCTGCTGCCTGTGCCTCGTCAACCTTAGTTCCCTTAGCGAAAACTAAAACCTTAACTGTTTTTCCTGTTCCGTGTGGTAATACAACCGCACCACGGATCTGCTGCTCTGCGTGACGTCCGTCGCAGCCTGTTCTAAGATGAAGCTCGATTGTCTCGTCAAATTTAGCTGTAGCATTTTTCTTTACGATAGAGATAGCGTCAGCAACATCGTACTGCTCTTTCTTATCAAATGCCTTAACAGCGTCTTGATACTTCTTTCCTCTTTTCATGAAAAAATAACCTCCTGGTGGTAATATCGGGAGAGGGCCCTCCCACATTTACGTTTCTTTGTTATTATTTTGGGTTGCATAAATTTGCAACTTCTTTAGGGGTATGTTGGCTTCGCTAAGTGTTAGTCAACCACTTCAACACCCATTGATCTTGCTGTACCAGCGATCATGCTCATTGCAGACTCAAGTGAAGCTGCGTTTAAGTCAGGCATCTTAAGCTCAGCGATTTCCTGAACCTGCGCCTTTGTGATCTTAGCAACCTTCTTCTTGTTTGGCTCGCCTGAACCAGACTGAATCTTGCAAGCTTTCTTGATTAATACCGGAGCAGGTGGAGTCTTAGTAATGAAACTGAAACTTCTGTCTGCATATACAGTAATAACTACAGGGATAATTAAGTCGCCCTGATCGGCTGTCTTTGCATTAAACTGCTTTGTAAACTCAACGATGTTTACACCGTGCTGTCCAAGTGCCGGTCCGACTGGAGGAGCAGGTGTTGCCTTTCCAGCAGGAATCTGCAGCTTAATGTATCCTTCAACTTTCTTTGCCATTGGAATTGCCTCCTTAATTCATCTTCTTTACATCTGCGAAACTTACTTCTACCGGTGTTTCGCGACCGAACAGATCCACATTGATCGTAACCGTCTGTTTGTTATGGTTCATCGCTGTAATCACACCGCAGGTATCTTTCCAGACACCGCCGATAACAACGATCATGTCGCCTTCCGCGAAATCCACCACAACGTTTTCAGCTTTGATTCCGAGCGGTCTCATTTCAGCATCTGTGAGTGGCACCGGTTTGCTTCCCGGTCCAACGAACCCTGTCACACCGCGGGTATTGCGGACAACATACCATGTATCGTCATTCATAATCATATGAATCAGCACATAGCCCGGGAACATTTTCTTGGAAACCTGTTTTTTCACTCCGTTTTTAACTTCCGTCACTTCCTCAAGAGGAACACGGACCTCCAAAATCTGGTCTTCCAGATGTCTGTTCTCAATTGTCTTGTCAATATTCGCTTTGACTTTGTTCTCATAACCTGAATAGGTATGAACTACATACCAGTTCGCCTCTGCCATAAATCACTATGCCTCCGTTAAAATTTCAAACCAACAAGGAAATTCACACCGTGCTGAATTGCCCAATCCAGCAGTGCAATAATAAGACCGACTACAACGGATGTAACAATCACTGCAATGGTCTGTCTGACAACTGATTTCTGTTCCGGCCAGATGATCTTTTTGAACTCTGCCTTTACACCGTCAAACCAGCTTGTCTTTGGAGCCTTTTCAACGTTTTCTGTCTGTCCCATTTCATAACTCCTTTGCTCTGTACGGACTATTTGGTTTCCTTATGAACTGTATGAGTCTTGCAGAATCTACAGTACTTCTTGGTTTCCATTCTGTCCGGATGAGTCTTCTTGTCCTTTGTCATGTTGTAATTACGACGCTGACATTCTGTGCAGGCTAATGTAATCTTTGTACGCACAACTTCCACCTCCGTTATTAATTTTCGTGTTTTGTCCCGCCTAAAAAAAGGCATAAAAAAAAGACCTACTTCCAAGCTTTCATACTATATCATGATTTTCCATGTCCGTCAACATCTTTTACAATGGTTTTTATGGTTTTTTGCAGCTTTTACGCCAAATTGTGAATTTTTAGTAAAATTTTACCATATACAAGGGTATGGAAAATGCGGTATGATGCCGATATACTATTCAAGTAGAATCTTTTTGGTGCAAAGGATATGCACCTCACAGGAGAACAGGTCTGTTACTGTCCTGCTCTCAATCCTCAATTCACGGAAGAAAGGAGGGGAATCTCAATGGCAAAGATTGATAATGCCTACGCTTATTATATCTCGACGTATGCCCAGAAAACGGTTTCACGTTATGATTCACACAAGAAAAGTGAACTGCGCAAAGTTTATAATAAAATGGTCAAAATAAATAAAGATTCGCCTCTTTATAAAATTCCGAATCTCACCGATGCGAAAAAATATGCCATAGACATCAAGGAAAACGCGCGCTCCATTCAGAACGTTGTGGCATCTCTTTCCGACCAGTACGGTTCATTTGAGGATTCTTTTAAGAAGAAAGTTGCCATGTCTTCCGATGACGAAAAAGTCAGTGTGACCTATATCGGCGACGGAAGTGAAGAAAGTAAAACCAATAACTTTGACATTGAAGTGCAGCGGCTTGCCACACCCCAGATCAATCAGGGACGTTTTTTAAAAGCTGTCTCTTATACACATCTCCGAGCCCACGAGACACTGAGCGATCT
>ENA-OZVO01000392-OZVO01000392.1-human-gut-metagenome-genome-assembly--contig:-NODE-392-length-13119-cov-5.735533_pt1 | contig 13119 bp, 10 predicted proteins | sample MGYA00243447_ERZ654049 | MGnify/ENA primary metagenome ERZ654049 (study PRJEB26926, sample SAMN06164906) | human gut metagenome | biome: ENVO:00009003; feature: ENVO:2100002; material: ENVO:00002003... | reverse complement strand
GGCCGCCCACATCGTGGATGTAGCCCTTGAAATCCGGCTCGTGAGTCATGCGCTCGGCTTCCTCCACGATGCTGTCGGCGCTGCGGCTGGTGACCCGCCGCCCCTGATGCAGCTGGATGGCGCAGAAGTTGCAGCCGCCGAAGCAGCCGCGGTTCTGGATGATGGAGAACTGCACCTCCCGGATGGCAGGCACACCGCCCATGGCCTCGTAGATGGGGTGGTAGCGGCGGGTGTAAGGCAGGGCGTAGACCTTATCCAGCTCCCAGCGGACGAGGGGCTTTGCGGGGATGTTCTGCACGAGGTACTTCTCGCTCTGCTTCTGGACGATGATATTGCCGCTGACGACGTCCTGATTGTCCATCTGGATGCGGCAGGCTTTCGCATAAGCCACCTTATCGGAGGCGACCTTCCTGAAGCCCGCGCACTCCACATACCGCTCGGGCAGGTGGTCGAAGTCGGTCAGGTAGCAGGTGCCGTCCACATCGGTGATGCTCTCCACCGGCTCCCCTGCCGCCAGACGGCGGGCAATCTCCACGGTCTGGTGTTCACCCATGCCGAAGCTGATGATGTCCGCGCCAGAGTCCTCGGCGATGCTGGGCAGGACGGTGTCCAGCCAGTAGTCGTAGTGGGCAAAGCGGCGGAGCGAGGCTTCCAGACCGCCCAGAATGACGGGCAGGTCGGGGTATGCCTGCTTGGCAAGCCTGGTGTAGACGGTGGCGCTGCGGTCGGGCCGTGCGCCGCCCTTGCCGCCGGGCGAATACTCGTCCTCCGCGCGGGGGATCTTTGCGACGGAATAGTGACTCACCATGCTGTCCACGTTGCCGCCGCCGATGAAGAAGCCGTACTTCGGCTTTCCGAACCGCTTGAAGTCCTCGCAGTCGGTGTAGCGGGGCTGGGCCAGCACGCCCACCTTGTAGCCCTCGGCTTCCAGCAGGCGGCTGATGATGGCGGTGCCAAAGCTGGGGTGGTCCACATAGGCGTCGCCGCCCACCACCACGAAGTCCAGCTGATCCCATCCCCGGGCCTCCATGTCGGCCCGGCTGATGGGGAGAAATTCGGTGTAGATTTGGGAAGAGATTTCCATAATACTCCTTTTATTTATTAAATCGCCTTTTTATTGCAAAGCATGATTTCTCTTTCGTTCCGTGTACCCATCACTTTCTCTTTTCTGCTTTCGGCTACCGTATGATTTGCATAGGTATTCCATGTAGGTTCATAATCTGCTGTTGCCTGATTTCCCCACATATCCCAGCCCTCTCTTACACCACGTGCAAAGAGTTCGATGCGTGGGCCTTGGCTACAAGCTTCGATGATCGGAATAATTTCATCAGGTTTACGGCTGTGCTCACGTTTCATTGTCCGGATTAAGTTCACCTGAGATCTTGCAGGTGCAAGTGTACGATTCGGAGCACTTTTTTTTCTGATTCCAAACAGAATCAGCTCTGTTACATTTCTGAAATAGAAACCCACTCCGCGTCCGTCCGGCCCACCGTCTTTGCGAACCTTCTCCCAAACAATATTTCCCTTATATTCAAATCCCCACGCATCCATAACAGCCAGTCCATCCGGAAGCAAAGCATTCGGAACCCATAGATACAAGTGCGCTTTTTCACCTGCAATATCTGCCACCGGAAGGGCTTTTATATTATCAAGGGTCATAGTTTCATAGCGCATCAGTTTTTTGTTCTCAGGTGCAACCTTCCCGGTGCGGTTCTGAAACTGCCAAGGAGGATCTGCATAGATCGTATTATACTTTTTTCCATTTGTAAATTGATAAAAGTTTTCTTTTGTCATCTCAAAGTCTGTCATCGTTTTCTACGCACTCCTTTCTGATTCCAACCGCCAAAATGGGACAACCACCATTCCGGCGTGAATCCAATCGATATGTAAGTTTTCCCATCCAAGTGGTACTTGCCCCATACTTTGCTAAGATTCCTTCTCTCCGGAAGATCTCATTTAAGTCTGCCGAACGTGTAACAATGACACCAACATCAACCAATCCGCAGTCAAAATAAGTTCTCATCGCCAAAAGGTCACGGTCAAATGTCTGATCCTTGCTATTCCACTCCAAATCAAATGCAACTCGATTTTTCAAGAAATCAATATTATGGCCATCAATATATCCTTCGATCAATTCCGTTTCGTACGGTTCAGTTGCAAAGCGCCCACGTCTTTGTGCAACCTGTCGGGGATATTTCTTCACTAAAAGATCCCCGCTGATTCGAATTTCTCTCCAACCATACGGATATAATACGTCATCAAATTTTTTAGGAATGGGCGATTCGTTTCCTCCCGCCTTTTTAATATCAGCAATCGTTAATTTAAGCTTTCTCAAGCACTCCTGAAGCTCCCGCCACTCTTCGGGAAATGCATCATGCAGGATTTCCAGTGCATGGCCGTAGCTATAAAATTCAAACTTTTCTAACAGATCTGTATCCACATACTTTTCAATCTGCATTTTAGCTTCCTTTCTTTATTCATCCGGCTGATTCATCTGCATTTCCAGCCACTGCTGGCGGCTGATGAGGACAGCGCGGGGCTTTGCGCCCTCGTAGGGGCCGATGATGCCCTTTTCTTCCATCTCGTCCATGATGCGGGCGGCACGGGCATAACCCAGCTTGCAGCGGCGCTGCAGCAGGCTGGTGGACGCCTGGCCGGCGTCGATGACCACCTCCACGGCCTGCTTGAGCATCGGGTCACTGCCGCCCTCCTCGTCGGAGTCGGCAGAGCTGCTGCCCTTCTTGCCGTCCTGGATGGCGTGTTTTTCCATAGCCTCTATCATGGCTTCGTCGTACTGGACGGTGGCGCTCTTCTTGATGAAGTCCAGCACACGGCTGATCTCCTCATCCCGCACAAAGGTACCCTGGATACGGGTGGGCTTGGGTGCGCCCACGGGCATGAAGAGCATATCGCCCATGCCCAGCAGCTTTTCGGCACCGGCACCGTCGAGGATGGTGCGGCTGTCCACCTGACTGGACACGGCGAAGGCGATGCGGCTGGGGATGTTGGCCTTGATGAGGCCGGTGATGACGTCCACGCTGGGGCGCTGGGTCGCCACGATGAGGTGCATACCGGCGGCGCGGGCCTTCTGGGCGATGCGGCAGATGGAGTCCTCGACATCCTTGCCGACGACCATCATCAGATCGGCCAGCTCGTCGATGATGATGGCGATATAGGGCATCTTCTCGAGGTCCGGGTCCGCTGCCGCCAGCTTATTGAAGGACTTGATGTCGCGGACGTTGTTCTCCGCGAAGAGGTGGTAGCGGCGCTCCATCTCCTGCACTGCGCCGCCCAGTGCGCCGGCCGCCTTGCGGGGCTCGGTGACGACGGGCATCAGCAGGTGGGGGATGCCGTTGTACTCAGCCAGCTCGACGACCTTGGGGTCGATGAGCAGGAGCTTGACGTCCTCGGGGCTGGAGCGGAACAGCAGGCTCATGATGATGCTGTTGACACAGACCGATTTACCGCTGCCGGTGCTGCCCGCGATGAGCAGATGGGGCATCTTGCACAGGTCGGCCACCTGAGCCACGCCGGCAATGTCCTTGCCCAGCGCAATGCCCATCGGCGAGGTCATCCGCAAAAAGCTCTGGCTCTCGAAGACGCTGCGGATGTAGACCGGCGTTTTCTTATGGTTCGGCACCTCGATGCCCACGGCAGGCTTGCCGGGGATGGGTGCCTCCATGCGGACATCGGCCACCGCCAGGTTCAGGGCGATGTCGTCCGCCAGCGAAGTGATGCGGCTTATCTTGACGCCCGCCATGGGCTGGACTTCATACCGGGTGACCGACGGGCCGCGGGAAATATCCAGCACACGGGTGCGGACGCCGAAGCTTTCCAGCGTGTCCACCAGCTTCTGGGCGTTGGCTTTCAGCTCGTCTTCCGCGCCGGAGTCGCTTTCCTCCGGGGCGCGCTCGAACAGCTCGATGGACGGGTACTGATACTGGAAGCTCTCCTCCGTCTCCGCCTCTTCGGCGGGGGCGTTCGCGGCCTGCTCCTCGGAAACAGCAGGCTTTTCCATGGCGGCTGCCACCAGCGTGTTGAGGTCTTTTTCCTCCACCGGGTCGCTGGTGATGCTGATCCAGCCGTCCTCATCCGGCTCAGAGCGGAACGCCACCGCATTCTCGGCGCTGACCGGCTGCGGGGCCGGTTCCGGAGTCGGGGTCAAATCATAGAGCGGGATGCCGAAGGAGAGCGGCGGCTCAGGCGCGGGCTGCTGTTCCGGCTCTTCTGCCGGGGCAGCGGGCGTGACGGTGGGCGTCACCGTCGGCTCGGGCTGGGCCGTGAAGAAGTCCTCGGCGGCGGTATCCACAGCGTCCGGGACGATGGGCGTCACGGTGGCGCGGATGGGCGCACGGCGGAGCGGGTCCATGCCGAAGGTGCCGCCGGGGCCGAGGATGATGGGCTCGATGGGCTCACTGCCGCCCTCGGTGACAGTGGTATGGTCAGGGCCTAAATCAATATCAAAGGGCGCACGGGGCCGGGACTTTTCCACCTGTACGGGGGCAGGCTCGGGCTGAGGCGGGGTCTGCGCTTCCGGTGCGGGCGCAGGGGCAGGCTCCGCCTGTTCGCCGCCCTGCATCACCTGATGGCCCCAGTGGAAGACGCCAGCCAGCCAGCCGGGAGGCTGGATATGGAAGGCGGGCGCGGCAGGCTCTTCGCCGCCGCAGCAGTCCTCGCCTTCGCCCGCTTCGTCTTCCGGCAGGTCGTCGTCATAGGCCTCGTATTCCTCCGCCTCGGCCTCCTCGGCGGCGCGTTCTGCCAGACGCTCGGCCCGGCGGGCGGCATTCTGCTCGTGGACGGCAAGGCCCTTTTCGTGGACGCTGCCGCCCACGTTGCAGAGCCACTGCCAGCACTCGGCGGGCGTAACGTCAAAAATGTACAGGCTGGCGCAGGCCGCCAGCGCCGCCATGACCAGATTGGCGGCGGGTCTGCCGCAGAGCAGCAGGAGCGTCCCGCCCAGCACAGCGCCCAGCGCACCGCCCGAGAGCCATGCGCTCATCCCATTATGATAACAGGCAGCGGTCATCTGCGCGGCGGTCTGGTCGGTGGGGATGTCAGAAAAGACGATGACCGTACCGCTGGCAAAGATGAGTCCCAGCACCAGCTTTGCGATGTGGGGCAGAAGGTCTTCGCCCCGGGTGTAGAGGATGGCCAGATAGCACAGTGCCGCACCCAGCACGAAGCTTCCGCAGCCGAACACGCCGAACAGGACATCGTGCATCGTGCGCCAGGCCGAACTGCCCGGCACGAAAGCCAGCGCCATGAGCACCAGCCCCGCAAACAGGGTGATGAGCCCCGCGGGCATCCGGTCCTGTGTCCGGTTCTTGCGGCGCGAGGCTGTGCTGCGCCCGGAGGTCTTGCGTTTTCTCTTTGCCATGTTTCCTAAAACCCGTTCCTTATTTTATATCATGAAGCAGGGCGCGCTCAGGGCGGCTCTGTCGGTGACGATGGAAGAATTTCGATACTACTCGATTCTTTCATTGTACCACGGGAAAAGTCAAATGGCAATTTATTTCCCCTCGATTTCTCGGTAGAGCCATGCCAGCGCATCCGACAGCCCGCCCAGCTCGTCGATGAGCTTTTCCCGCACGGCTTTTCGGCCATCCAGCACGGTACCGACGTCCATGACCAGCTCGCCCGTGCGCATCATCAGCTCGGTGTACCGCTTCTCCGAGATGCCGCTGTGGGACGCCACGAAGCCGGTGATGCGCTCCTGCATCTGCTCGAACCAGCGCATGGTCTGGGGCACGCCCAGTATCATGCCGGAATGGCGGACGGGGTGGACCGTCATGGTGGCGGTAGGCACGATGAAGCTCCGCTGGGCGCTGACGGCCAGCGGGATGCCGATGGAGTGGCCCCCGCCCAGCACCACCGCCGCACTGGGCTTGGAGATGCTGGCGATGAGCTCCGCCAGCGCAAGCCCCGCCTCCACATCCCCGCCCACCGTGTTGAGCAGGACCAGCAGGCCCTCGATGGCGGGGTCCTCCTGCACGGCCACCAGCTGGGGGATGACGTGCTCATACTTGGTGGTCTTCTGGCCCTGGGGCGCTTCCACATGACCCTCCACCTGCCCGATGACCGTCAGGCAGTGGATGGCGTGAGCTCCCCGGGTGCGGTAAACGCTGCCCATATCCTCGATCTGCTCTTTTTCCAGCCGCTGCTGCTCCACGGGGATGTTCTTCTCTTCCTGTGACATTCTGCGCATCCTCCTTTTTGCTTCATTTCAGCTTGTCCGGCATTCCTGCCGGTTATACTTCGGCAAAGATTTCTTTGCTTTCTCAAAAAAATGTGCCAAATGGTTTGACATTCTGTCTTCGCGCTGTATACTTTATACTAGAGATAAGTTTGTCAAATATGTATCATTATTGTACAAGAAAGTACAAATCTTTTGCCGGAGCACCCTGCCGCTGCGCACTTCTCCCCGGCAATGCTGCGGATAAAAAGAAAGGAGACCTCCCTATGAACACTCCCGGCAAAGCTTCTCTGCCCGTCATCAAGCGCCTGCCCAAATACTATCGCTACCTGCGCACCCTGAAGACCGACGGCATCACCAGCATCTCGTCCCGTGAGCTGGCCGCCCAGATGGGTACCACTGCCTCTCAGGTGCGGCAGGACTTCAACTGCATCGGCGACGTGAATGGCCGTCAGGGCATCGGCTACTCGGTGGAGAACCTGCTGAGCATCCTTGAGCAGCTGCTCTTTGGCAACGGCGACCTCCTGCCCACCATCCTTATTGGCTGCGGCCGTCTGGGCAAGGCTGTGAGCCGCTTCATCACCACCGACACCAACGGCTACAAGCTCATCGCCGCCTTCGACAACGCCCCCGACGAGGTGGGCAAAGAGATCAACGGCATCCAGATCTTACACAGCGACGAGCTGGAAGCTTTCTGCGCCGAGCACCACCCCGAGGTGGCTGTGCTCTGTCTGCCCCGCAGCGGCGCAGAGGAGATCAGCGGCCGTCTGGTGGCTCTGGGCATTCAGGGCTTCTGGAACTTCTCCCACTACGATCTGTCTGTCCCCTACCCCGACGTGGTGGTGGAGAATGTCCACCTCGGCGACAGCCTGATGAGCCTGGGCTACCGGCTGCGCAATCAGGACTGAGCAGATACTATCGATAATACAGGCCCTCTCCGTCAGGCTTTGGCTGAGAGAGTCCTTTCATGAGGAGACTTTTTCGATATGGCAAAGCTTTATTTCCGTTACGGCGCAATGAACAGCGGCAAGAGCACCGCGCTGATGCAGGTGGCCCACAACTACGAGGAGCAGGGGATGCGGGTGCTCATCCTCAAGCCGAAGGTGGACACCAAGGGCAGCGGCGACCTCGTGAGCCGTCTGGGCGTCCGCCGCCCTGCCGATCTGCTGGTGCCGCCGGACATGGACCTGGTGGAAGCCGTCCGGGCCGCCAGCAGCGAGGGCCGGCCTCTGGCCTGTGTGCTCTGTGACGAGAGCCAGTTCCTCACCGCAGAGCAGGCCGAGCAGCTGTTTATGGTGACGGTAGAGCTGAACATCCCCGTCATCTGCTACGGCCTGCGCTCCGACTTCTCCCTCAAGGGCTTCCCCGGCTCCACCCGGCTTCTGGAGCTGGCTCACACCATCGAGGAGATGAAGACCATCTGCACCTGCGGCCGCAAGGCCACCTGCAACTGCCGCAAAGTCAACGGCCACTTCGTCTTTGAGGGCGAACAGGTAGCCATCGACCTTGAGAACGACGTCCAGTACGTCAGCATGTGTCCCCAGTGCTATTTCCGGGAGCGCAGCGCCTTCTACGCCGCCCGCCGGTGACTCTTTTTCCTGATCTTATGCCGTCCGCACGCCGGGCGGCATTTTTTGTATCTTTTCTGCATCCGTGATATATCAGTCGCGTCCCAATTCGCGCGTTTTTTGCGCTATTGATATATCAGCTCAGGGCCGGAACTTTCTGTTATCGTTGCTTTTGATGTATACAACGCTCTTTCAACAAATTTTGCCTCGGCTACAAAATTCTTGCAATTCAGGCCAATCTTCTCCTGTTGCATCCCAGTTTTCTATGCAAATCGTTGAAGTATACAAGTTGCACAGTTTTTCGGTCCAAGTTTATTCATTATGGCAATGACGTCAAAAGCGGGCAAAAAATAAGCGCAATATTTGTACGTTTTCTGCCGCTATCACTACAATTTGCATCTTTCTTTTTTTTCTTGCCTTTGGTATCATATTTGTATACAACGGATGCTTTGCAGAGGCATCCGTGCAAGAAGATGTTTTCTACATAGGAGGAGAACGAAAATGAGCAAGGCAATTTCTCGTCGTGACTTTCTGAAGGTCTCTGGCGCTGTGGGTGCTGCCGGCCTGCTGGCCGCCTGCGGCGGCTCCAGCAACGCTGGTTCTACCGCCACTTCCACCGCTGCTTCTTCCGCAGCAGCTTCCGTGGCCGGCCTGTCTTCTGACCCCGTCACCCTGACCATGAGCTGGTGGGGCGGCGAGTCCCGTCACAACGCTTACCAGGAGGCCCTCAAGGCTTTCTCTGCTGAGCACAGCACCATCACCGTCAACCCCACCTTCGCTGCATGGTCCGGCTGGGAGGACACCATGTCCACCAAGTTCGCTGGCGGTGTCGCTGAGGATGTCTGCCAGATCAACTGGAACTGGCTGTACAACTACTCCAAGAACGGCCAGACCTTCATCGACCTGAACAGCGTCTCCGAGTACCTCGACCTGACTCAGTGGGATGAGGCCAAGCTGGCTGCCTGCAATGTGGCAAACGCTCAGCAGTGCGTACCCGTCTCCATGACCGGCCGTATCTTCTACTGGAACAAGACCACCTTCGACAAGGCCGGCATCTCCTTCCCCACCACTCTGGACGAGCTGATGGCTGCCGGCAAGACCTTCCAGGAGAAGCTGGGCGATGACTACTATCCCCTGCACCTGGGCGCATACGACCGTATGATCCTGATGGTGTTCTACCTCGAGAGCAAGTACGGCAAGGACTGGGCAGACCCCACCACCTCCACCCTGAACTACGATGCCGACCAGATCGCTGAGGGCATCGACTTCATCAAGAGCCTGGTCGAGGGCCACGTCATCATGAGCCTGCCCACCTACTACGGCTCCAACGGCGACAACGCCGCTCACCAGTCCACCGAGTGGATCACCGGCAAGCTGGCCGGCTGCTTCGAGTGGGACTCCTCCGCTACCAAGTACGCTGACGCTCTGGACGAGGAGAACAAGGCCGGCTTCACCGTGGGCGAGGAGATCAAGTTCGGCGATTACAACGGCGGCTTCTCCAAGGTCTCCATGGGTCTGGCCATCACCAAGACCTGCGAGCATCCCGCAGAGGCAGCTACCCTCATCAACTTCCTGCTGAACGAGACCGCAGGTGCCGAGATCATGGGCTCCGAGTGCGGCATCCCCGCCTCCAAGGCTGGTCTGGCTGCTGCTCAGAACGCCGGCAAGATCAAGGAGCTGGTGGCTGAGGCAAACGGCAAGGTCATGGCCTTCGTTTCCAACCAGCTCGACCCCCTGTTCGAGTCCAACGACCTGAAGGCTACCGGCACCGGCGTCTATCAGGAAGTGTTCGACACTCTGGATTACGACAATGTTTCCGGCGCTGACCTGGTCGATACCCTGCTGGATGGCATGGAGTCTGTCGGCTACACCGTCTAATTTCCGCCTCACGGACTTTTTGCGGCCCGCACACGCGCGGTGTTGACACGGGCCGCCCCGCATAAAAGAGTCTTGCAAGGGGCATCCTTTCCACCTACGGACGGATGCCCCTTTTTTGCAAGACGGTGATGACATTTTTTGGACAAAAATGTGTCCGAACTATTATGCGGCGTACGAGATATATCCTTATAAAAGGAGGATTCCCGGATGAAAGAAAGCAAAGCGCCCTCTCTCGGGCGTACCCCGGCCCAGAAGTTTTTTGACAAATGGCAGGGCCTGTTCTACCTGATCCCCTGGATCATCGGCTTCGTCGTCTTCAAGGCCATTCCGTTCGGCCAGTCTCTGTACTACAGCTTTACGGATATGGACTTCTTCAACGGCATCCATCAGTATGGCATCATGAACTATGTGGACGCCTTCTCCACTCCCAAGATCACCAAGGCGCTCATCACCACCTTCAAGTACAGCTTCATCACTGTGCCTCTGAAGCTGGTCTTCGCACTGTTCATCGCCTACATCCTGAACTTCAAGATCGCCTGCGTGAACGTGTTCCGCACCGTCTACTACATCCCCTCCATCCTCGGCGGCTCTGTTGCGATCGCCGTGCTGTGGAAGGCCGTGTTCCGTGATGACGGTCTGGTCAACACCCTCATCCGTATGCTGACCTTCGGCCACTTCCAGGGTCCTTCCTGGCTGAGCGACCCCAGCTACGCACTGTGGATCATCTGCTTCCTGCGTATCTGGCAGTTCGGCTCCGCCATGGTGCTGTTCCTCGCCGCTCTGAAGGGCGTGCCGGCCGACCTGTACGAGGCCGCCACCATCGACGGCGCAGGCAAGTGGCGTCAGTTCTTCTCCATCACCGTCCCGATGATCACCCCCATCATCTTCTACAACCTGGTCACTCAGATCTGCCAGGCTTTCCAGGAGTTCAATGGCCCGTTCATCATCACCAACGGCGGTCCCCGCGGTTCCACCACCCTCATCTCCATTCTGGTCTACAACTACGCATTCAAGTCCAACCAGATGGGCATGGCTTCCGCACTGGCATGGATCATGTTCGTCATCGTCTGCATCCTGACGATCATCGCCTTCACCAGCCAGAAGAAGTGGGTCTACTACTCGGATGAAAGGTAAGGTGTGACAGTATGGGAATGAAAGCTTCTAACGCCATCGCGACGTTTTTCAAGTACTTCGTCCTGATCCTGGTGGGCCTCATCATGATCTATCCCCTGCTGTGGATGATCAGCGCCACCTTTAAGGACAACAGCGAGATCTTTGCAGGCATCGGCCTGTGGATCAAGAACCCCACTCTGGAGGGCTACAAGAACGCGCTGAACAACTTCGGCGGTTCCATCAACATCCTGCAGGCCATGCTGAACACTTACAGCTACGTCCTGCCCAAGGTCATCTGCACCGTGGTCTCCTCCTGCATTGCAGCTTACGGCTTTGGCCGCTTCGACTTCCCGGGCCGGAAGATCCTGTTCAGCATCATGCTGGCCACCCTGTTCCTGCCTCAGGTCGTCCTGAACGTGCCTCAGTTCCTGCTGTACACCAAGTTCGGCTGGGTCAACAGCCCGTTCTATCTGGCCATCTGGGTCCACTGCGCATTCGCAACTGAGACCTACTTCGTCTACCAGCTGGTGCAGTTCATGCGCAACGTCCCCCGCGACCTGGACGAGGCTGCCGCCATCGACGGCTGCTCCTCCTTCCAGACCCTGTACAAGGTCATCGTCCCGATGCTGATGCCCGCTCTGGTGTCCTGCGCACTGTTCCAGTTCATGTGGAGCTGCAACGACTTCATGGGTCCCCTGCTTTACGTCCAGACCCCTGCAAAGTACCCCATGTCCCTGTTCGTCAAGCTGTCCATGGACGGTGATACGGGCTTTGCCTGGAACCGTATTCTGGCCTTGTCCCTGATCTCTATCCTGCCGCAGCTCATCGTGTTCTTCTGCGCACAGGATCAGTTCGTCGAAGGTATCTCCGCCGGTGCTGTCAAGGGCTAAGCTGAAGCCCCCGCCGCTCGGATGATCCCGACAAACATGAATGCCCCCTGTGCCTCTTCCCATAGAGAGGACGCAGGGGGCATTTTTCATGACTCCTCCAGTCTGCTCCGCAGACAGCCCCCTCAGAGAGGGAGCCTCTGGCGATGGAGGAAAGCTTTCCGTTATGCCAAAGCCTCCCTCCTTGAGGGAGGTGGCATCGCGCAGCGATGACGGAAGGAGTATCACTTTCTGCTCTTCCGGTATTGCAGCGGCCCGACGCCCATCGTCTCCCGGAAGACGCGGCGGAAGTGGGCCGCAGAGGCAAAGCCGGTCTGCTCGGCCACGCTGCCGATGCTCAGCTCTGTCGTTTCCAGAAGCTTCTGTGCCGCCTCGATGCGGCGGGCGTTGATGTAGTCCACGATGGACTGCCCCGTCACCCGCCGGAACAGCCGGCTCAGATAGTAGGGCGAGATGTAGAACCGCGCCGCCACCTCGGTGAGGGAAAGCTTCTGCTGGTAGTTTGCCGCAAGGTAGGCGCAGATCTGCTCCACCGTCTCGTTGCGGGGGCGGGCGTCGGCGGCGCTCTGCGCCCGGTGCTCCTGCTCCACATAGTGGAGCGTCAGTGCCAGATACAGCCCGCCGGGATACTCCGGCTCGCCCATGGCGCCCCGCATCATCTCCAGCAGCGTCCGCAGACGGCTGGCCCACTGGATGCTGCCGTAAAGGGCCATCTGGCTGCCCGGTGCAAAAAGGCGGAGGAAATCTTCGCCGGTGGCGTTCTTCATCTCGTGGAGGGCCGCCTGCGGGAAACTGCATCCCAGCATTTCCGGCTGGGTGTGGCCTGCCTGCGATACCGCCCACGCCCCCGGCCCCAGCAGCAGTGCGCAGCCGGGGCTGACCAGGAGCGACGTATCCCCGCACTGGACCGTGCAGCTGCCGCCCGAAAACAGAACGATATGGCACATCTCGGCAGGCAGCTCGAGCCGCCCGCCGGCCAGCTTGAGTGCTCCCGCCGTGATCTTCGCGTTGAGTTTTTCCCGTTCGGCGCGCATCCGCCCTTCCCCCTTCTTGCTATGCCTGCCCCGCCGGGGCAGTGCTCTGATCTTCTTATCCCCAGTGTACCATGCCCGCCCTCTGCGGGCAAGCCGCAAATCTACGCAAATAACTCAGGAGGCTGTAAAAATGAATCTGTCTCTCATCCGTTCCATGACCCGCAGCGCCGTCTTCGAGCTGGAAAACGGCAAGTGCTTCCGCCCGGAGCACCCCTTCGCCGTGGCTCTGAACGGCAAGACCATTTACGAAAGCTGCAACACCAACGTGTTCTCCCTCTTCTCCCTGACTCCGTCCACCGCCTACACTGTGGAGGTAGACACCGAGGGTGAGCACCTGAAACTGGACTTCACCACCGAGACCGAGAGCTTCTTTGTGGACGCATCCCGCTATGGCCTCGTCGCCGACGGCGAGACCGACAACACCGGCAGGCTGCAGGCTGCTCTTT
>ENA-OZVO01000380-OZVO01000380.1-human-gut-metagenome-genome-assembly--contig:-NODE-380-length-13245-cov-4.358681_pt1 | contig 13245 bp, 10 predicted proteins | sample MGYA00243447_ERZ654049 | MGnify/ENA primary metagenome ERZ654049 (study PRJEB26926, sample SAMN06164906) | human gut metagenome | biome: ENVO:00009003; feature: ENVO:2100002; material: ENVO:00002003... | reverse complement strand
CGCTCAGTGTCTCGTGGGCTCGGAGATGTGTATAAGAGACAGCATCAGGGCCGCGCAGACGTCCCGGGACGCGCCGCAGAGGGCGGCGTGGGCGCAGAGCAGCTCGGTGCGGCAGTCGGCCGTGCGGGAGTGGGTGTTCATGACGCCGCCCGCCAGCTTGACCAGCTTGCCGATGTGGCCCACCAGCACCACCTCTTCGAAGTGGGATGCCGCCGCCATATCCATCGTATCCCCGATGAAGTTCGAGGTCTTGACCACCGGGATATTCTTTAGGGCGGGCATCTTCTCGTGGAGATAGTCGAGGCCGTAGTTGCCCGGGGCGAGGATGAGCCGCCGGGGGCTGACCGCCCGAAGCGCCGCCTGCCCCATTTCCAGCTGGATGGTGTCGAGGATGGCCTGCTGGCTCATGGGCTCGACGATGCCGCTGGTGCCGAGGACGCTGAGGCCCCCTTCCACGCCCATGTGGGGGTTGAAGGTGCGCTTCGCCGTCTCAGCCCCGCCCTCGATGGAGATGGTGACGTCAAAGCCGCCCGCGTACCCGGCAGATTCGGCCTCCTTTTCCAGCGCTTCCTTTATCATGGCCCGGGGGACGTGGTTGATGGCAGCTTCGCCCACGGGCTGGTCGAGACCGGGCTTTGTTACCCGGCCCACGCCCTCACCGCCGTGGATGCGCACCTCGCCGGACAGCTCGGGCCGGAGGGCGACACTGGCGATGACCGGCAGACCGGTGGTCACGTCCACATCGTCGCCGCCGTCCTTCCGGATGGCGCACTCAGCTCCCCCACCGGACCGTCGGCAGAAGATGGGTTCCACCTCCACCACGATGCCCTTCGGGGTGCGGAGGGCCACTGTCTCGGGGGTGCGGCCGGTGAGCAGCAGCCGTGCCGCGCCCGCCGCGCCCAGCGCCGCACAGGTGCCGGTGGTATAGCCGCAGCGCAGGAGCTTCTGGCCGCTGCGGACGTAGTGCTCAAAGAGCGGGCGCTTTTCCTCCGGCGCTTTTTCTTCGCCGTAGAGGAAGGCGTACTGCTCATCGGTCAGAGCATAAATTTTGCAGATGTTTTCCCGGGCAAAGGCCTTTTCCGGCGTCATGACGTCCGAGACGCCCGCCGCCGAGACGCAGACGACCTTGTCGGAAACTTTCTGCGCCAGCTCCAGCTCGTGGAGGCTCAGGATGACGGCCATCTTCTTGTCCCGGGCGAGGCTTTTCAGGATGGCCAGCAATTCGGCCTTGCCCTTGATGTCAAGGAAAGACGTAGGCTCGTCCAATAATATCAGCTCCGGCTGCTGGCAGATGGCCCGGGCCAGCAGGACGCGCTGGCGCTGGCCGTCGCTGATGCGGTTGAAGTCCCGGTCCGCCAGCGTCTCGGCCCCCACGAGGGCCAGCGCGGCATGGACCTGGCGCTTATCTTCTGCCGAGAGGACACCCAGCCGCCCCGTGTAGGGGTAGCGCCCGGCGGACGCCATCTCGAAGCAGGTGGTCAGCTCGGTGCGGCGGGTGTGGGGCACCATCAGAGCCATTTTGCGGGCGCGCTCCGGACCGGAGCAGTCCGCGAGATCTTTGCCGTCCAGCAGCACAGCGCCCCCCTGGGGGGCCAGCTGCGCTGCCAGCGTCTTGAGCAGGGTGGATTTGCCCGCGCCGTTGGGGCCGATGAGGGTGAGGATGCTCCCCTTCTCGACGCCGAGTCCGATGTGCTCCATCAGGGGCGTTTTGCCGTAGCCGATGGCAAGGTCCTCGGCGCGGCAGTAGAAATTCGGATCGCTCATTCCCGGCCCTCCTGTGTCTGGCGGCGCACCAGCAGCCAGATGACCACCGGCGCACCGAAAACTGCCGTCACCGAGCTGATGGACAGCTCAGTGGGCGCGAACAGGCTGCGGGCGATGAGGTCGCAGAGCAGGCAGAACGCTGCCCCGCCCAGACAGCAGCCCGGCAGGACATAAAGGGGCTTTGCGCTGCCCAGCAGGTTCTTGACCAGATGCGGCACCGCGATGCCCACAAAGGAGATGGGGCCTGCAAAGGCCGTCACGCAGGCGGAAAGCAGGCTGGACAGCAGCACGAGGGCCGTCGAGAAGGCCCGCACCGGTACGCCGACGCTCCTGGCGTAGCTCTCGCCCATCTGGTAGGCCGCCATGGGCTTCGAGAGCAGGAACGCCGCCGCCAGCGCGGGCAGCACCACGCAGGCCGCTGCACCCACATTGGCCCAGGTCATGCCGGAAAAGCTGCCCATCGACCAGTTGTGGAGATTGACGATGTTGGAGTCCTGAGCGAAAGTCACCACGATGTCGGTGACAGCTGAGCAGATATATCCGATCATGATGCCGCAGATGACGAGGATGCTCATCCGCGGCACCCGCCGGGCCACCACCAGCACGAAGGCCATCGCCGCCATCGAGCCTGCAAAGGCGGCGATGATGAGGGTGGCCGAGCCGGTGAGCAGCCCCTGCTGTAAAAACACCACCATCGTCAGGGCCACCGCCAGCTTTGCGCCGCTGGACACGCCCATGACGAAGGGGCCGGCGATGGGGTTGGCGAAGAAGGTCTGCAGGAGGTAGCCTGCCGCCGAGAGGGCCGCGCCCAGCAGCACGACCATGACCGCCCGGGGCAGACGGAGCTGGAGCACGATGCCCACGGCCAGCGCATCTTCGCCCCGGCCCAGCAGAGCCGCCGCCACCGCGCCGGGCGTCAGGGACACACTGCCCCAGAACAGGTTGAGTGCAAACAGCACCGCGACCCCCGCCGTGAGGGCGAGGTAGGCGAGGCTGAGGCGGCGGGTGGTGGTCATGACAAAGCTCCTTTTATACGATGCGCTGTAAGAAACGGAGGGACGCCGGGTCGGGCGAGCCCTCGGTGAAGACGAGGTTCATATCCGAGATGAGGTCGGCCAGCTCCATGCTCTGCTGGAAGAGGCTCTGGGCCGTACACCAGCAGTCGCCGGACTGGACGGCCTTGAAATCTGCCAGCATCGGACATTTTTCGATGAGCTGGTCACGGGTCTCCATCACGCCCTCGATGGTGCTGTTGTAGATGAGGACGTCGGCGTCCCTGGCCCGGGCGTAGAACGTCTCCAGCGGCAGTTTGATGGTGGACTGGGCCGACGTCTCCCCCTCGAGGTCGTCGAAGATGTAGACGCCGCCGGCCATCCCCACCATCTGGGCCACATAGTCGCTGGTGCGGCGGACGGTGATGAGGTTGTTGGTGGTGATGGAGAAGAAGGCCGCGGTCTTGCCCGTGTTCTCCTGCTCGAGGATGGGGGCCACCTGCTCCACCTTCTGGCGAAAGACCTCTTCCGCCATCTCAGTCTTATTCAGCAGGATGCCGTAGAGCTTGAGCCACTCCATCCGGGCCAGCGGGCCGCTCTCGTAGCTCGAGCGCTCCACGAGGACCGGCACGCCGAACTTTTCCAGCTGCTCCTTGACCTCGGGGTCGTGGAGCACCATGGTGTTCTCGATGGCGAGGGTGCAGCCGGCGGCAAGGATGCGCTCATAGTCCGGGGCGCTGTACTTGCCCGCGTAGGCGATGCGGCCCTCCTGCATGGCCTGTCTGGCCTCTTCCACATACCAGCCATCGGCCTTCGTGCCGGAGAGGGCGATGCTGTCCAGGGCGTCCAGATGGACGAAGAGGTCCATCACCGAGGTGGAGACGAGATAAATATGATCCAGCGGCTGGCGCAGCACCACGACGTCCTCGGGCAGGTCGTCCACCTCGGCGGCCCCCTCGGGGACGACGAGGAACCGCCCGGCGTCCGGGATGTCGATCATCACATAGCCGCCCTCATAGCAGTCGGCGGAAAACTGGGTGGCATAGTCCAGCGGATAGCTGTGGTCGAACACGAGGGACGCTGTATTGGCCGGGGCGGTCTTGTGCTGCCCGCAGCCCGCAAGGGTGAGGGCGGCGGCAGGCAGGGCTTTCAGGAAATTTCGGCGTTTCATCGTTACTTTGCCTCGATCAGGGATGCAGAGGCGAAGGTCAGCGTATACTCGATCTCATGCGGGGTGCTCATGGCGACGGTATCGCCCACCACATCCAGCGGGGTGTCGAGAGCCGCGACGGGGATCTCGAAGGTAGAGTTGCCCTCGGTGTTGGTGGGCAGATACTTCTCGCCGTCCACCAGCATATAGTCGTAGTTGGGGCTGGACCAGACGATGGTGGCGGTCATCCTGCCGTCGGCCACGGTCAGGACCGCAGGGCTTTCCACGGTGGCACGGCCGGAGCCGCCCTCGAGGGTCACGTCACAGGTGTAGGTGCCGTCGGCAGGCGCTTCCGCCGCAGCAGGCTGGGCGTTGGCGACACGGACGGTATGGTCGTACCACTTGCCCTTGGAGCCGAGGATGGCCAGCTGGAAGTCCTCGTCCAGAGCCTCCACCGGGATGTCGAAGCCGTAGACCTCATCCGAAGTGCCGTCGCTGTAGGTGACGGTGTCGGTGGTGGGCTGGAGCCAGTCGCCCTCGTGGGCCTCGGCGTCAGCGGCCATGCCGACGTAGAGGTTGACGATCTTCTTGGAGACGAGGCTGACGTGGAAGGTCATCTGACCGTCCTTCACGGTCAGGGTCCCCTTGCCGTCGTTGGCCTCGTTGGCATGGAACATGGAGCTGTCGGTGTCAAAGTCGGCGGTGTAGACGCCGTCGGGCAGAGCGGCCTCTGCCGCCGGTTCGGAAGCTGCCTCGCTCACGGCAGAGGAGGCCGCAGCCTCGGAGGAAGCGGCAGAGCTGGCCGGGGCGCCGGATGCGCCGCAGCCGGTGAGAGAACCAGCCAGCACAGCGCCGGCCAGCAGAAGAGCAAATTTATGGTTCAGTTTCATGATGATATACCTCGAAGTATCTATTTTACAGAAAAGATTATAACACGCAATGGCCCGAATTCAAAGCAGGCCGAAAAAGAAATTGCCCGAAAAGGCACTCCTTTCCGGGCAATCATAAACTTATGCTCAGCCGTTCAGGGAATCGACAGCGGCCTTGGTGTGTGCGACGTAGAGCTGCTGGATGTCAGCGACCTCGCCCAGACCGGCGATCTGGCAATCGACAGAGTCGAATTCGCCGGAGGCCTTGAACTGGCTCTTCCAGGAATCCTCGTCGTCGCCAGCCATATCGTTGTTGGCGTGATCGCCTGCAACGACCATCAGGGGACGCAGGACGACCTTGGTGTAACCGGCGGCCTTGACCGCCTCGATGACGTTCTCGCAGGCAGTCTCCTCCGGCTCGCCCTCGACGGTGCCGATGAAGACATTCTTGTAGCCCAGAGCGTTCATCTGAGACTGCATCTGGCTGTAGCTCACCTTTGCGGTGTGAGAGGTGCCGTGGCCCATAAAGACAAAAGCGGTGCCGTCCTCAGCAGCGGCGTCCAGACTGTCGAAACCGGCGGTCTTGACGGCCTCGGCGGTGATGGCCTTGGCGACAGCTTCCTTGTCGGCGTTGATGACGGTGGCATCGCTGCCCACCTCGCCCAGCAGAGGCTCGGCGATGGCGACGGACTCGAACTTATCGCGGTAGCTGTCCACCATCTCCATCATCTCGTCGTACTCAGCGCCATGCATCAGATGGGTGGGCTGGACGACCAGATTCTTCACGCCGTTGGCGACAGCGCGCTCCAGAGCCTGCTCCATGTTGTCGATCTTCTCGCCGTCACGAGCCTGAACATGGTTGATGATGATCTGTGCGGTGAAGGCGCGGCGGACAGACCAGTCGGGGTATGCGGCCTGGATGGCGTCCTCGATGCCCTTGATGTCCGCTGCGCGGCTGTTGTTGAAGGAGGTGCCGAAGCTGACGACCAGGATCTCGTTGTCGCCGATGTTGTCCTGGTTGCGGGCGTCGTCCTTAGAGGCATCGCCGGTGTCGCGGCCAAAGTAATCGGGGTCAGCCTCTTCACCCTCGACCAGCTCCTTCTGGGCGTCGGTCAGGGCGTCCCATGCGGCCTTGGCGGCCTCGCACTGGGCGTCGGTGTTCTCGTTGCGCTCCTGCACATAGATGGCGTCAATGAGGTCTGCCACCTTCTTTGCTGCCATTTCATCGGCCTCCTCGCTGCTCACTTCGCTGGCGGCGGCAGAGCTTGCGGCGGTGCTGCCGGCAGCAGTGGAAGAAGATGCACCGCAGCCGGTGAGGACACCGGCACACAGGGCCAGTGCGGCGGCAGCGGCGGTGACGCGCTGCCAGTTCTTGTTGGTTGCCTTACGCATTGTTTGAGTCCTTTCTGTTGTGTGGAATGTACGTTTCCGATAGAAAGGGTACGAAACGGGGGCCAGCTCAAACGAAAAAAGAGCCTTTTCACCGCGCGGAAGGCACAGCAAAAAGACCCTTTGAACTTTCGGGCTTTTTGGTACGACCAATTCCTCGTGATCCGGAGCCGGACGCTCCTGTACCAACAGCGGGCAGGTTTCCTGACTGAAAGCTCACCGCCCGCTGCCGCCTTCCCAGAGGCAAAGCCTCCAGTGACCGGCGCTGAGCGCCAAGGCAGCGGACTCCCTTATCACAGTGACGAGATCGCGCGGGACTCGCACCCGCTTCCCTTTTACCCTCCCGGCCGGGGACGAAGCCCCGGCGGCAGGCACCTGCTGTTTTCTATTCAGACGAGGTGAAGTATATCACACTCCGCCCTAAAATGCAATATCTCAGCCCTCCTGCGGCACGGTCCAGACCATGCCCAGCGCTTCGAGCTTTGCGATGCGCTCCGCCGTCAGCTTTTTCTCGGCACAGGCGTAGTTTTCGCGCATCCGGCGGACCCAGTCGCCGAGGCAGAAGCCGTCTTCGGTCTTATAGTTCACCGGCACCAGCAGATCGCCGTGGGCGGCGCAGTACTCTTCGGCACGGCGGAACGCCCCGGCCCACTTGGCCTCCCGGGCGTCCCACTGCATCCCGATGGCATCCAGCAGAGCGATATGCTCCGGCGTCACCTGGAACGAGCCGGGCCGGGCCTTGCGGGCAGCCCGGAGGTTCGAGATCCAGACGCCCAGACGGAAGCCGTTCTCGTCCACGTATCCGGCAGGCACGAGGAGGCTGCCCTTCTTCTCGGCGTAGAGCCTGGCGCTCTGGTAGTTGTCCAGCCAGTTCTGCTCCCGCACGCTGCACGCGGGCGGCACCGGGGCGCTGAGGCGTCGGCCTTTTTCGCCCTTGAACAGCTCTTTCAGGGCCGCGCGGCGCTCGGCGGAGAGCTTTTTGCCCTCCCGCAGCATCTGCTTCTGACGGGACAGCCAGCTGCCCAGCCAGATGCCGTCCTCCGTCCGGTACTGGGCCGGAACGGCCAGACTGCCGTGCTCCTTTTTGTATTCCACGGCCAGCTCGTAGCGGTGCTGCCACGAGTCGGTCTTTTCCCAGTTCATGCCCAGCTCGTCCAGCAGGGCTTTCCGCTCCGGCGTCACCCGGGCGCTGCTGCGCTCGGGGTTCTGCCATGCGTACCGCTGGCGGGACACCCACTTGCCCAGCAGGATGCCGTCTTCGTCGGTGTACTCGGTGGGGACGTCGAGGTTCCCGTGGGCGGCGTGGTACTTCACGGCGGCCTCGTAGGCGGTCTGCCACTTGCGGTCGTTCCGGTTCGTCCAGTCCACTTCCAGCGCTTCCAGCTTTTCGATCTGGGCGTCGGTCAGCACACCTTCTTTATAAGCGGCACGCTGACTGCCCAGCCAGACGCCCAGCGCCATGCCGTCCGGCGTGACATACTTGACGGGAATTTCCAGCGTGTGATTTTCCAGATAATACTGGACGGCGGCGGCATAGCTCTTCTCCCAGAGGATGCTGCCGGTGTCCCACACCATGCCCAGTGCTTCGAGACGTTCGACGCGGTCTGGCGGCAGGTTCCCGCTCAGATAGCGCTGGCGGTTGTAGACGATCCATTCGCCCAGTGCAAAGCCGTCCTTATCCTTATAATGGACCGGCACCAGCAGGTCGCTGTGGCTGCCGCGGTACCGCCGGGCCGAAGCACAGCCCTTCTCCCACGCCAGCTCGAGCCGCTTTTTCCAGTTCATGCCGATTTTGTCCAGCCGGGCGGCCTGCTCGGCGGTGAGGCGTCCCTTTTTCTTTCCGGCCCGGACAAGGCGCTGGTTTTCCAGCCAGCGGCCCACGGCCACGCCCCCAAAGCGGTAGGAGCGAGGCACGTCCAGCGTCTTTCCCTCTGCCGTCATCTGCTTTGCGGCGGCATAATAGCGCTCCCAGTCGGAGTCCAGCGCGCGGCGGAGCTGCCGGTAAGCCCGGCGGCAGGCAGAGAGAGGCTCTTCCAACGGGAAGGCTTCTGCCCCCGCCGCGCTGCACTCCTTCCGCAGCTGCTGCACACAGGTCAGCGCCTCAAAGGCCGCGCTCAGCTCTGCCACCGGCACACTGCCGCAGGCTGCAAGGGCGCGTGCCAGCATCTGCCGGTATGCGGCCGGTCCAGCGCTGCGGCGCACCAGCACCACGCCCGAGATCCCGGCCAGAGGAGCCTGCACCGCCGGGCCGTTGGCACAGACCAGCAGCCGGAGGGTGGCCGCTTCGTCGGCCGCAAAGCCTTCTGCATCCTTATAAATATGCGTTCCTGCACCAAACAGCTTCTCGGCCTGCTCTGCGGTCTGCACCGCCGCTGCATCATCCTCGCAGAGGACAAGATACCGTCCGGCAGCATCCGGGAGCCACTGCGCCAGCAGCTGTTCCACCGGCGGAAGCTTCTCTACGGCGAGGCTCAGAGCCTGATATTTCTCGGCGTTGGGGTCAGGGCAGCCCGGCAGATGGAGGTTTTTCACCTCAGCACGGAGGCGGGCCATCGCATCTTCCAGCGGCCAGAGCAGAGCCGTATAGGAGGCCGGCATGGGCAGCAGGCCCTCGGCCATCGCCCCGCCCAGCGCCAGCGGCTCCACGATGGCGTCGGCCAGCATCTCCTCGGCAGCGCGGCAGCTGTCGCCCGGGGCGTCCGGCTCCCCCAGAGCCAGCAGCTTTGCCCCCGGGCAGAGACGGAACAGGGGCTGGACGCAGTCGGTCCAGTCCTTTGCGCTCATCTCCCTCCAGCCGTCCAGCACCAGCAGGCCGGGCCGGAACTCAGCCAGCGCCACCCAGCCCAGCGCATTCTGCACGGCCAGCTGCTCGCAGCTCATCAGCCGCACCCGGCCGTCCAGCGTCCGGCCCAGCCGCTTTGTCAGGGCGCGGCGCAGCTCCAGACGGGCAGCGCAGGACACCACCCAGAGCACGCGCATCTCGGGGTGGGCGTCCAGCAGCTCCCACACGATGCAGCCTTTTCCCGTACCCGCCGGGCGCACCAGCGCAGCACAGTTTTTCTGCTGCAGTCCAGCCTCCGCTGCACGGCAGGCTGTTTTATTTGAATCATCTACCAAAATCGACATATCTTATCCTTTCTGCCCCTTCCGAGGGTTCAGAAATTCGCTTTTTCTGCAAAAAAGAAACGCGCCTGCGCAAAGCCGGCTTTCCTGCCTGCGCTGCGCCTGCGTTTTTCTGCAAAAATGTTACTTTCATGCTCTATTTTTATCATAAAAGTTTATTTCTTGTCAAGATGATTTGCACAGATTTTTCCAAATAATTTTACATTCCCTTTTTCCGGAAATTCCGGGACCCTTCCCTGCTGCCCGTTGACGGCGGGGACAGTTGGTGGTAGACTTTTTTCATCGGCTCCCCTTTTGGCGGGAGACTCCCCTATTTATGATATGTGAGGTAATCGATATGAACATCATCAGCACCGAAAAAGCTCCCGGCGCCATCGGCCCCTACTCTCAGGGCTACACCGTGGGCGGTCTCGTCTTCACCTCCGGCCAGATCCCGGTAGACCCCGCCACCGGCGCAGTCGCCGAGGGCATCGCCGCACAGGCTGACCAGAGCTGCCGCAATGTGGGCGCTATCCTCGAAGCTGCCGGCGTGGGGTTTGACAAGGTGGTCAAGACCACCTGCTTCCTGGCCGACATCGCCGACTTTGCCGCTTTCAACGAGGTGTACGCCAGGTATTTCACCTCCAAGCCCGCCCGCAGCTGCGTGGCCGTGAAAGACCTGCCCAAGGGCGTGCTCTGCGAGATCGAAGCCATCGCTGAGGCCTAAGCCGCCTTTTCAGCACAAAGAGGGGCCGTCTGCACTCTATTCCGGGTGCGGACGGCCCCTTTTGTCTGTCTTCGATTCCAGTTTTTCATGCTGACTAGCTTTCTTAGCCGGAGAAATTGACTTCGTTTTTCGCTTTTGTTACAATAGAATCAAACTGTTGTAAAAGATTTCCGGTCAAATTTGAAAGAGAGGTCCCTGCCCATGTCCAATTCCCGTGTTGAAAGCCACAGCCGCGCCGAATTGCGCAACAAGATCATCAGCGCAGCCACCCTGCTCGAGATCCTGTTGTCCGGCCTCGTCCTCATCGGCCTGCTGCTGTCGATGGTGCCGCTGCTGCAGTGGATGCCCGGCCTGCTGTTCGACGGCAACGACGTCGAGGTGAGCATCTTCTTACAGCGGGCGCTGGACATCGTCATCGGCATCGAGTTCATCAAGATGCTGGCCAAGCACAGCCCCGGTTCCAGCCTCGAAGTGCTGCTCTACGCCATCGCCCGCCACATGGTGGTGGGTCACGAGTCCGCACTGGAGAACCTGCTGAGCGTGGGGGCCATCGCCCTCATCTTCATCGTGCGGAGGTTCTTCTTCGTACCGGCCTTCGGCGCTCATCTGCCCGACGGCCACCCCGCACCCGACCTTTCCCCCAGCCAGAGCGGCATCCCGTCAGAAGAATTCGCCTCCCGGCTGCGCAAGCACCTGCATCATAACGACACCGACACGGAGCTTGAAGTCGCCATCGAAGACCCCAAGTACGAGGACAACACCGACACGCTGCTGGAAGCAGACCCGAAATGAGCCTGACAACGTAAAATGCCCCGCAGGACGCTCGTCGAGAGCTGCCTGCGGGGCATTTTTTTATGCTTAGTTGCTCTTGTGCTTCTGGCCGAAACGGTACTCCTTGCCGTCCCGGATGCGCTGGATGTTGGAACGGTGCATCCAGATGACCATGCCGCCCATGATGGCAGCGCCGACGGTGCAGACCACCACGTCCCGGGTCGGCAGGCCGCGCATGAGGCTGTACACCAGCGTCAGCACCGGGTAAGCCGCGGCCATGGTGATGCTGCCCAGCGACACCATGCCGGTGGGGACCAGGCAGACGAGGAAGATGAGTGCCAGCACCGGCAGCAGCACCGGCTGGACTGCCAGAATGGCACCGGCAGCCACCAGCACGCCCTTGCCGCCCTTGAAGCCGAAGTAGATGGGCTTGGAGTGGCCCACCACGGCGAGGACGGCGGCGAGGTAGACGCCCAGATAGGGCGAGACGGCAGCGTCGGCGGGCAGATGGCCGAACAGCCACCGGCCAAGGCAGACGGCCACGACGCCCTTGAGCACATCGCCCACCGCCGTGAGGGCAGCGGCCTTCTTGCCGAAGGTGCGCAGCATGTTGGTCATACCGGCAGCGCCCGAGCCGTGGGTGCGGACGTCGTCATGGTACAGATACTTGCTGACGAGGATGCCGGTGTCCACGCTGCCCAGCAGATAGGCTTCGGCAGCGACCGCCAGCACAATGAGAAATGCGGTCATAGAACCAGTCTCCCTTCCTTATACGTCCTTCGCGCCCACCTCGCCGGAGCCGCGCTCACGCACGACAAGGCGGATGGGGGTGTGCTCCAGACCGAAGTTCTCGCGGATCTGGTTGATGATATACCGCTGATAGCTGAAGTGGAACAGGTGCTTTGCGTTGACGAAGGCCACGAACGTCGGCGGACGGGTGGAAGCCTGGGTCAGGTAGAAGATCTTCAGGCGGCGGCCCTTGTCGCTGGGCGGCTGCATCCGAGCGGTGGCACGGGCCAGCATCTCATTCAGCACACCGGTGGGCACACGGGCGCCGTTCTGGCTGTCCACGTCGCGGATGAGCTGCATCAGCTTGTTGACGTTGTAGCCGGTCTGGGCCGAGATGAAGATGATGGGAGCATAGCCCATGAAGCTGAAGCACTCGGCATAGCCCCGGCGCTGCAGTTCCATGGTGTTGGTCTCCTTGCCCTCCACGGCGTCCCACTTGTTGACGACGATGATGCAGGCTTTGCCCTGGTCGTGGGCGTAACCGGCCACCTTGCTGTCCTGCTCAGTGAAGCCGACGGTGGCGTCCACGAGGATGAGGGCCACGCGGCTGCGCTCGACGGCGGCCAGTGCGCGGACGACCATATAGCGCTCGAGGCCGTCGGTGATGTTGCTGCGCTTGCGCAGACCGGCGGTATCGGTGAAGATGAACTTGCCGTAAGCGTTGTCCACGGGGGTGTCGATGGCGTCGCGGGTGGTGCCGGCCTCGTTGGCCACGATCATTCGGTTCTCCCCGAGGATGCGGTTGGTCAGGCTGGACTTGCCCACGTTGGGGCGGCCGATGATGGCGACGGGGATGCGGTCTTCCTCCACGACGGTCTCGCTGAAATCGAGGTGGGCGCAGACGGCGTCCAGCAGGTCGCCGGTGCCGTGGCCGTGGACGGACGAAATGGGCATGACTTCGTCGAAGCCGAGGTTATAGAACTCGTAGAGCTCCATGGGGGTCTCGCCCACGTTGTCGCATTTGTTGACGGCGAGGATGATGGGCTTGTGGCTGCGGCGCAGCATATGGGCCACGTCCTCGTCGGCGGCGGTCAGGCCGTTGCGCACGTCCACCACCATGATGATGCAGTCGGCGGTGTCGATGGCGATCTGGGCCTGCTCGCGCATGTGGGCCAGAATGCCCTCGGTGGCCTTGGGCTCGATGCCGCCGGTATCCACCAGCAAAAACTCGTGGCCGTTCCACTCGCAGTTGGCAAAAATGCGGTCGCGGGTAATGCCCGGGGTATCCTCCACAATGGCAAGGCGCTGGCCGCACAGCTTATTGAACAGGGTGGATTTGCCCACGTTGGGGCGTCCCACCACTGCTACGATCGGTTTGCTCATGGGGGTTCCTCCTTCCTTGTAGCAAGACCCTCTCAGTCCCGGCTCACGCCGTGCCAGCTCTCCCGAAAGGGAGAGCTTTTTGATGCGTTGCGGGAAAGCAGCTCAGACCTCGTCCTTCGGGAGAGGCGGCATTGCGCAGCGATGACGGAGAGGGTTCTTTTTTATCGCTTTCTTCTTGCGATGTGCAGTCCGCTGCGCAGCAGGGCGCGGGCCTCGTCGCCGCCGCCCACGGGCAGCACCTCGACCTTCACGCCCAGACGCTCGCCCAGCTGGGTGATTGTCACATCGTCCAAAAAGGTATCTTTCTCTTCGCGCAGCATCACAGCGGGCACGCCCAGCGTACCGCTGGTCAGTTTGCCCTCACACTGG
>ENA-OZVO01000359-OZVO01000359.1-human-gut-metagenome-genome-assembly--contig:-NODE-359-length-13576-cov-4.981584_pt1 | contig 13576 bp, 9 predicted proteins | sample MGYA00243447_ERZ654049 | MGnify/ENA primary metagenome ERZ654049 (study PRJEB26926, sample SAMN06164906) | human gut metagenome | biome: ENVO:00009003; feature: ENVO:2100002; material: ENVO:00002003... | reverse complement strand
TCCCTGTTTCCGCCACTGGCGGCGGTCGTCGTTGTTGCTCCTATCGAGGGGAGGCCTTGGCATATCGGAAAAGTCAGCCTCTTCGCCAGAGGCTCCCCTACAAGGGGAGCTGGCGGGCGCAAGCCCGACTGAGAGGTTGGATGAAGGAGCAGTCAACCAATAAAGGAGTCTGTATGGCATCAATTATTACGGCCCATGACCTGAACCTCTGGTACGGCGACTTCAAGGCCCTCAAGGGCATCTCGCTGGACGTGGGCGAACAGGAGATCACTGCCCTCATCGGCCCCTCGGGCTGCGGCAAATCCACCTTTCTCAAGACCCTGAACCGGATGAACGACCTTGTGCCGAACGTCCGCATCGAGGGCGACGTCCGGCTCCGGGGCGAGGATATTTTCTCAAAGGAGATGCAGCTGACCGACCTGCGCCGCCGCGTGGGCATGGTCTTCCAGAAGGCGAACCCCTTCCCCATGAGCATCTACGACAATATTACTTACGGCCCCAGGCTCCACGGCGTCCGCAATAAGGCGGAGCTGGATGAGCTGGTGGAAAGCTCCCTGCGGGGTGCTGCCCTCTGGGACGAGGTGAAAGACCGCCTGAAAAAGAGCGCTCTGGGCCTTTCCGGCGGCCAGCAGCAGCGCCTGTGCATTGCCCGGGCACTGGCCGTCAAGCCGGAAGTGCTGCTGATGGACGAGCCCACCAGCGCCCTGGACCCCGGCTCCACCATGAAAGTGGAAGAGCTGATGAGCGAGCTGAAAAAGAACTACACCGTGGTCATCGTCACCCATAACATGCAGCAGGCGGCCCGTATCAGCGACCGCACGGCATTCTTCCTGCTGGGTGAGCTGGTGGAGTGCGGCCCCACGGGCGAAATTTTCAGCACCCCGAAGGATAAGCGCACCGAGGACTATATCTCGGGCCGTTTCGGTTAAAAAGGAGGGTTTGCGATATGAGCACACGCACACAGTACGAAGCCGACCTCGCGGCCCTGAAGGGATCGCTGGCCAAGATGAGCCAGCTCTCTGCCGACGCGGTGGAAGATGCGCTGGAAGCCCTCTGCACGGCGGACGCCGAGGAAGCAAAGGGCATCATCAAGGGCGACACCGAGGTCAACCGGATGGAGCGGGACATCGAGCACCGCTGCATGACCCTGCTGCTGCGTCAGCAGCCGGTGGCAGGTGATCTGCGCTTTATCTCTGCTGCCATGAAAGTGGTGACAGACGTGGAGCGCATCGGTGACCATGCCGCCGACATCGCGGAGATCGTCCCCCATCTGGCCGGTGTCCGCAAGGCGGGCGACCCTGCCGTGAGCAGGAGCATCGAGATGGGCCGCAAAGCCTACAAGATGCTGCAGGATGCCATGAGCGCCTTTGCGGCAGAAGATGAGGCGGCGGCAAAAGCCGTCATCGACGCCGACGACGCGGTGGACTACGACTTCAACACCATCAAGCGGATGCTGGCGGCGGAGATCGCCGCCGACCCCGGCAAGGTGGACGCCGCGCTGGATGTGCTGATGGTCATCAAGTACCTCGAGCGCATCGGCGACCACGCCGTGAACATCGCCGAGTGGGTGGAGTTCCTGCGCACGGGCCGGTATCACCACGAGAAGATGTTCTGAGTTCTGTTTTCCTCTTTTTCTTTTCCTGAAAAGCTGCTGCCCAAGGCGGGCGGCAGCTTTTGCTTTGCCGAAACCCCGTCTGAAAAATTTTGGAGTTTTTTCTTGTCTTATGCAATTTCCGGCCCGGATGCGCCGTATTATAAGCAGAAGTCTCCCACAGAGGGACGCTTATGAGACCTGAGCGCGGCCCGGCTCCGACATCCCCCATGTCCCCGGCTGCGCCGCAACGGAGGATACCTATGAGCATCAAGAAATTCCCGCTGGAAGCCTACGGCGCGGCCGTCAGCCGCGAAGAACTGGTGCAGGCGGCTTTGGATGAGATCACCAAGAATTACCGTGAGGCCAGCCTCTCCAATGTGGCCCGCAGCTACGGCGTTTCTCTGGCCTATGTCAGCGAGTGCGTCCGGGCGCAGACAGGCCGTACTTACAAGGAATTGCTCCAGAAGCACCGGATGGAGACTGCCGCCCGCCTGCTGCGCCGCAGCGACTGGAACATCCAGCAGATCATCACCTACGTCGGCTATGAGAACACCAGCTATTTCTACCGCCTGTTCCACGAGCGGTACGGCCAGAGCCCCCGTGAGTACCGCCAGAGCCGCGCGGCCCGCACCCGCACACCGGCCTGACCTTTGAGCACACTGCGAAAAAAGACGTCCCGTGTCTGCGGGACGTCTTTTGATGTCTTAAGATGGAAAAACGATGCAGAGTGTGTTACAATAAAAGCCAAACCTGAAAAAATGCGGGAGTGCGCTGCGGCGCACGGAAAGAGAAGGTGGAAACGGAATGTTTCGTGGAGCACGGCGCTCTGATCTGGAGCAAATTTTAGAGATCTATGCCCATGCCCGGAAAGCAATGGCGGATTCGGGCAACCCGACCCAGTGGGGCGACAGCTATCCGCCGCAGGAGATGCTGGAAGAAGACATCGACTCCAACCGGCTGTTCGTCTATACGGTGAACGGCTGTCTCGAGGCGGTGTTTGCTTTCATCCTCGGGCCGGACCCCACCTACGCGAAAATCGAAGACGGCCAGTGGCTCAACGATGAGGTGCCTTACGGCACCATCCACCGGCTGGCCTCGACGGGTGACCACAGAGGTGTGGCGTCTGAGGTCATCGCATGGTGCCTCGAGCACTGCGAGAGCCTGCGGGCCGACACCCACGCCGACAACAAGATCATGCAGCATCTTCTCGAGAAGAACGGTTTTGCCCGCTGCGGCATCATCCATGTGGAAGACGGCACGCCCCGCGTCGCTTATCAGAAGCTGTCGGCCACCGTACACATGCAGGAAGAATAAGGAGGGACTGGCATGAAGATCACACAGGTAAAGCTGGGCCGCATCTCGACCCCGCTCCGCGTCCCCTTCAAGACAGCGCTGCGCACCGTGAGCAGCGTGGAGGACGTCATCGTTGAGCTGCACACCGACACCGGCGCGGTGGGCTACGGTGAGGCACCTCCCACCGGCGTCATCACCGGCGACACCACCGGTGCCATCATCGGCGCCATCCGCGACCACATCGCCCCGGCCATCCTGGGCCGCGGCCTCGACGAGTTCGAGGATCTGACCGCCGCCGTGCAGAAGGCCCTCGTCCACAACACCAGCGCCAAGGCTGCCGTGGATATGGCCCTGTGGGACCTGCTGGGCCAGAAGTACAGCGCCCCGGTCTACCGGATGCTGGGCGGCGCGCGCAGCAATATCGTGACGGACATCACCATCAGCGTCAACCCGCCCGAGGAGATGGCCCGGGACGCCCGCACCGCCATCCAGCGCGGTTACGACTGCCTGAAGGTCAAGGTGGGCATCGACCCGGAGCTGGACGTGGCCCGTCTGGCCGCTGTCCGCGAGGCCGTGGGCAAGGACGTCAGGCTCCGCATCGACGCCAATCAGGCGTGGAATGCAAAGCAGGCTGTCCGCATCCTCGACCAGATGCAGGAGAAGGGCCTGGACATCGAGTTCGTCGAGCAGCCTGTCCCGGCAGCTGACCTCGAGGGGATGCAGTACGTCACCCGCCACGCCAGCGTGCCGGTGCTGGCCGATGAGAGCGTGTTCAGCCCGGCGGACGCCCTGCGCATCATGCAGACCGGCGCAGCCGACTTTGTGAACATCAAACTGATGAAGTGCGGCGGCATCACCAACGCCCTCCGCATCGCCTCGGCGGCGGAGGTCTACGGCGTGGAGTGCATGATCGGCTGTATGCTGGAAGCCAAGATCTCGGTCAACGCAGCCGTGGAGCTGGCCTGCGCCAAAAAGATCATCACCAAAGTGGACCTGGACGGCCCGGTGCTCTGCAGCGAGGACCACATCCTCGGCGGCGCGGTCTTCGACGAGAAGAATATCACCGTTTCGGATGCACCCGGCATGGGCATCCAGGGTTTCGTCCCCGGCAAAGTGACCTATCTGGACGACTGAAGAATCAGAAAAAATAAATAAGAATGACTTCCCCCGGCAGACAAACTCTGCCGGGGGATTTTTCTGCCCTAAGCGGTGAAATATTTTAGTTGTGTATTTCTGCGGCGCACACATAAGGCGGCGCGGAGGAAGGCCGAAAACGAAAAATCTGCCGAAGCAGCCCGAAAAATTCACCGAAAACCTTTGACTTTTCTTCCGTGTGTGCTATAATAACAACTGTCTTTGGGTAAGAGACAGGAAAAGTGTGCGTCGAGGACGCACAAATACAGAGGAGTGTTTTATATGATGAATGGTGCAAAAGCCATTGTGAAGAAGTACAATGAGGTCAGCCTCATCCTTCGCATCGTCGTCGGTCTGGTCATCGGCGCGGTACTGGCGCTTGCGGTGCCGGGTGCAGGCTGGGTCGGCGAGCTGGGCAGCCTGTTCGTCGGCGCACTGAAGGGCATCGCTCCGGTGCTGGTGTTCGTCATCGTGGCGAGCGCACTGGCACAGGGCAGCTCCAAGCTGGACCGCCGCTTCGGTACGGTCATCTGGCTGTACATGCTCACCACCTTCCTTGCGGCTGCGATCGCTTCGATCACCAGCTTCATGTTCCCTGTGTCGGTCGTTCTGGCAGACGCTGCCCAGTCGGACGTGGTGCCGCAGGGTCTGGGCGAGGTGCTGGGCACCCTGCTCACCAACTTCGTCGCCAACCCTGTCAGCTCTCTGATGAGCGGCAACTACATCGGCATCCTGTTCTGGGCCTGCATGTTCGGCCTTGCCATGAAGAACATCGGCTCTGACACCACCAAGAAGTTCCTTGCCGACACTGCCGACGCTGTGTCGCAGGTGGTACGCTGGATCATCAATCTGGCTCCCTTCGGCATCATGGGTCTGGTGTACACCAATGTGGCCGGCAACGGTCTGGCCATCTTCACCCAGTACGGCAAGCTGCTGGCCCTGCTGGTGGGTACCATGCTCTTCATGGCGTTCATCGTTTCGCCCTTTATCATCTTCCTCTATCTGCGCTGCAACCCGTATCCTCTGGTGTTCCGCTGCCTGAAGGAGTCCGGCCTGACCGCTTTCTTCACCCGCAGCTCTGCGGCCAACATCCCCGTCAACATGGCCCTGTGCGAGAAGCTGGGCCTCGATAAGGATATGTATTCCGTCTCCATCCCTCTGGGCGCTACCATCAATATGGATGGTGCGGCTATCACCATCACCATCATGACGCTGGCTGCGGCCAACACGCTGGGCATCCCCGTGACCCTGCCTGCCGCCATCGTCCTGAGCGCCATGTCCGCTCTGGGTGCCTGCGGCGCTTCCGGCGTGGCCGGCGGCTCTCTGCTGCTCATCCCCATGGCCTGCTCCCTGTTTGGCATCTCCAACGATGTGGCCATGCAGATGGTCGGTGTCGGCTTCATCATCGGCGTGATCCAGGACTCTGTGGAGACTGCGCTGAACTCCGCCGGCGACGTGGAGTTTGCCGCGACCGCCGAGTATCATCAGTGGCTCAAGCAGGGCAAGCCCCTGCCGGACTTCCTGAAGTAATTGCCTTCCTTCTTTCTTCGTGTATGTTCATAACGCAGAGCGAAAGCCCTGAAAAAAGACCAGCATTGCATCCGCAACGCTGGTCTTTTTTGCGTGTGTAAGGGATCAGAAGAAGAACCCGAAAATCAGGCGAAGCTTAGAACGGGAAAAGGTCCTTGACCTTGTTCCATACCGCTTTCAGGCCGGAGCCGGAAGCGGAGAAAACGCCGTTGGTCGTCAGCTGGATATCGCTGAAGGTGACATTTGCATTGCGTGCCACATAGAAGCCGACATAGATGTAATCGGAATCAATGGCGGTCAGTGCGTAGTCGAAGCCTGTGGAAGCCGTCTCGTTGTCGCCGTAGATCAGAGTGAAACCGTCTGCCGTGCCGATGAGCTTCAGGTCAACGGTGTCGCCTGCACCGTACTTGACAGTCGCAGCCGGGCCGTCGTACAACTCACCGCTCTTGCGGCCGAAGCAGTTGATCGCACCCTGATTCCGGGTGCCGACGGCGACATAATCGCCGATGGGGTCGGAGATGCTGGTATCAACATACATCTCATCACGGGCCATCAGGCCGAAGGAGACCTGATTATTTTTTGCCAGTGAGTTGACGGTGGCCTTTGCGGTCAGAGTGAAGTTGGTGCCTGCAGGCAGCTTGACGTAGTACATCATCAGGCCGTCCACCGTGGACGCGATCTTACCGCGGTTGTTGGTGACGCCGAGGGTGATGTTCTGGCCGTCAACTGTTGCGGTGAAATCGCCGCCGGAGATTTTATCATTGCCGCCGACATTGCCGAAGACGGAACCATTCCAGACGGTGCCGTTGGCGTCGGTAAAGGCCGGCCAGAGCGTGCTGTTCTCGGTGGGAGAGACATAGCTGGAAGGAACGTAATCCGGGTTTGCGGCATCGCCGTAGAACTGCTTGTAGGTGGGCTTTTCCTTGTGTTTGCTGTACGCGCCCAGCGGCGTGTCGATGGTGAGCTGGTCGATGAGCCATGCGTTCAGCTTTGCACCATAGCTGTTGGTGTGGGTCAAGTCAAGACCGGTGGGAACCAGATTGCCCTTTTTGCCTTCTTTTGCGCCGGTAAAGCTGTGGGTGTACTGAGCCTTTTTGCCCATCGTGATGTTCTCGTTGATGGTGGCATCGGTCAGATCCACGCAGATGAGGTGCAGCTCGCTGCACATATCACGGATGGCCTGTGCGTAATAGCCGCCCTCATAGACGGTGTCGCCAATGGTGACGGTCTGGGTCTTGTGGCCGGAAGCACTGTCGTAGCTGGCCTTGGTGTTCTCGTTCGTCAGGCGCGCAATAGGCGTGCAGACGACCGGGATGACACCGCGCTCCAGAGCAGGCTGGATGTAGTTGACATAGAGGCTGTTGGCAAAGGAGCCTTCGGTTTTGTAGTCGCCGTTGGGGTTGGTGTAACGGGCAGGCTCGGTCTTCTCGTCATTGTGGCCGAAGCCGATGATGAGGAACTTGTCGCCGGAAGCGTCGCCCAGAGCCGGAACGGTATCGGAACCGTTCATCAGGGTATTGTAGCTGCTCATGCCGGTAAAGTCCTTGCTGGACGCACCGGAGACAGCCAGATTGTAGACATCTGCGTTGAAGTAGTTCGCAATCTCCTCACCGTAGCCTTCACGCGGCAGATAATAGCTGTCGTCGAAAGCGGAAACGGTGGAGTCGCCGACGACCCAGATGGTCGCCTTGGCCGCCTCGGGCTGACCCCATGCGGAACCGCGTGCGCCTGCATCGGTGGCGGCCAGACCCTCAGCGGTCAGCAGGAGCAGGCCGTGCATATTGATGCTGCCGTCTGCGTTCCGGGTCGGAGCAACGGAGGTGTCGAGGCTCTCAAACCAGCTCTCCTTCACCGTGACGGTGTTGGTGGATTTGTTGTGGCTGGTCTGGGTTTCGGAATCCCAGTAGAAGTTGTTCGGGCCGTAGACAGCGGTGCTGCTCTGGCTCTGGAGGGCCAGCTGCTCCTTGCCGTCGGTACCCTTGCGGAAGGAGATGACACCGTCGGCGGCATAGTCGGTCACAGCGGACTTGTTGCCGGTGTAGAGCGCGACGTTATAGCCCTCGTTGTTGTAGGAAGTGGAGCTGTAGACCTTGACGTCCGGGCAGGAGTTGGAGTCGATGCCCTTGGCGGCGTTGTCGTAGGAGATGGAGTTGAGGAGCTTGTGGTTGCCGGGCAGATTGGTGCCGCCCATCTTGAAGCCGTTGCCGTTGCCTGCCGCGATGGTGACAGCAACATTGCTGAAGCTCAGGTTGCCGTCGTCGTCACAGGTGACGGTCGGGAACTGGAGCGACTGCTTCTTGACCGGCTCTGCAGCCAGCATCAGATAACCGTTCTTGTAGGCGACGCAGTTCTGGATGGTGACCGCGCCGATGGAACCGGTTGCAGCCTTTGCGAAGAGATCCCAGCCGTCATCGGCGTTGTAAGCAGCGATGCAGCCGTCGAAGACGTTGCCCTCGCCGGTGGTCAGTTTGGCAGCAAAGCCGTCGGCGTCTTCCATCGCGCGGTCTGCGTTGTTCATGGAGGTGCAGTTCTTGATGGTGTTGTGGCTGGGCCACAGAGCCTTGTTATCAGTGGACAGGCCGGAGACCTGCAGGCCGGTGTTGCCGTTGTTGTAGAAATTCATCTGCTCGAGGACGCAGTAGCTGCCGGCCAGCTGCATACCCTTCGCGCCGTCTGCGGTGTTGGTGATGTTGATCTTGCTGATGTTCCAGTAATTGCCCCAGACACTGAAACCAGTGCCGACGCCGCCGAAGTCCAGCGTTGCGTACTTGCCGTCAGCAGTCGTCATGGTGATGGGAGCTTCTGCGGTGCCGTCGCGGCCGCGCTCGACTTTCAGCTCACCGGTCAGATGGTAGGTGCCGCTTTCCAGCTGGATGGTCTGGCCTGCTGCGGCGTAGTTCAGCGCGGTCTGAATGTCAACTGCGTCTTCCGCACGGGTGCCATTGTTAGCTGCGCTGCCGTCCGGGGTGACGACGATGATGCCGTTCGCGCCCAGAGTACGGAGCGAAACCTTCTTCTCGATAGCAGCGGAATCGTAGCTGCTCAGCTTTTCGTACGCGCTGATGGCGTAGTTTTTGTCCGGGGTGAACTTGACCTTAAAGGTGGTATCGCCGGTCACGGCGTAGCTCTTGGAGAAGGGCTCACCTGCCTTGATGTCCACATTTTTGTCCACGACCACACCGTTTGCGGAGACGGTCGCTTTGCCGTCGGCGTTGGCCTTGAACACCAGTTCATAGCTGTCACCGGTGCAGGTGGCAGGGCTGGTGATCTGGTAAACGGGGGCAACATAGCTGGTAGGCTGGAGCGTCCACTCGGAAGCGTTCCACGTGCTCGTGGTGTAGGTGATGTTGGAGAAGGTCACATTCATGCCGCGCGCCGCCGCAAAGCCCAGATAAGCTTTGTTGGCTTCCTGCACGGTCATGGGGTCGTCCAGCTCTGCGTACTTGGAGACGCTGGAAGCGGTGCTGTCCTTCGCCGAGATGTACAAGGTCGAAGAGCCGACGACGTCGCCGGTCGAGCCGTCGGCGTTGATGGCGTACTGGGTGGCGACGTAGCTGTTGCTGGTCTTGGCAAGGCTCACACGGTAGGTGTCGCCCTGCTTGATGGCCTGCGAGCTGAACGCCGCACGATTCGACTTGATGTCGTTGGAAGCAGCCGTCTCGTTGGAGATGATGCCGGTGTAGCTGCGGACGCCCACAGCGTCTTTGATCTCAACACCGTCCAGAGGGAGCTTGGTGCCGACGACAGAAATTTGATTCGAGAAATAGCTGCCGGAGCCGCTGATGCTGTCGCGCACCATGAGGGCAAATCCCTCCTGACCGTCCGGAGCCGGGTTCATATAATCGATGGTGACATCGGCCTGCAGATAGAAGTTCTGGGTGGTCGGGTCGATGGTGGTGTAGTAGAAGGACAGGCCGTCTGCCGGGGAGTCCGCGACGAACTTGCCGCCCTTCTTGTCGATGGTGCCATCATCTTTGATGGTGCAGGAGTTGAGGGTGACCTTGCCGTTGATGTCCGCGCCATCTGCGATGGTGTTGACTCCTGCTGCAGTGGAGGTGCCGAAGGCTTTGAACTGCCAGTCGCCCGATGCGGAGGAAGACCCCTCCGCAAACGCGGCCAGCGGTGTCATGCCCAGAAGCATCGCGCCTGCCAGCAGTCCGGCCACGGTGCGCCGGATGCTTTGCTTTGCGTTTCTCATAGAAACTCTCCTTTTCCTGCCGCCCTGCCGGAAAGCGCAATCTCCCCGTTGCGGTTGCGACACAATGTTGTATTCTAGTTTACATGATTCCTGCAACTTTACAAGATTTAATTGAAGATCGCGGGCAATTTCGGCGTTTGAAATAAACTTTTTAGGATTTTTTTGGAAGAAACGCCGAAATACGTCAGGGAGAAAGCAAACGAAAAACCTCTCCGTCATGGCTTCGCAATGCCACCTCTCCTACGGAGGAGAGGCTTTGACAGAGAGAAAAACTTTCTCTTTTTGCCAGAGGCTCCCCCTATCAGGGGAACTGGCGAGCGTAAGCTCGACTGAGAGGCTTGATGACAGCAATTCAACTTTTTAATGCAACAGCAACAGCGTTGAATTGCATATCGAAAAGATGTTGTTTGGATGCTGCACCAATTTCTTGACTTGCGATAAAGGCAGCGAGAACCTGTTACTCCAGCACCTTGGCTTTCTGCAGAGCGGTGATGAGGAGGGGGATGAGCACCAGCTGTGCGATGATGCCCGGCACAGCGGTGAAGAGCGCGCCGGACAGGAAGGCCGAGAACGGGAAGCCCGAGCCGGACAGGCCCGCCAGCACGAAGCGGACCGCGCCCCAGACGAGGCGGCCAGCCACCATGGCTGCCGCGAGGGTGGCGTAGGTCATGGGCAGGGTGTGCTTCACCCGGCGGTAGAGCCAGCCGGACACGGCACCGTAAGCTGCCAGCTCAAAAGCCATCGAAATGGCGATGGGGAACATCGGGGGCATCCCGAAGAGCACCGAGCGGAGCAGCGGGGCCGCGAAGCCCACAGCCAGACCCCACGGCCCGCCCAGCACGAAGCCGCAGAGCAGGATGGGGAAATGCATCGGGCAGAGCATATTGCCTACCTGCAGCAGATGGCCCGTCACCATGGGCAGCACAAAGGCCAGCGCCAGAAAGAGTGCGGCCAGCACGACATTGCGGGCCGGAGAAGAGTTTTTGGTTTTCATCTGTTTCCTCCTGTGACTGCGCCGCAGAAAAACAAAAAAAGGGCCTGCCAGTCGGCTTGCAAGCCAACGGCAGACCCCTTCATGGCGTCTGTTTCAAAAATGCGGCGGCTGAAAATAGTGTAAGGCGGGCTTCGGCCCGCAGGCCCGGCTTCCTGCCGGAAATCGTGAAAATTATAGCAGAGTGCCGCAGGATTTGTCAAGACCGTCCCCGGACAGGCTGCAAATTGACCAAAAAAGAAGGCGTTTGGAGCAGTTTTTGACCGCCTGTGTACATTTTGCTGTAAGAAGCTTGACCTTTTTGCACAGAATAGATAATATAAACTTGAATTATAGCGCAATGGGGCGGCGGGAGCTGTGCCTTGCGCGGCTGTATACTTGCAACTTCTGAGGTTCATACGGGAGGACCATCATGACAAATGCAGAAAAGCTTACCCTTGCCAAGCACGCCTGTCACATCCGCATGGGCGTGATCGAGGGAACTCACAGCGCCAAGTGCGGCCATCCGGGCGGCAGTCTGGACATCGCCGAGGTGCTGTCTTATCTCTACTTCGTGGATATGAACATCGACCCCAAGGAGCCGAAAAAACCGGACCGCGACCGCTTCGTGCTGTCCAAGGGCCATGCAGCTCCGGCACTTTACGCCACGCTGGCCGAGCGCGGGTTCTTCCCGGTGGAAGACCTCAAGACCCTGCGCAAGATCGGCAGCTACCTGCAGGGCCACCCCAACATGAATGAGACTCCGGGCGTGGATATGTCCACCGGCAGTCTGGGTCAGGGCGTGTCTGCCGCCTGCGGCATGGCTCTGGGCGCAAAGCACAGCGGCAAGCCCATCAATGTCTACACCATCCTCGGTGACGGTGAGGTGGAAGAGGGCGAGTGCTGGGAGGCTTTCATGTTCGCCGCCCACTATAAGCTCTCCAACCTCTGCGTCATGCTGGACCGCAACCACCTCCAGATCGACGGCACCACCGAGACGGTCATGAACAGCGCCCCGCTGGAAGAAAAGCTCAAGGCGTTCAACTTCAACGTCCTGACCATCAACGGCCACGACTACGACCAGATCGAGTCTGCCATCAAGGCGTTCCACGCCGAGAACGACAAGCCCACCTGCATCATTCTGGACACCGTCAAGGGTACTGGCGTCTCCTTTATGACCAACTCTGTGGATTGGCACGGCAAAGGCCCCAACGACGAGGAGTACGCTGTGGCCATGCAGGAGCTGAACGCAGCCTACGCCGCGCTGGAACAGGAGGACAAGTAAGATGGCAGATGTAAAAATGATCGCTACCCGCGAGAGCTACGGCAATACTCTGAAAGCACTGGCCGCTGAGGGCCACGACGACCTGGTGGTCCTGGACGCCGACCTCGCTGCCGCTACCAAGACCGGTATGTTCCGCAAGGCTTACCCGGATCGCCACTTTGACTGCGGCATCGCCGAGGCCAACATGATGGGCGTCGCCGCCGGCCTGTCCACCATGGGCTATGTTCCCTTCGTGTCCAGCTTTGCGATGTTCGCTGCGGGCCGTGCCTTTGAGCAGATCCGCAACTCCGTGGCCTACCCCCACCTGAACGTGAAGATCGGCGCTACCCACGGCGGTATTTCCGTCGGTGAGGACGGCGCTTCCCACCAGTGCTGCGAGGACTTCGCCCTCATGCGCAGCCTGCCCGGCATGACCATCATCTGCCCCGCCGACGACGTGGAAGCACGCGCTGCTGTCCGCGCCGCCTACGAGATGCAGGGTCCTGTCTACCTCCGCTTTGGCCGTCTGGCGGTTCCCGTGTTCCACGATGAGGCCAACTATCACTTCGAGATCGGCAAGGGCGAGCAGCTCACCGAGGGCAGTGATATTGCCATCGTGGCCACCGGCCTGATGGTCAACGAGGCCCGCAAGGCCGCTGAGACTCTGGCCGCCGAGGGCATCCACGCCCGCGTCATCAACATCCACACCATCAAGCCTCTGGATGAGGACATCGTCCTTAAGGCTGCCCGGGAGTGCGGCAAGATCGTCACCGCCGAGGAGCACAACGTCATCGGCGGTCTGGGCGAGGCTGTCTGCTCCCTGCTCAGCGAGAAGCTGCCCACCCCTGTCCGCCGCGTCGGCGTGCAGGACAAGTTCGGCTGCTCCGGCCCTGCTTGGGACCTGCTGAAGGAGTACGGTCTGGACGCTGCCACCATCTGCAAGACCGCAAAGGAAATGCTGGGCAAGTAAGCTCTTTCTCTGAAATAACGAACGCCGCTGTGCATTGCACGGCGGCGTTTTTGCATCTCACAGAGCTTTTATCAGCTTTTCCCTCTCGGCGTACACCTCAGCGAAGACCCTGCGCAGGGTGCATATCTCGGGGCGGGGGTCATCCCGCAGGGTCAGCAGGCGGGTGTCCGGGATGGACAGATGCAGCGGGATGTGCCACCCGGCAGGGAAAGCCGGGTATATCATCGGGCAGAGGAACATCCCCCGCCCGGCCAGAAGCTCGGCGTAGGCCGACTCGTAGTTTTCTACCATCCGCCAGACCGGTGTGGAATAGGGCATCCCCGGCTGCTTCCGGGCGAAATCTACCATGTCCTGATAAAGGGGCTCGTAAAATATCTGCTGCCCGGCGAGGTCAGAAAGCTCGACGCTGCTTTGGCCGGAGAATGGGTGCTCCGGCGCGGCGATGAGGTAAAACCGGTTGCCGATGATGGTCTCACAGCGGATCTCTGGCGGCAGCGGGCCGAAGGGAAGGTAGAGCGCCGCGTCTGCCTCGGTGCAGAGCATGTGGTGGTAGCTGGAGGGGACAGGCGTGGTGCTGTCTCTTATACACATCTCCGAGCCCACGAGACACTGAGCGATCTCGT
>ENA-OZVO01000334-OZVO01000334.1-human-gut-metagenome-genome-assembly--contig:-NODE-334-length-13916-cov-5.272635_pt1 | contig 13916 bp, 9 predicted proteins | sample MGYA00243447_ERZ654049 | MGnify/ENA primary metagenome ERZ654049 (study PRJEB26926, sample SAMN06164906) | human gut metagenome | biome: ENVO:00009003; feature: ENVO:2100002; material: ENVO:00002003... | reverse complement strand
TACGAGATCGCTCAGTGTCTCGTGGGCTCGGAGATGTGTATAAGAGACAGTTACTCAACCGTTCCGACTCCGTCGCCGTCTTTACGTCTGAATTCCAGTGGCGTCATCCCTTGAGAACGTTTGAACTGGCGCGCCTGCTTTGAATAGACAACCGCCGTATACTCTTCGCCACGCTGTGAGGTGCGTTGCCTTGTTTCTATTCCGAGCTTTACACCCTGCTCAGTAGGCAGTCTGGTTTTTCTGCCGCTTGGAAGCTCGGTGTTTTCAAGTACGCCTTGTTCTTCGAGCCATTTTGATACAGAGCCTGTTTTAAGCGTACCCGACTTTTCTTCATCGACATAAGAATTGATATTCTGCGTTATATCTGTTGCCGTAACGAATTTCTCCGTGGAAGTAAGCTTCTGACGCATTTCGTCTGTGACCTCAAACGGCAGTCTGTTACGTTTTTCTCTCGGCAAGCCGTTCATTTCCGCTATTGCGTCTATGTTGTCAAGCACAAACTGCTGTGCCGCAGGGCTGAGCATTATTGCGTATCCCGGAAAACCGCCCGGAGTGAAATATTCATTAAGCCGTATGCCCTCGGAAATGCCGTTTTCGGTCGGCACTCTTTTGAGCTTGCCGTTAGGCAGTGTTTCTTCCGTCAGCATACCTATCACGGTCAGCCAGTCGGCAATTGCACAGCCTTTCAGCTTTACAGAAACATCGCTGTCAATATGCTTGTTTATCATATCGGTAAAGGTTGACAGCGACACTTCATTTATAAAACATCTGAATTTTGCCCGTGCCTCGTCGGTTATTACCACACTGCCACGCTTATGCGGCCTTACAGCTTCGGCGACTTGCGGCTTAGCCACCTCTCCGCCGTTTTCAATCACCTTTTCAAGTATTCCCGAAATGTAGAAAAAGCATCGTGACAGCTTGACGTTATTGATAATATCGCCGTCCGGCACAGGCTTATCGCTAAAAGGGCCTATTCCGTTTGCGAGCTTGTCTATGTATTCCTTGGCGTGCTTCATGGTTTCGAGTTCTGTAGGCATAGCGATTTCTCCGTAAAAATATGTTAATTAATTTTAACACAGATGAATTCTGATTGCAATGTCATTTGCAAAATCAAAACGGTTTGCCGTATTTTCTGCGTTCTGATTTTTCACCAAAAATTTCATTTGATATTTAAAAAATCTCCGAACATAATAATATTGCAAGGTCAAAAGGACCTGCATAACAAATACGGAGGAAAACAACAATGGCTAGTACCAATAAAAAGAACAAGGCAGCATTAAACAGCATCAAGATGCAGGCTGCAAGCGAAGTAGGCGTACCCCTTAAGGACAACGGCTACAACGGCGACCTTACTTCAAAGCAGGCAGGTTCAATCGGCGGTCAGATGGTCAAGAAGATGATCGAATCCTACGAAATGTCAAACAAGCAGTAACCTGAAATATTGCGATCGGTCCGGTGCCATTCAACAGGCATCGGACCGATTTATTTGCATAATAATATACGCACGGACTTTTGATGAAAGAAATCCGCTCAAAAAATTCAAATAATGTGAAAAAGATATTGAACTTTTGCAAGAATAGTGCTATAATTTTCTTTGTACAATTAGTCGGTACTGCAAGCATACATAATTTTCCTGTGATTTCATCAGACAGATGCTGAAAGGAAACGGTATTTCGCTTGCATAAGGCAGACGAGCTGCCGCTATGGCGGAAATTACGGCGAGAAAATCGCTTTCAGGAAGGAATGTTTTTACAATGGAAATCAAAATTGAGAAAACTAAAACACCTAAGGCAAAGCCCGTTGACGAAACAAAGCTCGGTTTCGGTCACATCTTTACCGATCATATGTTCGTTATGGAATATGACACGGGCAAGGGCTGGCATGACGCAAGAATAGTTCCCTACGGGGATATTTCTATTTCACCTGCCGCTATGGTTCTTCACTACGGACAGGAAATCTTCGAGGGTATGAAGGCATACAGAACTCCCGATGGCAGCATTCAGTTCTTCCGTCCGGAAGAAAACTTCAAGAGAATGAACATCTCCGCTGAGCGTCTTGTTATCCCTCAGTTAAACGTTGACGATTGCTTACAGGCTCTCCACGAGCTTGTAAAGATAGATGCGGACTGGGTACCTCATACAGACGGTGCTTCGCTTTACATACGTCCGTTCATATTTGCCGCTGACCCGTTCCTAGGCGTTCGTCCCGGCGATAAGTATTACTTTATGATAATCATGTCACCCTCAGGTGCATATTACGCTTCGGGTCTTGATCCCGTTAATATCTATGTTGAAACAAACTATGTCCGTGCAGTAAGAGGCGGTATGGGCTTTACAAAGACAGGCGGTAACTACGCCGCATCGCTCATCGGTCAGGACGAGGCTCACAAGCAGAACTACTCGCAGGTACTGTGGCTTGACGGCGTTGAGCGTAAGTACATTGAAGAAGTAGGCGCTATGAACATCTTCTTCGTAATCGACGGCGAGGTTGTTACTCCCGCACTCCAGGGCTCTATCCTTTCGGGTATCACAAGAAAGTCATCAATAGAACTGTGCAAGAAGTGGGGTCTTAAAGTAAGCGAAAAGAGAATCACAATACAGGAAATCGCAGACGCTTACGATGCAGGCAAGCTGAATGAAGTATTCGGTACAGGTACAGCCGCTGTTATCTCACCTGTAGGTCACTTAAAGTGGGGCGATAAGGTTATGCTTATCAACGACAACAAGATAGGACCTATCTCTCAGCGTCTTTACGATACAATGACAGGTATGCAGTACGGCAAGCTCCCCGATGAAATGGGCTGGATCGAGAAGCTGTAAGGTGCAATGAATTCCGACCTTTCTGTACAGCAAAACGGTCGGAGGCAAACACTATTTAAAACGAATTATACGGCAGACAAGCACGACAGCGCAGATACGTTGCCGTGCACTGCTTTTAAATGCAAAACATGAAAGGAAATTTCGTACATGAAAAACACAGAAAAAACCATGGATAAGCTGGTTGCTCTCTGCAAGGGCAGAGGCTTTATATATCCCGGCAGTGAGATATACGGAGGACTTGCAAATACATGGGATTTCGGACCTCTCGGCGTTGAGCTGAAGAACAACATCAAGTCCGCATGGCGTAAAAAATTCATACAGGAGTGCAAGTACAACGTAGGTCTTGACAGTGCTATCCTCATGAACCCTCAGACATGGGTAGCATCGGGTCATATCGGCGGATTTTCCGATCCCCTTATGGATTGCAAGGCTTGTAAGACACGTCACAGAGCGGACAATCTTATCGAGGACTTTGACGGCACAAACTGTGCAGGCTGGTCAAACGAGCAGATGATGGATTATATCCGTGAAAAAGGCATCACCTGCCCCAACTGCGGCAAGGCTGATTTCACAGACATAAGACAGTTCAACCTTATGTTCAAGACATTCCAGGGTGTTACAGAGGACTCGAAGAGCGAGCTTTACCTCCGTCCCGAAACAGCGCAGGGTATCTTCGTAAACTTTATGAATATCCAGCGTACTACCCGTAAAAAAGTACCCTTCGGTGTTGCACAGGTAGGCAAGTCATTCAGAAACGAGATTACTCCCGGCAACTTCATCTTCCGTGTAAGAGAATTTGAGCAGATGGAGCTTGAATTCTTCTGCAAGCCCGGCACAGACCTTGACTGGTTCTACTTCTGGAAGGACTACTGCAAGAAGTGGCTCCTGTCCCTCGGCATAAACGAAGAAAACTTAAGACTGCGTGATCACGATCAGGAGGAGCTTTGCTTCTACTCAAAGGCTACAACCGACTTCGAATATCTGTTCCCGTTCGGCTGGGGCGAGCTTTGGGGCGTTGCGGACAGAACCGACTACGACCTTACACAGCACATCAAGACAAGCGGTCAGAAGATGGAATATTTCGATCCCGAAACAAACGAGAAGTACGTTCCTTATGTTATCGAGCCTTCGCTCGGTGTTGAGCGTCTGTTCCTTGCAGTTATAACTGAGGCTTATGACGAAGAACAGCTTGAAGACGGCACAACAAGAAACGTTATGCACTTTCACCCCTACTTAGCTCCCGTCAAGGCGGCAGTTCTGCCCCTGTCAAAGAAGCTCGCAGACAAGGCGGGCGAGATTGCAGACGAACTGTCAAAGTACTTCTGCGTTGATTATGACGATGCAGGCGCTATCGGTAAGAGATACAGAAGACAGGACGAGATCGGTACTCCCTTCTGCATCACATACGACTTTGATAGCGTTGAGGACGGTTGCGTAACAGTCCGTGAGCGTGACTCTATGAAGCAGGAAAGAATGCCTATCGCAGATGTAAAGAAGTACATCGAGGACAGAATTGCGTTCTGATAAGATAAATAGTATGATATAGAAAAACGAGGTGCCAACGCACCTCGTTTTTTATTTTCATAATACTTCTCCCCCTCTTGCATTTCTTCCCCCTTTATGCTATACTTAACCTTAACCGAATATCGAGAATACGGTACGAAAGGCTTTTTGCCCGGTAGGTAATAGGGAATCCGGTGAGAATCCGGAGCAACCGTCATTACTGTATCTGAGCCTATGCTCACAAGTCAGAATACCCCCGTATTTTTCGGCATTGTCTCTTGGACGAGGAAGAAGTACAGCCGATCTTCAGCTAAGGCTGTACCTTTATGCTTTTTTTGGCATATCCGTATGGCTTATGTTTGCTGTGCTAAAAGATCAGTTGTGCTTTCACTTTTTTTGTGAAGGCATTTTTTATTGCCGTTTTTCGTATTTGTTTACGGAGGTGACGTTATGGCAGACGAAAAATTCAGCAAGGCTGTCGCTATGCTTTGCGAAAAGTATGAACAGCTTGGTTCTCTGCCCAAACGCTCCGATTTTACTCCAAGCGAAGTCTGCTTTATAAAGCAGAAGCTCGGACCGTGGACAAGGGCGCTTGAAGCCGCAGGGCTGAAAGAGCCTCCGGCGGTTTCAGCAAAGGAGAAGAGCCGTGAAAAGCGTGAACGCTCCAGGCAAAGAAGAAAAGCGGCAAAACGCAGATTAGACGGTTAAGCCTTACGGCAAAAAAGAATAAAGGAAGGTAAAACTATGACAAATGTAAAGAAATTTACAGCAAAAGTGACAGCTTTACTGCTGGCGCTTTCACTGGCACTGCTGTCAGTACCGCAGGTGAGCTTTACTGTATTTGCCGATGACTACCTCGGAAGCGTCCGTGTTATTGTAGAAAACACAACGTTTACCGAAGCGGTCAGCGGCGGTAACGCTCCTGCATGGACAGGTACCAAGATTGACAAGTGGGTATCGCTTGACAAGACCTCAAGTGCAATGACCTGCATAAAGGACGCTATCGAAAGCTCCGGCTTTACTCAGCAGGGCGCTGATGCAGGCTACATAAGTGAGATTGCAGGACTTAAAGAAAAAGCCGGCGGTTCAATGAGCGGCTGGATGGGTACGCTCAACGACTGGTTTACAAACGAAGGCTTCACAGCCTATACCGTTGCTAACGGCAAGCTCGCAAGCGGCGATGAGATCCGTATGCAGTACACTATGGACTGGGGTGCAGACCTTGGCAATGACTGGAGCGGTACAGATACATCGCTTAAAGCGATAAGCAGCGATTACGGCACGCTTTCTCCCGAATTCAGCGCAAAGACCTATAATTATACTCTTACTGTTCCTTTCGGCACAAAGAGCATCAATTTCCGTCCTACCGCACTGAACAAGAAATTCAAGACGGTAAGCAAGATCGGCGACAAGACGCTGAGCCTTACAAAACCTACTGAAATAAAGGACGGCGATGTTATCACCGTTACGGTAGGCGAGGGTGCAACAGCAAGCGCTTATAAGGTAACAATAAAGGAGGGCACAAGACCCGCCGCACGTTTTGACAGCTTTGCACTTTCGGCTTTCTCGCTTGACGGCTGGGACAATGACGCTTTTGACCCCGAAAAGCTCGAATATGATGTAAAGATAAAGTCTTACAGCACATCATCCTTCTATATCAACAGCGGCACTAAGTTCAACAAGGATCTGCTGAAGTGCTATGCGGTATACACCGATATAAACGGAGTTGCACAGAAAAACGAGATAAAGTCCGGCAGCTTCAACAGCATTTCTAATATTCCTTTCGGCTTGACTAAGCTGATTTTAGAGCTTTGCTACATTGACGATGAAAGCATAAAGACGCAGTATGTGTTCAACATAACACGTCCCTATGACTACACTGCGGAAATCGCAGGCACAAGCGGTATCACGCTTGTTCCCGCCGGCAGGGAGCTGTATGCGACAAAGTACAACGGCTTTGCAGAAGGAACGGTTTTCAGAAATGACGAAAACGGCAATGTGACCGATACGACCGGTACAAACGCAGAATGCCACAGCTACACAGCCTATGTTTTGGGAGGCACCGACGGAGTTGCACTTACTCTCAAGGGCAAAACCGCAAATGTTCATTTCAGAGCGAAGGCTGACGGCGAATATACAGAGCTTAAAAGCGGCGAAACAACTCCCGCATATTCCTTCGGCAAGGACGGCACTGTTACAGTATCAATAGATGTGGTTTCTGACGGCGATTATCTTACAGACAAGTTTGATGACGCAGACAAGATAACAAGCTACAAAATAAAGCTCGTAAAGGCTGACGTTTCTATAAAGAACGTACACTTTACCGAGCTTAAAAGCGAACACGGCGATATGTATCCCGCATTCGACCCGTCACTTCTCAGCTATAATATAGTTATAGCAAATGACGCAGAATTCCCCACAGTATATTTCAAGGTTGCCGACGGTTGCACAGTTAAGATAGGCAACGATGCCGCAACAGCAGATGAAAACGGCGTTTACAGTCTTGTTACCAAGAGCGCAAACACTACTGTAACGGTAACAGACGGCACTCTTTCAGAAAGCTATACTGTCAAGGCTACAAAGAGAAGCAAGTATGACGTACCCGACAAGGTCGTTGATTATCTTTGCGTCAACAGCCAGTACACCAACGTTTCCTACGGTGTAGGCCCCGAGCAGACGCTCGCAGGCACTATAAAATCGCTTGGTAACTTCGGCGGTTATATCACATATTACTATGAAAACCCCGTAACAGACGACCCCTCAAACCCCTACGGCCTTGACTTCTACGCTTACGGCAACAGCTTTGTAAGCGGCGGAAGTGCGGCTGAAAGCGGACAGGTGTATGTTTCTGAGGACGGCAAAACATGGTATGCGCTCGCAGGAAGTGAGCATTTCGAAGATACAACCATCACCGATTACGAAGTAACATACAAAAAGACAGCCGACGGTAAAACAAGCTGGACAGACAATCAGGGCAACTCAAACGACGGCTCAAAGCAGACAGGCAGATGGGTTTCACCCAGCGTTTATTATATGAACGATCTTGCAAAGGGCGATACTGTCACACTCAGAGGCGTTGTTATCCCCGGTGTTCAGGGCAGTATACAGGGCGACAGCTCTACGGCTTCCTTTGTAGGCACGACAAGGTTCGGCTATGTTGACTACTTCAAGAACGGCACGATAGGCACTAATGTAAACGCATACAGCGAAAATGCCGAATCAAACGGTTTCGACTTAAAGTGGGCGGTAGATGAAAACGGCAACCCCGTTACATTCAAAAACGGCGTTCACTATATAAAGATACAGACAGCAAGCAACATCTGGGCAGGCGTATTCAACGAGAAATCGACAGAGGTTTCTTATGTTGTAAGAACAACTGCAAACGAGCAAGAGGTCGGCACGACATCGCTTCCCGGAAAAATAGTCTTAACAGACGCAAACGGCAAGACAATAAAGGAAATCACTCCCGATGATAACGGTGTTTACGAAATAAGCACAGGCATCGAGGAAAGCGTGAACGTTTCCGTATCCGGCGCTGACGATGATAACATTTATATCAACAATCAGCGTGTAGCCTCAGGCACAGAGGCTAAAATCGCACTTGACCGGTCTGAAATAAAGGTTGTCAGAATAATCGTTCAGAACGGCGAAAAACAGCCCGTATACGCTTACTTAAAGCTCGTTCCTGATGATGTAAAGGCGGCTGAGCAGGTTGAAGAACTTATTGACGCTATAGGCGATGTAACGCTCGACAGCTACGACGGCATCACAGCGGCAAGAACGGCTTACGACAAGCTCAGCGACAACGCAAAGACGCTTATAGGAAACTACGAAACCTTAACAGCCGCAGAAGAAGCTCTCGCTAAGGCTGAGGCTGACGTTATAAGCAATGCGATAAAGGCAATAGACGCAATCGGCAAGGTGACCGCTGACAGCAAGGGCAACATCGACAGTGCAAAGGACGCTTACTCAGCAGTTCCCGAGCGTTTAAGAGATAAGGTCACAAATTCGGATACTCTTGACAAGGCAATAAAAAGATTTGCCGTTATCGACACGATAAAGCAGGCAGGCACAAAGAGCAAGGAGCACTTCAGCACTGTTCTCGGTACTCTTGCGGATAACAATATCTACCCCGTTCAGTCTATCGGCGGTGAATGGTCGGTTATCGCACTCGCAAGAGCAGGAAAGCTCTCTGCCGACAAAGCGGCAAAATACTACAGCGAGCTTTGTGAAGCAGTAAAGGCTAACGGTTCAGACAGACTTTCAGACAGAAAGCCTACGGAGAACGCAAGAGTTATAATCGCTCTGTCCTCACTCGGAAAGAATTCCGCAGACATCGCAGGCCATAACCTGCTGAGCGGTCTTGACGATATGGACTATATCACATCGCAGGGTATCAATGCGGTTATATTCTCACTTATAGCATTCGACACTACAGATTACAGCGCAAAGACGCACGATGAACTTATCACTTATATCGTTGACAATATGACGGGCAAGGGCTGGGCGCTCGCCGGCGATACCGCAGATGTTGACCTTACGGCTATGGCTATACAGGCTCTCGCTCCCTATGCGGCTGACGAGAAGGTAAATGCGGCTATAGACAGCGGTCTTGAGTTCCTCGCAGAATCTCTCGACGAGAACGCAAGATATGCAAACGGCAGTGAAAGCACCTCGCAGGTACTTATCGCTCTTGCCGCTCTCGGCATCGACCCGCTTACAGATTCAAGATTCATCGTTGACGGCATCACGCTTATCGACGCACTTGAAAGCTACGCTACAGAAAACGGCTACAGCCACACACTCGGCGGCGAAGAAAACTATATGGCTACCGAACAGGCGGCGCTCGCTCTTACAGCTTATGAGCTTTCAAAGGCCGGCTCTTCACTTTACGAAATGTCTGCGAAGGCTGAGCCGACAGAACCCGAAAATCCCGATACGCCCGCACAGCCCGGCGATTCTGTAAAGCCCGGTGACTGCTCAGGCAAGCCCGAAGATAAAAACGATCCCATAAATCCCGGTACAGGTGTACTTGTAACAGGCGGTATGGCAGTTCTCATCTCAGGCGCAGTTATGCTTATTTCGAAGAAAAAGCGCAAATAAGTAAAACTATTATGTAAATGCTTGTTCCGTACCTGTTTTTATGATAGAATAGGTGCGGAACAATTTTTGCATAACCGATATTTCACGGAGAAAAAATGAAAGCTATTTTTGATAAATACAAATATATACTCGGTCTTGGGCTGGCTCTTGTCGTTGTGGTGATAATTGCGGTAGTTTCCGCCGCTATGGGAAAAGATGCCGCCGAAAACAGCGGTATATCATACGTTACCCCCGAAACATCATCGTTTACAACCGCTCAAAGCCTTGTCGCAACAACGGCTTTTCACACAAACGGCAATTCTCAGACAACGCCCGCAACAACCGTTACGGACACTTCTTCACAAACCTTACCTGAAAGCGAAAAGCCGGAAACAACGACAATAACCTCTGTCGCATCAACATCATCTACTGCCGCAGACATTTCAAAGCCAACCGAAAAGCCCGTTTTCACATCCGCCCCGACATCTTCGGCAAGTCCGGCATCTTCAAAAGTCACAACAGTGTCAACCGCTTCAGCTGTAATATCAACGACTCCGAAGCCAGACAAGCCGATAAAGAAATATGACAACACCTGCACATTCGTTATAGAGTGCAAAACCATACTCAACAACAAGGATAAACTGAAAAAAGGACTTGAAAAGTACATTCCCGATGATGCCGTAATATTCAGCGGAACGGTCGGATTCGACAGCGGCGAAAGCGTATACGATATACTCCGCCGTATCTGTGACGAAAACAGCATTCAGATGGAGGCAAGCTACACCCCTGCGTTCAGCTCATACTATGTCGAGGGTATCAACAACCTTTATGAATTCGACTGCGGACAAGGCTCGGGCTGGATGTACAGTGTAAACGGCGTTTTTCCAAACTACGGCTGTTCATCGTACAAGCCCGCAAACAACGATGAAATAGCGTTCCGCTATACCTGCGAGCTTGGCTACGACCTTCAAAACTAAGGAGCAACAATGGAAAGAACACACCCTGTAACAGCGGCAATTTATTTTCTGTCGGTGATACTGATAACCGCAATAGTGCAAAGCCCCGTCTTTATGGCGGAGGCTCTTGTCTGCTCTGCCGTTTTTGCTTTTTTACTGAACGGAAAAACCGCCGCAAGAACGCTTGTTGTAATGCTCCCTATGGCACTGCTTGCGGCGGTTATAAATCTTCTGTTTTCAAACAGAGGCATAACCGAGCTTGCAAAGTTGCCCAGCGGCAACAGTATCACACTTGAAACGCTTATTTTTTCGCTGTTTACAGGCGCTATGACAATTTCGCTCGTTATGTGGTTTATCGGACTTAACAAGTGTATGACAAGCGATAAAACGGTATATCTTCTCGGAAAAGCACTGCCGTCACTCGCTTTGCTGTTATCAATGACGCTGCGTTCAGTGCCTATGTTTGCAAGACGGGCAAAGCAAGCGGCGGCGGCTCAGCGTTTTGTTGGGAACGATATATACGAGGGCGGCTTTAGAAGCCGCATCAGAAGCGGTGTTCACGTTCTCTCCGTTGCTGTAACGGATACCCTTGAGCATAGTGCATATACCGCACGATCTATGAAATACAGAGGTTACGGTACGGCAAAACGTACAGCCTACAGCATATTCCGCTTTGCACCGTCAGACTTTGTCATAATGTCGGTGACCGTGATATGCACAACAGCAATTATTATTCTTTTTGCAAGCGGTAAAGCCTATTATCTCTATTATCCCGAATTTATCCTGCCGCTGACAGCTTTCGATATTTCTGCGGATGTTTTCTGGCTTATACTCTGTGCGATGCCTGTTGCAGCCGAGCTTTATTCACGTTTTAAACGGAGGGAAAGAAATGGAGCTTTATAATATTTCAAATCTGTCATATTCCTATCCCGGCTCGGATATGAACGCACTCTCCGATATTTCGCTTAAAATAAACAAAGGAGAATTCGTAATACTCTGCGGCAGCTCGGGAAGCGGAAAATCCACGCTTTTAAATCTTATGAAAGCGCCCGCCGATGCAGGAACGCAAAAAGGAAAAATTTCTTTCGGCGGTCATTTTGCCGGCTTTGTCACGCAGTTTACCGATGAGCAGATCGTCTGCGATAAGGTTTGGCACGAGCTTGCCTTCGGTGCGGAAAGCATAGGACTTTCACAAAACGAAATACGCTCGCAGGTTTCCCAGACCGCATTGTTCTTCGGCATAGAGGACTTGCTGTACTGCGACTGCGACAAACTCTCGGGCGGTCAGAAGCAGATGATTAACTTAGCGTCTGTAATGGCTATGAACCCCGATGTACTGCTTCTTGACGAGCCGTTGTCACAGCTTGACCCTATCGCTTCCACGCAGTTTATTTCTCTGCTTGTGAGAATAAACAAGGAGCTTGGTACGACAGTAATTGTTGCGGAGCATCAGCTCGGTGGTCTTTTGTCCGTTGCAAAGCGTGCCGTTATGCTCGACAACGGCAAGATGTGTCACGACGGCGACGCAAGCTCTCTTACAGAGCATCTGTCAGAAAACAATCACCCTATGCTTTTTGAAATGCCGGCAGGAGTAAGAGCAAGCGCATCTGTCAGCAATGTTCTTCCACTGCTTGACGTTCCCTCCGCTAAGAACTGGTATACGTCCTACGGCGAAAATCACAGGCTCGTATCACCTGCCGCCGCAGGCGATACGCTGTCGGAGGAAAGCTGTATATCCGTAAAAAATCTGTCTTTCGGCTATAAGAACAGCAAAAGAGATATTATAAGAAACCTTTCGCTTGACATAAAGCAAGGGAGCATAACAGCAATAGTGGGCGGCAACGGCGCAGGAAAATCGACCCTGCTCAGCCTTATCTGCGGTACGCTTAAGCAAAACAGCGGAAAAATAACGATAAACGGCGGAAAGATAGGTTTTCTTCCGCAGGACCCTACCCTGCTTTTCAATAAGGAAACGCTCAGAGAAGAATTTGCCGATAATGCCGATGAAATAGTCGCCGCATTTAATCTTACGCACCTGCTGTCACGTCACCCGTTTGACTTATCCGGCGGTGAACGGCAGAAGGCGGCGCTTGCAAAGCTCGTTTCCTACGGTGCGGATATACTTCTTCTTGATGAGCCGACCAAGGCGGCGGACGCAGTATATAAGCAGATGTTCTCGGCATTGTTGAAACAGCTTAAAGCAGACGGGAAAACGATAGTAATCGTCAGTCACGATATGGATTTCTGCGCCGAAACGGCGGATATATGCGCCCTGCTTTTTGACGGTGAAATAAGCGTATCTCTGCCGCCGTCACAGTTCTTTGCTGATTCCTCATTCTTCACTACAGACAGTGCAAAAATCGCCAAAAACGTATGCGATAATGTTTACACTGTCGCAGGGCTTATAGCTTCTCTCGGAGGAAGGGCTGAAAACTACGGCGATCTCTCCGGACGTTTTCACGGCATAAAAGGCGATAAGCCCGACATAGCAGTACCGCAACGCAAAAAACGCAAAAAGCTCTCGGTTTTCCGAAAGGTAATGCTTTCGCTCGGCAGTGTCGGATTTGCTTTTATGCTTTTAGCCGGTACCGGCATATTCCCTTTTGAGATACCGTCAGAGCCGTTCTGGCTGCAATATGCGTTGCTGTGCGTTCCTATGATTATGCTTATAATCGGCGTCGCTCCGAAAAACTCAATGGCAAAGCCGCCCGTAACCGCAAAAAAAGTTACGCCGTCCGATATTGTCGCAGGCATTATAACCGCCGTTCTTATCCCATTCACAGTAATACTCGGCACACTTTTTATCCCGAACGGCACAAGAAAGCATCTGCTGATAATTCTTGCTGTGCTTGTCGAGTGCCTTGCCGCTTTCTTTATCAGCTTCGAAAAAAAGAAGCCGTCCGCAAAGGATATTGCGGTGCTTGCCGTGCTTTCTGCGGCGGCTGTCGCAGGAAGGGAGCTTTTCTTTATGTTCCCTCAGTTCAAGCCCGTTGCCGCAATCGTTATCATAAGCGGAACGGCGCTCGGTGCACAGGCAGGCTTTCTTGTCGGTGCGGTTTCCATGCTTGTATCGAATATGCTGTTCGGTCAGGGTATGTGGACGCCGTGGCAGATGTTTGCAATGGGGCTTCTTGGCTTTTTTGCAGGTATCATCTTCTCGAAAAAGCGCAACACGCTCGCCCTTTGTATCTACTCCTTCCTGTCAGTCATCGTTATTTACGGTGGAATAATGAATATATCAAGTGTGCTTACCTACACGACCGATATAAACTTACAGACAATTACCGCATATATCGTTTCAGGCATACCCTTTGACCTTATCCATGCAGTATCAACAGTTATATTTGTGCTTATAACAGGCGACGCACTATTGAAAAAATGTTGCCGTCTGAGAGTAAAATTCGGATTATTTCAGTGATTTCAATAAATTCGACAAAATTTCTGACATATTCTCCCATTTTTCAACTTTATTTTTGATTTGTTATTGAAATGCGCCTTTCTTTAAACTATAATTTTATTATAGGATAATTGCTGTCTCTTATACACATCTCCGAGC
>ENA-OZVO01000316-OZVO01000316.1-human-gut-metagenome-genome-assembly--contig:-NODE-316-length-14206-cov-4.344145_pt1 | contig 14206 bp, 13 predicted proteins | sample MGYA00243447_ERZ654049 | MGnify/ENA primary metagenome ERZ654049 (study PRJEB26926, sample SAMN06164906) | human gut metagenome | biome: ENVO:00009003; feature: ENVO:2100002; material: ENVO:00002003... | reverse complement strand
TACGAGATCGCTCAGTGTCTCGTGGGCTCGGAGATGTGTATAAGAGACAGTCTACGCACACCACTTTCGACATAGGTGGAAAAGAAGGTTGCGTTATATTGGAAATAAGTTGTAACTGCTACAAGTAAAAATACTACGACGATTCCGCCGATGAAGAATCCAAGCTTATCCTTTGGCACCTTGCCATCAAGCAGATACGAGGTAAGCTGATACAGAAGCCCAACCGGCAGCATCAGCACAAGGTTCGCGATTGTGACTGCCACAAACGCTTTTATCATGTTCTTTGCACCGTTTTCGGACAGTGCGTATTTATGTTTCAATTTCTCGATCATGCGGTTGCACCTGCCTTTCCTACCTGCCAGTTCACGGACTTGTTATATTCGTTCCACATATGTGTGTAGATGCCGTCCTTGGCTGCCAGCGCATCATGTGTACCGGACTCTGCAATCTTTCCGTCCTTCAATACGTAGATCTGATCCGCATTTGTCACCGTCGACAGACGATGTGCGATCATGATTACTGTCTTATCCTTGGACAGATTCTCAAATGCACGCTGCACCTGTCTCTCATTGTCCGGATCAGCAAATGCAGTCGCCTCATCTAAGATCAGGATTGGCGCATTCTTAAGGAATGCCCGCGCGATCGACAGGCGCTGCATCTCACCACCGGATACATACGTTCCCTTCGAGCCGATCACCGTGTTCACACCGTCCGGAAGCTTCTCGATGATGTCGCTGCACTGCGCCTTCTCCAGCGCTTCCATTACCTCGGCGTCCGTCGCATCCGGTCTGCCCATACGAACATTTTCCAGAATGGAGGTCTTAAGCAGCTTACTATCCTGAAATACATATGATACCTGATTCATCAGCTCCTTGCTGTCAATGTTCTTCACATCCACACCACCGATCTCGATGCTGCCACTCTTGACATCCCAGAATCTTGCAATCAGTGATGCCAGCGTCGTCTTACCACCACCGGACGGACCAACAAACGCGATATGGGAACCTGCCTTGACGGAAAGCGTGATGCCGTCGATCGCATTTGCCTTTGCCTCATCGTAAGCAAATGTCACGTCCTTCAACGCAATGGATGCATCCTTCGATGTCTGCTTATTTGCTGCCTCCGGAAGCTTCTTCGCATTTAATACCTCGTCCATTCGGTTCAATGCATCCTCGACAAGCATCTGTGATTCGCCTGCATACGCAACCTTCATCAGCGTTGTTGTGAGTACCGAAGTCACCAATATGTAGAAGATCAGATTCAATACAAATTTGTCTGTGACCGTATTTCCACCTAATGTATAAGCGGCTACGATCAATGCGGCGAAAATACCATTACAGAATACGGTAAATCCGATCATCGGAATCATCATGGATTTCGTATAATCGATCGTCCATTTCTCATATTCATCGATGGCTGCCTTAAACCGTTTGAATGAGAAGATTGTCTGTCCAAATGTCTTTAAGACCGGTACGCCTCGCACATACTCTACCGCCTCGGAGGACATTGTCTCCAGCGAGTTCTGATACTGCTTCATATCCTCTACCATCTTCGGTCCCATCATCATCGTACCCATGATAAGGAATGCGACTACGGCAGGAATCAGGCTGATCAGACCAAGACGCCAGTCAAAGCTTGCCATCAGTACAAGCAGCCCGATCGGTGTTGCTCTTGATACGACCTTATCTGGCAGGTTGTGTGCCAGAAATGTCTCTGTCGCTGCGGAGGAATCCATAACGATCTTTCGAATCTTTCCGGTTCCCTCTGTCTCCACATAACCAAGTGGAAGCTTCATGATGTGGTTCATCATCGCGATACGCATATTTGTCTGCACGCGGAATGCTACCTTATGAGAGCACATCAAAGCTCCGATATAAAGCACCATTGCGAGCAGGGCAAATCCTACCGCCTGCCATCCATACGATGTGATGTGCGTTGCTTTGGAATAGTCCGGTCTTACTTCTAAGACCTCCTTTATGATGCGCCACACATCATAAAACGGAATCAGCGCAACCCATGCACTGATTGCTGCCAAGACGCAGGATGCATAAGAAAAATACTTATGCTTCCCGGCAATTTTCATAAGTCTTGACAATGCACTTTGCTTTTTTGCCTTCATGACAAAACCTCCTTGAACGTTTATTTTGAGTTAGTTTTTGCTAACTTGTATTTTATTTTTTTGGCAGTGCACATCGCTATGCACTGCCTGTTATTCCAATCCAAAAACTGATTTCCAACCTGCGAAATTGAAGATTTGTACATTCTTCATAAAGGCTGCTGCCTCATCGTATGGCTTGTCGTGTGTCAGCACCTCGTAGATATACTGCCAGCCGGTTCTACAGAATACGTGGATAAAAAATTCATCCGCGGTCGCATTCTCATTTGCATACTGCTTCGCAAATATGTTGTAATACTGCTCCTCGATTGCCGCGAGCTTATCAAAGTAATCTTCATATTCTGTCCCCGCCGAATGGCAGAATAGAAGCTGAAATTCTTCCTTATACCGGTAGATATACGCCAATACCTGATCAGTTCCCTCGTTGCCCTCCTCGATGGCATGATCCATGTCCGGACACTCGGTTGCCTTCTGTATGCTCTGCATATACATCTCCATCAGACCATCTGCCGCTTCCTGTACGATTGCGGTGAAAAGTCCGCTCTTGTCGCCAAACCGGGTATATATGGAATTGGTACTGACTCCGCATGCCGCCGATATCCGCCGCATGCTGGCATCGTGGAATCCATAGGTAAGGAATTCTTCCTTCGCTGCCTGAAGCAGGGATTCCGTCACACCGGTTGTCTCACGTCGCATGAGCTACTCCTTCTCTTCGTTAGTTGTTGCTGTTATTTATATTGTTTTATTTTTCATAACACCGTTATTATAACAGTGTTATTTTATTTGTCAATAGGTTTTTATATTATCCAACCATTACCTTCAACACGATCATCCCTGCCAGATATACGATTGCCAGCACATACACGACGCCATCCGCACGTGCATATCGAAGCGGATACATCTTCGTTCTCGGTCTGCCCGCCTGATAACAACGCGCTTCCATCGCGAGTGCCAGATCGCCTGCCCGTCCAACTGCGGATGCAAAAAGCGGCATTAAAATCCGTCCAGTACGTTTCACTTTCTGGAATACATTTCCTGCTTCAAAATCCACGCCGCGCGCCGTCTGTGCCTTCATGATCCTGTCTAACTCTTCGATCAGAATCGGAATGAATCGCAGCGTAATTGACATCATGAGTGCAATCTCATGCACCGGTACATGAATCTTCGTAAGTGGATGAAATGCTTTCTCCAGGCCGTCCGTCAGCTCGGTCGGCGTTGTTGTGTATGTCATAAGCGACGAACCTAAAATCAGCTCCATCAACCGCACGACACGGACAACCGCCTGCATAATTCCTTCCCGGTAGATGTGAATAAACTTCCACTGAAAATACAACACTTTCCCTTTTCCGAAGAACACATTTACGATACAGATAAATACCAGCAATATCCACACCGGCTTTAGTCCCTTGATCATATATCGAAACGGCACCTTCGATATCACGATACATGCAATCAATACTACGCCTGCCACCGCAAATACGATCAAACTTTTGCTAAGAAACAGCCCGATGATATAGAGAAGCGTTGCGAATAACTTGACACGCGGGTCCAGATGATGAATCGGAGAATCCGAAGGATAATATTGTCCAATTGTAATATCTCGAATCATAAATTATCTCCCTGCTTCCTTTCATCCAATCTGTTCTCAGTATCAACGCTTTTTCTTCCTGCTGTACTGTTTGTGCAATTACCAAGATAATCGAGCAGCTCTTTCTCTCGAATCACGTTCTGTGGAATTTGGTACCCGTTTGCGCGCAATTTGTCCGCCAGTTTCACAGTTTCCGGTACATCCAGTCCACAGTCTGCAAGCGTCTCCCGCTTGGCAAATATCTGCGCCGGTCGGTCATCCAATATCTTCTTTCCATCGTCCAACACAATAATCCGGTCTGCGTATTCCGCCAGGTCCTCCATACTATGCGAGACAAGTAAAACTCCGATTCCCTGCTCTCGGCTCATCCGCCGGATCCGGTCGAATATTTCGCGCTTTCCTGCTGCGTCTAATCCCGCTGCCGGCTCGTCCAATATGATATATTCCGGATGCATCGCAAGCACACCTGCAATCGCCACACGCCGCTTCTGTCCGCCCGATAGCTGCAATGGCGATGCTTGATAATATTTCTCTGGCAGGTCAACAAACCGAAGTGCTTCCTCCACACGCGTCTCGCATGCTTCCCCGGTCAAGCCCTGCTTACTTGGTCCAAATGCGACATCCTCCCACACGGTATCGCAGATCATCTGATGCTCCGGATATTGGAACACCATGCCAACCTTACTGCGCAGATAATTCCCAGAATATCCCTTTGCATGAATATCCTTTCCCTCAAATGTAACTGTTCCGCTAGTCGGCCTCAGCAACCCGTTCAGGAGTTGTATCATGGTGGATTTACCAGAACCGGTATGTCCGGCAAGTCCAACAATCTCCCCCTTGCCAAGCGACAGATTCACGTCGTCTAAAGCAACCTTCTCGTACGCTGTTCCCGGGCTGTAAATATAGCTAACATGTTGCAGGGAGAGGAGATCTTGATTTTTTTCATCTGTCTCTGCTTCAGCCTTTTTGTTTTTTTTCTTATCTACCAGCTCAGAGCTTGCTTCCCATTCTCTTCCAGTTTTATCATATTCTGCTACTTTTTCCCTTTTGTCAATCGTAGCCTCCTCTACTCTCGCATCTCCAATCTTTTTCTCGAACACATCACTATCTATTAATTTCCTCACACGATAAGAAAGCGGTGCCTCCATCCCCATCTCCGCAAGCAATGCATCCGCTCCGAAGAATTTCTCTGGCCTTCCATCAAATCGCATCTGTCCGTCCGCAAGCAGAATCACCCGGCTCGCAAGTTCCGCCTCTTCCATATCGTGGGTAATCAGAATCACAGTCATTTCCTGTTCCTGATTCAACCGCTGTAACGCTTCCATCACTTCTTTCCGTCCTTTCGGATCAAGCATCGCAGTCGGTTCATCTAAGACAATATAATCCGGGTGCATCGCAAGAATTCCTGCAATCGCAATCCGCTGTTTCTGTCCGCCCGACAGATGATTCGGAGCCGTCTTTCTCCGCTTCCACATCCGCACCTGTTCGAGTGCCTGCTTCACACGTGCCACGATGGTATCTGACTCCATACCCAGATTCTCCGGGCCGAATGCAACCTCTTCTTCCACATTTGCTGCCACCATCTGATTGTCTGGATTCTGGAACACCATACCGACGTGCTGGCGAATATCGTACAGCTTCTCCGCATCCCTGGTTCCCATCTCGTCTACCGTCACCGTACCTTCCGACGGTCGAAGGATTGCATTTAACTGCTTCGAGAACGTCGTCTTGCCGGAACCATTTCTGCCAAGCAACGCGATGAATTCACCCTTTTTAATTGTAAGATCTACACCCTTTAAGATTTCTTCCGTCGCAATCACGTTTCCATCAACGTCGCGCTTTTTATATTGAAATCTTACTTGTTCTGCCCGTATCACCGTCCGGTCCTCCATACTGTGAAATAAATTTATTGTGGCTCTTGCTCTATCCACATCTTCTTTAACCGCGCTTTATCCACTTTCCCACTTGTGTTCTTCGGGAACGCCTCCAGAACAATCACACGCTTCGGAATCTCAAAATCCGCCAACTTTTCCTTCAACTGCTGCCGCAGATTCTCTGGCACGTCCGTGCCTTCCACCGTCACAAATGCACTCACGATCTCCGCCGGCATGTCCGCATCCTTTTCCTTCGGAAGCAGAACGACCGCCGCCTCTGTGATACCGGCGACTTCCTCCAACGCATTTTCAATCTTCATCATCGACACCTTGCGTCCACGCACGCCAACGATATCATCCGTCCGTCCAAGGAAATAGAAATTCCCCTGCAAATCCATCCGCCCGCTATCCTTCAGCGAATACGGCACGGTAATATTCTCCACGTGAAATGCATTGTCCACGTACATTTCATCATCCTGTATGAACACCCGCACTCCCGGAAATGGTTTGCCGATCAGGTTCCGCTCTTCCGTCATGTCCGCGGACTTCACATACGTGATATAATTCAGCTCGCTCGCACCGTAATATAATGTAATCTCCGTATTCGGAAATATCTTCTTCAACACTTCCGCATCCTTTCGCCCAAGGCTCTGCGAGCCCGAAATGATCGTGCGGATATTCGCATTTACACCCTTAAATACGCGAGGCAGCATAAGTAACTTGGACGGAATCAGGTAAATACCGTTCGCCCTTTCGCGCGCCATCACCTGCTCCCATTTGCCCGGCAGGAATACATCCTCCGCAATCAGCGTGCCGCCTGCCGCAAGCTGTCCCATATAGAGATTCAGATTCCCGGTAAATGCAAGGCTTCCCTGTACGAACAGCCGGCTGTCCGCATCCACGCCAAACACCGCATTCTGTATCGCGAAGAAATCCGCCCAACTTTCAAAGCTTCGGAATAAAATCTTCGGAATCCCGGTTGTTCCGGATGTCATCACTGCCATTACCGCGCGCTCCGGCACGGGCGTATCAAACAGCGGATCTGTTACTTCAAGTTTGCTGTCCGCCGGCACGATAACTGGTACCTGATTTGTTCCCGCACACGCCAGAAATAAGATCAACTGTTTCAGGATTCCGGTCTCCCGAATCGGATACAGATGTTTTTCTGCAACCTGCGGAAGGCGCGCGCGTGCATCCTGCACAAGCACATAGAGCTTTCCGTATGTATAGCGATCACCATTGATGATGATTGCGTCTTTGTCCGATGGTTGTTTTGTCAGATAATCAATATACTGCATGTTACATTCCTCCCGCCCGCAGCAACAGCGCATGTCCGATGCCGCCGGCTGCCGCAATGCTGCATACTGCATAGCCCGGTGTCTCCTGCAGCGCCCGGCATGCATGTATCGTAATGATGCCTCCTGAGGCGCCATATGGATGTCCATATGCGAGCGCCCCACCATACCGGTTGTAATGGTCAACTGCTTCCGGATAGGCACGCGCAAAAAGCTCATCAATTACTGCAAATGCCTCATTACATTCAAATACCGCGATATCTTCCGCCGTATGTTTCGTCTTGGCAAGTAATTTCTGAATGGCAAGTATTGCTGTCTCCGGGCTTTTGTCCGGGTTCCCGCCAACCGTTACGGAATCAACGATTTCCGCAAGCGGTGTCAGATTATGCTCCTTTACATACCGCTCCGATGCCACCATCAAAAATGCCGCACCATCATGCATCAAGCATGTATTTCCGGCTGTTAGTATCGCTCCGTCCGGCAAAAGCGGTGGTAGCTTATCTAAGAATCGTTCACTTATGCGATCCCTGATACCCGCGTCTGCAGTTGCCCCCTGCACGCCGACCAGATATGGTTCTAGCACGCCAGCTTCTCTTGCCTGTTTTGCGAGAGAATGTGAACGTAATACCCATTTATTTAATTCCTGTCTGGTCATCTGCACATCCAGTGCCACACGCTCTGCGCCGCGGATCATCGCATACGGATCATGCTCGCCCGGTGCAAATTTTGCGACGGAATAAAAGGATTCCTCGCCTCCATAGCGTTCATAGTCCGGATGATTCCGGTTATACGCACGTCGCGGTGCCGTTGACGAACTATCCACGCCACCTGCCACAATCAGATCTGCCTGTCCACTTCGGATCTTCGCCGCGGCAATCGTCAGTGCTTCCAATCCCGATCCACACTGCATATCCACTGTGTACGCGGGAACCGCCTGTGGGAAATGTGCCGTAAGCGTTGCCAGTCTGCCAATATTTCCACTGGCTCCAACTCCATTTCCGACGATCACCTCATCGACAGTCTGACGTACATCTTCCGGTACAAGCGCACAGAGTACCTCCGCCGCAAGCACCTCGGCTGGCAGATGTTTATACATTCCATTTTCGACACCGATATAGCTGCGGCGTCCGTCTATAATATACGCATGTTCCATACGATTTCCCTATCCTCTCGTTTACATTCATAGATCTGCTTTCCGTGTTCGGTTCTTGCCTGGATCTGCAGCTTCTCATCTACATATACCGGTTTTTCAAAACGGAATCTGCAAATAAACGTTTTGCTATCCTGCATTCCCGCCTGCATCTCATTTTGCGTTTCCACCTGCACACCTGCCTGCATCTCGTTCTTCATTCCCGCCTGCAACTCTACATCAGTTTCCGTTTCCGGCTGTTTTTTCATCCACATATCAAGCATCCTCTCCACCATCAAAAGCCCCGGCACAACCGCATGCGCCGTCCGGTGAATCGAATTCGTATCGCCTACGGCATCCACAAATCGAAGGATATCGGAATGCGTAAATGAAAACGTTTTTTCCCCGCCTGTGTCCGCGTTTTCTTCCGTTCCGACCGAATGGTGTAGATTCATCCGCTGTTCTTCCAGCTTTGATTTCTCGACATTCATGGCCATATTTTTTTCCATACCTGCTTGTTTGCTAGTAACTGCCCCCTGCACCTCCGGCCTTACCACATGCAACTCCAGCTGATACACGATTCCATCCTCTTCTATCTGATTCCGCATAACCGCAAAGCTTGCAGTTTTCTTCACAATCTCGGACTTGCAGGAATTTTGAATTTTGATTTTCTGATTTTGAACTACTGTCAGATCATTCCCACAGCCAAATTCTGTGCCTGATACGCGTTCTCCTGCCGCTTCCCGCTGCGCATACACACACGCCCCGATCATCCAGCCATCGTATCCATCAAGCATATGAAAATCAGCCAGTTGTTCAAATATTTTTTCAAATTTGTTCTTCATTTTCTCACTCAATGTTTCCTATTATATTTCCCAAAGTTTACAATGTCAACTTTTCTATCCACTTTAGGTTGACATTCTTATTTTCATCTGCTATTCTACATCATGTACCTGCTATGAATTCAACAATAGCATGGCTATTATAACAGAAACTATGGAGAAAAAGAAATGGACACAAAAACAAAAAGCAAATTTTCAACCTACTCAATTGTCATGATGGCACTTTTCGCAGCCATCCTGTGTGTATCCGCTTATATCAGCATCCCGCTGCCAAACGGAACACACATCACTCTTTTGAATTTTGTAATCACCCTGATTGCACTTGTATTTCCACTTGCAGAATCCTTCTTCATCGGACTGATCTGGATGTTACTCGGATTGATCGGTGTTCCTGTTTTCGTTGGTGGACAGGCAGGTCCGGGATATTTATTTGGCACATATGGCGGTTTTTCCTTCGCCTTTATCTTCATCGCCATTTTGATTCCGATCTTTCGCGGAAAGAAGTACAATCGTATCCGTTATACTATTGTCGCTATGTTATCCGCTGTTCTCGTTGATGCAGTCGGTTCTCTCTGGATTATGATCGCATCAGGTTGCAGTATCAAGGCTGCTTTTGTAGCCGGTTTTCTTCCTTTTATTGCACTTGATCTTGTGAAAGCAGTCGTTGCTGCACAGATCGTACCAGCATTCCGAAAACTGATTTATCTGCGTAGAGATGTCGAGGACGAGGATTAACATAAATCGAAACTCCCTCCCCTCAAAGAACTTGAGCCGTTGCAATCGCAACGGCTCTTTTTCATTCCTATCAATTATCACTTTCATCTGTACTTACTGTATTAGTTCCGGCTTCGTCCGCAATCACAAAACTCACTTCATACGTTTTGCCCATCGCATCACCGACGTTCTTCACATACTGCTCTAACAGCTCCTGTGCCCGCTGCTGCGCCTGCTGCAACAGGGATTCATCCGACTGGACATTCTCCAGCATATTTTCCTGTGCAGTCTTGATTGCTTCCGTCTGATCGTCCGCATTGATCTTCTCTGCGCCAAGTCCTTCGCGGGTTGTGTAATAGGAGTCTTCATTTAACGACGTCTGATCCACCTGACAGCTAAGCACCTCTGCCTTTGGCATCGTGATCGTTACCTGATTGCCATCTACCTGCATATCCAGATTCGCAATGTCCACACCGAGCTTTACGATGCCGGAATACTCGATCCAAAGCTCTGCCGATGTATCCCACCACAGAACTTCCTTTTCCTTCGTCAGCTTTGCCACATTATGATAATAACATTTGAGTGTTGCCAGCTCACAGATTGTCTGCATCTGCGTAATGCTCAATTCTTTCGTTACTTCTTCACCTTTTTTTCCACATGCAGTGAACAGCATAATAACTGCAAGACAAAGGACCACGAATTTTTTTAATTTCTTCATTTGTTTCTCCTCCTTCGTCCCCTACTGAATCACCAGTTCATACGACTCATCCTGATTCTCTATGATCGGCATGAGCAGTGCCTTGACTGTATTCTCACAATTTTCTTTCGCCATCTGTAAGAACACTTCATTTCCCCGGCATTCAGAACCTGCATCCGCGATACATGCCGCATACGCTTCCTCGGATACATCTGCCGTGTTCGCACTCTTCTTGACAAACATATAGTCAAGCGAAGCCATATCGACATCGATCTGCTTGACCTGCAACTGCGGCAGCGTCACAATGATTTTCTTCGCCTGCCCCTCTCCGACATTGTCATCGATCTGAACATCAATATCTGCCATGTTGATACTTGCCTTCACTTCAGCCTCATAAGAGACATAGTAGGCAACCTTCGTCGGATGATTCTTCTGCGGCACCTCTGCCACACCGTTGTAGGTAATCTCACAGACTGATAAATCATCTATCTGCAACACCTGTTCTAGCTGGCTGCTTGTAAGGATCGTCGTCTCTACCTTCGGTTTCAACCCGAACCATCCAAGCTGCTTTGCAAGCTTATAGCCAACCACAACCAGAATAACTACGACCGCTAAGATGATCACCCACTTCAGAAGCTTTGTTACATCGCGGGCAGAAAGCTTCTGTCCTTTATCTTCATTCCTTTTGTGTTTGTTCTTCCTGCCCTGTTCTTGCATCCCAGTCTCTTTTGCTGTATCTTCTTCGATTTCGTTCATTCCGGATTTGCCCATATGTCGTCTCCTTATGCTTATTTTTCGCTTTCATCCGTATCGTTCACTTCTGCTCTCATATATAGCATATATACCCGCCTACTGTAGCGACACCTTATCTCCATCAATCTTAAAACAGCCAAAGCTCTTCAGGAAGCTGGAAAATTTGCTGTATCCATATTTCTTGATACTGAAATTCCGGTTCTCATTTTTTAACGTACTGTTTAAGAGTCCCATATTGCTGTTCTTCTGCGGATTCTTCTTCAGAATCTGAATAATCTGCTCCTCAATTTCCCTCTTCGGTACAACATCATCGATAATCTTCACATAATTCTGACGATTCTGGGAAATGACCTCGAAATTACCAAATGCCTCATTTATAAATGTTGTAAGCTTCGAGTACCCATAATTCCGCACATCGAAATCAGAGAAACGTGCCTGTAATTTGCTTCCAATCTCGCCGACATGCGTCAGTTTATTATTATCAGCATTGCCATCAATGATATCATAGATTACCTTCTGAATAGACTTAATGCTTGTAATATTCGAGCTGTTTTCATTTTTCTCGGTTGATACTTTCGCAACATTTTTCTCATCCGTGGCCTGTGAGATATCTTCGCGAATGAGCGCATCCAGCATTTTGAAGCTCGTACACGCCTTGACAAATGCTTCCGGCGTCTTGTTCTCACCCATGCCGACTACTTCCTTACCAGCCTCTCGCAGACGCTCTGCCAACCGGGTAAAATCACTGTCACTCGACACCAGGCAGAATCCATCCAGATTTCCAGTATAGAGCAGATCCATCGCATCAATAATCATCGCCGAATCCGTCGCATTCTTACCCTGGGTATAGGCAAACTGCTGGATCGGAACGATGGAATTCCGAAGCAGGGTTGCACGATTCCATCCATTGACACTTCGCGCCCAGTCCCCATAGATTCTTCGCACCGTTACCATACCACGGTCCGCCAATTCATCAAAGATTGTATCTATATATTTGGCAGATACATTATCCGAATCAATCAATAATGCATATCGTTTTTCTTCACTACCCATCGTTACTCCTCATCCTTATATCCCTGTTCCAGCCGTACTTCAAATTCGCTTTCCGGCATCGGCTTATCAAATACATATCCTTGCACAATATCACAGCCAACCTGTCTTAAATACCGTAACTGTTCCTTCGTCTCTACCCCTTCTGCAATCGTCTTCTTCCCGAGCTTGCGCACCAGATCAACGATACTGACAAACATTACCATGTCCGTCTCCTTGCCCGGATATTCTGTCTCCATTGGAATAAATGACTTATCAATCTTAATCACATTCAGATCTACCTTCTTGATCATGTTCAAGGATGAATAACCGGTTCCAAAATCATCAATCGAAGTTGCGATACCTTCGCTGCGAAGTCCATCGACAATCTCCGACATAATCTCATAGTTCTGAAAATCCTCACTCTCTGTCAGCTCAATCTCGATATAACCATGATCGATACCGTACTTGTCAATCACATTGACAATCTTTTTCACCAGATAATCTTCCTCCAGATGTCTTCTGGAGAAATTCACAGAGATACACGGAACCGTCTTTCCTTCATCCAGCCGCTTGCGGATAAACCGACATGTTTCTTCCAATACATAATAATCAAGCCTGCACACGCTTCCTTCCCGTTCAAGCTGTGGAATAAATTGCATCGGTGGAATCAGTCTGCCCTCATGCATCCAACGTACCAACGCCTCTGCACCACAGATTTTGTTCGTATTGGCATCGACCTTCGGCTGATAATAGACCACAAATTCATGTGCCTCGAGCGCAGGAAGAAAGCTTGCAATGATTCCCTGTGCCTCCATTATTTTATTCTGGATCTCTGTCGAATAAAATGCAACCGTTCCGCTGCCCTTCTGTCTGGCAGCCTGATATGCAATACTTGCGCGTGCCATAACATCTCGCGGTGCCCGGATATCATCCAGCTTACCGACACCGATCGTCGCCCCGAATACAAACTCTTTTTCCTTGATTTCGGTTCGATGATACAGCCGGAGATTCTGGAGCTTCGATAAAATAATTTCACTCCGTTCATTCTTCACCAACGCGACAAAATTATCGCCACCCAGACGCGCGACAATCTCATCATCCAGCAACATCTTATCTACCATTCCGGCGTAATTGCGTAATATAACGTCCCCCTCTTCATAAGGGAAAAACTTATTCACATATTTGAAATTATGCACATTGAAGAAAAATACCGTGTATGTATGAATCTGTCCGGTCGCTAACTGTTTGCCAATAAACTGCATAAACGCCTCCGGATTCGCAACACCGGTTGCCATATCCGTCAGCAATACGCCGCGCAGTAATCCCTGCATCATAACACGGCTAAACTGAATATATATCTCCTTCAGCAAAATCTGCTGCGTATCCTGTTCTTCCTTTGAGTAGTCCACATCCTCACACGGATAAACGGAAAACGTCATTGTTCCGCCATCCGGCAGTACAAATACCTGATGCTTTGCTTTTCCATATGCCCCCTTCTGATTATCAAATAATTTTCCAACCCGATGCTCCCCGTGCGGACGGATCTTAGATACCGGAGCATCCAGCTCATATTTCACTTTGCCAAGCTTCAGATCGTCTGCAACAATCGCAAGTGCCTGCACCACATCTTCCTCACACTGTTCGAAGGTCTGAACCTCCCGGTGCAAGACTTCTGTAAATGCTTTGTACTTCTCATTGAACTCCAACTTTTCACACATTTTTTATTAAACTCCCTGTTTTCCTCTATCCCATTATGCAAACAACGTCTCTACCTGTGCAGCATCAAATACCACATGCCCTGCATGCTCTACCTCGATCTGATACAAGGCATTTGCTGCCAGATGCTCTGCTGCCTGCTCAATATCACGAATTCCAGTCGTATTCTCAAACTGATGGATCACCGCATCTAAGCCCGCATCTGTCACAACACACTCCTCTTCCCGAAGCCCGATGCGCTTCAGTACCTTCGGCATTGCGAACTTCGTGAATATAATCTTCTTTTCTTCAAATGTATAATCCGGAATATCAATCACCGCGAATCTCGACATGATCGGTGCACTGATATCTTCCTTGTTGTTTGCCGTTGCAATCGGGTAAACTCCTGTCGTTGGCACCATACCTGTCTCTTATACACATCTCCGAGCCCACGAGACACTGAGCGATCTC
>ENA-OZVO01000259-OZVO01000259.1-human-gut-metagenome-genome-assembly--contig:-NODE-259-length-15246-cov-5.486406_pt1 | contig 15246 bp, 10 predicted proteins | sample MGYA00243447_ERZ654049 | MGnify/ENA primary metagenome ERZ654049 (study PRJEB26926, sample SAMN06164906) | human gut metagenome | biome: ENVO:00009003; feature: ENVO:2100002; material: ENVO:00002003... | reverse complement strand
CAGTGTCTCGTGGGCTCGGAGATGTGTATAAGAGACAGAAGTGGAACGACCGGACGCCAGAGGGGAAAAGACGCAAGCAGCTGGCACAGGCGAATCTGGAAAGAGTATCATTTCCCACCTCATATTCTACCCAATTTGCCGCCATTTTGCAAGAGGTTGCGCAGGATTTCCATCACTTTTGATACTTTTTTGACGCTTTTTTTTGAGAATTCCTCATCCGTTCCCCTCTTCTTCCCAGTATTCGCCCCAATTCAGCTCGTCCGTCACATCGAGTTCCTTCAAAATCAGCTTGCCGTTCTCGTCCGTGATGACACTGCCGCCTTCATCATACACCCCATAGGAGACATACCCCGTGCCGCCCTCGCAAGTGATGAAGCTCATGCTGCGGCAATAGTCACCCTCTGTTACCTCGTAATCAGCGGATTCCGACACGCCGACGCCGTAGCGGTACACTGTGCCGTTGACACAGCGGAAGACGATTGTCGGAATGTCGCCCCTCCAGTAGAGGTTGCTGTCCGCGGGTGTCTGCACAACGCTCCATGTGCCGTGATACGGCTGCGCGCCGTCGCAGTCCGAGCCGTAAAATTTTCCGTCCGCGTCCAGCCGGAGATAATTGTCCCAGAACTCGCCGCCCGCCTCCATCTGCCAGCTGCCGACTAACTTCGCCTCTTCATCTGGCAATTCCACATCATCAAACACCACGTCACGCTGTGGCACGAAGCCGCGGGTGATTTTGCCGTCTACCGTCGCTTCGACGTACACATACGCCCACTGGTTATCCGGATGGGACAGTGCCGTCAGCTTCGTCCCGGTAGGCAGTTCCACCTGATGATATTCGCTGACGTTTGGGTCGTCGGTCAGATAGGTGTCAAACGCTGTCAGCATCGGCACATGCACGATTTCGTTCGTCGTCTCGTCGCCATGATTGCCCAACTGCGCCCAGCCGAATCGGCTCGTCCGCAGGCTGACGCGGTACTCAATCAGCGACCAGTCGCCCACGGTGAGGTACAGCTTATAATCGTCGCCCGTGCTGACGGATGCTTTCCCCTTCGCCGCGCGGTAAGAGGACGGGTCCGGCGCGGAATACACGGCATAGGACTTCTTGCCGCTCTTCTGCCCCGAAACCACCTCCGGATACAAACAGGCGAAGTATTGCAGTCCTTCGCTCGCTTCGTTGATTCGGCGCACGTCATCCGGCCCGCGTTTCGGCATGTTGTGGATGTTGAAGTCTTCCAGCGTGATTTTGGTCATCCACATGGCGCTGTCCTCGCCCAGCGTCACCCGATAGCCGTAAGATGCTATCCGCTCCACCTTCACATCGCCCATCTGCGCTTCCATCAGCGTGTAAAAGGTTCTCCCCTCATTGTTGTGCGACAGCTCAAAATAGTACCGTTCATCAATATCCGGGTACGCCAATTCAAAGCCGTTCTTCGTGCGTGTGATTTCGGGATAGCCCGTTTCTTCCAATTCCGACGGCTGATAGACGGCAGTCGTCGAGAAGATGGCGTCCTTCCAGCCGTCTTTCACCTCATCTACCGCGATCAGCTGATTGTGATAGCGACTGGTCAGAATCGTGTGGGTCGTGGCGGCTTTTCTGTTGTAATCGCTCACCAAGCCGGTATACTCGTCGTAGTCATGTGTCTGCTCCACCATCGCCAGCAATTGCCCGGACAGATTCCAGCTGTTCGCGGATGCGGCGGGCAGTGTCACAGCCAGCGTCAAGCACAAAATCAGCAGTATCCGCAGTTTCTTCATATTCTCCACATCTCCTTTTGCTCAATATCCCAAAATACTAAAGAACAGCCGAGCAAACCAGCCGATAATATCATCGGTATACACCCAATCGCCGTCTGCTCCATCCGGCACATAACTCCTGCCTGTTTCGTTGGTCGAAAGGCTCAAATAAATGCTCCAAGCGCCCGGCATGATTTTCTCTTTCTCCACCTGAATCCCATAGCGGGACACCGTGCCGTCCGTTCCGCGCAGGACGATGGTGGGAATGTCGCCCCGCCAGTAGAGATTGCTCCCCACCGGGGTCTGCACGATAGACCAAGTGCCGCTGCACGTCCTCTCGCCATCATCATCCGCGGCGGAAAAATTCCCATCTGCATCCAGCTGGAAATCATCGTACCAGCCGCCGCCGCCTTTGGCGCGCCAATGCCCGACAAACTCCGCCATCAATTCCGGCTGCTCCACATCGTCGAATATCACATCCCGCTGCGGCACAAACCCGTACAGCGTTTCGCCGTCCACTTCCGCTTCGACGTACACATACGCCCAGCCGCAGTAACCCAGCGCCGCCAGTTTCGTTCCGGCGGGCAGTTCCTCCTGATGCGCTTCGCTGACATGCGGGTCATCCGTGAGATAGGTGCCGCACACCGTCTGAATCGGCACATGCCGCCATTCTTGGCGGATTTCCTTGACGCCGTCCTTCCGCACATTTGCAAAGCGCTGCAAGCCGCAAGCCATTTCGTTCATCCGCCGAACATCCGCTGTGCCGCGGGGCATTTGGTGGATATTGAAGTCCGCCAGCGTGACCATTTTCGACCAGACCGCGCCGTCTTCGCCCTGCGTCACCAGATAGCCGAAATTCTCCCGCTTGGCGACCTCCATGTCGCCCATTTTCGCGTAGACAAGCGTGTACATAGGCTGATTCGTGCTGTCATGGCGCAACGCAAAGCGGTAGACTTCCCCCGCTTCCGGATACGCCAGCTCAAAGCCGTCTTCCGTCCGCGTGAGCGTCGGCACGCCATACCCCTCCGACGGCTGATAGACGGCGTTTGTCGAGACGACGGCACTTTCCCAGCCGTTTTCCTGCTTTGCCGCTGCAATCAGCTGATAATGTGCTCCGCTGGCTATGATGATACGGGCATCTTCGGCATCCGCGCGGCAGTCATCAGCCAGAACGGCGTCATCCGGCGAATTCAGCACGAGGGACAGCACGTTGCCGAGCAATTCGCTCGCGGACGCGGCATTCATCATCAGCGCCATCATCAGCGGCACAATCAGCAGAATCCACCGTTTCTTCATCGTTCGCAGCTCCTTTGCATTATTGAATCGGCAGCGTCATTTGGCGCACGCTTCCGTCCGCCGTTGCCACCCAATTGCCGTATCTGTCCACCGCGCCATAGGGGACGTAGGTGCATCCGCCCTCCCCGTAGGCGAGATTCACCAGCGGCAGGGTCAACCCTTCGCCGTCCTCCTCTGTCGTGGACACGATATAGTCCACGCCGAAGCGCATCGTCATGCTGTCGCTGTAATTCAGCACAAGGATGCTTTCCGCCGAAATCCAGAAGTTGTCCTCCCCAGCCATCGGATTCTGCACCACGCACCATGTGCCGCCGTAGGGCTGCGCGCCGTCGGTGTCTGAGCAGTAGAAGCGCCCGTCCGCGTCCAGCCGAAGGTACAGATAGCCGATTTCACTGCCGGAATACAGATACCAGCTGCCGACATATTTCGCTGCTTCGTCCGGCAGTTCCACTTCGTCAATCACCACGTCGCGCCGCGGCACAAACCCGCACATCGGCTTGCCGTCCACCGTCGCTTCTACGTAGGCATATGCCCAGTCGTCGTTCACGCCCAGCAGATACCACATCGTCAGCTTCGTCCCGGCGGGCAGCTCCGCCTGATGGTATTCGCTGACGTGCGGGTCGTCGGTCAGGTAAGTGTCATACGCCGTCAGCATCGGGATATGCAAGCGCAGGCTCTGGGGCGGCTGCCCAATCTGCGCCCACCCGAAGCGGCTCGTCCGCTGGCTGACGCGGTATTCAATCAGCGACCAGTCTCCTTCGGTGCAATACAGGCGATACTCATCCCCCGTGCTGAACGACGCTTTCCCCTTCGCCGCGCGGGACGCCTCCGTACTCGGCGCGGCATAGACCGGGTACGACTGCTTGCCGCTTTTCTTCCCCGGAACATTCTGCGCGCCAATCCAGCCCACGTTGTCGTAACTGTAATACAGCGCTATGCTGCTGTATACATTGCGCATCCGGCGCACGTCGCCAACGCCGCGTCGGGGCATATTGTGAATGTTGAAGTTCTCCAGCGTGACCTCCTCCGACCACATGGCGCTGTCTGTGCCCTGCGTCACCAGATAGCGATAGGATTCTTTCCGCTCTATCTCCACGCTACCCATCTTCGCATACATCAGCGTATACGCCATTTCACCCCAGTCATTGCTGATGTACTCAAAGCGGTACAGTTCCTTCACCTTCGGATACGCCAACTCAAAGCCGTTATTGATGCGCGCGAGCTTCGGCTTCCCGGATGTGCTCTGCTCCGACGGCTGATAGACGGCGGTCGTCGAGACAATAACACTCTTCCAACCGTCTGCGCCCTTTTCCGCCGCAATCAGCTGATTGTGATAGCGACTCTGCATGATGATGCGCGCGCTATTCTCCTTCCGCGCATAATCATCCGCCAAATGATAATAGTCGTCATAATCATTCGTGTTCGACACAAGCGGCACCAAGGCCTCGGGCAAGCCCCAGCCGTTCGCGGAGGCAACAGGCATTACCATCATCATCAAGGGCAAAATCAGCAGAATCCACCGTTTCTTCATCGTTCTCAACTCCTTTGGAGGTATTTCCCTACCTATATAAACGCATCAAGGCGCAATTTCCCTGCGAAGTGCCAAAAATCTTGAAAAATGTTCTGCCAGTTCATTCTGAATCCATCTTTCTATGGTATGATGGCGGACGCAAACAGAAAAGGAGGGATTGAAACCCATGCTACGGATTTTGAAACACCTCAGGTGGAAAGAGTGGCTGCTCGTCGCCGCCTGTGTAGTGCTGATTGTGGGGCAGGTGCAGCTTGACTTAGCCCTGCCTGATTATATGTCGGAAATCACCCGTCTGGTGCAGACGGAAGGCAGCCAGATGAGCGATATCCTGCTCGCAGGGGGCAAGATGCTGCTGTGCGCGCTGGGGTCAATGCTGCTGACGGTCTGCACGACATTCTTTACCGCACAGATTGCATCACGCTTCTCCGCTCGGCTGCGCGGCGAAATGTACCGCAAGGTGGTCGGCTTCTCAAACGAGGAAATCAACCGTTTCTCCACCGCCAGCCTGATTACCCGCACAACCAACGACATTTCGCAATTGCAGATGTTCTTTTCCTTCGGGATGCAGTCGCTGATTAAAGCGCCGATTATGGCATTCATTGCCGTGGGCAAAATTAGCACGAAGAGCTGGGAATGGTCGCTGCTGACAGGCGGCGTGATTGCGTTCGTGTGCGTACTGCTGGTGTTCATCATGCTCTACGCCGTGCCGCGCATGAAGAAAATGCAGGCGCTGACGGACAACCTAAACCGCATCACGCGTGAGAACCTGACGGGCTTGCAGGTCGTGCGCGCCTACAACGCGGAAAACTATCAGGAGGGCAAATTCGCCAAGGCAAACGAGGAAATGACCCGCAACAGCCAGCAGGCGAATATCGCCATGTCCGTCATGAATCCGGGCATGAATCTGGCGATGAACGGCTTGACGCTGGGCATTTACTGGATCGGTGCGGCGCTCATCAGTGCGATTGCGGTCACGTCGCCCGCCGCGATGATGGAACGCATTGGGTTGTTCTCGGACATGGTGGTCTTTATGCAGTACGCGATGCAGGTCATCATGGCGTTCCTGATGCTGGTGATGATTTTCGTCATGCTGCCGCGCGTGACCGTTTCCGCGGGCCGCGTCAATGAGGTGCTGGACACGAAGGCGCGCATTGTGGACGGCAAGGAAACGCAGGGCAAGCCCGGAATGAAGGGCGAAATCGAGTTCCGTGACGTCTCCTTCCGCTATCCCGATGCCGACGGCGACACCATCCACCACATCTCCTTCACCGCACATCACGGACAGACGGTTGCCCTCATCGGCGCGACGGGCTGCGGCAAGAGCAGCATCATCAACCTGATTCCGCGCCTGTATGACGCAACAAGCGGGCAGGTGCTGGTAGACGGCGTGGACGTGCGTGACTACACGCAGGACGCCCTGCGCAGCAAGATTGGCTTTGTGCCGCAGAAGGCGTTCCTGTTCTCCGGCACGGTCAGCAGCAACGTCGGCTACGGCGAGGACAACGCGTCGGGCGCTGCCATCCGCAAGGCGGTTGCTATCGCGCAGGCGGCGGAATTTGTCGAATCCCCGGAGGTCGGGTATTCCGGCACAGTCGCGCAGGGCGGCTCGAACTTCTCCGGCGGGCAGAAGCAGCGTTTGTCCATTGCCCGCGCAGTGGCGCGCGACCCGGAAATTCTCGTCTTTGACGACTCCTTCTCCGCGCTGGACTACAAGACCGACCATGCATTGCGTCAGGCGCTCCGCGAACAGACCAGCGGCACGACGAACATCATCGTCGCCCAGCGCATCGGCACGATTCGCGACGCGGACTGCATCCTCGTCATTGAGGACGGCGCGATTGTCGGCAAGGGCACGCACCGCGAGCTGATGGAAAGCTGCAAGGTCTATCAGGAAATCGCGTATTCTCAGCTGTCAAAGGAGGAACTTGCGTCATGAGTGAAACGAAACGCCGTCCGGGCGGTCATCCCGGAATGCGCGGGCGGGGCGTACCGGGCGAAAAGGCGAAGGACTTCCGCGGTTCACTGGGGAAGCTCATCCGCCACTGCAAGCCCTTCTATCCGGTCATTTGCATCGCGATTCTGGGCGACTTGGCGGGCGTCATTATCCGCCTGATCGGCCCGAACAAAATCAGCGAAATCACCAACCTGATTACCGCCGGGCTGCGCGGCGAGATTGACATGCCCGCCATCCAGAAAATCTGCATCACGCTGATAATTCTCTACGTCGTCGGCGCGCTGCTGAGTTTTATGACCGGGCTGGTGATGACCGTCGTCACGCAGAAGGTCAACCGGGGCTTGCGCGACGGCATATCCCACAAAATCAACCGCCTGCCGGTCAGCTACTTCCAGTCCACCTCCACCGGCGACGTGCTCTCCCGCGTCACCAACGATGTGGACACCATCGGGCAGACGCTGCAGAACAGCCTGACCAGCCTTGTCTCCGCCGTGACGATGTTCATCGGCAGTGTCGTGATGATGCTCTCGACGAACTGGGTCATGGCGCTGACGGCGATTGTGTCGTCGATGCTGGGCTTCGGGCTGATGCTTGGCATCATGAGCCGCTCGCAGAAGTACTTCGTCGCGCGCCAGCGGTGGCTGGGCGATCTGAACGGCCATATTGAAGAAATCTACACAGGGCACAATGTCGTCCGCCTCTTCGGCGCGGAGCAGCGCGAACAGCAGGCGTTCGACCGCATCAACAGCAAAATGCAGGAGACAGACTGGAAGAGCCAGTTCATGTCCGGCCTGATGATGCCGCTGATGGGCTTCATCGGCAATTTCGCGTATGTGGCGGTGTGCGTCGTCGGTGCGGTGCTGGCGATGAACGGCACGATTACCTTCGGCGTGATTGTCGCCTTCATGATGTATGTGCGCCTGTTCACCTCGCCCCTGAGCCAGCTTGCACAGGCGGCGACGAACCTGCAATCCGCGGCGGCGGCGGCAGAGCGCGTCTTTGAGTTCCTCGAAGCGAAGGAAATGCCCGACGAATCCCACCTGCCCGCGCAGACGAAAACCGTCCGCGGCGAAGTGGCGTTCGACCACGTCCGCTTCGGCTACACGCCGGACAAAATCATCATTCACGACTTCTCCGAGCATGTGCAGCCGGGTCAGAAGGTCGCCATCGTCGGCCCGACCGGCGCGGGCAAAACCACGATGGTCAATCTGCTGATGAAGTTCTATCCGCTGGGCGGCGGCGAAATTCGCATTGACGGCGTACCGCTGTCGCAGATGACGCGCGAGCATGTGCACGACCTCTTCGGCATGGTCTTGCAGGACACTTGGCTCTTCGAGGGCAGTATCCGCGACAACCTCTGCTACGGCAAGGAGGGTATTACGGACGAGCAGCTTGACCAAGTGACCCGCGCGACGGGGCTGTACCACCTTATCCACACCCTGCCGGAGGGTTACGACACCCAGCTGTCCGACAAATTGAACCTCTCCGCCGGACAGAAGCAGCTGATGACGATCGCCCGCGCGATGATTGAAAACGCGCCGATGCTGATTCTCGACGAAGCGACGTCCTCCGTCGATACACGCACAGAAATGCTGATTCAGCAGGCGATGGACACGCTGACAAAGGGGCGTACCTCGTTCGTCATTGCGCACCGCCTTTCCACCATCAAAAACGCGGACAAGATTCTGGTCATGCGCCACGGCGACATCATCGAATCCGGCACGCACGAGGAGCTGCTGCAAAAAGGCGGCTTCTACGCCGAGCTGTACAACTCGCAGTTCGAGCAGGCGTAACACATTTTCCAACTGCATAACAACCCCAGCAGCACACAAGGACGATTGTCCAGCGGCTGCCGGGGCTTTTCTATTGCGGCAGGATACGCTCTCCGTTTTTCTCCTGCAACGAAAAAGACCAGCATCGAAAGAAAACCTTCTCCCATGCTGGTCGGTCGCGCCCATCTGGCGCGACAATATGCAAGTTGTGGATAAAGCAGCTTGGGGGCGCTCCTGCGGGAGCGCGAAGTTACTGGCAGGGACGCTTCGCTGCCTGCGCCTTTGTTGAGCGCGTTTCGCATACTGGTCGCCCGTGGAACAATTGGGGCGTTGCCCCAACCCCCACCAGAGGCGCTGCCTCTGGACTCCGCAAGGGGGAATTTCCCCCTTGACCCCTTTCGCGCGATTGAGTTGGCTTCTCTTCCATGCTTCTTCCGCGTGTTTAGCTCTTTTGTGCCGCCTGCTCCATGTTTTTCCGTGCGGCGGAAAGCATCAGCTTCACGCGATTGAGCTGATTCACCTCACTCGCGCCGGGGTCAAAGTCCACCGCGCAGATATTCGCCTGCGGATACTTCTTCCGCAGCTGCTTGATGACCCCCTTGCCCACCACATGGTTCGGCAGGCACGCAAACGGCTGAATGCACACGATATTCGGCACGCCCGTCAGCAGCAGTTCCGCCATTTCACCCGTCAGGAACCACCCTTCGCCGTACTGATTGCCCTGCGAAAGGAATGGGTCGGACAGCTCCGCAATCTGCTCAATATGCATCGGCGGTTCAAAGCGCTTGGACTTTTCCAAAGCCTTCAACGCGGGGCGCCGCAGGGCGCGAATGCCCTTCACGCCCAGTACCGCGCTCGCTTCGCTTGTCCAGCCCTTGCCCAGATACTCGTGTTTGAACTTGCCGTTGTAAACGGAGTAGTTCATGAAGTCCATCAGGTCGGGCACAACGGCTTCCGCGCCCTCTTCCTCCAGCAGATCCACCAAGTGGTTGTTCGCCACGGGCATATACTTCACCAGAATTTCGCCGACGATGCCCACGCGCGGCTTCCTCATGTCCTCGTGAATCGGCAGATGGTCAAAGTCGTCCACAAGCTGCTGGCAGAGGTCGCCGTAACGTCCCGTGCCGTTCACCAGATGGTCGATGATCTTCTGCGACCATGTTTCCGCCAGCCGGTTGGCGCTGCCCGCCTCGATTTCGTAGGGGCGCACCCGGTACAGACAGCGCATCAGCAAATCGCCGAAAACAATCGCCTGCGCCGCGCCGATGAGCATCGGCAGGGTGAAGTGGAAGCCCTCGTTCGTTTCCATGCCGTTGGCGTTAATGGAGATAACCGGGATATGCCCCAGTCCGGCTTTCGCCAGCGCGCGGCGGATGAAACCGACGTAGTTGCTTGCGCGGCAGCAGCCGCCCGTCTGCGTCATGGCGAGGGCAAGGCGGTCGGTGTCGTACTTGCCGGACAGCACGGCTTCCATCATCTGCCCGACGGTGATGATGGACGGATAGCAAGCGTCGTTGTTGACGAATTTGAGGCCCGTATCAATCGCGGAGCGTGTATCGTTTTCCAGCATGACGATGTGATACCCGTACTTCTCCAGCACCGGCTGAAGCAGACGGAAATGAATCGGTGACATGTTCGGCGCAAGAATGGTGTAGCCCTTCTTCTGCATGTCGCGGGTATATTCCACGCGATGATACGTCGCGGGCACAGGATGCGCCACGATGCCGCGCTTTTCGCGCTGCGCCATCGCCGCCAGCAGCGACCGCACGCGGATGCGCGCCGCGCCCAGCGAGTTCACCTCGTCAATCTTGATGAGCGTATAGAGCTTGCCGCAGCGTTCCAGAATTTCCGCCACCTGATCGGTCGTCACGGCGTCCAGCCCGCAGCCGAAGGAGTTGAGCTGAATCAGCTCCAAATCATCCCGCTGGCTGACAAACTGCGCCGCCACATACAGGCGGGAATGGTACACCCACTGGTCGCTCACGCGCAGGGGATGCTCGCCATGGAAGGACGCGGGGATGCTGTCCTCAGTCAGCACCGCCAGCCCATAGGAGGCAATCAGCTCCGGCATTCCGTGGTTAATTTCCGGGTCAACGTGGTACGGGCGACCCGCCAGCACGATGCCCTTCCGATGGTTTTCCTCCATCCATTGCAGCACCTTCAGACCCTCGGCGCGCACGTCGGTCTTGGCACACTGCTGCTCGTCCCAGCCCGCGTGAACCGCGTCGCGCACCTCCTGCTCCGGAATATTGAAGGTCTTGCGGAAGAAGCGCACGAGCGCATCCGCCGCCGTCTTTTCGCTGGTCAGCGCGAGGAACGGTTTAAGCATCCGCACGCGCCCTTCGGTCACATCCTCGACGTTGTTGGCGATATTCTCCGGATTCGCCACGACCATCGGGCAGTTGAAGTGATTCTGGGTCTTCATATCCTCCTGCCGCTCGTAAAACACGCTCGGATAGAAGATTGTCCCGACGCCCTGATCAATCAGCCACTGCACATGCCCGTGCGCCATCTTCGCCGGATAGCACTCGCTTTCCGACGGGATGGACTCCATGCCCTTCTCGTAGATTGCGCGGCTGGACGCGGGAGACAGCACCACCCGGAAGCCCAGCTTCGTCAGCAGCGTCATCCAGAACGGGAAGTTCTCATACATGTTCAGCACGCGGGGAATGCCCAGTTCGCCGCGCGTGGCTTGTTCAGCGGTCAGCGGCTGATAGTCAAACATGCGCTTGAGCTTGTACGCCATCACGTTCGGGCCTTTTTCGCCCGTTGCGGTTTTGCCCAGCCCCTTTTCGCAGCGGTTGCCTGTGATGTGCCGCCGTCCGCCGGGGAAGAGGCTGACCGTCAGCATACAGTGGTTCGTGCAGCCCTGACAGCGCGCCGTCCGCGTCTGCCACTGCAAGCCCAGAATGTCCTGAATCGGCAGGGTAGAGGAGGGTGTATCGCTGCCCGATGCCCGGTCTCGCGCAATCAGCGCCGCACCGAACGCGCCCATCATGCCGGAAATATCCGGGCAGACGGCTTCCACGCCCGCAAGCTGCTCGAACGCGCGCAGCACCGCCTTGTTGTGGAACGTGCCGCCCTGCACGACGATATGCTGCCCCAGTTCCTTCGGATCAGCGAGTTTGATGACCTTGAACAGCGCATTCTTGATGACCGAACACGCCAGACCCGCGCTGATGTCCTGTATCGTCGCGCCCTGCTTCTGCGCCTGCTTGACGTTGGAGTTCATGAACACGGTGCAGCGCGTTCCCAAATCAACCGGGGCGGGCGCGAAGAGGGCTTCCGCCGCGAATCCTTCCGCCGTGTAGCCCATCGAGTTTGCGAAGTTCTCCAAGAAGCTGCCGCAGCCGGACGAACACGCTTCATTCAGCAGAATCGTGTCCACCGAGCCGTTTTTCAGCTTGATGCACTTCATGTCCTGCCCGCCGATATCCAGCACACAGTCCACTTTCGGGTCAAAGAACGCCGCCGCGGTGCAGTGCGCAATCGTCTCCACCTCGCCGTCATCAAGCCGGAACGCCGATTTCAGCAGGCTTTCGCCGTAGCCGGTAGAGCAGGAGCGCGCAATCACCGCCGTGTCGGGCATCTTCTCCATCAGTTCGCGCATCGCCGTACGCGCCGTCTCAATCGGGCTGCCGGAATTGCCCGCGTAGTAGCTGTACAGCAATTCACCCTTTTCGCCAATCAGCGCGACTTTCGTCGTCGTCGAGCCCGCGTCAATGCCCAGATAGCACTTGCCGGAATACGTTGCCAAATCACCGCGCTGCACCTTCGCCTGTGCGTGGCGGCGGTTGAACGCCGCATATTCCTCCTGATTGCGGAACAGCGACGGCAGGTGCTTCAAGCCGAAGGTCAGCATCACGCCGTGTTCGAGGCGTTCGAGCAGGCTGTCCATCGGCACAGCTTCGTCCTCGCCGTCCGAAAGCGCCGCCATCGCCGCGCCCGTCGCCGCAAAAAGGTGCGAATTTTCCGGCACAATCGCCGTTTCCTCCGTCAGGTGCAGGGTACGGACAAACGCCTGCCGCAGTTCGGACAGGAAGTGCAGCGGCCCGCCCAAGAACGCCACATGCCCGCGAATCGGCTTGCCGCACGCCAGCCCGGAAATCGTCTGGTTCACAACCGCCTGAAAAATCGACGCCGCCAGGTCCTCACGCGCCGCGCCCTCGTTAATCAGCGGCTGAATGTCGCTCTTGGCAAACACGCCGCAGCGCGCCGCAATGGGATACAGCTCATGATAGTGCTTTGCCAGTTCGTTCAAGCCGGGCGCATCAGTTTTCAGCAGCGCCGCCATCTGGTCGATAAAAGACCCCGTGCCGCCCGCGCACACGCCGTTCATGCGCTCTTCCAATCCGCCGGTGAAATAGATAATCTTCGCGTCCTCGCCGCCCAATTCGATGGCGACGTCGGTCTGCGGCGCGGCCTTCTGCAGCGCTTCCGCCACCGCGACGACTTCCTGTACGAACCCGACGCGCAGCGCTTCCGCCAGCGAAATTGCGCCCGATCCGGTCATGCGCACCTTCACGCGGCACGCGCCGAGTTTCTTCCGCGCTTCCCGCATCATCTCCGCCAGCGTCTCCTGCGTATGCGCGCAGTGGCGGCGATATTCGCCCCAGACCATTTCTCCCGCTTCGTTCAGCAGCACCAGCTTGACGGTGGTAGAACCGATGTCAATGCCCGCATAATAATAGGTGTTTGTTTCCATTCCAGTACCTCGTCCGTCGGGCTTTCCGCCGCCACCACCAGCGAAAGCGCCCGGAAAATGATTGGTTTTTCGTTCTGCGCGCTCTGCCGTTTCTCCCGCAGCGAGGTGCAGTCCGAATCGTTTTAATTCGCCATCAACCGCGAAAAATCCTCTTGCTTTTGCAGGAAAAGTCGTGGGTTTTTGTTCAATCGGATGCGATTGCTTAAAAACATGATTTTCATACTATTCCCAGTGCAGAAAAGGCATCGCCCGACGCACCGCCGAGTTGTGCGGTGTTGCTTATACTATTTCCAAATGAGAATGCGCCAAGATGCGCCGCGAATTTTTCGTTCTGGCTAACGGGAGTGAAATGCAGCGTAGCAGTGCTACGCTAAATGGAACGACCGGACGCCAGAGCGGAAAAGGCGCAAGCAGATGGCGCAGGTGAATTTGGAAATAGTATCAACAAGGAGGGATATGCCGTGCAAGAAACGACCGCGATTCTAAGCAATGAACTGCTGGACGACCACCAATACACCGTCTTTGCGTTTGGCGGCGTAGTGCTGCGTTTCCGCGCGCCGGACTGCCTGCAAGCCTACACCGAGGTTAAGGAGTGGGACAACGGCTATCTTGTGGTGATGGCAAAGTACAGCCACAAAGAACAGCCGATTGAAGAGTACATCGACCTGCTGCCCATCTTGGAGAATCTCCGCATGGACGCGCAGGGGTTTTTAACGCCGATTAGGGAGGTTGAAATCAGCAATGAATGACATTGAAAAGCGCAAATTAGCTGATCAGGCAGACATGATTGTGAACGGTTATGCTTATACGCACACCGCGCAAGATTTTCGCGTCTGCAATCTGAATTCCGAACATTGTGCCGTGTTTTCTCCCACGTGCGAAATACTGGAAACGAATATGGATAATATTGAGCTGCATATCGCCCGCAGTTATCTGCTGAAAAATCTTGAACTGTTGGAAGGATAACCAGCCATGCCGAAATACTATGAATATAAGATTGCTGGATACTACCTTTACTTTACTTCGCACTGCACCATCGAGGCCATGCATGTCCATGCCAGCGACCGGCATTTGACTGAAAGCGGTTCTGCCAATTCTTTGTCAAAGGCAACGGTGATACCGTTGTGCAAAACAGAGGCATCCTGACTGATCGCGAAATCAGCAAAATTCAGGCGTTCATTCGCATGAATTATCAAGAAATGTACCTCGCTTGGGCAGCATACAGCGATAACAGTTTCTATCGCGGCTAATCGCCCCCGAAAAAACATCACAAATACAATCCCCTTCGGTTTTCCCGCGAAACCGTTTTTCCTGCGCGCGCACGGGCTGAAAAATGCAATCCGTGCGCGTTTTCTGCTATCAGGACGGCGGAAATGCAGTCGTTCAGCCGAAATTGTGCAGGTGTTGCGGAATCTGCTTTCTGCGCGGTCGTATTTTTGCCCAGATTGCACATTGCATTCTCGATTCGTTGGCGTATAATACTTTGCGGGTGCGGAAGAATGCACCCAAATCATTCCACCTGGACGAACAAGGAGGTTGCAGCCATGCCTGCGACGAATACCGCCACGCCGACCGAAACGAAGCAGACCGCTGAACAGATTCCCCAGCCGAAAGAACCTACGAAGGGGTTCGACCCCGACTCCATTCGCGCGTTCCTGAAGAAACTCACGCAGAAGAAGTAATCTACTCGACTACTCCGCCAGGCAGTTCTTGCTGTTTGGCTTTTTTTGATGACAGCAAAAGCCCCGAACGTGCTTCCTGATGCAGGAAGTGTCCGGGGCCTTCTTCGTGCTGATGGCGGGACTCGAACCCGCACGCCGCAAGGCAAGGGATTTTAAGTCCCCAGTGTCTGCCATTCCACCACATCAGCGTCAGGGTTGATTATACCACGGACGTGATAAAAAGTCAATGCAGGGATTGGCATCGCAGGGGGGCAGTCAGCAGACCGCAGAACTGCTTTGCTTTATCTATGTTTCTTGATTTTTATTGTTGTAGGGGGAATCGCCTCTGCGGAGGCGACCAAAGGGCTTTGCGGTCGCCCTTTGGAAACCTTCGCATTGCACTCCCATGTTTCTTGATTTTTATGCTGCAAGGGGAAATCGCCTCTGCGGAGGCGACAAGGGGGCTTTCCGATCGCCCCCTTGACCCCTTCGGCGCGGACACTCCCATGCTGCTTGGTTTATTGCGTAAGTTTTTTAGGGTAACACCGCACAAATGAGGTGGTCGGCTGGCGAATGGATTTTTCGTCAGATGC
>ENA-OZVO01000210-OZVO01000210.1-human-gut-metagenome-genome-assembly--contig:-NODE-210-length-16766-cov-7.036084_pt1 | contig 16766 bp, 12 predicted proteins | sample MGYA00243447_ERZ654049 | MGnify/ENA primary metagenome ERZ654049 (study PRJEB26926, sample SAMN06164906) | human gut metagenome | biome: ENVO:00009003; feature: ENVO:2100002; material: ENVO:00002003... | reverse complement strand
CTATATTTCAATAATTTCAAAGAACTATTTATCAACTTTTACGGGACAGTAGTGAATTTAAATATTGTTTTGACAATGAAGAAGGCTGTTTTATTGTTATTATTGTGGTGCGTATTAGGAATTTCAGTGTATGCCCAAAAAAGTTTTGTTTTGAAATCTCCTGGGGGAAATTTATCTACAACAATTGTGGCTGGTGAACAATTGACATACGATGTCGTTTGTAACGGTCGCCAGATAATGGCTCCATCAAATATTTCCATGACTTTGGATAATGGAACGGTGTGGGGCACTGGTGTTCGTATTCAAAAAAGTCGGCGTAAGAGTGTGGACGAAACGGTGTTTTCTCCATTCTATCGCGCTGCTCAAATTAGAGATCATTATAATGAATTGGTTTTATTCTTTAAAGGACATTATCGAGTCGAATTTAGAGCATATGATGATGGGATTGCCTATCGCTTTGTAAGCGATGTGGAAAAGCCTTTTAATATTGTTTCGGAACAATCTGATTTTAATTTTCCTTTTGATGCGGTAGCTTCAGTTCCATATGTCAGAAATTGGAATGAAGATAACCCTGACGCTCAGTTCTTTAATTCATTTGAAAATGAATATACAACTACATCTTTATCTAAGTTGCATAAACAAAGGCTGATGTTTTTGCCTGTAGTTGTGAATGTAGGCGAAGGTATGAAGATGTGTATAACAGAAACTCATTTGGAAAATTATCCAGGACTTTATTTGTCTGCTTCCCAGGGAAGTAATCGGTTGAGTGCGGTTTTTGCTCCTTATCCAAAGCAGTTAAAACAAGGCGGGCATAATCAGCTTCAGATGTTGGTAACTGAACGGGAAAATTATATAGCCAAAGTTGAGAAAGCGCGTACGTTCCCTTGGCGTATAGCTATTGTTTCTACTTCGGATAAGGATTTGGCCGCTTCCAATCTGAGTTATCTGTTGGCCGCTCCTTCACGTGTCGACGATACTTCGTGGATTAAGCCGGGTAAAGTAGCATGGGAATGGTGGAATGATTGGAATTTGGAAGGAGTTGATTTCGTGACGGGAGTAAACAATGAAACCTATAAGGCTTATATTGATTTTGCGGCATCTAAAGGGATAGAATATGTTATTTTGGATGAAGGATGGGCCGTAAATTTGAAAGCGGATTTGATGCAGGTTGTCAAGGATATTAATTTACGCGAATTGGTGGATTATGCCAAGCAGCGTAATGTAGGCATTATTCTTTGGGCTGGATATTATGCTTTTGATCGTGATATGGAAAACATATGCCGTCATTATTCAGAAATGGGAATAAAAGGCTTTAAGGTTGATTTTATGGATCGCGACGATCAGATTATAACCGACTTTAATTATCGTGCAGCTGCGATGTGTGCTAAATATAAGTTGGTTCTTGATTTACATGGGACGTCTAAACCGGCAGGCTTGAATCGAACTTATCCTAATGTGCTCAATTTTGAAGGTGTAAATGGATTGGAACAATTAAAGTGGAATCCAGTATCTTATGATCAAGTAAAATATGATGTTATGCTTCCCTTTATTCGTCAAGTTGCTGGACCTATGGATTACACTCAAGGAGCTATGCGTAATGCAGCTAAGGGACATTATTATCCTTGCTATTCTGAACCGATGAGCCAAGGTACGCGTTGTCGTCAATTGGCGTTGTATGTAGTGCTGGAGTCTCCGTTGAATATGCTTTGTGATGCTCCTAGCAATTATATGCGCGAGCCAGAATCTACAGATTTTATAGCACAAATTCCTACTGTATGGGATGAAACGAGAGTTTTGGAAGGTAAGATGGGCGAATATATTGTGACTGCTCGTCGTAAGGGAGATGTTTGGTATGTAGGTGGAATTACCGATTGGAATACCCGTGAGTTGACTATTGATTTGTCTTTTTTGCCTGAAGGCAAATATCAGCTTGAACAATTTTGCGATGGAGTGAATGCTCATCGTAAAGGAACGGATTATCGTAAACAAGTTGGTGAGTTATCTTTCGATAGAAAGATTCAAATAAAAATGTATCCAGGTGGTGGATATGTAGCTAAAATCCAGAAGAAATAATTTACTGTAAGATAGTAGGAATAAGAAAATTTATAGGGCTGTATCAGAATGGCGCTGTACTTGGAGCAATTCTTGATACAGCCCTTATTTTGTGAAAAAACTATGTAAGGAACTGGATGGTTGAGTGAAGTTTGTTATGTGGATAGAGCTTCTCTGACTAATAGGTGAATTGTTTAGTGAATTTCACTGTAAAATGCAGTATTATAGGATGTTACGTTGGATTCTGTCCGTAGGAATAAATGATGGTTTCACATGATTGTCTTGAATATCAATTGCTTGCAGATGTGTGAAAGCGTGAAGGTGTTTTTGTTTGAGAGGGTTAATCTTTTCTGATGCAATGAATAGCCTTCTTATTACGAGAAAAAAAGCTCTGTTATATAGTATATTCTTTAAGAAGCTAAACATTAGAATCTGTTTAAATTTATTTATAATTAGTTGTAAATCAGTAGGTTAATTGGAATATTTTTCGTAACTTTATGATTATCAAGACATTAAAGTTATGCATAAGTACCCAACCAACCTGACTGATAAACAGTGGCAAGTTATAAAAAATATGTTAGACCCCAAAGAAAGATTCAGAAAATATTCACTGCGCTCTGTTTTTGACGGCATCCTGTACATCGTGAAGACCGGCGTGCAGTGGAGAATGCTCCCATCGGATTTCGCTCCGTGGCAGACAGTGTATTACTATTTCAGCAAGTGGAAGAACGAGGGCCTGCTTGAAGAGATCTTCGACACCCTCCGCGGCATTGTCCGCCGTCTTTCGGGCAGGGCGGAGAGTCCCAGCCTTGGGATCATCGACTCAAGGAGTGTCAGGACCTCCCATCATATTGATGGTCAAAGGGGAATAGACGGAAACAAAAAAATAAAGGGCAGGAAAGAGCACATAGTGGTTGACACACTGGGGCTGCCCATGTCAGTGAGAGTCCATCCGGCAAACGTCCATGACAGCGTAGGGGCGGAAGAGGTGTTCGAATCCATGAGATACAAATTCCCGGGGCTGAAACGGATTCTGGCGGACGGAGGTTACAGGGGCGAGACTGTCAGGAACACGGTCAAGAGACTGCTGCATTGCGACCTGGATGTCGTACTCAGGTCCGACAAACGGACGGACAGATTTGTCCCCATGCCAAAAAGATGGATTGTCGAGCGCACTTTCTCATGGCTCGAGAACTTCAGGAGACTGACCATTGACTATGAATACAGGGCCGATACGCACGAAGCCATGATGCATATCGCTGCCATAAAATTATTTTTGAATAAAATTTAAACAGTTTCTGAATAACAGCACCACAAAAACAAACAGCATAGACACCCATTGCAGCACATTAAAATTCTCGTTCATGCTGATCAGCGTATCCGTAGTATAATAGTATGTATCAAGTACCAAAAGATTGGGTACGGAAGCGATAGCGTCGCAAATACGGTAGTAATCGCTTGTCTTACCACGCACTACATCATTCGCACAGCGTACCGATGTGAAGCAGAGATATTCACCATCGTAGGACTGCTCCATCAACGTGGAGAGATAACCCTGCGGAATTATTCCGGCCTCATACAAGGCATCCGGCTCATAATCCGCTCTTACGCAATCGAAGAATGGTTGGAAAGCTTCCGAACGCAACCCTGCCTGCGGCGCTGTTTCGTTTATCAAGCGGCGAACAGACGACAGACGTTGGTCTGTCCAATAACGTTTCCATGCGTCAATACGCTCCTGTTGTATCTGCAAGGGGATAAAAATCTTTTTCGAATGGGTATAACTCTTCACCAGCCCTATTTTTTGCAAAGAGTCGAGCTTATGTGAAAGTATGCCCAAGTTAGCTATCGCTTCCTCCATGTTTTTCCCCGTGGCAGCAAAATATTTTTGCTTGTCTACAGCATACGTTTTGCTGCGAAGCAGGTTCTCAGAGTGGGTAGTCAAGGCTGCCTTGTAACCTAAATTGTGCATATCAGCATCAAACTGAGTACCACAAACCACATAACTGACCAAACAAACGACAGTCACTATACCAATCCCTGCCAGCAATAATTTCTTTTTATGAAACGGATAAATATTAATTCTATCAATAACAGCAAATATCCTATGATTCACCTGTTCAGTACCCGGACGAAATAATTGCGGCAAGAAAACAAGACTAAAAATAGTAGTTCCAACAATGGCAAAGGCTGCAAACAGACCAAAGTCTTGTAATAACGCCGTGTCAATAAAAATAAGTCCCATGAACGAACCAATTGTGGTAAGGCATCCCAAACATACAGGCTTTACCTGATCAAGAAGCATCTGTTCCGGATTACCAACATACTTATAGTGAGTCAAGACATGCAGCACATAACTCATTGCTACTCCAAGTACTACCGCACCGATACCTAAAGCCAAAAGTGAAAACTGCCCTTTCAAAAAATACATTGCAGTCAATCCAAACAAAGCGCCAAACAGAACGGGAAGCAGTAGCAAAGGAATAGTATCACGATTGCGAAAACAAACAGACAAAAACACCAACACCAACAGCATCGAGCCTCCGACCGTAACTATCAGGTCGCGCTTGATTTGGGCAGCATTATAGTAACCGCTTGCCGGAGTTCCATGATAACTGACACGTACGTCGGGGAAGGTAATGGCAAAGTCCTCAACCAATTCGTTCAGCACATCGAACAAAACAGAACCTTGCCCTGTATTGGTCGCCGAATAGTGTGGAGTCAAAAAAGCCACACATACGGTGGAATCAGGAACAAAAAAGTGTCCGTCAACAATGCGATAACTACCTGCCCCATCCTTAGATAAATACTCCATCTGGCCTGCCAGCAAGCTACGCAGGCCTATCGGATCCATCTGTATCAATTCAGGAAACATCTGCCCAAAATTACCTGTCAGATCCCGGCGATTCTGAAGCATCTGGCACTTCATGTGCTCAATTGTCAGCATCGAATCTATACGTGTATAAAAAGCTGTATCGATATAAGCAGGAAAGTGGCCAGTAAAGTAATCGACAACATCGGGTAGCAAATCCTCAGAAAGAGAATAGAATACGTCGTCAATCAATTGCCCATCTTCACCATATATGGTATTCCTTGCTTGCAACGAATCAACAAAAGTGTCGCATACCTCAGCAATACGCTCTGCAGAGATTCCCTCAGTACCTTCAAAGAGTAAAAATGTCTTATCTTTAATACGCAAATTGGCAAATGCCAATTTGGTACTTCCATCTTCGTTTCTCGATACAGGAAACAGTTTATTTAAATCTTCCTCCAAATGAATTTGTGAGGCAAAATAACCGCAAAAAAGAAACACTCCCACCATCATGCTCCAAAAAGTCACACGATGAGAACGAAAATACTGATAGATATGGATGCAAAGTTTTGTCATACAGTCATATTACCTTTATATTCCATATAAATATGTTCTGCGTCGGCTATAGTGGCAACAATACTATAGCCCGCTTCCATAGGCTCCAGTTTGATCCAGACAACCAATTCAGAGCAAATAACTGGAGTAGCTAATGCAATCAGTCTACACTGACGGATATAACTGATATGCAGAGTTTTTCCTACTAACCGTTCGGCGCATTCTTTCACAATCTGCATGTTGCATACACCAGGGCAGACAGGATGACCTGGGAAATGGCCAGTATATATGTCACATTCCTTCAACAAGGCTATTCTGAAAGTACTGCCATTTTCGTCTGTATTTCTATCAATCAAATTGTAATAATACCCCTCAAGCTTCATATCCTTTATTCACAACTCAAAAATATTATTCATTACTCGGATTGACAAATATTTTCATCTGTGTATTTGCCACCACTTCACCATCAATATGGCTTTCTCCTGTCACCAATGTTACCCCATTCACTTCCGTACCCAACCTGACTATTGTGCATAATTTGTCACCTAAATGTGGACGGCGATAACAATGAAAATGCTTAATCTCGCCAATGTAACCAACAGGAGGTCTTTCTGCTCCAGCCAAGACAGCCTTATAGCCGGCCAGTGCAGATGCCGACTGTGCCATATGTTCTATTAAGCCTGTTTCTTCCAACAATTCGTCTACACCGATAAACAGATTGTCGGGACGGATGGTGAAACAAGTCGTTGCTTCCTCACCATCCGCTTCCAGCAACTCATCGACCATCAGAATAGGGCTGCGTTGCGGGATAAGTTTCTCTATACAATACTTACTCATTCTTTCGGAAGATGTGACTCGATATAATCATACAGATTATTGAAAGTCTGAATATTACGCAATTCTGTTACAGGAATTTTCACTTTATACACCTGCTGCATCAGTGCTACAAGATCCACTAAACTCAAGCTATCCAAGTTCAAGGTTTCTTTCACATTCGCATCGGGCAAAAGTGCTTCAGCCTTTACTTCAAATTCTTCTGCCAATAAAATGTTTACTTGCTTTACAATTTCTTCACGTGTCATGTCATTCAATATTTAAATATTTACATTATAAGCTTTTCACAATAAGTGTCGAATTGGTTCCTCCAAAGCCAAAAGAATTGGAAAGGAACATATCAAAATGGACTTCCTTCCGCTCGGGCAACACATGGATACAAGCTGTTTCTTCATCCGGATTTTCAAAATTGAGATTTCCGGCAATAAAATCATTTTTCATCATCAGCATCGAATAAATCAGCTCGCTTGCACCAGCCATCCACATTTCATGTCCGGTCTGACCTTTGGTTGATGTCACAGGTACCTGCCAATCGCCAAATACACGAGCAATAGCCTGCGCCTCGCGAGCATCGCCAATACGAGTCGATGTTGCATGTGCATTGATATAACCTATTTCCTTCGGCGTCACACCACTGTTTCGTAGACAAGCTTCCAAAGAGCGAACGGGTCCTTCAATGTTGGGTGTCGAAATGTGATCGCCATTACCAGAAAAGCCCCAGCCAACGATTTCGCCCCATATCGGAGCACCTCGTCGCACGGCATGTTCGTAACTCTCCAAAACTACGGTCGCCGCACCGCCACCAGGTACCAGTCCATCACGATCGCGATCGAAAGGACGACTGGCACAAGTAGGATGGTCCTCACGAACAGAAAACGACTGTATTCCATCGAATGCCGCCACACTGTACAGATTGGCTTCCTGCGCACCACCGCATACGACACATTCCTGCAAACCATTCCGAATGAGCAACGCTGCCAGTCCTATTGACTGAGATCCTGATGCACATGCTGCAGAAGCCGTCAGATTGATACCTTTCAGACGGAACAAACAAGCTAAATTCATCGTCACCGTAGAATTCATCGATTGAAAGATGGCACCACTGCCACAGGCTGCCGTATCATGAAACTCACGAAACTTGTCGAGTGCATGCATCGTGGCTTCAGCGACAGAATCATTGCCATATATCAAACCGACTTCGTGATGCTCCATGTAGTCGGCATCCAGCTTTGCACCCTCCAACGCTTGCCTCGTAGCCATATAAGCATATTGTGCCTCTTCGGGCATAAACTGGCGTTGATTGCGAGGAATGAATGGTTTCAAATCGGGTTTGGGCACATCGGCACACAAGGCTGAGCGGAACCCCAAAGACTTGCGTTCGGCATTGAAAACAATGCCACTCTTACCCTTATAAAGAGAATCACGCACTTCATCCAATGTTGTACCGAGACAAGACCAAATGCCCATACCTGTAATAACTACTCTCTTTTCCATATCATAATTCTTTATTCTAAGTTCATAAATCTTTCTTGTAACATCTCCTACGCTTGACTATGGAAGGGTTCAGAGGCTTCCATTGCGAAAGCTCACGTACATTGCTTTCCAACTGAGGACCTGTTTCTGCCCAACGATATCCAAGTTTGTTATATACAGGAATCAGATCGGCAAAGAACAAGGCATTCACTCCAAATCCTTGATAATCAGGATGTACAGCCACAAGCAGAAGCTCTGCTTTATCTTCGTGTTTCCATTTGAGAGCACGCACCAAATGATACCATCCTGTAGGAAACAATCGGCCACGTGACTTCCGTAAAGCATAAGACAAGCTTCCCATGGTAATAGCCACACCTACCACTTGTCCTTCCTCGTTTTCTATCACAGGCAACATGCATTTATCCATCAAAGGCACGTAGTGTTTCAAGAAAGAATCTATCTGTTTGTCTGTCAATTCCGTATATCCAAACAAAGGTGAATAAGCAAGATTCAGCAGGTCGAATACTTTCTTTCCATAGCCACGCTTGAAAATATCCTCATCTGTAAGCTTCCTGACTTTCAAGCCAAACATTTCTTTTGACAAACGGGCAACACGTTCATATTTGTCGGGAACTGTAGGAGGTACATCAATGCGTATCTGTACCCAATCTACCTCCTTCTGGTAACCTAACGCTTCCAAATGTTTGGGATAATAGGGCGGATTATAGATTGTTATCATAGAGCCCATCTGATCAAAGTCTTCGACAAGCATCCCTTCTTTCTCAAAATCCAAAATGCTCATCGGCCCTTGTATGTGTGTCATACCCTGCTCACGTCCCCATTGTTCGACCGTTTCCAGTAAAGCTTTGGACACATCCATGTCGTCAATAAACTCAATGAATCCAAATCGGACATTCTTCGTATTCCACTTTTGGTTAGCACGTGAGTTAATAATTCCGGCAATGCGCCCCACAGGTCTATCTGAATCATCGTAAGCTACAAACGGTTGAATGATAGAATACTCCAATCCCATATTTTTTGCCGGATTGAAAGCATCTCGAGTATCCATCTCCAAATCTGGAACATAATAAGGAGAATCGGCGTACAACATATCTGTCAGCCGAACAAAATCGTTCATCCGATGCTTCGTATCTGCTTTTTTTACAATAACATGTTTCATTCTCCAATTTATTTCCTCAGGATTAAAAAATGCAACATTTTTTACTATTCAAATCCATAAATAGTTTACAGAAATAATAGCTTTCATCTACCTTACAAAGCCTATACAAATCTAGATTTAGTCTGCAAAATCCTTTCAAAAAGCCATATAAGGCCTCTTTTGTCTTTAATCGTAAACTATCCTGTTTAAAACTTCGCCGCAAAAATAGAGATAAACTACCATTCACATGTGTTCAATTTTCCACAAATAGAGGTCTATAATACCCTAATTCACTTCCGATGAAAACTTATTGAAAAAAATGAAATTGCGAACATGGTGTTTGCAAACATCAACTTTAGCCGCGTAAAGTGCCACTTTAGAATGCTAAAGAGAGACTTTACAAGGCTAAAGAAGGACTTGGCAGAAATAGAGGAAACCACTCTTTCAAAGAAAGTAAAAAGAGCCACAAATAAAAAAGCAATGCTTTGCAGGAAGAAAAACATCGTTTTCTTCATCGCAAAGCATTGCTTTCTATTGAATGTAACCGAGGTATCAAAAATGAGGAAATGCCTTCAAGCTTTCACGATACCCCATCAATTGTTCTGATAAAACCGATTAATGTAAATGCTTCTTGTTTACCATGAGTAACTAAAACCAAAACCAAGCGTCTCGGTAGCTTGCAAATAATTATCACCGACCGTAGGTTTTGTACCGTCATCGAAACGGGCAAGTACATACAGTTTTGCTGACAAGAACCGAGTCAGGATAAAATTGATATCGTTTTCCCATTCTGCACGAATCCATTCATAACTCGTCAAGTAATCAAGACGGGTCTTCCATTTAATGGAAGAAATGATAGTCCACTCAAAATTCGTCTGAATCTGCGAACCAAAATTGTGCTTCACAGTAGAACCTTCATCCAAACCGTAACTGGTTTCGCTTACTTTCTTATTTCCGATGTAACGCATCGTATGGGTCAAAGGTGCCAGAAAGACAGACAATTTATACTTCGATTTCTCCAACTTATAGTCCATACCAAGGCTGGTCGACCAATCGAACGGAGCCAGGAAGGCTGCTTTCAGGTCCATGCTGTTTTTCCCATATGAATTAAGTATCTGCGTTTTCAGTTCGGTAGAAATAGTATAATACCACTTGGAAAAAGCCTTAATACCCATCTTGCTATACAAGCGAAGCTGGTCGCTGGTTACCAAGAAATTGTGGCACGTATCCGAAGGTGCCGAGTTTACATTAGTCTTAATCTCCAACAGATTTTCCCACTCTACGCGCACATGATCATTGTAATTGGCCTTTAGCAGGAGATTGATCAATACAGCGTTCGAACTTTCACCTCCCTTGTACCAGTTCTTCGAAATGCTATTTTGAGAGAACTGTAACGAACCACTTCCTGAAGTTATCCACCAATTAGGCTTTCGGATGATGACTCCTGCCTCTTCGTTTATATCGATATGTTTCTTTTTAATCAGCTTCGTTACTGAAGGTTTGGAAGAAGCTTCTTTCTGAATATCGTCACTGTAACTGGGCCCCAACATCACTTCATCTTCTGTCAGTACCACCTGTTTTGAACAGTAGGGATAGGCGGCAAGCAGAGTACGGTTCACTATCTCGTTTGTTTGCTCTATGGCCCTGAAAGGTTGCGGATCGAATGAGAGCGGCTCAGGAGTAGAGACGGTCACCGAATCATTCCACAACGAAGGCTTCCACGTCAACTGAGAAATCTGTGCCATCGGTGCGTAATAGAACGTAAAGGGCAAAAACATGCGGAAGTATTTGGGATCGGGCGCAATATAACGCTCAGGGGTAGCCGGATCGTTCAGGTAATACAAGACGCCCAGATTCTTTTCATACAAGATAGACACTGTATCCAATGCCATCTCCGAAGTACCCTCTACAGGTTTTAACTTGAGAACACAATAGCGGGAAAGAAGTTCCGATAATTGGGGTTGTTTTTTCTTGCTCTTCTCTTCTTTCTTCTTTTTCTCCGTTGTTACTTCCTGAGGAACAATCTCTTGACGCACCGTGTCCTGCCGCACCGTATCAGCCTGCACAACTGCCGATGACAAAGAATCGACCTTCAAGGAATCGGCCTTCATGGAGATAACAGCCTGTTCTGCTTCGTTCTGCAAAGAATCCGACTCCAAAGAATTCAGCCGGACAACAGGTACAAGCGAAATCAAGGTATCCTGTTCCTGGGCTCTGCCCTGAACAAGCGTATCCACTACCCGCGAAGAGGCGGACCATTCGTTTTGTGTCACAGAGACTTGCGCCGAAAGCGACAGGGACATCATCGACAGCATCGCCACGACGCAGACATTTCTATTCTTCATAAAACTCATAAAATTTATAAAGCCCTAAAATCCATGAATCGGGCACAAATTTAGCTTAAAATATTTACTTCCTCTTCTTTTTTTTGTAATTTTGCAGCTTAAAATGTGAATAAGGTCGCAGACCTTTTGAAGATAATCGATCTAACATATTAAAACCTATATAATTGTGGGAGAAACAAAGTATATTTTCGTCACCGGTGGTGTTGCCTCTTCTTTAGGCAAAGGAATCATTTCGTCTTCCATCGGAAAATTGCTGCAAGCAAGAGGTTATAAAGTAACCATCCAAAAGTTTGATCCGTATATCAACATCGATCCGGGTACGCTGAACCCGTACGAACACGGTGAATGCTACGTAACCGTGGATGGACACGAGGCCGACCTCGACCTGGGACACTACGAACGCTTCCTGGGCATACAGACAACCAAAGCCAATAATATCACAACGGGACGCATCTACAAAAGTGTCATCGACAAGGAACGCCGTGGCGACTACCTGGGTAAGACCATCCAAATCATCCCTCACATCACGGACGAAATCAAACGTAACGTGAAATTGCTGGGCAACAAATATAAATTCGACTTCGTCATTACCGAAATCGGCGGAACCGTGGGCGATATCGAGTCGCTGCCGTATCTGGAAAGTATCCGACAGCTGAAGTGGGAACTGGGCAAAGACGCCTTGTGTGTACACCTGACTTATGTACCCTATCTGGCAGCCGCCGGCGAGCTGAAGACCAAGCCTACCCAGCACTCCGTCAAGGAACTGCAAAGTGCCGGTATCCAACCGGACATCCTGGTGTTGCGCACCGAACATGAACTGAGCCTGAACCTTCGTAAGAAAGTCGCCCTGTTCTGCAACGTAGACGAAGATGCCGTAGTACAAAGCATTGACGCACCGACCATTTACGAAGTGCCCATCCTGATGCAGGAGCAGAAGCTGGACGAGACCATCCTGAAGAAAATGGGACTTCCCGTGGGCGAGACTCCGGGACTTGGCCCCTGGCGCAGCTTCCTGGAGCGCCGCCACAAGGCAGAGAAGACCGAGCCTATCCACATCGCACTGGTAGGAAAATACGACCTGCAGGATGCCTATAAGTCTATCCGCGAGGCCCTCTCGCAAGCTGGAACCTACAACGACCGCAAGGTGTCCGTAGACTTCGTGAACAGCGAGAAGCTGACCGACGAGAACATCGCCGAGGCTCTGAAGGGTATGTCGGGCGTGCTCATCGGCCCAGGATTCGGCGAACGTGGCATCAACGGCAAGTTTGTAGCCATCAAATATGCACGTACGCACAACATCCCGACGTTCGGCATCTGCCTGGGTATGCAATGTATCGCCATCGAATTTGCCCGCGACGTACTGGGTTATGCCGATGCCAACTCGCGCGAGATGGACGAGAAGACACCGCACAACGTGATCGACATCATGGAAGAACAGAAGTCCATCACCAACATGGGCGGAACCATGCGTCTGGGTGCCTACGAATGTGTGTTGCAGAAAGGAAGCAAAGCCTACGAAGCATACGGCACCGAGCACATCCAGGAACGCCACCGCCACCGCTACGAGTTCAACAATCAGTACAAGGCCGAATACGAAGCTGCCGGCATGAAGTGTACGGGCATCAATCCGGAGTCCGACCTGGTTGAAATCGTAGAAATTCCCGCTCTCCGCTGGTATGTAGGTACGCAGTTCCATCCCGAATACAGCAGCACCGTGCTCCATCCGCATCCGCTGTTTGTATCTTTCGTAAAAGCTGCCATCGAATATCACGAAGACGAAAAGAAGAAACAGACAAACAACTAATTCATCATAATCATACTCATATTTAACAGAAAAGATCCCAATGGATAAAAATACCATTACCGGACTGGTGCTGATAGCGATCCTTCTGGTCGGATTCAGTTTCTTGAGCCGCCCCAGTAAGGAGCAGTTGGAAGCCCAGCAACGCTACTACGACTCCATCGCACTGGTACAACAACGCGAAGCCGACCTGAAAGCCAAAGCGGAAGCTGCTCTTGCCAACGAGAAAGCGGAAGCCGTCAACGACTCCACTTCCGTGTTCTTCGGTGCCTTGCAGGGAGCAGATTCACTGGTTACCATCCAGAACGACGTGATGGAACTGGCTGTCTGCACCAAAGGCGGCACGCCGTTCTCCGTGACCCTCAAGGAATACATGGAGCAGGACAAAAAGACACCGCTCACCCTCTTCAACGGCAACGATATCGACCTCAACTTCCTGTTCTATAACAAACGGGAGACCATCCAGACGCAGAATTATTACTTCAAGGCTGTCAATCGCACGGACAGCACCCTCACCATGCGCCTGGCTGCCAGTGCCGACAGCTACATCGACTTCAACTACGCCCTGCGCCAAGGCTCTTACCTGGTAGATTTCAATATCCACGCCGTGGGCATGGAGAACCTGCTGGCTGCCGGAAACAACCACGTCGACATCGAGTGGTCGCAGCGCGCACGCCAGATCGAGAAAGGCTATACGTACGAGAACCGCCTGGCCGAACTGACCTACAAAGTCAGCGGAGAAGGAACGGACTACCTCTCGGCCGCCAAAAACGACGAAAAAGAAGTGGCCGAACCCCTGAACTGGATCGCCTTCAAGAACCAGTTCTTCTCATCGGTCTTCATTACGGACGCGAACTTCGAGAAAGCCAAGCTGGCCTCCAAGATGGAGACACAGGGAAGCGGCTACATCAAGGACTACTCGGCCGAAATGAACACCCTGTTCGACCCGACGGGAAAAGAGGCCACGCAGATGTACTTCTACTTCGGCCCCAACCACTACAAGACGCTGACCGCCCTCGACAACGACCGCGAAAACGAGTGGGAGCTGAACAAGCTGGTCTACCTGGGCTGGCCGCTGTTCCGCTGGGTGAACAAATGGTTTATCATCAACATCTTCGACTGGCTGTCGGGCTGGGGACTGAGCATGGGCATGGTGCTGCTCCTGCTGACGCTCATCGTGAAGGCCGTCGTGTTCCCCGCCACGTGGAAGACTTACCTGTCGTCCGCCAAGATGCGCGTGCTGAAACCGAAAATCGACGTCATCAACCAAAAGTATCCCAAGCAGGAGGACGCCATGAAGAAGCAGCAGGAGATCATGACCCTCTACAGCCAGTACGGCGTCAGCCCCATGGGCGGATGTCTGCCGATGCTCATCCAGATGCCGGTGCTCATCGCCCTGTTCATGTTCATCCCGAGCGCCATCGAGCTGCGCCAGCAGGGATTCCTCTGGGCCGACGACCTGTCGACGTATGACGCCTTCGTCACCTTCCCGTTCCGCATCCCGTTCCTGGGCGACCACCTGAGCCTGTTCTGCGTGCTGATGACGGTGACGAACATCCTGAACACGAAATACATGATGCAGCAGCAGGACACGGGCGCCAACCCGCAGATGGCCGCCATGAAGTGGATGTCCTACCTGATGCCCGTCATGTTCCTGTTCATCCTGAACGACTATCCTTCGGGACTGAACTACTACTACTTCCTGTCGACGCTGATCAGTGTGGCAACCACCCTCGTACTGCGCAAGACGACGAACGAGGCGAAGCTCCTTGCCCAGCTGGAGGCCAACAAGAAGGACCCCAAGAAGATGAAGACATCCGGTTTCGCCGCCCGCCTGGAGGCCATGCAGAAGCAGCAGGAAGAGCTGATGAAGCAGCGGCAGAACCGCAAGTAAAAGACGTACATAACGGTGCCTCCGCGGAGGCACGATGACAAATCCGACGCAGACGACGCGGATGACACTGATTCTTTCCCATTGATTCGTGTCGTCCGCGTCATCCGTTTCAAGACTCAACCGAAAACAAGAATCCCTATGCAAACGACCCCGACCACCCACTATACCAACAAGCAAATCTGGCTCATCGCCTACCCCATCCTCGTCAGTCTGATCATGGAGCAGATGATCGGGATGACCGACACCGCCTTCCTGGGCCGCGTGGGCGAGGTGGAGCTGGGCGCCTCGGCCATCGCCGGCGTGTTCTACATGGTCATCTTCATGGTGGCCTTCGGCTTCAGCATCGGCACGCAGATACTCATCGCCCGCCGCAACGGCGAGGGACAATACCGCGAGATAGGGTCCCTGTTCTACCAGGGCATCTACTTCCAGACGGGGCTGGCCGCCGTGCTGTTCCTGCTGTCCTACTGCTTCTCGCCCCTGCTGCTGAAGCGCATCATCGCCTCGCCGCAGATTTACGAGGCGGCCACGGACTACCTGCACTGGCGCGTGTTCGGCGCCTTCTTCTCGTTCAGCGCCGTCATCTTCCGCGCCTTCTTCCTGGGCACCACGCAGACGCGCACGCTGACGCTGAACTCGGTCGTCATGGTCGTGAGCAACGTGGTGTTCAACTACCTCCTCATCTTCGGCAATCTGGGCCTGCCCGCGCTGGGCATCGCCGGAGCCGCCATCGGCTCGTCGCTGGCCGAGGGGGTGTCGCTCGTGTTCTTCGTGGTCTACACCCGCTGCCGCATCGACTGCCGCAAGTACGGGCTCGACCGCATCCCGCGGCTGCAATGGGCGGTGCTGCGGCGGATGCTCGACGTGTCGTTCTGGACGATGTTGCAGAACTTCCTGTCGCTGTCGACGTGGTTCCTGTTCTTCCTCTACATCGAGCACCTGGGCGAGCGGTCGCTGGCGGTGACGAACATCATCCGCAGCGTCAGCGGCATCCTGTTCATGGTGATGATGGCCTTCGCCTCGACATGCGGCTCGCTGGTGAGCAACCTCATCGGGGCGGGCCACTGCGACAGCGTGCGCTCCACCATCCGCCAGCACATCCGCCTGGCCTATGCCTTCGTGCTGCCGCTGGCCCTGATGTTCGCCCTCTTCCCGGAGGTCATCCTGAGCGTCTACACCGACCTGCCCGAGCTGCGGCAGGCGGCGGTGCCCTCGCTGTGGGTCATGTGCTCCACCTACCTGCTGCTGGTGCCCGCCAACGTCTACTTCCAGGCCGTCTCGGGCACGGGCAACACGCGCACGGCGCTCTGTCTGGAGATGGCGGTGCTGGTCATCTACGTGGCCTACATCACCTTCACCATCCTCTACCTGCGTCTCGACGTGGCGCTGTGCTGGACGTCGGAGCTGGTCTACGCGGGCTTCATCCTGCTCTTCTGCCGTCGCTACATCTGCCGGGGCAACTGGGCGGAGAAGCGCATCTGAGCCCCGCTTCCGCCCCTCTTTTCGCCCGCCCCTCGATTTTTCCGCCGGAAATGGCGGGATTTATCGGAGAAATTCTTACATTTACGGCTGACAATCGGGATTTTCTTGCCGTCTACCACGGTGGACGGGGCAAAACTCGGGAGTTTCAGCCCGACAACCGTGGTGAACGGGGCAAAACTCGGGAGTTTCAGCCCGACAACCGTGGTGGACGGGGCAAAACTCGGGAGTTTCAGCCCGAAAACCGTGGTGGACGGGGCAAAACTCGGGAGTTTCGCCCGACAACCGTGGTAAATGGGGCAAAACTCGGGAGTTTCTACCCGTCAACCGTGGTAAACGGGGCAAAACTCGGGAGTTTCGGGCTC
>ENA-OZVO01000207-OZVO01000207.1-human-gut-metagenome-genome-assembly--contig:-NODE-207-length-16919-cov-5.867173_pt1 | contig 16919 bp, 14 predicted proteins | sample MGYA00243447_ERZ654049 | MGnify/ENA primary metagenome ERZ654049 (study PRJEB26926, sample SAMN06164906) | human gut metagenome | biome: ENVO:00009003; feature: ENVO:2100002; material: ENVO:00002003... | reverse complement strand
TATTACTGGGGCTACCGCCCCTAGACCCTGTCGGGGGCTACGCCCCTGCGACCCCATTTATATAATCAAGAGGTTTATCGACAGTCTGAAGGACGTGACTTTATCGGTCACGTCCTTGTCTTATATCCGGTTATTCGGCGTCTTTGCCAGCCGCCGCAAGTGCTATGGCACATTCGATACGCTTTTTCTGAAGCTCGCAGGACAGCTTGTGGGGCTTCTTTACATCGCCCTCATAGATAAAGCTGTTTGCGTTACAGCCGCCTGAGCAGTAGAATCTTGCCCAGCAGTTACCGCAGTTTTCCTTGCTGTAGATATGTATTCCGGCGAAATAATCCTTTATCTTCTGATCAATCTTGTCTGAGAAAATGTCGCCCATCTTCCATTCTTCGATGCCTACGAACTGGTGGCAGGGGTAAATATCGCCGTCGGGAGTAACGGCAACATATTCGTTGCCGCATCCGCATCCACGCAGACGCTTTACGGCGCAGGGACCCTGATTTAAGTCTATCATAAAGTGGAAGAAATTGAACTTACGGTTATTTGCGAGCTTCTGCTCCTCCATCAGCTTTTCAAGTCTGTCATATTCGGCGAATATAGTGGGGAGGTCGCTCTCTGTGATAGCGTAGGGCATTTTGGGATCGGTCACAACAGGCTCTACGGAGAGCTGTTCGAAGCCGAGATCGCTTATATGCAGAACATCGTTTGCAAAATCAAGATTGTACTTTGTGAACGTACCTCTTACATAGTAGTCCTTTGTACCTCTGCCGGCTACAAGCTTCTGATATTTCGGAACGATTATGTCATAGCTTCCCTTGCCGTTCGGAGTGGGGCGGATATTATCGTTTACTTCTTTTCTTCCGTCAAGCGATAATACGCAGTTTGACATTTCCTTGTTTATATAATCTATCTTTTCATCGTCAAGGAGCATACCGTTTGTTGTAATGGTGAAGCGGAAGTTCTTGCCGTGTTGTTTTTCTATGCTTCTTGCGTACTTTACGGTTTCGACTACGGTATCCCAAGCCATTAAAGGCTCACCGCCGAAGAAGTCGACCTCAAGGTTTTCTCTGTTGGCGCTGTGCTTTATAAGGAAGTCCATAGCTCTTTTACCCGTTTCGGGCTTCATCAGCATTCTGTCGCCGCCGAAGTCGCCTGTCTGGGCAAAGCAGTATTTGCATCTCAGGTTGCAGTCGTGCGAAACGTGCAGGCACATAGCCTTGATAGGAGCCTTCATAGCCATTGCGGCGTACTGCTCGTAATCGTCCTCGGTGAAGAGCATCTTTGCGTCGTAAAGCTCTTTAAGCTCTGCGTAGCATTCCTTTATGTCCTCCTTGTCGAAGCCGTCCATCTTAGCGATTATCTCATCGGGAGATACATCGGCAAAAGGGGGAGCGACATAGTCGAGGAGCTTATATGTCAGCTCGTCCACAACGTGAACGCCGCCGCTGCATACGTCAAGTACAATGTACTGACCGTTCTGCTCATACTTATGTATCATTTCTTTCATTGGTCAAATCCTTTTCTGAGTTATATAAGGCGGTTTTCCGCCGAAATATTCAAACAAGCCAAAAGCTCCCGTATTTGTTCGGGAGCTTTCAAAGCTTTTCTCTTACCCGTGCCTTACTTGTTTAAAGCCTCGCACTTCTGGTTAGCTACTGTGCAGCTTGTCTTGCAAGCAGACTGGCATGATGTCTGGCATCTGCCGCAACCGCCCTTAGCAGCTGTTTCCTTGAGGTTAGCCTTGTTAACAGTCTTAATGTGCTTCATAAAAACACCTCCGTTTATGTTATCATTCTAATTGTATCATAAAGATACGGAAATTTCAATAGTTATTTTGAAAAATTACATCCAACCGCAGTCGTCGTATTCGCTCCACTTGTCCTCAAGCTGTTGCTGTTGTGATGCAAACTTCATAACGATATAGGCTACGCACGCTACAACAGCTATGAGAGCGCCTATAACGGGAATGACATAATTCTTTTTCTTTTTTTCTTCCATAGTATTTTTCCTTTCGGTATTATTAAAGCCTGACGGCAGATTTACATATTAAGATATTCCTTATAGATCTCCGACTTTGAGAACGGGGTTTTTCCTGCGACCTGTCTGCAGGCATCGGACGGCTTTATTCCGCCGTCAACCAGTTCTTTTGCCATAAGTGCGGCATCGGCAAGGGTAATATCCTCGTTTTCCTTTACCTTTGGTTTTCCCTCGACCACAAGCACATATTCGCCTCTCGGCGTAAGATCCTTGTAGCGTTCTATCATTTCTGATATAGTACCCTTGATAACTTCCTCGTGTATCTTGGTAAGCTCTCTGCAAAGGGCTATCTGTCGGTTTCCGAGAACTCTGTACAAATCGTCGAGCGTGTTTTTCAGCTTATGGGGCGCTTCATAGAATATAAGCGTTCTTGAAAAGTCCTTGATTTCGTCAAGGTGTTCGTCACGCTGTTTTTTGGTAACGCTTAAAAATCCCTCGAAGCTGAAGCGTGAGGTGTCAAGTCCGCTCATACAAAGCGCCGTTATTGCGGCACTGGGGCCGGGTACGCTTTCTATTTCAACGCCGTGCTCGTGGCACTCTCTTACAAGCTCTTCGCCGGGGTCGGATATGCAGGGCATACCTGCATCTGTCACTATGGCACAGGTTTCGCCGTCAAGCAGACGGGCGGTTATATCCTCGCCACGCTTGTTACCGCTGAACTTGTGGTAGCTCACCATAGGCTTGCTTATAGAGAAGTGGGTAAGCAGCTTCTGAGTTACTCTTGTATCCTCTGCGGCGATAAAATCGACCTTGCCGAGCGTTTCGACCGCTCTGGGTGACAGGTCCGACAGATTTCCTATCGGAGTGCCGACTATATATAATTTTCCTGCCATATTTCTGTGTCAGCCTTTCTTCATTTTTGTGCCGTAGTAGATTCTGTTCATTTCATCGCTGTAGCCGTTGTCACTGTAAACCTCAAAATCGGGGAGAAGCTCCATTCCGGGTTTGCCGCCCTTTTTTCCGCTTATAAGGACGAGCCACGGCTTACCGCCTTTGCGGTTCACTACATTCTGCATAACCTTCGGCTCGATACCGTGCGAACGCATAGAGCAGATGACATCGGCAAGGCGAAGCGGTATCTGGCAGAGCTTGAGGCTGCCGCCGAACTTCAACAGCGATGAGGCTGTCTTCATAACATCGTCGATATTGCACAGTATCTCGTGTCTTGCCGCCGCCTGTACATCGGAAAGTTGTTCCTCGCCCGAGCCTTTTTTCCAGTAGGGCGGATTTACCGTCACTATGTCGAAGTATTCACGGGGTACGCCCTGCGGGTCTTTAAGGTCGCAAAGCACAGGTCTTATTCTGTCCGAAAGGTTATTTTCGGCAACGCTTTTATCAAAAAGCTCTACCGCTTCAGGCATTATCTCGACGCCGTATATCTCTTTCGGGGGCTTTTTGGATATGTTTCTGCACATTATCAGCGGAATTATACCGCAGCCTGTACACAGGTCGCACACCTTATGGTGAGGTGCGGGGTCGGCAAAATCCGCAAGGAGAAATGCATCCGTGCCGAAACGGTGATCCTCGGAAACATATATCTTTGTGCCGGAAAGGTCGAAGCTCTCATATTTTTCTGCCATATCAGCCTACCAGTATATTTCCCTCGGGGAGAATCCTGTTCTTATCCGAGTTGTGATTTTTTCTTATTATAAGAGAGGTCATAAGCGTTACGGGACCGATTCTTCCTGCGAGCATAGTGAATACCATTATCAGCTTTGCGGGGACATTCATCTCTGCGGACGCACCTACAGAGAAGCCTGTAGTAGAGAATGCGGAAACTACCTCGAATATTGTTTTCTGAAGCGACATACCCTCACAGCACATAAGTATGCCTGTGAATGAAACGGCTATAAGAGCCAGCGACAGAACAATAACGGTGAATGTTTTATATATGGCGTCACGCTTTATCCTGTGACCCATAAGATAGGTATCTTCTCTGCCCTTCAGCACGGAAATTACTGTACAAACGACAAGCGCAACGGTCGTTATCTTGATACCGCCCGCTGTGGACGCAGGTGCGGCACCGATGAACATAAGGATAGTGATAATTATTTTTGTAAAGGGCATAAGATCGTTCATATCAAAGCAGGGGAAGCCTGCGGTACGGGAGCTTGCGCTTAAGAATATAGATGTGAGAATTTTTTCTCCTACGGGCATCTGTCCGAGCGTGTCCTGATTGCTGAATTCTACTATAAATATTATAGCGGCGCCGACAAGCAGCATAACTGCGGCCATTATAAGAACCAGCTTTGTATGCAGGAGAAGCCTTTTTGCCTTGCTGTAATGCCTTATATTACGCCATACGATAAAGCCCAGACCGCCTGTTGTGATGAGTACCGTGACAGTTATCATAACAAGGGGGTTTGCGGTGTAATTGCTCAGTCCCACTGCTCCCTGAGTTGCTGTGAGCAGGTCAAAGCCTGCGTTGCAGAAAGCGGAAACGGACAGGAATATCGCTTCGAAAATTCCGAGTGCGCCGAAGTCGGGAACAAAGACAAACGCAAGTATGACAGCGCCGACAAATTCGATGGCAAACGAGTAAAGAACAATTTCATAGAAAAGCCTTTTCGGTGTGGTTTCGAGTGCGTTGTCGGTAAGGTCGCTTGCGGCGATTTTTACGGTTGACCAGCCCAGCTTTTTGCCGAGTATAAGGTTGATGAACGTTACCAAAGTCAGAAAGCCGAGACCGCCGACTTGTATAAGAGCGAGTATGACACCCTGACCGAAGCCGTTGAAATAATTGAAGGTATCCAAAACGGTTATTCCGGTAACGCAGGTCGCACTTGTGGCGGTGAACAGGCAGTCTATGAAGCTGCTGAACTGACCGCTTTTTGAAGATATGGGCAGGAAAAGAAGTGTTGCACCTGTCAGTATTATGATGGAAAAGCCCAGTACGAGCATCCTTGACGGCTGCATTTGTCGGGTTTTCTTTTTGAGTTTAGGCATTTGGGATTATATCTCTCCTTAGCATTTACAAAGATGTTATTTACTCTCGGAAATGGTATTGTTTCCGGGCTTTTCGGGCGGTTCGCCGTTATCGTGGCGGATTGCATTATTTCCTATCGCATAGACGTTTATATCATCGATGCGCCCGATAAGCACGCAGGCACCGCTGACCTTTACGGAGTCGGAGCTTACAGCGTAGCAATCTGTCGGCAGCGTTCCGCCCTCTTTAATATATTTTACCGTTGACGACTGGTTGTAATACTGGATACTCATAGCTGTCATACGGTCATTATCGTAAACTATTATGGTTTTGTTTTCTGTGCCGCCGGAATATTCAGTGATACAGCGGTTTATCTCAAGCGTGTCGGAAACATTTTCACGGCTTTCTTCCGCATAGCCGAAAAGACCGCTTGAGGCAGACGATACGCAGGCATAACAGATAACGCCCGTGAATATAAAGGCGGTTATTACGGAAGCGTGGTTTTTTGTACAGCACACAACGGGTACCGCCGCCGCAAACACGGTGAAAAGAAGGCATATAGGATAAAGCATATCAGAGCTTGTAAGTCCGGCTGACGAGTCGCATCCGATAAGCATAGAGGTGATGCCCGGCGTTATTACGTTGCTGAGCATCTGTCCGCCCGACTGAGTGCAGTTGTACATCAGCAGTGCGGCGGTAGCTGCAAGACCGTTCCCGGTCACAGAGATAAGAAGCCTTGTATAGCTTATGCCGTACACGAAAATATAGCAGAAGAACAGGAGGATAAAGGGAATCGTTACGGCAAAGACCGACGCTGCGCCGAATACCGTATCCTGCGTCGAAATGTCACAATCGGCTTTCAAGAAAGAGTCAAGGGGAACGGCGAATATGAACATAAGCGTACACAGCACGCCCATTGATACGAATCTGTTATCATAATACTGTTCTTCCTTGTGTCTTTTACAGCGGATGAAGCTGACAAGTGCAATGACGGCAAAGATGACACCTGCGCCGCCAAGTCCCCACGAGGATACTATGAAGTAATACAAGCGACCGCCTATAAGAGTAAGCAGAGCCGCACTGTTTTCGGATAAAGCCTGCAAAGAGCCTGCGACCGATTGCAATATACCTCCGGAATAAGCGTAAAGGTCTTTTGTGAGCCACGTCAGAATAATATCGGCGGCAAAAAGAAGTATAAACGTTATTGCGTATGTGCTGAAATATATGCTTTTTCTGACTCCTGCGAGCTTTACATAAAGGCAGTAAAGGCATACGGCAAGGAACACACCTGCGCACGACGGCGACAGGAAATAAGCACAGGCTGTAAGAAGTCCTGCAGTGACCGAAGCAAAGAAGGCACCTGCTTTTTTTCCGTTTTCCTTTTCACCTCTGAAGATTACAAGCAATAAAAGCCAGACAAAAACGGTGGAAAGCGGTTCTGAAAGCAGGTAGTGGGAATATATAAGCACTGACGGGAATATTCCGCACAATGCAGTTACGAGAAGTCTCTGCCACAGCTTTGTGACACCGAGCTTATCTGTCAGACGGAAAGCGGAAAGAGGGATAAGCGCATAAGCGGCTGAATTTATCAGCATAAACAGCTTATACTGGAACACGGGGTCGGGGCAGAGCATAGTCGGAAGATAGGGTATTCCACGCAGGAAGCCGCTTATGCTTCCTACAGGGGACATTACACCTGTCCAATCTCTGCCGAGAAATGCGGCGGCGGCCGCCGCTCCCGTAAATTCTTCCTCAAGAGATGCGGTCTGCATAAACATACCGAGCGCAGAGCCTAATATAAAAAACACAAGGAAAACAAGGAGCGACATTCCCTTTTCGCCCTTTTTGCCGTAAAATGTTTTAAGTCTGCTCAAAATGCCGTCCTCCTTTCATTAATGTCGTTTATCTGCAAAAATATCAGTTTACCAGTTCCTTAAGAACGGAGATGCTGATGCCGAGCGTATTGTTGATAAGCTGGAAAACGAGCATCATAGCTATGGCGGTGCAGAAGGAGAATGCTATCGCATAGAATATTCCGGGTTTTCCTGTCGCTTCAATCCTTGCAAGTATGCGTTCACGGCTTTCATCGGGGTATTGCTGTTTTATCGTCTTTATTTTTCTGACCGCAGTTTTCAGATAGAAGTAGTTGAAGAACATAAGCGCAAAGATATTCAGCGCAAGGGATATCATAGCGGTAACGATATATGCAACGGCAAGGTCGCTTGAGGACAAGCCGAGACTATCGGCAAAATAGTTGAGAAGAATCCTTGTTTCCGTACTCAGAAAAAGCAATATCATCATAATAACGCCGAACAGATTCATCCTGCGGTAAAAGCAGTGGATAGGGAAGAACAGGAATGACGCAAAGTTCAGCTTGAGCAATTTGTTGTTTTTTCTGATGTCCTTGAATACGGGAAGATAGTAATATCCGTTCTTTCCGACAAATTTCAGAAGCTCCTGAGCGGTCACGCCGTCAATCTCTTCAAAATCCTTCTGCTGTTCAAGCAGTTTTCTGTCCATTATCTCACGGTATTCGTCATAGCTTTCAACGTGGAATATTTCAAAGCCGTCCTCGCTTGTTTCGGGCTTGTTTATCCTTGCGGATTCGACGTTTTCGAGATGCTCACGCAGTTCTGCGCTGTCGCCCTTCCACTCGTAGCTACCGTGTTCGGCAGAGTGTATGCAGGTGCCTACCCTGTTCCAGCACTCACGGTGATACGGGGCGCCGCATTCGGGGCAGACTACAATGTCTTCATCGTCAAAGAATTTCATGCCGCAGGCGGCACATTTTTCGTTTTTAAACTGTTCGTGCATTTTATATCCTTAATCTGATTTTGTTCAGTGACTATATTTAATATATTATAACACGGTTTATTCACGCCGTCAAGGTGTGTATAAACCGTGTTAAAACGTTCTCAGACACGGTGCGACAGCACACCGCATAATTATGCAGGTAAAATCGCATTTCAGCGATTTTAGTCTTAGGTTGTTATTGCGTCAGCAAAAACGTTCTCAGACACGGTGCGCCGGCACACCGCATAATTATGCGGGTAAAATCGGCACATTGTCAAGGTATAAAAACCGCTTGTATAAGCAGGCGTGACGGTGTATAATAACAGCAGTGAACAGCTTAAGGAGCGTGGGTATGAGAAAAAGGATATTATGGATACAAACGGGCGGAACATTTTCGTGCGCAGGCACAAAAAGCGGACTTGCTCCGCAGTCAAGCGAAGAACAGGCAGGAAAAATACTGGCGCTTATGCCGCAGATTTGCGAAAAATACGATATTGTGCCGATGACGCTGATGAACATAGACAGCAGTGATATGACAATATCCGACCAGAAGCGCATTGCAGATACGATTGATGATAATATTGGGAAATATGACGGGATAGTTATAACGCACGGAACGGACACTATGGCATATACAGCCGCCGCTTTATCGGTCATGACGGAAAATCCGCCCGTGCCGGTCGTGCTTACCGGCTCGCAGCGTCCGTTCTTTGACAGCGGCAGTGACGCACCGGCGAACTTTGAAGACGCTCTGGCTGTGGCAGGAAGCGGTAAGGTGTGCCGTGTCTGCGTTGTTTTCGGCGGAAAGATTATGGACGGAAGAGATTGTACCAAGATTGATACCGTATCGGACAACGCTTTCACCTGTGTGAAGGGGGATATAGGCACTGTAAAAAGCGGCAGGGTGAAAATCACCTGCAAGGAGCCTTGCGGCGGTAAATACAGGTATGACAGCTCTTTATGCAAGGCGGACGGTAAAGTCGCCGTTCTTGATATGCATCCGTCATTCAACCCGGATATGATAAAAATGCTGTACGAGGGCGGTATCAGGGGCTTTGTCGTACGTTGCTATGGAGCAGGAGGAATACCCGAAAGAGTGAGGGCGGCGCTCGGCAGAGTAATAGTCGTAGGAGCAAAAGCGATTGCGGTTACTCAGTGCCTTTACGGAGGGGCTGACCTTGGTATTTACGCTGTGGGCACAGACGCAAGAAAGGCCGGTATATCTGACGGAGGGTATATGACGACTGAGTATGCTGTGGCGTGGATGATGAGGGAGGTGGGGATGTCACCCGACTGAAACTCCCGCAAGGAACGGCGGCATCGCTTGCATTTGAAAGAAACGACGTTTGAAAAAATGTATATTTCGGCTGTTCTGACGGGATTTTTTGAAATCCTGCATTTTTCGCTTGCAAAATCGGCAGAAATGTAGTACAATTAATATATATGAAACATTCACGAAATTTGGCGGAATGCCGGAAGGATACTAAAATGCAGGAAGATCTACTTGTTCAGATTGAAAATAAAATGAGCACTTTCTCGAAAAGTCAGAAGCTCATAGCGAACTATATTATAAACAGCTATGAAAAGGCGGCTTATATGACCGCACTGAAGCTGGGAAACGCAGTAAACGTCAGCGAATCCACGGTTGTGCGCTTTGCCATAGAAATGGGCTTTGAGGGCTATCCGGAGCTTCAGAAGAGCTTACAGTCGCTGATAAAGAACCGTCTTACAGCGGTACAGCGTATCAATATCACAAATGACCGTATCGGTGACGACGGAGTGCTTAAGAACACGCTCACGCAGGATATGGACCGTATCCGCAGAACGCTTGAGGAAATCGACCCGAAGGCTTTTGACAGGGCTATAGAGAAGATATGCTCGGCAAGAAGAATATATATACTCGGCGCTATGAGCAGCAGTATTCTTGCAAGATTTCTTGATTATAACTTCCAGCTTATATTCGACAATGTGCATTTTGTACAGGCTATCAATACAAGCGGTATCTATCAGCAGATCATACATATGAGCAGCGAGGACGCATTTATAGCAATATCTTTCCCCAGATATTCGCAGAGTACGATAAAGGCTACGGCATACGCAAAGAAATGTAACGCAAACGTTGTGGCTATAACCGACAGCGTGACATCGCCGCTCGCCGCTTATGCGAACGAACTGCTTATAGCAAGGAGCGATATGGCAAGTTTTGCGGATTCACTCGTTGCTCCGCTCAGCCTGCTCAATGCGATAATCGTTGCGGTAAGCGCAAGAAACAAGGACAACATCGAGCAGACCTTCGGCAAGCTGGAAAAGCTGTGGGAAGAAAATCAGGTATATAAAAAGGACGTATAATGAACTACGACTTAGCAATAATCGGCGGAGGTGCGGCAGGTATGGCTGCCGCCGTTTTTGCCTCTGAGAACGGTGTGCGCACCGTTGTGATTGAGCATAACAGACAGCTCGGGAAAAAGCTCGCCATAACGGGCAAGGGCAGGTGTAACGTCACAAACAACAGTGACAACGACAATATAATGAAGAACATACCCACAGGAAGCCGCTTTCTATACAGCGCTCTTGCGGGTTTTTCGGCGTATGATACAATGAATTTCTTCGAGGGGCTTGGAGTGCCTCTTAAAACGGAGAGGGGAAACCGTGTTTTCCCTGTTTCGGACAGTGCAAAGGATATAGTTGAGGCACTGAAAAAACGCATGGGTACGCTTGGCGTCAAGGTTATCACAGCGCACGCAAAAGGCGTTATAACCGAGGACGGCAGGGTAAAAGGAGTAAGGCTCGGTGAGAGCGAGGTTTATGCAAACAGCGTCATAATAGCGACGGGCGGAGCGTCCTACAGCGGTACAGGCTCGGACGGCAGCGGATATGAGATAGCACGGGCGCTCGGTCATACGATAGTTGAACCAAAGCCTATGCTTGTGCCGATATGCGTAAAGGAAAGCTGCTGCTGTGATATGTCGGGGCTTAGCCTTAAAAATGTAACGCTGTCGCTTATTGATACGGCAAAGAACAAGCCTGTGTACAGGGAGCAGGGAGAAATGCTGTTTACGCACTTCGGGGTCAGCGGTCCGCTGGTGCTTTCCGCATCGGCTTATGTCAAGAAAAGCACTTACAGGCTTGAGATAGATCTGAAGCCTGCGCTTGACGATAAAAAGCTGGACGCAAGACTGCTCCGTGACTTCGGCGAACAGCACACAAAGCAGATTTCTACTGTTATGAGAGGGCTGTTGCCACAGGCTATGGTAGAGCCTGTGCTTGACAAGGCAGGGGTTGCGGTCGATACAAGGATAAGCGAGATTACAAAGGTGCAAAGAGCGGCGATTGTAAATGCGCTGAAGCACTTTGATCTTACGGTGACGGGACTCAGACCGATAGAAGAAGCGATAATCACAGACGGAGGAGTATCGCTCAAGGAAATAGACCCGAAAACGATGGGCTCGAAGCTGATTGACGGGTTATATTTTGCAGGGGAGATAATCGACTGTGCGGCTTATACTGGCGGATATAATTTACAGATAGCGTTTTCCACAGCGCACAGTGCGGCTACGGCGGCGGGTCGCCGCTGACAATTCCGCCTTTGGAATTGTCTGAGCTATTTGCAGAATAGCAAAACGGCGGGGTTACACGAAGCGGTAATTTATAAAATGTCGGGCGGCGGGTCGCCGCTGACAATTTCGCCTGCGGCTGTGAGCCGCTTCAGATTCCGCCTTTGGAATTGTTAGCAATCAGCTTAGGTTAGTTGAACGGCGGGATTACACGAAGCGGTAATTTATAAAACGTCGGGCGGCTGTGAGCCGCTCCAAATTCCGCCTTTGGAATTGTCTGAGCTATTCGTAGAATAGCGAAACGGCGGGCGGCTGTGAGCCGCTTCAAGTTCCGCCTATTAAAATAATTGTGCTGACGGAGTGCAATCCCTCCGTCTTGACGGCAGATAAGTTTGGCAAATTAAAAAAGGCAGGGGTATCGCAAGCAAAACGCTACAAAGCAACAGTTTGTGCCTTGCCGGCAATCCACCTCCCCTTTTTCGAGGGGAGGCAAGTTGTGATAGTGCGGGGTGAGCGATAGTACGAGGGCGGCGGAAGCTGTGATGTTATTAGAGTGATAAATACGCAGTTGCGTAATGTTGCCGCCGGTAACGGAGGTTGCTCATATCGCTGACAATCGGAACGGCAAATTTGAGGCGGCACATTGCCGCTCGCCGTGCTTGACAACGGTGGGAAAAGGTGATATACTAAACCTATATCAAACCGTTGACCGAGAGTAGTAATATCGGCAGAGATACTACAGAGAGCCGCATTAGCTGAAAAGCGGTGTATTTATCCGATACGAATGGACTTGCGAGGGCAGACCGAAAGCGATTGAGCGAGTAGTTTCTGACGGAAGGCTCTGACCGTTACACAGAGAGCGCATTTTTATGTGCGTAACAATAAGGTGGCTTGCAGATATGGCTTCTGTTCCTTATTCGGAACGGGAGCTTTTTTATTAAGCCGTATAAAAAATGAGGTAAATATTATGAGCAAGATTATTTTAACGGGTGACAGACCCACAGGCAGACTTCACATAGGACACTATGTAGGCTCGCTCAGACGCAGAGTGCAGTTACAGAATACGGGCGATTTTGACGAAATATACATCATGATCGCAGACGCACAGGCGCTGACCGATAACTTCGACAATCCCGAAAAGGTACGCAGTAACATAGGAGAGGTAGCGCTTGACTATATGGCGGCAGGACTTGACCCCGAAAAGTCAACGATATTCATTCAGTCGATGATACCCGAGCTTACCGAGCTTACATTCTACTATATGAACCTTGTTACAGTATCAAGATTACAGCGCAACCCTACCGTAAAAGCAGAAATTACGATGAGAAACTTTGAGGCAAGCATACCTGCAGGCTTCTTATGCTATCCGATAAGCCAGACCGCCGATATTACAGCCTTCAAGGCTACGACAGTACCGGTAGGCGAGGATCAGCTGCCTATGCTTGAACAGGCAAAGGAGATAGTCCACAAGTTCAACTCCATCTATGAGCCTGTGCTTGTTGAGCCGGAAATATTACTTCCCGAAAACGAGGCTTGTATGCGTCTGCCCGGTACCGACGGCAAGGCAAAGATGAGCAAGTCGCTGGGCAACTGCATTTACCTTGCGGATAGCCCCGCAGACATCAAGACAAAGATAATGAGTATGTTTACAGATCCGCTTCATATTCAGGTGTCAGACCCCGGTCATATCGAGGGTAACACGGTGTTCACCTACCTTGACGCATTCTGCACAGACGAGCATTTTGAACGTTATCTGCCCGATTACAAGAATCTTGACGAGCTGAAAGAGCATTATAAGCGTGGCGGTCTTGGCGATATGAAGATAAAGAAGTTCCTTAACAATGTAATGCAGGAGGAGCTTGAGCCGATAAGACTGCGCCGTGAGGAGCTTGCGAAGAATATGGACTACGTTTACGATGTGCTGAAGAAGGGTACCGAAAAGGCACGTCAGTGTGCCTCTCAGACTATGAGCGAGGTCAAGAAGGCTATGAAGATCGATTATTTCGGTTAAGGCGTGAATAAATGAATATAATAACAGCCGTATTTGTTTTATGAGCAAATACGGCTGTTTATTAATCTGTGATTTTACCGTCTGAAATGCGGATGATGCGGTCGCATTTTTCGGCAAGCTGATTATCGTGTGTTACTATGACTATTGTGCGGTTGTCGTTGCGGTTGAGGTCGATGAGAAGCGAAAGAACATCGTTTCCCGTAGAAACGTCAAGGTTGCCTGTAGGCTCATCGCAAAGAAGGACCGAGGGGTCGTTGACAAGCGCTCTTGCGATAGCCACACGCTGTTGCTGACCGCCCGAAAGTTCTGACGGGTATCTGCCGAGCAGATTTTCGACACCCAGCTTTTTTACGGTATCCGATATATCGGTTTTGCCCTTTTTGGCGAGCTTTGACGGAAGAAGTATGTTTTCTTTTGCGGTAAGTTCCGGTATCAGATCGTAAAACTGGAACACAAAGCCGATCTTGTTCAATCTGAAATCCGCCAGTGCCGTATCTGCGAGTGTTGTTATGTCGATATCGTCATAGCAAACGCTTCCGCCTGTTGCCTTGTCCAGTCCGCCGAGTATGTTCAGCAGAGTGGTTTTTCCGCTTCCGCTCTTGCCTGTTATTGCTACAAGCTCTCCGTCATCTATGCATATATCGAGGTTATTTACAGCGGTAACGGCATTTTCGCCTTTGCCGTATATACGGGTAAGTCCGGTTGTTGTAATCATTGCCTTTTCCTTTCCTCGTTCAGTTGAACAGAAATTTCAGATGTGAATTTTTTTGTTGAAAGCACAGTGAGTATAACGGTTATTATCGAGATGGCGATAAAAATTATAACAAGCGGTTTTATAAGGGGAACCATCCAGAATTCATCATTCAGAAAACAGTTGTTTATAATATCCGAAGCCGCCGATTCGTCAAAATCGGCTATACCGCTTTCAAGCTGTTCTTTCATAATATCGACCTTGTCATACATCCTGCTTGTAAAGAGCTGTACTCCGTAAGCGGCAAGACCTGCAAAGGCGGTCGCTATGACCGGTATTCTGAGGTTTGAGATAAACAGCTTTCGCCGTATCCGTGAAAGCGGTGTTCCTAAGGCACGAAGCACGGATATTTCGTAAGACTTCATTCTTATTTTAAGTCCGATACAGCTGAAATAAGCCGCAAAGCCGAGAAGCGACATTATAAGAACGGTGGCGAGAGTACCCGACATTCTGTTGAATTTGTCTATGGCTTCCTGCCTTTTCATCTCGCCTAAATTGGTACGGGCCATACCTGCCGCCGGCGGAACAAGACCGCCGTCAATATCGGTCGATGAATAGACGCTGTTGTATACCGCTCCTGAGAAGCCCGAAGAAGCCGCACCTGCGGCAGTGGTCAGCAGGAAACATCCGCTGTTTTCTTTTTCCTGAAAGCCGAAATCTAAAAGGCAACGGAGCGTTTTATCCGACAAATTGTTCGGCGTTAGCGTAGCGCCGACAGTGAAGGTATGGTCTTCTACCTTGCCTATGCCGTAATTACTGTCGTTTGCGGTAATGCCCATAATCCGAATGCTGTCACCGACCTTATAGGTGTTACGGCCGCTTTCCTGCACCATAATGACCTTTTCTCCGCTGTTAAGTGCGGAAATGTCGGGCAGACCGCCGGAAATATATGAGGAAAGCGCATTCAGCGTCTTTTCATCGGCAAGTCTTATCGGAATATTATAGCAGAATTTGCCGCCGATACCGTCTGAGCCGAAAAAGCTCTTATATTCTTTGTCGGAAAGCTCTGAAACGGAGGCTATCGTGTCATCGTCTGTCTGAAGCGTCGTTTCGGGGCTGTTTTTATAGGCGGAGGTTTCGCTGTCGCACACAGCGAAGGTGTTTTCGATATATCCGAAAGACAGGGCATCGGTGAATTTTTCCGTGTCGTTGTCAGACAGACCGTAGGTGTAGCCGTAATTTGCTATTTTAAGGTTGTGTGCTTCATCCTGTCCGAGAGAGGTCGCCGTTATCGGAGGGCAGGATAAATAATCGGCTATGCCGTCCTCCTCCATATCGAGTGAATCAAGCGAACCGATAGTATAGGTCGGCGGAAAGTCAAACAAAAGCCAGTTCATTACTACCTTTCCGTCACGGGTGTATCGCATATAGCCGAGAACGGTACCGAATACTATCAGCGACAGAGCGACGGTCTGTATAAGCGTTATGCCCTTACTGCCGAGTGAACGTGAAAGCATACCTTCCGCCGAATTTGAACAGCGGAGTAATCTTTTTTTCTTTTGCTTTTTTGACGAAAGAGTAATCGGTATAAACACAAGGTATCCGAGTGTGATGGTTATTGCAGAGAATATAACGGCGATAATAAGGGGGTCGGCGGTCGCACCGAGAACGATAGGATCGGTCGTAAAGGCGCTGTATCCGCTCATACCCATAATTCCTGTACGCACGGAGTAGGAAACGGAATAGAACAGTATGCCGAGAGCTATTCCGAACACGGTCTGAGCGATAAAAAGCATAACCGCTTCGGTTGCGTACATAATAGTGCTTTTGCTTTTTGAAAAGCCTATATTGTGCAAAAGACGGCCTGTGTTTTCTCTTTCCCTGAAAACTATATTAAGCACGCAGATAAAAGACAATACGGCAATCAACGCACAAATGGACGACATAATAATAAGCCAGAGCGTATTTCTGTTGATAAGATGCTGTTCATCGGCGATATTTTCTTCGTGGTTGTTTGCGTAGAAATGTAAATATGCGTCATCGCCGTTTTGCGATGAATATTTTTCTTCAATCAAGGTAACAAACTCACGGTCGGAAATCCCGAAAATGCTGAGCTCGCCGCTTTCCTTATTTTTGACTGTAATGCCGCCGCCTCCGTACAGGTCGATAGTGTAGCCTGTTGTCACAGTGTCTGACGGTTTTCCGACATATATAAGAGGAAGGGGATCGGGAGGTATCTCATCGTCATCGGTATATTCGGCTTTTTCGCACAGCGGTCTTTCGGAGTACGCCTTGTCGATAATGCCCGTAAGAATATACTGCTTGCCGTTTATTGTTATGCTGTCGCCGGTTTTTCCGAGATAACCGACACTTTCGAGAAGCGACTGCTCGACAGCGGCTTCATTTTCAAAAAAAGGCATCGAACCGTTTTTCATCGGAACGTGAAGCAAATCGCAAGCCTTGTCCGTATAGCCGTAGTTATATTCCTTGCCGTAGAAACCGGCTTTTCCCGGTACGGTCACGGTTTCGTGCGTGAAGGTCAGGTCTGAAGGGATCAGCTCGTTTTTTATATCATCGGGAATGTCGCTCAGAATAAGATCGTATTTTCCGAAGGTGTCATATCCCGTTTCAACCTCACGGTTTATCTCTTCACGAATGAAAAGAAAAACCGATGTGATTATTGCGGTGAGCAGTAATCCGGAAAACAGCAGTGACAGAGCGGTACGCAAATGTTTTCTCCAGTATTTGCAGAGAATATAAAAATAACAGGACATCTTTTTACCTCGACGTAAGAATATAATTGAAAGAAATTTGTGCTTGAATTGATAATCGGACAGCGGAATAAAATGTGATAATAACACACAAATCTGTCTCTTATACACATCTCCGAGCCCACGAGACACTGAGCGA
>ENA-OZVO01000156-OZVO01000156.1-human-gut-metagenome-genome-assembly--contig:-NODE-156-length-19161-cov-6.571915_pt1 | contig 19161 bp, 19 predicted proteins | sample MGYA00243447_ERZ654049 | MGnify/ENA primary metagenome ERZ654049 (study PRJEB26926, sample SAMN06164906) | human gut metagenome | biome: ENVO:00009003; feature: ENVO:2100002; material: ENVO:00002003... | reverse complement strand
AACCCCGGCTGTTCCAGCATCGGCTCTAACTGTCTAATGCGTAACTGTTTGCCAGCGATGTCAAAGTGAATCCCTCACTTCCGCAAGTGGAGTTTTATATTCATTCAGAGTAAAGCGAAACTGATCTAACTCTATCACTTCCGTCACCACCTCTCAAAATTAATCAAATTATAAGTTCCTGCCGCAGCACATCTTGTATTTCTTACCGCTGCCACAAGGACATGGATCGTTACGACCAATCTTTGCGCTCTCGCGACGGACTGGTCCTTTCTTTACGGAATCGTCCTTGTTCGTTCCGGTTACCTTCGCAACCTCTTCACGTTCTACCTTCTGCTCGATCTTCACATGGAGCAACATACGAACGGTATCCTCACGGATGGATGCTGTCATCTCATTGAACATATCGAAACCAGCAAACTTGTACTCAACAACCGGGTCCTTGCTGCCGTATGCCTGCAGGGTAATACCCTGACGAAGCTGTGTCATGTCGTCCAAATGCGCCATCCATTTCTTATCGATGACCTTCAGCAGTACGACACGCTCGATCTCACGGAAATGCTCTGGCTCTGGGAACTCCGCTTCCTTCGCTTCGTATACCTTAGCCGCTTCTTCCTTGATTCTCTGCTTAAACTTATCCAGCTTGCCGGACTTCTTTTCTTCCTCTGTCAGCTCGATTGTCTCCATCGGAATAATCGGAATCAAAAGCTGGTTCAGCTCGCCAATCTGCCACTCACTTGGAGCAAGATCAGCGGAACACGTCTTATCAATATAACTCTCAACCGTATCCTGAATAAACTTGAAGATAACATCACGCATATTCTCGCCATCCAGTACACGGCGACGCTCTGCGTAGATAACTTCACGCTGGTCATTGTTGACCTGATCGTATTCCATCAGATTCTTACGGATTGCAAAGTTGTTACTCTCAATCTTCATCTGCGCTTTCTCTACGAACTTGGAGATTGTCTTATGCTGGATCTCCTCACCCTCTGGAATCTTCAATGCATCGTAAACTGCCTTTACCTTCTCGGAACCGAACAGACGCATCAGATCGTCGTCCAGAGACAGATAGAACTTGGATTCACCCGGATCGCCCTGACGTCCGGCACGACCACGCAGCTGGTTATCAATTCGACGGGACTCATGACGCTCTGTACCGATGATCTTCAGACCACCGAGTTCTGCCACACCCTCGCCAAGCTTGATATCGGTACCACGGCCAGCCATGTTGGTTGCGATCGTAACTGCACCACGCTGTCCGGCATCGGCAACGATCTCAGCCTCTAACTCATGGAACTTCGCATTCAATACCTTGTGCTGGATGCCACGCTTTGTGAGCATGCGGCTCAGTTCCTCGGATGCATCAATCGTGATTGTACCAACCAGTACCGGCTGTCCCTTGTCATGCGCTTCCACAACCGCCTGTACAATTGCATTCAGTTTTTCTTTCTTTGTCTTAAATATAGAATCGTGATGATCAATACGCTGTACCGGCAGGTTTGTCGGAACAACGACAACGTCCATGCCGTAGATCTCACGGAACTCTTCTTCCTCTGTCAAAGCAGTACCTGTCATACCTGCCTTCTTCTTATACTTGTTGAAGAAGTTCTGGAAAGTAATCGTTGCCAGTGTACGGCTCTCACGTTTTACCTTTACGTTTTCCTTTGCCTCAATCGCCTGATGCAGACCGTCTGAGAAGCGACGTCCCGGCATGATACGTCCGGTAAACTCATCGACGATCAAAACCTCGTCATCCTTAACAACGTAATCTTTATCACGGAACATGAGCGCATGTGCACGCAATGCCATGATCATGTTGTGCTGGATATCAATATTATCTGCATCTGAGAAGTTGTCGATATGGAAGAACTGCTCAACTTCCTTGACACCCTGTGCAGTCAGTACAACCTGCTTGTCCTTCTCATCAACTAAGTAATCTCCATCTTCCTCGATCTCTGTACCCATGATGGCATCGAGCTTACTGATTTCCATCGAAGCAGTACCACGCTTCATACGGCGCGCCAGATAATCGCACATCTTGTACAGATCGGTAGACTTTCCGCTCTGTCCGGAAATGATCAATGGAGTACGCGCCTCATCAATGAGTACGGAATCGACCTCATCGACGATCGCATAATGCAGATCACGCTGTACAAGCTGCTCCTTGTAAATAACCATATTGTCACGCAGGTAATCGAAACCAAGCTCGTTATTTGTAACATATGTAATGTCGCAGTTATAAGCGGCACGTCTTGCATCGTTTTTATCACTGTTTAAGATCACACCTACCGTCAGTCCGAGGAATTCGTGTACCTGTCCCATCCACTCGGCATCACGCTTTGCCAGATAGTCGTTGACAGTTACGATATGAACACCCTTTCCTTCGAGTGCATTCAAATATGCAGGAAGTGTAGAAACCAATGTCTTACCTTCACCAGTACGCATCTCCGGGATACGTCCCTGATGCAGCAGGATACCACCGATCAGCTGCACGCGGTAATGCTTCATATGAAGAACACGGTCTGCTGCCTCACGGACAACGGCAAATGCTTCTGGAAGCAGATCATCCAGTGTCTCGCCCTTTTCAAGACGTTCCTTGAATTCCGGAGTCTTTGCCTTCAGCTCTTCATCACTTAACGCCTGCATGGTTGAATCCAGCGCTTCGATCTTATCTACAATCGGATATATTTTCTTTAGCTCTTTATCGCTATGTGTTCCAAACACTTTTTCAAATAAGCTCATTTCTTACCTCCCTGAGCGTAACTCATTCTAATACCACAACTTGTAATATAACATTAAATGGTAGGTAACGCAAGAAGTTTCCATGTCAGAAATACTATTCCCATATAGAAAATATCCTATAATAACAAATATCCCGGAGACCTTCGTCTCCGGGATACCGTTTTTTCATAACCCTCTATACATAACTGAAACTGTTAAAATTCTGGCTCGATCAATCCGAATGTATTGCCTCTACGCTTGTAGACTACATTTACCTTGTCTGTCTCTGCGTTACGGAATACGAAGAAATTATGTCCAAGCAGATCCATCTGGATGCATGCATCCTCCGGATACATAGGCTCTAACACAACCTTCTTGCTACGAATAATCTGGACATCCTCATCCTCAAGTCCTTCTACATCGAAGAAATCGTTGTTGATATAACCGGAATTCTGTTCCTTGTCCAAAATACGCTTCTTATGGCGTGTTACCTGACGTTCGATAATCTCCACAACCAAATCGATGGATACATACATATTATCGCTCGCCTGTTCTGCACGAATCGTATGTCCCTTCATCGGGATCGTAACCTCAATCTTCTGACGGTCCTTATCTACCGAAAGTGTAACCTGTGCTGCTGTGTCTTCACCGAAGAACTTCTCGATTCTCTCAAGCTTCTCGTAAATCGCCTGCTTCAGTGCGTCTGTAACCTCAATGTTCTTTCCACTTATGATGTAATTCATATGCCCCAGCTCCTTTACGTCGAACTATAGAAAATAAAAAATGTGCGTGAAGCACATGTACTTTCTATGTTTAGTATTATAGCACACCCAACCCCTGTTTGGGAAGTGATTTTTCGTCAAAATATACAAAAATTCAATTTTTTTTGATAACGGAAAAGGGCACCCTCGATTCTTACCGAAAATGCCCTTTCAAACACATTATAGAAAGTATTACTAATTTCCTAATTTACAATTCTGCAAGCCTTAAATGGTGTACTGTAATTTACATTTGAGATCTTGATTCCTGTACGGCTGCTGCTTGCATGTACGATCTGTCCATTTCCAATATAGATACCTACGTGCTCGCAGGAACCTGTACCGTGATCGTAGAATACCAGATCACCAGGTGCCAATGCTGCAAGGCTGACTGCTGTACCTGCATTACTCTGTGGTGTACATGTACGAGGAAGTGAATATCCAAAGTTCTTATATACACTCTGTACGAATCCGGAACAATCCGCTCCGTTTGTCAAGCTTGTACCGCCCCATACATATGGGTTTCCAACGAACTGACATGCAAAGTTTGCAATCTGCTGTCCAAGATCTGAGGTTGGAGCTTCTGTCACTGGTGCTTCTGTTGTAGGAGCCTCTGTCGTAGGAGCTTCCGTTGTTGGTGCTTCCGTTGTCGTTGTATCCTGTGCCGATGCACTTACTGCCTTTGCTGTTGGCATATTATAAGAAATAGTTATGTACTCATTCTTTACATATCCTGTCACAGTGTCAAGCTGGATTTTTGTCCATGCATCTCCTGTCTCTACGATCGGATAAGATTCTCCCTGTGCAAGAAGAGTAATTTCCTCGCTGCCTGTGCTTGCTTCTTTACGAAGCTTCAACGCAGCAGTGTTTACAACTGCAACCTTTGACAGGTTTGCACTTGCATAATTTGCCGCATCACTGCCAAATGCGAGAAGATCATTTCTGATATATCCATCTACATTTCCTGATGTGATATGAGACCATGTATCACCTTTTTCTACGATGTTTACAAGTCCGCCTGCATCAATCGTTCCAACCTTTGCTGCATTCACATCACCAGACTGACGAATATTTACGGAACCAGATGCTGTGACGATTGCCTTTCCTGTGAAATCCATAACCGGTGATGCTGCCGCCTCAGATGCTTCCTGTACAGGTGCTTCTGTCGTTGGCTCTTCCGTTGCCGGTGCCTCCGTTGTTTCCTCGGAAGGAACTTCTGCGATTTCTCCTGTTACCTTTGCAATCTCCTGAATCTCGCCAGTTGCTACTGCGTCGGTTGCTGTTGCCTCTGCAACAACTGCAGCCGGTGCTGTTGCATCCTCTGGAGTTGCATCAGCTGTAAATACGTCTCCACCATTTTCTTCAATATAGCGATCTACGATCGATGTAATACTGACGTTAGCATCGGTATATACAAACTCGTCTGCCAACGCGGTATATGTGTATGTACCCATGGACGAAGCGAAAATGCAACCTGCCGCCGCTACCGCCAACCACTTTACGGATGGTCTTTTCATGTTCTTACCTCCAATTTGTTACAAATATGTTACAACTTATTACATTGCCCATTATAGCAACCTGTAATATTATTGTCAACCAGTTTTTGGATGTTTTTTCAAAAGTTTACAAATTCTTCGCATTTTCGCTACGTTTTTGAGTATTTTTCGATTTCATTTTCTGTAAACCTATTCTTTTTAATGGTTCACATAAAATTGTTACATTTTGTAACATTTCGAAATATTTGATACACGATATTGAGTTTTTGACTTTAGAAATACAATATATAGAAAACGGCGCAGGATATCCTGCGCCATTTCCCGCCATTATACCTGCTACTTTGGAGGTCCCCTCTTCTGCTGCTGCCTTACTGAGCTGCTTTACTACCATATATTCACATAAAATAAGCGATTGTATCCACTTGTGATACAACCGCTTACATGATATCTCATTTCAGAAAAAAGAGCAATCAATGTTACTTATTCTCCACCAGATTCTTCGACATACATGTCAGGAAGAATAACACAGAGACTGCCGCAAATGCAGCTCCTACAAAGCCAATATGCGAGATTTGTCCCTTGTCACACACAATTCCACCAAGGAAGCTGCCTGCGCCGATACCGAAATTAAAGATACCGGAAAAAATCGACATTGCAACCGACGAGGACTGTTCATCCGTACAGCGGATCGTCTCTGACTGGAATGATACATTAAATACAAGTACTGTAATGCCCCATAAAGCACAAAGCGCCATTATAAATCCCGGCTGTCCTGCTGCAGGAAGCAGCAATAACAGTTCAACTGCCAACGAAATCATCACCGTACGTAAAAATCCATGCCGGTATTTGTCATAGAATTTCGAGAACAGAAAACTGCCGAGCAATCCTGCTGCACCAAACACAAACAATGTAATGGTGACTGTACTATTTCCCATGTGTGCGACCTGCTGCAGGAACGGATCGATATAACTATAGCTCGTATAATAGCCCACTACAAACAAAAATGTCTGAATATAGATGCAGACAAGTGCACGATTCTTAAATAGTTCTGGCAGCTGCTTCACACGGAACGGCTCGCCACACTCCATCTTCGGGAACAGGAATGCCATATATGCCAAAACAACGAATGTGATGATTGCCACGATCAAAAAGGCGATTCTCCATCCTGCATAATGTCCAACCATTTTTCCAAGCGGAAGTCCCGCAATCGTCGCAACCGAAGTACCTGTCACGACCATACTGAGTGCTTTGGACTGATGTTCTTCCGATGCCATACGCACTGCAATCGGAGACGCAATCGACCAGAAAATCGCATGTGCACAGGCTACACCGATTCGGGACGCCATCAGCATGCCGTAGCTGTTTGACAACACGGTCAACACCTGACAGATTCCGAACAATGCAACCGTTCCCATAAATAACTTCTTATAATCAATCTTGCTCACGAGCAGCATGAGCGGCAGGGAAAGCAACATAACGATCCACGAATATACCGTGATCAACATGCCCGCCTTCGCCTCAGAAATTGAAAAGCTATTTGCAATATCAGTCAGCAGACCGATTGGCATAAACTCGGATGTATTAAAAATAAATGCTGAGACAGTCATTCCGATCAACGGAAGCCGCTCTTTGGACGTCATCTTCGTCTTCATCTTATACCTCTTATCTTAAATAAAAATGAACAAAACTAAAATGCATTGTACGCGATAGCTATATGAAAAACAAGACGTGGAATTATCATATTTTACATTTATTTGACGTTGATTCAAAAGAAAAAGTCCTGCACGCAAAATGCAGGACTTATCATATCATTTATAAACGGATATCAATGTTTGCACCGATGTTTGGATTCACAGACTGTTCCATCATCTGTGTAATCATCGCACCATTTGTCTCCACCGCATCCAGTGATTTTTTAAGCATCGCCATATCAATGGCATTCATACTTCCAGTATCACTGACTGCCAGCGTCAGATTTGAATTTCCGATTGCTGCTATATTCATATGTACCCTCCAGTTTTGTCCAATTCAAACTTTTAAAACTATATATAGTATAACGTTTTTTCCACAAAATAGCAATTGTTTCTGTCATATTTTGTATGTTTTTAACATGTTCTTTACCAAGTTTTTTATCATCGTCGAAAAAAAGATTGACATTCAAATCACGCCATATTTATAATATACAGTCGTGCGAAAGGAGCTCCTTTATGGATGTTTTAATAGTAGAAGATGATCAGGAACAGTTAGATGGCATCGAATCCATCCTGCTCGAAAAATACGATCATATGAATTGCATAAAGGCAACCAATTACCAGCAGGCAGCCCAATTGATGCGCGCAAACAAAATCCAACTATTCTTATTGGATATTTCTCTTGGAGATGACGAGTCCGAGCAGGACGGTATCGCACTTGGAACACAAATTCGTTCCATGCAGCGTTATGTCAAAACACCAATCCTGTATCTGACTGCATATTCCTTGGATGCACCACGTGCAATACATGCAACGAATTGTTATGATTTTCTGGTAAAGCCCTATAAGAAAGAAGATTTGTTATATACCATCGACAAGCTGATCCACAATCGTTTTCTGGACGTTACGCCCATAGAACTACGCGATGTCAATGGTATTTATTTTCGCGTTCTTCCAGAAAAGATCCTGTATATCGAAGCGGCTGGCAAGAACCTGACGATCTATGAGGAAAGCAACGTGATCAACACAAGCGGTATCCGTCTGAAAGAACTGATTGCACAGCTTCCGCCGAATTTCATCCAAAGCCATCGAAGCTTTATTGTAAACAGTGATTATGTGAACTCTTACGATCCGACCAACGCGCTTCTCTATCTGGGGAATCACAATATCTCGACACCCGTTGGACGTAAATATAAAGATTATGTCAAAAAGATAATTAGCAGGGACTGAAAATATTTTACCAAAGCACTTTCAGTCCCTGCTAGTTATTTCCCACGTCTGAAATCAAGCACCGCCTGATAACGGATATCCTGAACTAACCGTTCCTTCTGTTCGTCTGTCATAAGATTCATCACTGCATCTTTTTCCTGATCCGTAAAGCCTTTAAATGCGCTGGTTCGTTCTTTTCGCGTCATAGAGCGAAACTCTGTCGGATAATGAAGCAATCCGTTCATTCGTGCTTCATAATTCCGCGTACATTCCATAAATAGCTTTTCCGCCTCCTCCGACATCGACGGCGGCGCATCCATATCCTTATAATTCAAATAGTTTTCTCTCATCACTACAACTCCTACCTCCACAATCTGTAAAATCAAAATCCATGCAATAAACGTGGAACAAGCAGGGTAGATCACCGAACAGATACTTAATACGCCTAGCCCGATCAAGCCTTTTTGTTGAATCTTCTTTTTTCGTTCTCCCTTGTAAACCGGTCGATTTGGCGATGGTAATGGTGCGATCGTCGCCATCAGATACATCGTAAACAGCAACAATCCCGCTACGGCCGGATATGGAAATATGACATGTACACCGCCCGCCACTGCGATCACGTACACACTGACCGAAGCAACTGTACACCCAATGTTTGTTTTCATATGGATACCGCCCAGAAACCGGCGAACCAGATTGACCGTCACAAAGCAAAACAAAAATTCCCGGAAAAATCCAGATACTGCAAAGATAACAAATAGAACAAGATCTTTTTGCAAATCTCCCACAATTGATTCTACTGCATAGCATACTTTTGCACACTGCACATCTGCCACATCATAGTCACGTCCCACGAGATACCGTGTCACATGCTCCCCTATCCTATGATTGATACTCATAATTCATCCCCTGTCTTATGTTCTCCATGTGCTTTTTAACAAATGGGATATCCGTCAAAAGTCCGCGCAACGGATACCCCCAAGTGTTTTGGTTGATGTACTAGTTCTCAGATTCTGATTCCATCTCGACTCTCATACAATCAGGAAGCTCCACCTCTCCCCAAAAGTGTTTGCATCCTGTAAGAGTCAGGATTACATCTGATAAATCCTCCAACTGTGCAGCAACTGCTTTCTTCATATCCTTCATCACACATCTCCTCCTTCTGAAAGAATATTCTTTGAAATCCATCCCCGAATGAATTTCTATCGTCAATTGTAATCTGAGATTCCATACCCGCCATCTCAGACTTCTTTAAAAGTTAATAGTAGTAAGTGTAAAGGAAGGGTATGGATTTTCCTTTACAAATTCAAGAGACTGACTGGATTGTTGGTCTCTTTTTTGTTATGCTTTGATTTCTGGCGGCTGGAAAGGAGCTACCATGTCAAAGTTTTTAACATATGAAGATCGATTAGTTATTGCACAACTCCTTCAGGAGAATGTCTCTTTTGGAGTTATAGGAAAGAAGTTAGGCAAGGATCGTACCACGATTGCAAAGGAAATAAAAAAGCATTCCTATGATAAGAAAAGTGGTCGCCCAGGATATCCTTACAATCCATGTAAACATCGCAGTACATGCAAAGCTAAAAAGCTGTGCGGAAACAGTTGTACGCATCAATCAGCGTATAAATGCAGTCTGTGTTCCGAGTGTACATTACATTGTCCGGATTTTGCAGAGGATATCTGTTCCGTTAAAACCAAACCTCCATATGTATGTAATGGTTGCAGCCAGCTTCCCAAATGTACCTTGTTAAAACGCATTTATGACCCGGCAGATGCTCATGAAATGGCACATCAGTCTATTTCGGAATCCAGGACAGGTATTTTATCCAATGAGGATGATATAGCAAGAATCAACGGAATCATCAGCCCCTTGGTTAAAAATGGACAGTCTCTTCATCAGATTTATATAGAGCATGTTGATGAAATCATGTGCAGTGAAAAAACATTGTATAACTATGTTGATGCCCAGCTTTTTGATATCCGTAACATTGATCTGCCTCGTAAAGTAAAGTATCGCCCGCGATACAAACAGCCTGAATTCAAGGTAGACAGAGGATGTCGTATTGGTAGAAGCTATACTGATTTCCAGAAGTTTCTTGAAACAAAGCCGGAGTCTGCTGTTGTACAGATGGATAGTGTTATCGGACGTGTGGGAGGCAAATGCCTGCTTACTATACATTTCGTTGAAACAAGTTTAATGCTTGCATTTCTACGAGATTCAAATACTTCAGCATCTGTCATACAGATTATAAATCTGTTGGATAAAGTCCTTGGAAATGAAGATTTTTCACGGTTGTTTCCGGTTATTCTTACGGATAATGGAAGTGAGTTTTCAAATCCAAAAGCAATTGAAAAACGAGATACGATTCCATGCAGCAGAACGAATGTATTTTACTGCGATCCAAGTGCACCTTACCAAAAGGGAGCCTGTGAAGTGAATCATGAGCTGATACGTCGTATCCTGCCAAAGGGAAGCAGCTTTGATGATTTGACACAGAAGGATATTTTTCTGATGATGGATCATATCAATTCTTATAAAAGAAAAAAGCTGAACAACCGTAGCCCATACGAAACGTTCAGCTTTTATTACGGAGAAGATATACTTAAGAAACTTGGATGTAAACCGGTTGCCGCCGAAAAAATCATCTTAAAGCCTAAACTTCTCAAAAAGTAACAGATAAATTTGCAAAGTGCCGCCAGAACAAAGACAGCAGAATGACTTCAAAACAGGGATGGATTCTCCGAATACAAAAATTTCGAGCGGGAATTGATCTCTTATTGTCGTGTGCAAATTTATTGCTGAACGTATTATAACATGTCAATGTACAAATGAAAATCCGGGAAATTCGCTTACAAAACGGGATTTTCGTTTACAAAGTGGGAATCTCGTTTACAAAATGAGATTTTCATTTACAAAGAGGGACTCTTGCGTTACAAACGGGACTCTCATTCTACATTTCACCGGCTGGATTACATATCAGAAAGATATTTCGCCGGTTTGAAAACTAAAAGTATCAAAATACAGACTTAATAATTGCAATTTCATTCTCAAAGTACTATAATACAAACTATATTTGGGTGGAGGTGCGGAAATGAAAGTACGGTACAACAAACTTTGGAAACTACTGATTGACAAGGGAATGAAAAAGAGTCAATTACGAGAAGCGGTCGGGGCAAGCAAAAGTACATTTGCGAAACTCGGAAAAAATGAAAATGTTACCCTTCCCGTGCTGTTGAATATATGCGAATATTTAGAGTGTGATTTTGGCGACATAATGGAAGCCGTACCCGAAAATGAGGTGTAGGATCAATGAACAAGAAGATTTTAATTGTGGATGACGAAAAAGAAATCGTTGATCTGCTTGAAGTGTATTTGAGTAACGATGGTTATTCAGTATATAAATGTTATAATGGGTTAGAGGCGATGAAATGTATCAAACAGTCGCAGATTGATTTAGCGATACTTGATATTATGCTGCCGGATATTGATGGTTTTCGACTTTGCCAAAAAATTCGGGAAAAGTTTTACTTCCCTATTATTATGCTTACCGCCAAAATTGAGGATAGCGACAAGATTATGGGGCTTACGATTGGTGCGGATGATTATATAACGAAACCGTTTAATCCTTTAGAGGTTGTGGCAAGAGTAAAGACGCAATTAAGGCGTTATCAGAGCTATAACAGTCCTAATTTGAGCCAATCCGAAGAAAAAGACGAGTATGACATCAGAGGTCTACTGATAAACAGAGTCAGCCACAAGTGCTACTTGTATGGCAAAGAAATAGCCTTGACTCCGTTGGAGTTTTCTATTCTGTGGTATCTGTGCGAACATCAGGGTAAAGTTGTCGCCTCGGAGGAATTATTTGAAGCCGTGTGGAAAGAAAAGTATCTTCGCAACAGTAACAATACGGTAATGGCGCACATTGGGCGGCTTCGGGAAAAATTGAATGAACCTTCAAAAAATCCGAAGTTCATTAAAACTGTTTGGGGGGTAGGGTATGAAATTGAATAAAAAAGAAAAAAACTATCTGCTCTCTACCTTGTTCAAAGGGTATGTAATTCAATGTGCGATTTGCTCTGTGCTTATTTTAGGCGGTACTTTTCTTTTAGGAATTATGGCAGAAGAAATTCTCCGCAAGTATGTTTTGTATTATTACTTGTATTACAGAACAGAATATCTTTATATAGTGGCTGTAATCGTGTGGGGTGGCTGTATTATATACTTGACATACCTACTTTTGAAAAAAGTAGTCGCCTACGTGTACGAGGTACAGGCTGCGACAGGAAAAATGTTCGATCAGAATGTCAGTTACATTGAAATGTCCCCGGAGTTGAGTGAAATCGCCGCTAACATCAATCAGTTAAAACAGGAGGCTGAAAGTAATGCAAGGCTTGCAAAAGAAAATGAGCAGCGAAAAAATGACCTGATTATGTATCTTGCACACGATTTGAAAACACCGCTTTCTTCTGTAATCGGGTATCTTACTTTACTGCGTGATGAGTCGCAAATCTCAAAGGAACTTCGAGAAAAGTACCTTTCAATCACTCTTGGTAAGGCAGAACGGTTAGAGGATCTGATTAACGAGTTTTTCGAGATAACACGATTCAATATATACGATATTACATTACAATACACGAAAATCAATTTAACTCGCCTGCTGGAGCAACTTGTATATGAATTTAAGCCTATGCTCAACACAAAGAATTTGCAATGTAATCTTTGTGTTGATGATGATATAATGCTTCGATGTGACGCAGACAAAATTCAGCGTGTTTTTGATAACCTTTTGAGAAATGCGGTTATCTACAGTTTTGAAAATACGGATATCACGATCAGCGCACAATGTCAGGAAGATACGGTCAGCATTATTTTTTGTAACCACGGCGATACTCTGCCGGAAGAAAAGTTAAACAGGATTTTCGAGCAGTTTTATCGGCTTGACGCAGCGAGAAGTACAAGCAGTGGAGGAGCTGGATTAGGTTTGGCGATTGTAAAGCAGATTGTTGAACTACACAATGGTACAATCGTTGCAGAGAGCCAAGAGGATCAAAACAAGTTTTCAATTACTTTGCCGTTGGCGTAGGAAAATTGTAAGAATTTGCATAGAAAAAAAGAGGAATATCTTACGAGCAATCAAGAAAATACGGGCTTCTGTTTTGGTACAATAAAAGTATCAAGATAGAGGCTCGTATTTTTTGTGATACAGCATAAGGAGGAATGATGAAGTTGCTAAGAAAACAAATGCTGCTATGTTCTATTTTGTTTCTTGTATTTACGCTATCTGCCTGCTCTGCAATTGGACAGACAGACGAAAACAATCTTACAGATAGCGCAACATCCGCAGAAAAAACGGTATCAGTTGTACGAGGGACAATTACTCCAACCGTTTCAACGCAAACGACTATTGTTCCGGCAGTACCGTTTATTATTTCCTCACCCGAAAATGGCATATTTAATACAGCGGTAGAATTAGAAGAAAAAATCACTGCCGGGCAAATTATTGGAACTGTGAACGGCAAAGAATTGAAATCTCCGGTGGATGGTACAATTACCTCTATTGCCCCATCCAATGAAAGCGTACCGAGTAATTATCCCGTAGCGATAGTGCATTATACAGGATTTGCCCTCAATGTAGAGGCAGATAATTTTTTGAGTACCTTACCGGAGTATGCAGAGTTGAAAGCAAAATTTCAAGTATATGATGGTGTAGGACCAACCGATATGATTGCCGTGGTGTCGCCTGCCGCAGATGAAAATGCGTTTACGGGAATCGTGCCGCAAGAGGGCATTCTGCAATGCTTGATCAGTCAAACAGTCGATGTGAAATCGGGGCAAAGTGCAACGGTAGTCATAACGGCGACAACGAGAAATGATGTCCTTATATTGCCGCTGTCGGTAATAGCGGGTAGACAAGGTACGGGATTGGTTACTGTAATTACTCCGAATGGAGAAAGAGTGGAAACAAAAGTGACATTGGGTGTGACAGACGGAGCCAATATAGAAATACTGTCCGGCTTAGAGGAGGGCGATGTAGTTTCTGCTACTCCGCCAAACCTTGATCCGAGGGGGATTTGATAAAATGAAAGGAATTTCCGAAAAGACTTTAATCAAAATAAAGGATTTGAAAGCAAGCGTCAAATTGAATAATGGCGATATGCTGACAACAGTAACCAACGCTAATATGGAATTGCAACGAGGGCGCAGTTATGCCATTGTCGGAAAGTCCGGCTCAGGCAAAACAAGCCTTATATCCATTATTGGCTTGTTAAATCGGGAATATGAGGGCGAGTACCTTTATGATGGTATATCTATTTCTGCTTTGAAAGACCGTGATCTGTCTATACTGCGAGCCAATAATATCGGATTTGTATTTCAGAATTACTCTCTGATTAAGCACTTGCGGGTATGGGAAAATATCGAATTACCCCTACTCTATGCCAAAAAGTCGTTTACCGCCAAACAGCGTCACGAGATAATTACAGGCTTGCTAAAAAGTGTCGGCTTAGAAAGCAAGGAAAATGATTACCCAATCAATTTGTCCGGCGGTGAACAACAAAGAGTTGCAATCGCAAGGGCGCTTGCAGTATCTCCGGAAGCCATTTTATGTGATGAGCCTACGGGAGCGTTGGATAAAAAGACGGGAACGCAGATTATGGAACTGTTGCACAGCGTCGTAAAAGAAAATGGAATTATGCTGCTGTTGGTTACGCACGATCCTGATATTGCAGATACCTGTGATACGATTTTTGAAATGGATGGAGGGAGGATAACTTGTGCTAAAAATGATACTTAAAGACCTTCGTCTGTCTCCACTTAGAAGTATTCTGACAAGTGTTTCAATGCTTGTAGGCATTATCGCAATGCTTGGATCGGTATTAGTTGGTACGCTTGGACGGGAGTATTTGATTTCCGTAAACGCACAGGTATATGGCTGGTCACCTACTTACTCATTCGTGATAACGGAATCCGATTTTCACGATAGAAATAAAATGGAACAATTATTCCAGAGATTTGAAGCCATTGATGATGTAGCCGCTGTTACTTTTTCTATGGGAGAGGATATTCGATTTGCACCAATGAAAGATTTAACGCCAATACCGCCGAATGATGTTTACCAAAACCTGATGGCTTTTGATTTAGTTTGCACCACGGAGGCATATAGTCAAGTCTATAATCTTCCAATGACATCCGGTAGATGGTTAGAGCCTTCGAGTGAGGGCGGCTCGCTTGAAGTGGTCATAAACAAAGAAGCTAAAAACTATTTTAATGATTCGCCCTATGCTGCAGGAAATGTAAAAAGCACACTTTCGTTAACCCCATTCAATATTGTCGGAGTAGTAAACGATGGCAGGGATTTTCCGACTATCTATGCGGATTCTGCGGCGATCCTCAATTTCGCACCAGCAATGTGGCAAGTACAAAATGCAAATGTGTATTGGCATCCCACAACAGGACTGACAATCGAACAGATACATTCTGCCCTTGGCGACATTTTGACTGATACCATTGGCGGTTACTGGGAAAGTGCTGGGCGGAGTGATATTGGAGATACCTATGATTCGGTATTGTCCATACTGCAATTAGGGCTTTTGGTTACTTCGCTTTTGTTGCTGTTTGTTTCCGTATTAGGGCAGATCAATATCGGACTATCTTCATTGGAACAGCGCACACATGAGTTGCTGATCCGCAGAGCGATAGGTGCTTCACGAACAAATATTGTGGCACTGGTTTTAGGCTCACAGTTGATTTTATCAATATTCGTTTGCTTTGCAGCTATTTTGATTTCGCTGATTTTGGTGCATTGTATTGGAGCGTTGCTCCCTGTGGATTCCCCGGTGGGAACACCGAGTTATCCAATCAGCGTTGCTGTTGTTGCAGTTGCTGTGTCTGTGCTTACAGCATTATTGGGCGGATTATTACCAGCATTGAAAGCAGCAAAATTAGAGCCTGCATTGGCTCTTAGATAATAAAACTCAATTCAAGGAGGAAACAAAATGAAACGAACAATCTCAAAATCCGAAAGACCGTACAGACTGTTATTGTGTGTTATGATTTCTTTGCTGGTGATTATGCTGGCAGGCTGCTCCACTTCTTCGGACTCCGACACAAACACAAGAGGTTTCACGGACTTTGCTACCATTGAAGAAGAATACCTAACGACCATTGAGAGTTTGAATTGGCCGGAGGGCTTTACGCCGCCTGATGCTTTGGAAGGCGAAGATACGGGAGCGTCTTTTCAGATAGGATATGGCGATACAAAAGCATCTAACCTTTGGGAATATTCTTGGATGCAGGAATGGCTTGATACTTACAATACGAATCCGGAAAGGGCGGCAAAAGCCTTAGCTGAACTCGAAAAAGCCTTTGATATGCCTTATATGGGAACAGATCGCTGTGATGACGCCACACGCAAATATCTTCGTGATAATATTGATAAAGCTAAGTTGGGAGATCCGTCTGGATTTACAGAGTGTATTCAGGCAAATTATGCCGATTAAAAATGGCACATAGGAGTTTTGGTGTTGGGAGGTGAGCACATATATGCAGAGAAAACGCCGTAAGAAAAAACGATTTGGAGTATTTTTGTTTTTGCTTGTAGTTTGTATCGGCATAGGTATAATGTTTGTGCCGTGGGCAATGCAGCCGGAAAATTTCAGAGAGGTAAAGAATAAAATAAATGGTTTTCTCTACAAAGAAGATTTTCCTGACTCTTATAATGCAAAATCGCTGATTTTGGTGGATTGTTCTGATGATGAAATATTTGTTTCAAAAAACGAGAACGAGCCACAAATTCCTGCAAGTTTAGCCAAGCTGTTTGTTATTGAGTATGCGTCAACTTTAGCAGACCTTGATAGTATCGTTGTTGCAGACTATGGTGCTATTTCACTCACGAAACCTGGCTCGTCTGTTGCTCAAATCAAGGAAAAAGAATACTTTTTACACAATCTATTTGCGGCAATGTTAGTACCGTCAGGGAATGACGCAGCTTATGTGGTTGCTGATTATTGTGGAGGATTACTTTCGCCGCAAGCAGAAAGCAGTCAAGAGCGTGTGAGGATTTTTATGGAGAACTTAAACCTGCATTTGCAACAGCAGGGGTACTTAGACACAGTTTTATATGATCCGAGTGGTTTTGATATGGAGGCACATACCACCACTTTAGATTTGAAAGAAGTAGTATATCGGTTGTTGGAATACTCGTGGTTTAGAGAAATTGTATCTCAAAACACTTATACGGCAACACTGCCTGATGGCAGTACACAAATATGGCAGAATACAAACGCCTTCCTTGATCCGACATCCGAATATTACAACGAAAATGTATGCGGAATTAAGACTGGCTCTCTGTCTGACGACTATAACTTGATTGTGCTTTACCAGCAGCACGGAAAAGAGTTTTTGATATGCAGTTTAGGCTCTCAGTCCGATTCCTCTCGTTATGACGATGTGAATTTTATTCTGAAAACGATTGATGAATCGTATTATCTCACGCAATAAATCTTATGTTGTCCAAGACAAAAAAACTAACCAAGGGGGTGATAATATCGGACGAATCGTAATAATGGAGTTCAAAACACAAGACTCAACAGCCTTTGACGATATGCTGGCTTTTGTAAAACAGCACCCTGATTTTGAAAAATTAGAGATTTCATATGAGCCGACATTATCCCTTTCCGGCTTAGAAATCAATTTGAGCCGGCGCAGAGTTATCAATAACGGTCAGGAAATTGAACTGACCGTCAAAGAGTATGATATACTCTGCTTACTCGCAGCCAATAAAGGTCGTGTTCTTACATACGAGCAGATTTATGATAAGGTGTGGGGCGAAATATCAGCAGGCAATGAAAAGGATACCGTAGGCTTTCACATTCGGAATCTTCGTAAAAAACTTTGTGATACAAACTCTCACTTTTCCATAGATAGTGTTCGTGAGATCGGCTACCGCTTTAACAGTCAGTAAGCAGTCCCTCGTAGTTCATAATGAATTGCGAGGGATTATTCATTTTCTAAGACGGTATGTCGGAATTTGATAAATCCCTGCAAATGTTGATTTTATACGACGGTTAAGAGAAATATCGTGTCTAAACTTGCGACTGGACTTTGCATTTTCTACGAGTTATCTTCGTAATATCTCGGCATTATACTACTGGAATGTTTATCATAAACAGGGCATGATTTATGGCAGAATGGGCAGTCGTTCTCGTGCCATTTATTAGGTCTTGCTTGGATACGAATATGTTTAACTCCATTCTTATCAGAGTAAAGATTACAATTTTTTATAACTGTGTTCTTGACATTAAGGACACTTTTGCATAATGTATTAACTGAAGCCACTTGTGAATACTCCTTTTGTGTTTTTCTTCGCAGTTAATACATTAAAGGACACAAGTGTTTTTTCAATATGGTGTTGTTAATTTATGGTGTTAGGCTTCCACCATTATGCCAGAAGCCTCATATAAATTTATTGGGAAGAGTTACCGATCAAGTTTTCTCAGAATCCGAAGAATGGGATATTGATACGGTGTCAGAAACTATTGCATCGGAATATGAAAGAGCAACGAATCTTTCGATAAATAAAGAGAAGCAGAATTTGCCAATAGAAGAAAAACGAACGATAGATGTTAAAGAAATACGAGAATGGCTGAACTTTATTATTACGATTATATCAGTTGTTTTGGGAGTTACGAATTCTTCAGCAACAACGATAAATAATTACAATTATACACAACAAGTCAATAATTATTACATCGTTGGAATGGGATATGATGCGAAGGAGCTAAATACGACTAAATATAGAATCGTTAATAGAGAATCTATTGTACGACTGAAGCATGACTGCCATTCGATTGTAATTGAAAAGCTTGAGGAAGGGAAAGTTGTTAGAATTATAGATAAATATAAAAAGTGGCGACAGATAATTTGGGAGAATGAAGATGGTGAAGAATGTATGGGGTGGATTCAAAATTATAAATTAACTGAGTTTAAAGTGCCTAGAAATAAATGATGTATATTTGATGAAATAGAATCTATAAGTGAAGGAAGTATTATGTGTGGTAGATATTATATTGATTCTGATATGGCAGATGAAATCGAAAAAGTAGTGCATGATATAGACCAACGGATCCGGCAGGAACATTTTGCAGGAGATATCTTTCCAACCAATGTAGCACCGATCATTGAAAAATCAGAACATGGATTGAAACTGGATGTTTGCAAGTGGGGATATCCATTGTCACAAGGAAAGAATCTGTCTCTTATACACATCTCCGAGCCCACGAGACACT
>ENA-OZVO01000146-OZVO01000146.1-human-gut-metagenome-genome-assembly--contig:-NODE-146-length-19781-cov-13.157863_pt1 | contig 19781 bp, 19 predicted proteins | sample MGYA00243447_ERZ654049 | MGnify/ENA primary metagenome ERZ654049 (study PRJEB26926, sample SAMN06164906) | human gut metagenome | biome: ENVO:00009003; feature: ENVO:2100002; material: ENVO:00002003... | reverse complement strand
AAAATAAAATAATAACATATGTAATTTTGTTGCATGATTTGATTTGTTATGTTGCATTTTCAGTCGGATGTATTGCAATGTAAAAATGTGCAGTTATAATAGAGTTATAAAGAAAGAACGAAATATTTTAACTATCAATTTAACGCAAATACAATCAGCAAAGGAGAAGAAAAAATGATACAGCAAAACGTATTAGACAAATTCAAAGAGCTTTTTGGAGCAGATGGGGATATCAGAGTATATTTTGCTCCGGGACGTGTAAATCTGATAGGTGAGCACACTGACTACAATGGAGGACATGTGTTCCCTTGTGCACTTACCATCGGTACATATATGGCAGCAAGAAAGCGCGATGACAGGAAGCTTCGTTTCTACTCTATGAATTTTGACAATCTGGGTGTGGTTGAGTCATCACTTGATGAGTTTACACCTGATCCGGACGGACTTTGGATAAACTATCCAATGGGCGTTATGTGGGCCTTCGAGGGACGCGGAATGAAGCTTGAAAGCGGTCTTGATATTGTTTTATTCGGAAATATTCCAAACGGCTCAGGACTTTCTTCATCAGCATCTCTTGAGGTGGTTACAGGATATATGTTAAAGGATATTTACGGCTTTGACGTGACAAATCAGGATATTGCACTTATCGGTCAGTATTCAGAGAACAACTACAACGGCTGTAATTGCGGTATCATGGATCAGTTTGCATCTGCAATGGGCAAAAAGGACAATGCAATTTTCCTTGACTGCAATACTCTTGATTTTGAGTATGCACCAATCGTTTTGGACGGTGCAAAGATCGTGGTGACAAACAGCATGGTTAAGCACAGCCTTGTAACAAGTGCTTACAATGACAGAAGAAATGAGAGTGCACAGGCTCTTAAGGATTTACAGACAGTATGTGACATCAAGACTCTCGGTGACCTGACAGATGAAGAGTTCGAGGCTCATAAGGATGCGATTAAGGATGAGGTTGCACGTAAGAGAGGCAGGCATGCGGTTTATGAGAACCAGCGTACCATCAAGGCTGTTAAGGCATTAAAGGAAAATGATATCGAGACATTTGGAAAGCTCATGAATGCTTCACATGTATCACTTCGTGATGATTATGAGACATCATGTCCTGAGGTTGACGTACTTGTTGATGAGGCATGGAAGATTCCGGGTGTTATCGGATCACGAATCACAGGCGGCGGCTTTGGCGGCTGCACAGTCAGCATAGTAAAGGACGAGGTTATTGATCAGTTTAAGGCAAACCTGACAAAGGCCTATGAAGAGAAGGTTGGAAAGACACCTGAGTTTTATGTTGTTTCAATCGGAGACGGACCTAGCCGTCTGGCATAAAATCAGCAATATGAAATAACAGTAACGGATAAACAGGTTTTTCCCGACAATGATTAAGGAGCATGACATGATTCAGGAGAGAATATTAGAATTAGTAAAATATGGTCTTACAACAGGACTTGTTGACCCTGCTGATGAGGTATACACAGTAAACAGACTTCTCGAGGTACTCGGAGTGGACGATATTGAGGATGAGACATTTGAAAAGGTAGAGGCTCAGCCTGCATGGACACAGGAAGAGGCAGAGGAGAAGCTTGAGGGTATACTCGAGGATATGATGACATACGCATATGACAATGGCATCATGAAAGAAAACAGCATTGTATACAAGGATCTTTTTGATACAAAGCTGATGGGCTGCCTTGTAAATGCACCAAGCGTGATCAGAGCTCGCTTTAAGGATTTATACGACAATGAGTCTTCACTTGCGGCAACCGATTATTTTTACAAATTAAGCTGTGACAGCAATTATATCAGAAGACAGCGCATAAAGAAGGATATGAAATGGACCACAGACACAGAGTATGGCACACTTGATGTGACAATCAATCTCTCAAAGCCAGAGAAGGATCCAAAGGCAATTGCTGCCGCTAAAAATGCTAAGCAGAGCGCATATCCAAAGTGCCAGCTTTGTAAGGAAAATGAGGGCTATGCAGGCCGCGTAAACCATCCTGCAAGAGAAAACCACAGAATTATCCCTGTTACAATAAACAACAGCCAGTGGTTTTTCCAGTACTCACCATATGTATACTACAATGAGCACTGTATCGTGTTCAATTCAAAGCATACACCGATGAAAATCGAGCGTGCCACATTTGGAAAGCTGCTTGATTTTGTGACACAGTTTCCACACTATTTTGTAGGCTCAAATGCAGATCTGCCAATCGTTGGAGGCTCTATCTTAAGTCACGACCATTTCCAGGGCGGACACTATACCTTCGCTATGGCAAAGGCTCCGATAGAGAAAAAAATCACATTCAAGGGCTACGAGGATGTTGAAGCAGGTATCGTAAAATGGCCTATGTCTGTTATCAGAATCAAGTCGGCAGACAGGGATAAGCTTATTGATCTTGCAGATAAGATTCTTCTTGCATGGAGAGGCTATACAGATGAAGAAGCATTTATTTTTGCAGAGACAGATGGAGAGCCACACAACACTATCACACCTATAGCAAGACGTCGTGACGGAGACTATGAGCTTGACCTTGTGCTCAGAAACAACATCACAACAGAGGAGCATCCGCTTGGCGTATATCATCCGCATGCCCACCTTCATCACATAAAGAAGGAGAATATCGGACTTATCGAGGTAATGGGACTTGCAGTGCTTCCGGCCAGATTAAAAGGTGAGATGGCAGAGCTTAGGGATGCAATCCTTACAAGAAAGGATCTGCATTCGACTGAGACTCTTGCATCACATGCTGACTGGGCTCTTAAGTTTATGTCTAAGTATGATAAGATTGATGAGTCTAATATTGATGGTATCATCAATGAGGAGATTGGACTTGTATTTAAAGAAGTGCTTGAGTGTGCAGGAGTGTACAAGTGCACTGATGAGGGACGTGCAGCGTTCCAAAAATTTATAGATGCGGTAAATGCATAAGATTTTCAATTACCTTTTTATAATGCGGAAAGCACCGGCGAACATACTATATATTTCGCAAGTACTACGTAGCTAAGAAGCAGTAAGAATTATGATTTAGTGTGTTTAGACCATGACACAACCGGCTTTTATGTGCCGTCCATGGCACATAACGCCTTGCCCCAGCGTCCATGCTGGGGCATTGTTGTAGGTGGACATAATTCTAACTGCGTCTAAGCTGCTTCGTAAAGCTCAATATATAGCATGTTCGCCGGTGCTTTCCTTAGGTTGTGAAATAAATTAATTTTTAAATACACTATTAAATACATCATTGGTAATGACTTTTTACTAAAGACTTGTAACTTGACTAGATTTTGCTTTCTGCAATTTATGCAGGCAGTGGATGAATGCAGGCACCAGGAAGGCATCTGCGAAAATCCATGCGAGTGGGCTTGCAAAGCAGGCGGCAGAAAAGCCGAATATCGGTACAAATACAAGTCCGATGAGCGAACGAGCAATCATTTCTGCTACTCCTGCAAACATTGCAAAACCTGAAAAGCCCATGCCCTGTATGGTGAAACGGACTGTGTTTACCAGAACGAGCGGGATGTAGAAAAATGCATTTATCAGCAGAAACTGATGAGCCTGTGCGACAACCTCTGTTTCGCTTGGTGATACAAACAGGTAAATCAGATAGTTGGCTATAAACAGCAGTGCCACAAAAATCAAAACCGAATAGATCGATCCTATAACTGAGGCTGAAATAAGCCCCTTCTTTACACGTTCAAATTTGGCTGCGCCGACATTTTGTCCACTGTAGGTGGCCATTGTGGAGCCGAGTGCGTCAAATGGACACATCATAAACATTGAAATACGGCTGGCAGCAGTCATTGAGGCAACTGCGATGGAGCCTAAGCCGTTTACGGCAGTCTGCAGTATGACGCTGCCTATAGCGGTTATCGAATACTGAAAGCCCATAGGAAGTCCCATGACCATCAGATTTCTGACATATGAAGAGTCAAGCTCCAAATCGTCTCTGCTTACATGCAGCAGAGGTACCTTTTTTGCTATGTAAATGATGCACAGCACTCCTGATATACCCTGTGACAGTACGGTTGCAAAAGCCGCTCCAAACACGCCCATGTTAAATACCAGAATGAAAAGTAAATCAAGACCGATATTTAGAACTGCCGCGATTATAAGGAAAATAACAGGTATGACCGAGTTGCCGAGAGATCTCAGATATCCTGACAGCAGATTGTACAGTATTGTGGCAGGAATGCCTGCAAATATGACAATCAGATACTGGTAGGCGAGGTCGTAAATGTCGCCTGGCGTATTCATCCAGGTCAGAATGTGACCACAGAGAAGCACAGTGAGTGCCGTCATGATTATTGCGATAATTACAGAGACAATTCCTGCATTTCCTACATATTTTTTAAGTCCTTTTTCATCCTTGGCACCAAAGCGCTGTGCTATAGGAAGTGAAAAGCCGGCACACACACCCTGGCAGAAGCCGATGATGAGAAAGCAGATGCTTCCGGTAGAGCCGACTGCGGCTAAGGCCGAAACACTTAGAAAACGACCGACGATTATTGTATCCATAAGGCTGTAAACCTGTTGAAAAAGCATTCCGAGAAGCAGCGGAAGGGAAAAGCCCAGAATGAGCCCGGTAGGAGAACCTACAGTGAGATCCTTTGAATTATTTTTAGTCATTATTTATAATCCCCCTTGATTAAAAATAGATAAAAATATATATAAAAATAGTGATTAAGTGTAATATACAACCTTTACAAACATAAGTAAATGAGGTAAAGTAAAATTGTTAGCATTTTTTTGGGTGCATATTTTAAAGTGAATAAAAACGCTGATTTTATGTTTGATATCATGTTTTTTTGAGAAGAAAATTGAATAATCAGTAAATATGTATGGGCTGACATATAATTAAATTTGGAGGAAAAGAATGAGAGACTGGGAAAATAACATTCGAAGGGTTGTACCTTATACACCGGGAGAACAGCCAAAGAATACCTGTGTTATTAAGTTAAATACAAATGAAAATCCATATCCGCCAGCGCCGGGAGTGAAGGAGGTTTTAAGTAATTTCAATACAGATGATTTAAGACTGTATCCTGACCCAAGGGTTGATAAGCTGGTAAATGCAATTGCGGATTTCTATAAGATAGACAGCTCGAAGGTGTTTGTCGGAGTTGGCTCTGATGATGTACTTGCCATGATTTTCATGACATTTTTCAATTCAAAAAAGCCGATACTGTTTCCTGACATTACATATTCATTTTATGATGTGTGGGCAGATATGCTTCGAATCCCTTATGAGCAGCTTCCATTGTCTGATGATTTTTCAATAGTACCGTCAGATTACTATAAGGCAAACGGCGGAGTAGTATTTCCAAACCCTAATGCTCCGACAGGAAAGCTCATGCCTCTTGATGAGATAGAGGATATAATAGAGCATAATCAGGATGTAATTGTCGTGGTAGATGAGGCATATGTGGATTTTGGCGGGGAGAGTGCGCTTCCGCTCATTGACAAATATGATAATGTCATCGTGGTACAGACATTCTCGAAATCACGCTCGCTGGCAGGCTCAAGAGTTGGTTTTGCCATGGCAAGTCCTGTGCTTATCAAGTATCTGAATGATGTGAAATATTCGTTCAACTCATATACAATGGACAGAATCACAATCGAAGCAGCTACAGCAGCGGTAAAAGACAGAGCATACTTTGAAGAGACCACAGCAAAGGTTATAAAGACACGTGAGTGGACAAAGAAAGAGCTTAAGAGGCTTGGCTTTACATTCTGTGACTCAAAGAGCAACTTTATATTTGCAAAGCCTGCAAATGTTTCTGCAACAAAGCTTTTTGAGGACCTTAAGGCAGACAATATATTTGTCAGACATTTCAGCTCACCTGAGCGAATCAACGACTATCTGCGCATATCCATAGGAACTGATGAGCAGATGCATACACTAATTAAATTTTTGGAGAATTATTCATGTTAAAAAAATATATTTACATCTTTTTAATTTCAATGGTACCACTTATTGAACTCAGAGGAGCGGTTCCGGTTTCACAGGTGATGGGGCTGCCGATAGTGCCATCATTTATCGTTTGTATCATTGCAAATATGCTTCCGGTACCAATTATTTATCTTTTTGCAAGAAAGGTTCTCATCTGGGGAGCAGACAAACCAATCATTGGAAGGTTCTTCAGCTTCTGCCTTGAAAAAGGAGAGAAGGGCGGTAAGAAGCTTCAGGCAAAGGCCGGAAGAGGTCTGTTTGTTGCACTTTTACTTTTCGTAGGTATCCCACTTCCGGGAACAGGTGCATGGACAGGAACACTTGCGGCAAGTATCCTTGATATGGATTTCAAGTCAACAGTTGCCGCTGTCATGCTTGGAGTACTGCTCGCCGGCATGATTATGATGATAGTAAGTCTGGCGGGCGTGTCTATATTCCTGTAGAATTTATGGGGAGCTTTCTTCGTCCTTTGTTAAACAGTACAAATCCGACCACCAGTGAAACAATTGTAACCACAATCACAACCACAAAGACCACTACACTATTACCGGGATCAGGGAAAAATCCTGAAAGTGTGCCCCAAAGGTTGAAAAGCAGATGAAGCCCCATAGAGTAGTAAATAGAGCCACCGCGTTCGCACACATATCCGAGCACTATGCCAAGTGCAAAGGCATATATGCCCTGAATCCAGTTGAGATGGAACAGTCCGAAAAGTGCAGCCTGCATCAGATTGGCAAGAGCAAATGGCAAAGCCTTTCTGGCACAGCGCATGGTTACACCGCGGAATATAAGCTCCTCACAGATTGGCGCCAGTATTACAGAATAAAGTACTGTCACAAAGGTGGTATCTGTGATGCCTGATGTCTCAAAAAGCTTATTGTACTGCTGCAGCCAGTCGGGACGGATGTAGCCGGTTAAGTTAGCGATGAAATTGGCAGCAAACTGTGTACCCGGTACGAGTATGACGATTGCCACAATCATCATGGGATTGAAGGTTTTCTTAGGGGATGGAAGAAAATTACCTTCGTATCTGGCATAGTACCACATGCCAAAAATCGCAATGGTAATGAGTGCATAGATGACCATAATCATCATGTTAAAATTTACAGAGGTAAATGTCTTTTCAAGGCGGTCCGATACGTTTGCAGACGGAAAAGCAAGTTTTCCGACAAAACCCTGTCCAAACACTCCCATGCCCATCATAAAGAATAAGGCGATAGTCTGAATTGCCTCAACTGCAAGCAGTGGGACAAATGTGTAAAAGAAATATCCTACTTTTTTCATTTTCAATTTACTCCATTCTGATTTATTAGGCGATAGTAACATTAGTATAACATATCATAATTTAATTGCAAGAAAGCTGTTTACTTTAAAACTTTAATATGTTAAAATTAAAAGTAAATAAATCGCATGAAAAAGGAGAACACGATGAGCAAGAATCTAAAAACAGAAGCAGTAGACCATTTGTTTGATGCTATTTTGTGTCTCAAGGATAGAGCAGAGTGTTATACATTTTTTGAGGATGTTTGTACTGTAAATGAGCTTTTTTCTCTATCACAGAGATTTGAAGTGGCAAAGATGCTTAGAGAGCAGAAGACATATCTTGATATAGCAGAAAAGACCGGGGCTTCCACAGCCACAATCAGCCGTGTGAACAGATCATTAAACTACGGCAACGATGGATATGATATGGTTTTTTCACGCATGGAGGATGGCTCTGACAAAGAGGATTAGTTTATCATAGGGGGAAAGAAAAACAGGCTCATTAATTTGAGCCTGTTTTTTTACTTTCCTTTCCAGAATGTGTATTTTCATGGGAAGAAGCCTCTTTTTCTTCATTTAGATTGTCAATCATGCGCTCAATCAGCATTTTCTTGATGTAGACATCAAAGCTCAGCATGCAGATAAAGCTGAATGTGTGGAGAAATTTCTGATCCTCATCAGGAAAATCCTCAAATGTCTCACCGGCAATCTTGTATTTCTTGCCGAGATCCTTTAGGAGCTTCTGCGATTCCTCCGCCTCTAAGCTGAAAACCTCAGTATAGACATCCTGCATCGTAAATCCGTCATCATTGCCGAAATACTTCTCGGTAAGCGGATTAAGAATCGAGCGTATATCGTTGATGCTCAATATATTTTTGAAATAATATATAAAAAGCAGTGTGAGCACATGCTCCTTAGAATACTTTTTCTTGTCCGGAGAAGGGAGCAGATTGTTTTTGGCATAGTTGTTTATCATTGTCTTGGTAAGGATTTTGTCGCTTTCATAGCGCTTTGATGCAGCGAGCTGCTCGTCCATGAAGGTTGTGACCTGATCCATGTACAAATCAATATTTGGTATATCCTCCGGCTTTATGTAATCTATTGATTTAAGCTGCTTTAATAATTCTGATAAAAATTCTTTAACGTCATTCTCCATATCATCACCTCAGGCTTTTATTATATAGTATTGAAAACTATATGACAAGTTTTTTTTGAATTTTCTCATATTGGGTTGTACAAAACATATGTTTGTGATATGCTGTAAATAAATTATTTTTGTATTTATGGTATGTGTGCCTGTAAAAGACTGGAGAATTGAGAGGAAAACAGATGAACTTAGATATGTTGAATGAACAGCAAAGGGAGGCCGTTTTGACCACAGAGGGACCGCTTCTTATTTTAGCGGGGGCAGGCAGTGGCAAGACCAGGGTTCTTACATACAGGACTGCCTACCTGATAGATGAGTGTGGCGTCAATCCTTACAATATCATGGCAATCACCTTTACAAATAAGGCTGCGGGAGAGATGCGTGAGAGAATTGATGATATGGTGGGCTATGGTTCGGAAAGCATATGGGTTTCTACATTCCATTCGACATGTGTGCGTATACTGCGCAGGTATATTGACAGGCTGGGATATGACACGAATTTTACCATATATGATGCTGACGACCAGAAGGCTCTGATGAAGGACATCTGCAAGCGTCTTGAGATAGATACCAAGATGTATAAGGAAAAGATGTTTTTAAATGTCATTTCATCTGCAAAGGATGAGATGATTGATCCGATAGAGTTTGAAAACCGCTTCACAGGTGACTTCGTGAAGCGCAAGCAGGCACTTGTATACAAGGAGTATCAGAATGCCCTAAAGCAGAATAACGCACTCGATTTTGATGATTTGCTTGTGAAGACAGTAGAGCTTTTTAAGCTGGATAAAGAGGTGCTGGATTACTATCAGGAGCGCTTCAGATATATCATGGTGGATGAGTATCAGGACACAAACACCGTGCAGTTTGAGCTTATCAGGCTTCTTGCCATGAAGTATAAGAATCTGTGTGTGGTGGGTGATGATGATCAGTCCATTTACAAGTTCAGAGGTGCCAATATCTACAATATCTTAAACTTTGAGAAGCATTTTGAAGATGCAAAGGTCATAAAGCTTGAGCAGAATTACAGGTCTACCCAGAATATCCTAGATGCCGCCAACAGCGTCATTTCCAACAACGTGGGTAGAAAGGACAAGCGCCTTTGGACTGACAACGGAGCCGGAGACAGGATTACCTTTGAACAGCTTGAGAGTGGCTTTGAGGAAGCGGATTATGTGGCACGTTCGATAGCGAGACTCGTGAGAAAGGGTGAGGCGCGCTATAAGGACTGTGCTGTGCTTTACCGAACCAACGCACAGTCGCGTCTCTTCGAGGAGAAATTTATTGCTGCAAACATACCATACAAGATTGTCGGCGGCGTGAATTTCTATGCCAGAAAAGAGATAAAGGATATCCTTGCATATTTAAAGACTATTGACAATGGCCATGATGACCTTGCGGTAAAGCGAATAATAAATGTGCCAAAGCGCGGCATCGGAGCTACAAGCATCAATAAGGTGACAGACTATGCTCTTGAGAAGGGGATAGATTTCTATACGGCACTGCGATATGTCGATGAGGTGCCGGGCATGGCGAGGTCAGCAGGCAAGATAAAGCCGTTTGTGATGTTTATACAGTCACTTCGTGCGAGAGCTGAGATGGATTCGGTTTCGCAGCTCATACAGGCAATAATCGATGAGACCGGCTATGTCGATGAGCTGAAGGCAGAGGGCACGGATGAGGCAGAGCAGCGTATTGAGAATATTGATGAGCTTATAAACAAGGCTGTTGATTACGAGCAGGGGGAGGAGAATCCTACTCTCAGTGGCTTTTTGGAGGAAGTGGCGCTTGTAGCCGATATAGACGGTCTTGACGAAAACAGCGACTATGTGGTTCTTATGACTCTGCACAGTGCTAAGGGACTTGAGTTTCCGAATGTGTATCTGGCGGGCATGGAGGATGGTCTTTTCCCAAGCTATATGTCAATCACGAGTGATGATGCGACAAGCGAGATAGAGGAGGAAAGGCGTCTTGCTTATGTTGGTATCACGAGAGCCAAGGAGCATCTGACCATCACATCGGCGCGTATGCGCATGGTGCGTGGAGAGACACAGTTCAACAAGGTATCGCGATTTGTGAAGGAGATTCCGCGTGAGCTTATGTCAGGTGAGGTCTATGAACCAAAGCGCCGTGATGATGACCTTGAAAGAAATTCGCAGAGCACGTACAGAAAGGCTAAGGAGGCCTTCAAAAAGACACCTACATACGGCACAGAGTATGCGACCACCTTTAATACACAGCGTACAAGGACACCTGTCTATACACCTGTGAGCAACCAGAAGTCTTTTGCCAGTGCTAATACCACCGGAGGTCTTTCATATAAGGTAGGAGACAGGGTATCGCACATCAAGTTTGGCGCGGGAGAGGTCATGGCAATCGTAGAAGGCGGCAGGGATTATGAGGTCACTGTGGACTTTGACAAGGCCGGTACCAAAAAGATGTTTGCCTCATTTGCCAAATTGAAAAAAATTGACTAAAATTATTGTAATTTTTATAGGAAAATTGGATATAATATGCTATAATGGATTTAACAAATAGCATTTGACAATTACTTTTGGAAAAGGAGCGGATTGAATTATGAGTAAAGTTGAAGAATTATTAAAGGACAACAAGCTTGCAGAGAAGCTCAGCATGGCAAAGCTTAATGACCTTCTCAAAAAAGAAGAGGAAGACAAGAAGCCTTCCAAGGCTGTTATCATATTTGCCATCATTGGTGTATTAGTTGCAGTGGCAGCAGCGGCATATGGTATCTACAGATTTTTCACACCGGATTATTTAGATGATTTCGATGATGAGTATGATGATGAATTCGATGATGATTTCTTCGAGGATGAAGACGATGATGATGCTGAAGAGGAAAAAGAGGCACCAAAGACTAAAGAAGAGAAATAATCGTTTTTAGATAATGGGGGCTACATATGTAGTCCTCATTTTTCTTTATGTGTGAAGCAAGGCATTTGCAGTCAGACATACAAAGGAATAATAAAGTATAAAGAGAGATAAGAATTACATGAAAAAAGGATTTAGAGGAACAGGAACCGTAGAAAGAGTAGACTTCCCAAACAAGGGAATAGCCGTTACAGATGACAGCGACAGAGTAATTGTGAAAAATACAATTCCGGGACAGAAGGTGGAATTTGTTGTAAATAAAGTAAAGCATCAAAGGGCAGAGGGCAGACTAATGGAGGTAATTGAGAAATCCCCTCTGGAGACAGAAGAGCCATGCCCTCACTTTGGAATGTGCGGGGGCTGTACATATCAGACAGTGCCTTACGAAAAGCAGCTAGATATGAAGCTTACCCAGGTGAAAAAGCTCATTTCGGATGCCATTGGCACTGAGGAAGAGTCAGGATATGAGTTTATAGGGATACATGGAAGTCCGAAAAAGAGTGAATACAGAAACAAGATGGAATTTTCTTTCGGTGATGAGTACAAGGATGGCCCTCTTGCGCTTGGCATGCACAAAAGAGGAAGCTTTTATGACCTTGTGACAGTATCGGACTGTCAGATAGTGGATGAGGATTTCAGGACAATATTAAAGGCAACACTTGATTATTTTTCAAAAAACAATATCCCATATTTCCACAGAGCAACTCATAAGGGCTATCTGCGGCATCTGCTTGTCAGAAAGGCAACAAAAACCGGTGAAATCATAGTCGACCTTGTTACTAGCACACAGACAGAGGGCTTCAACGAGGAGGAGCTGCTAGCAGGCTTTAGATATGCGCTTTTGACCAGGCACTATGACGGCAGCTTCAAGGGCGTTTTACACACAAAAAATGACAGTGTGGCAGATGTGGTCAAAAACGAGGGCACAGAGGTGCTCTACGGAGATTCATATTTCTACGAGGAGCTCTTAGGTCTGAAATTCAAAATCACACCATTCTCATTTTTCCAGACCAACTCACTCGGAGCGGAGGTGCTCTATGAGACAGCGAGAGAGTTTATCCTGGGAGATAACAAGGATTCGCTAAACGGTAAAACAGTCTACGACCTCTACAGCGGAACCGGCACCATCGCGCAGCTTATGGCACCGGTGTGTAAGGAAGTAGTAGGTGTCGAAATAGTTGAGGAGGCAGTTTACGCAGCAAAGGAAAATGCAGCTCTTAATGGTCTTGATAACTGTAAATTTATCGCAGGTGATGTCCTCAAGGTGCTTGATGAGATAGAGGAAAAACCGGATTATATAATTCTTGATCCACCACGAGACGGTATCCATCCGAAGGCTATCGGGAAAATCATAGAGTATGGTGTTGAGAATATGGTTTATATTTCATGCAAACCAACAAGCCTGGCAAGGGATTTGCAGATATTTATGGGCAGAGGGTATAGAGTGGAGAAGATATGCTGCGTGGATATGTTTCCGAATACTTATCATGTTGAGACAGTTGTACTGCTTTCCCACAAAAAACCAGATGGACATATCAATGTAAAAGTTGAGTTTGGCGAGGGTGAGGGCAAAGTTCCGCTTGATAATATTGCTAAAAGAGCAGAAAACTACAAGCCCAAAGAGCGAGTGACCTACAAAATGATAAAGGAGTACGTAGAAGCTAAATATGGCTTCAAAGTACATACCGCATATATTGCAGAGGTAAAGAGAGATTTAGGATTACCGATGTACGATGCTCCTAATGCGGTGGAAGAATTGAAACAACCGAGGAAGCATCCGACGGCGGAGAAAGTGGAAGCGATAAAGGATGCGTTGAAGCATTTTGAGGTTATATAATGAAATTGTTTGTTATATAAAGGAATTTATGAGTGTTAATACTTAAGATAGTATGAAGGTGAGTTTGAATGGAATTTAAAACAGTAATTTTACGATTTAGAGATTTGGTAACTGAAAATAATGTTACTATAGCTAGACATAAAGATATGATTGATAAAAAGGGATATGTCTGGTGGGGGTGGTGGAATAAGGGGAATGAGAAGCTCCCATTTGAAGAATTCTGTGTGCTAAAAGGTGAAATTGAGAGCAAACCAAAATATTTTTATCTTATGGATTCGGGACAGGAAAAGTTGTATAAGGCTGAATGCCTTGATATAAAATGTTCTGGAGGCGATAAGATATTATCGCCAGAATTGGAATGTACCCCCAATTATTATAATGAACAAAAGTATTATGCATGGTTTAAATTTGATAAAATTGAAGAATGTGAGGCTGATGAAGTTAAGAATTATACATATGTGAATGTAGATTCACTATTCGTAGAAAATCATTCTAATTATGAAAAATTTTATGGAAAAAGAGTTTATAATATTAAGGAAATGATTCAGCAAAACAGGACAATATGGTTTGTGCGGAACTATAATGAGAATGATGATTCTGATTATGAAATACAATTATTAAATTCTAGTGTTGTAGAGCCACATGACTTTAGTGACAAATATTTTGAAACTGGCAGTGACACTTTGTTATGGTTATCAGATTTGCATTTTGGAACAGATGATGTTTTTAAGGTTAAAATGGCAAAGGAAACAGATGTAACTTTAACTGCACATATTAGAAACGCATATAATGACCTTAACAAAGTGGGAGGCTTGATAATAACAGGAGATATCACATCACTTGGAAATCCAGAGGGTTTCACCAAGGCAGAAGAATTTATTGTTGATTTGAATAGGAATCTTACAAGAAAACTTATATCTGAAAATATAATTTTTTGCCCTGGTAATCATGATTTTGTGCGTAAAAATGAGATGCTTGGAAATGGAGTTCCTGAGATGGTTTCAGAAAACCCAGATAGTATCAGTGCATATAAGGAGTTCTATAGTTCGATTCATAATTTGAATCCTAATGAATATATGGCATGTGGGCGTAGATTATTAATGTCTACAGGACGAACTGTAGAAATAGTAGCTTTAAATAGTCTTATTTTACAGCAATATAAGGATTTTGAGGGACATGGATTTTTGTCAGATAAACAGTTAGAGTATGTTGCAAATAAAATGGGATGGGAAGAAAATGTTCAAACAAATTCTGTTCGTATTGTGATAATGCACCATCATTATATGCCAACTTGTTTGGTTGAGCAGGTAGATGTAAAAAAGCCAAGTAGCGTTGTATATGATGCTGAGCGTCTTGTACAGTGGTTAGCAAAATATGACATTAAGTTACTTTTACATGGGCATAAGCATCAATCCTTTGTTTCTAAAATAGGGCATTTTGATAACAGCATTTATGAAATTGATGAAGATAGAATGAAAAATATATACGTTATTGGAATGGGAGGGACAGGAGCTTTTAATTGTGAAAATAAGTTTTCTACATTGACGTTTTGCAATGATCATATTGAGTTGAAATTTTTTAGAATATATGCTGATAACACTGAAACAGATAAATGTGTTCAAACATTGCGTATACCAATATAAAATTAGATGGAGGATAATAGATGATAAAGCTAGTAATTACAGATTTGGACGATACATTATACTCATGGATTGGCTTTTTTATACCAGCTTTTTATGATATGGTACAGGAGCTATCTCTATTAATTAACGTGCCTCAAGAGAAACTGTTGGAGGAATATAAAGCAATTCATCAAGAAGTAGGAAGTGTTGAGTATCCATTTGCAACTTTGAACCTCCCATCTGTTAAAAAGAAATATTGTGGAATTTCTGATGAACAAGTCAAAATTGAACTTAACCCTGCTTTTCATAAATTTAATTCTACTCGTAAAAAGTTATTAAAATTGTATCCGGGAGTAGAAGAGACTTTAAAATTTTTTTATGACAATAATATAATGGTTGTTGCATATACTGAGTCAGCAGAAGAAAATGGTTTTTATCGATTAAAGAAATTAGGGATTGATAATTATTTTAAGGAGGTATACGTATCTGATAGTTTGTATAAGCGCCCCGATACTATTCCATCATCTCCCAAAACACATATAGTACATGGCAAGAAACCTAATGCAGAGGTATTAAAAGAAATTTGTTGTGGGGAGAAAGTTTCTGTATGTGAAGCAGTGTATATTGGAGATAGTTTATCTAAAGACATGATGATGGCAAAACAAGCTGGTATTACATCAATATGGTGTGATTTTCCGAGAGACGATATTCGGGACCTATATAGTAAATTGGTAGCTATATCACATTGGAAAGAAGAAGATTTCCAGCGAGAGCAACAATATAAAAATGAGTGGAAAGAAAATGGATATATTCCAGATTATACTATTCATACTTTTGGAGAGTGCAGGGAAATTCTTTCTCAGATTAATAAGCGATGATTATATTGAAAAAGTTTATATATAAAGTTCATTGCTAAGGACTTCATATATCAATAGAAATACAGGCATTCATCGCAAATAGGTAGGAGTTCTCTTTCCGATGAATTGCCGCTTAGTTTCGAGCAGGCAGCAGCCTATCGAAAGGCTAACGGATAGTATGTAAGGAAAAATCAGTGGAGAGATACCACTGTAAGGGTATTCATAGACCTTGATTAACAGTTAAATACGATAAGCGTATCATTAGAAATAGTGGTACGCTTATTTTTTTGTCCCTTTTTGCAGATTTGTCCTTTCCCCTGCTTTCAAATATAATGAAGCTAAAGAAGTGGAGGTGTGCTTATGAGAGATAAATTTAATCATCTGTATTTGGATAGCCACGAAAGAAAACTTTTGATACATAGCCTTGTAGAGTTAAAAAATCAGCTTATTCAGCAAGGCAGATATACGGATTGTGTTGACGAGCTTATTTTTAAGGTCATAAATGCATCGAGACTGCCGATTAACGTCCGGTGCTTACTGGGCGAATTTGCAAACATCGGGCAGATTCCACAGTTTGAGAAGCTGATTGCTACCATTCGTAGCCGGGAAATATCAGCTTCTATTATTTTGCAGTCAAAAGTCACAGCTAAAGGCTCTGTATAAGGGCAACGCATCGACCATTGAAGGAAACTGCGACACAATCCTGTTTTTGGGAGAAAAAGAGAAAGATACTCTGAAAGATCTGTCAGAAATTCTTGGGAAAGCGTAACTTAACATTTGCTGCCGGTAACCTCTTTTCTAATATGCATAATCAAAACTATAATGAGTTGTATATCAGCTTAACACAAGAGATGGCTGGAAGTGAAATAAGAATGAATCGATTAACAGCATTTTTCCTTATTGAGAACAGTATAGATGCAGAAAGCATAGAATTACATCCTAAATTGAAAGAAATATTATTAGAGTTAAGATTGGACAAGGATTTGTTTGCACACTATTATGAACGAATACAGAAATTGCTCAGTTAATATATTTACATATCCCAGTTACTGGTATCCATCAGAGACTGGGATATTTTTATGCCTTTCTCTCCCCGCAGGTGCACATGCTGAGAGTAGAAAGGTCTTTTTTATTTAATTAGCACGACCACGTAGGCGGGCAAATCAAGGAGGAAATCTTTATGGCATTTTTTAACTCAGCAGTAACAGTATTGCAGACTTTAGTAATTGCTCTTGGAGCAGGTCTTGGAATTTGGGGAGCGATTAACTTACTGGAAGGTTATGGTAACGACAATCCAGGAGCTAATGATCATGGTTAATAAAGAAGCAACAACAAAAAAGGACAAGGACAGTCAGTCACGCCGCTATTCCGTACAGCCGAGGGAAGATAGCAGAACAGGCGGCAGCCGTCAAGGGTAAAATGAACGGCGCATACTGCACCGCCATATGACAGCCGCCGCCCGTCCTGCTTTTGTGGCAATCAAGGGAGCGACAGACTAAAGTGCTGTCGCTCCCGCTCATTATGGCTAACTTGAAAAAGTAAATTCCAGTGCAGAAGTAAATTCCACACTCATTTAAAAGTTCTTGATTTTCTAAGAGTTTTATAAGCTCAAAACGCTTATTTCTGTTATAATAGGAGTAACTTCTTGGAAAAAACTGATTTGATGGTATGACAAACGGACCACTGGAAGGTAGTGTGCGAGACTAAATTCCACCGGTCATGTGAGGAAAATGTGAAAGTTTAATTTCCAGTCCGACAGCAGATTTCTAAGTGGTTGTTAATGGTTGAAGCGAATCAGCTTAGGCGTTAGATTGACCAAATCAGGGTCAATGCGCTTAAGCTGAAATGCGTTTAGGGTTTCTTTTCCGAGTGTCTCTAATGCGGCGTCATAAGGCGTGCTTCCATTAAGACTTTCCCTTGGAGTGGAGTTGATGTGATTCACGATTAGATTCACATCCCATTGTGTCAAAAATTCAAAACTAGTTCCTTTGGGAAGCACCATGCGAAGCATGGTGTGAGCCTGCTCAAGACCTCCTTTTTGTCCGCTACGCATGGGATCACAATAGTAGATGCTGGTACGCTGAATTTCATCCAGTCCTGTTTCAAGAGCGACAGGATCTCCGAATTCTGAACCTCTGTCTGTCAAGATATATTCAAAGACAGATAAGAACTCATAGGTGCCCATACGTTTTTCTAAACGGTCAAAAATAAGCCGGACAGCGCCTTTAGTACAACGATTCAGGAGAAAGGCAAGGAACAGCTTTTCCTTAGTGAAGAAAAAGGTCAGTAACGTCTTGTTGGATTCTCTGGATGAGTGTACCGTATCCATTTCTACAAAAGAGGATAACTGCAGCTCACTAAAATCACTGAATAACCTTTTCTCGAAGACGGTTCTGTTTGTAATCTGTGTTTTATGGCACTTTCGTGGCTTGAAGCCGGGCTTACGTTTTAAATCAATGTTTCTGGCTGTAAACAGACCTTGATCCAGATAGGTGTACAAGGAACGGACTGACATATCCAGTTCTGGATGATTGGTAATGATTTGATATGGAGATTGTCCCTGCTCGATTAAAGGAGAAACAATGCCATCCTTTTTGCGTAATTCATGTTTTGTCATGTTTATACCGGCTCTGGAACCGGAAAGCTTTTCACGGTATTTTCTATCAGCAAAACGTGCATCGTATCTGTATTTCTGGGCGATGGTGCAATGATTTATCTTTTTTGTGCAGCCATTACAGACATAGGGCGCCTTATCCAGTCTTTTGCACTGTTCCTTCACAAAATCCTTGCAAGTTTGATTACAGGTGGGGCAGGAAGTGCATTTTACATCGCAGAGAATGATTTTTCCGCAGACATTGGTTTTCCGGCAATGGAAGCGATGAATACAAAAGTTATGGGCATTATAGAAAGTACCTTTGTGATACCAGTCGGATAGACGGTGAGCCCTTACTTCTTTGGAAATGGTTGTTGGATCCTTGCAAAGAAAGCGGGCAATGTTCTTAAAGGTTTCTCCCTTGTTCAGTTCGTTTTCGATATAGATACGGTCTTCAAGGGAAAGGTGCTTCTGGTTTCCTGGAATATATTTACTCATGGATATCCTTCTTTCTACTGCTGTCAGAAAGAAAGATAACCTTACCATTTTTATATGAAAGAGTAAACCTTTACTGTGCGGGAGTAAATTCCACCACCAAATGTGGTGGTGGAATTTAAAATTTCATTTTTGGCCCGCCCATTATGGGGGAAAGACGGTAGAAAATTTCACATCTATGTGCTATAATAGTTCCGACAGAATGAAATATAAATATATATTTTACACTACGGTATGGGGAGTATAAAAATGACAGGAGAACAATTTGTTAAATTATGCTATGAAGAAAAGAAAACCATTTTAGCCGAATACTTCAATCCTAATTCTTCATCAGTTGTCGGCAAAAAAATCAGTGCAATAACTGAACAAGGTATATCAAAAGATGATTTGTATGATCTATTGAATTTGGTACTAAAAGAAAATTACTATACTTTGTTGCTTGGATTGGACGGAGAAGCGTCGTTAGGTAATACTCAAATTACCTATAAGCTTTATGATGAAAATGGCAACTTGCTTAACGAATGTGGAGAGCTTGAAGCCGCTGCATACAGATACTTTGTAGAAGAATGATCTTCAAATTTAATCTTGTCAATCTTACATAATACAACATAATACACATTTTCACAGGACAGCCAAAATCGGTTGTCCTTTTCTTTTACCAAAAAGAGGGAACGGGAGACTAAAATTGAATACTGCTCCAAACAGCAATGCCACAGATTTTTGAAAATCCGTGGCGTTTTTTGCTACCATTTTTGGCAAAACGCCTCGTTCCCTTGTAGTAGTGAGTGATGGGGAAGTTTGCCCGAAATGGGCTTGCCTGCCGTAGTAGTGATGAAAAATCCAAATGAGCGTTTGGCATTTTCCGTTTCTGTCCGTAGAGGGGAACAAAGGTGGGCAGGACACGCCGCTGTAATCGCTATATTGACGGAAACCAGCCAAGCCGCCCCCCCCCTGCGGATTACCGCATTTCTTTCCTTAACTGCGGGGGAGAGGATTTCGCCGTTGCCTGTATGCACTAAAAAGGAACCTGCATAAAAACAGATTCCTTAAATGAGGGAAAATCCCTGTCGAAGAATGGAAGTCCAGTTACTTTTCTGATAGAGAAATCGGACTAT
>ENA-OZVO01000055-OZVO01000055.1-human-gut-metagenome-genome-assembly--contig:-NODE-55-length-28573-cov-5.937724_pt1 | contig 28573 bp, 38 predicted proteins | sample MGYA00243447_ERZ654049 | MGnify/ENA primary metagenome ERZ654049 (study PRJEB26926, sample SAMN06164906) | human gut metagenome | biome: ENVO:00009003; feature: ENVO:2100002; material: ENVO:00002003... | reverse complement strand
GAGATCGCTCAGTGTCTCGTGGGCTCGGAGATGTGTATAAGAGACAGGAATAAATAAACCTATTTTTCCTTTTGGAATTTCATTGGTTTTCACGATATAAACAATATCTCCGTCTGAATAGGTCGGTTCCATGCTATGACCATCTATTTCAACTGCAAAATCTGCTCTTCGTGCAACTTCATTATCAATTACTCTTAAAGATTTCCATTGATCAGGATCGTCAAGTGAATAGCCGCAACCAGCAGATACTTTATTAACACTAAAATGAGAAAACATAAAAGTGGGTTTTTTAGACTTTGATACTCTATCGTATTCAATGTCAAGAAGTCCATCAACTGCTTTTTTGCCGAAAGCGTCTAAAGATTGATATTTTTTATTATTGGTAATATTCCATAAATTACTTAATGAAATTGGTGTGTTTTCAAAAACATGACTTAATGGTTTAAATGTTGAACAAGTTTCATCAGCAAAAACAGCATAAGAATTGCCTTTGAAACTTTCTATTATAAGATAAAACCTATGACCGTCTTCACAAGAAAATTCAAGTGCTATACCATCGCTTTTTTGGTTGTCAAAACAAATGGTTTTAGTTCCCTCAAAATGCGTTATTTCATAATCGCATATAGGACATTTTATCAAAGCATCATCTTCATCAATTTCGTGAGGAACGAAGTTTAAGGTAATTTTATCGTCGAGTAATGACGAAACAGGACATTTGAAATATTTTGCAATTTTCTTAATCATATCAATGTCCGGCTCTCTGCGACCATTTTCCCACATACCTATTGTACTCTTTGCAACACTAAGTTCTTTTGACAATTGCTCTTGAGTAATATCATTTTTAATTCTTAGGTCTTTAATTTTTGTAGAAATCATAAAAATCACTCCTTGTGAACATAGTATCACGTTTTGTGAAAAATGTCAATAAAAAACTTTGTGTTTTGTGCAAGTCCACGAATTGTGCATAAAACTGTTGACAAGTCTGCAATATGTGATATAATATCCACAGAAGGAAGACAGAAGGAGGTGAAACAATGTCAACTACGATAAAAAAATACAGGTTAAAAAAGGGGCTTACTCAAGAAAATTTGGCTAATTTACTGAATGTCAGTAAGTCTACTATTGGAATGTGGGAAACAGGAGCAAGAAAACCCGATATCATAAAGCTGAAGAAATTAGCTGTAATATTAGACTGTTCAGTTGATTCCTTACTCAGTGAAATATGAGCTCCTAAAAGAAACTATAGCAACAACCGGAGGAGGTGAGGACATGAATCTGAGGCATATAAAAGAAAAAATCGAGGACAAAATGCTTGACCCCGATTTTACAAGTAAAGTATCATTGGCAGTTTCTATTGTGTCTCTTGTCGTTGCCGTACTTGTTCTGTATGTAAAATTAAAATACAGAACCGTATAAAGAAACCAAAGATATGAGCAACGATAAAATTGAAATGAAAATAGCTGCCCAAGAGCGAAAATTTGAAGTCTTGAAATCTGCATAGTCTTCACAAGCAATTGTGCCGCTGTTGGTAATAACAAGCTCAGCTGAACACTGGCGACTACCGTCACGCATAATTTTGATTTGCTTATGCTGTAGAAAACCTTTTTCCAAAAGAATGTCGGATATGTCATTTTTAATGGCAAAACCGTCGCTTTTGTAAAATTGTTTCAAGAGCTTATATTCATCACGGGAGATGTACAATGATTATCGCACCTTTCTATTTTTGTTTTCATTGTATCACAAGCGGAAAGGTTTTGCAACAAACAGGAGGTGAGAGCATGGAAGCCAACATTGAAAGAGAATGGGAAGAAAAGTACAAGCCTGCTATTCTCCGGCATAAGAAAGTGCCAAAGGAGATAGTAGCCGATTTGCTTGACGTATCAACACAGACGGTTGATGATATGCTTCGCTCGGGTGATTATCATTTTGGTATTGCACGGCATTGTGCAGGCGGTAAATACAAGTATGAGATTCATCCATTGCGATTTATAGCGTGGTACGAAGGAAGGTTACTTTAATAAGGAGGTAAAAATGAAAATATCTAAGATAATTGCCCGTATACTGTCCCTGCTCCTCAGAGCCTGGATAACAGCCTCTGCCGCCGTGATGATGTACATACCAATGTCGGCACTGGCTTACGCCCAGAGGGGCTATCGTGCGGTCGGCGGTGAGATGCTCCCCGTTGCAATAGTCGCTGTTGCGGTCTGGTACGGGCTTGGGTGGCTGGCGCAGACTTGGTACAGGGATATGATAGGAGGCGGACACGATGACAGATCTTGAACGAATCGCTAAAGAAGCCACCGATCACGGCATGAGCTACGGCGAGTATGTTGCCCGGAAGGCGAGAGCCACAATTGAGCAACAGCAAAACTACCGCAGAGCAAGACAGGTGGCGGAGATACGGAGAAAGAGAGGGAAGAAGGAATGAAGTTTAAAGTTAGCACAACGGTTACTTCCTATAAAGAGGTAATGGCAATTATTCAGGCACTTGCCGGCGTTGTAAACAATATCAATGTAACAGACTGTGAGAGCGAGGAGGACGAAGACGACGATGATTAGATATGACAAGCCGATTATCAAGACTGCCGCAGAAATGAAGCCTGGTGACATCTTCCGTACCGAGTATGGCAATTACGGCAACTGGTGCGAGTTTGTGTTTGAAAGCTGTAATGCACACCTTTTCGATATGACAGAAACACACTTTCATAGAAAATGGCATACGCAAAGCGAAACGTGCTACAGTATGACAGACATAAACCGTGTTACATATACGGTTGTCGGTAGAGAATAAAAAAAGAGCTCCCCGAAGGGAGCAAAACAAATATTTACACAAGACCAGTATAACACTGGCAAAGGAAAAAGTCAATGGATATAAGAGAAAAACTTACAGCTGAGCTGACAGACGCAAAGCTCGGCAAATATGAAACAGAAGTAAAAAACGCTGTTTTAAGGACTATCTGTAAATTCTGCGAGCAGAATACAGAGTTCAAACAGGCCATAGAGCAGTCAAGCAAGTCTTTTGCCGACTGCCTCAAGGCAACGGTCAAAGGTGCAGGTGCAAGCCTCGAAGATCTCGAAGTATACAAGCGTGCTGTAGCGTTTTACTTTCCCGGTGCTGACATCAAATGCACTATGACGCTTGATCTCGGTGACGGCGGGTTCAGCAACAGCAAAACTTCCACAGAAGCAGACAGCGGCAAGCTACAGCTTGACCTTGACAGCCTGCTCGACTTCTGAGGTGCAACATGAAGAAAGAACGCAAAGAACTTCTTATGCACAGCTTTCCGACCGCTACAGCAGATCAGATGAGCAAAATGGAAGGCAAGGGAGCGGCAAACTACATAATATTTCTGACACGGGGTGCGGAATTGTTCGCAAGAGGGTATCACAGATATTCTAACGGTTATATCGTCGAGCGACAGCGCTATGTGTTTGCAAAAGACGGAGCAGTAAGATACGGTAGCGAAGACGGTAAGCGGTGGGACATTCGCTCAGAGTTTCGTGAGCCGGTCTTCTGCTCAGCTTCATACGGGTATAGCTTCAACAACTCGTATAAAATCATCAACGAAAAGGCGATAAGCCGGTCGGATATGCGATACAGTCAGTACGATAAGTATGCGGGAGATCTGCTGATGTGCTATCTGGACCTGTACTGTAAGCATCCGAATCTCGAATATTTGCTGAAGCAAGGTTATGACCTGATTCAAAAAAATTATACAGGCTTTTGGGGCAATACGGCAAAACTTACATTGCCAAGTTATATTAACTGGAAAAGTAATAATCTTCTTGAAATGCTCGGCCTTACAAAATCCGAGTTCAAAGCTCTCAAAGGGCAGGAACACTTATACGGCGCTTACAGGATAAATAAGGAGCATTTTCCAAAAGTGACACCGGAAGACCTGATACTTATATCTAAAGTCTTTGACTATGAATACGGAACGCTGAAACGCTTTTTAGCCGCAACCGGCGCAACACCGCAAAGAATGTCAAGATACCTTGCCGATAACCAAATAAACACAAGAGATTACAGCGATTACCTTGACCAGTGCAAACAGCTCAGATACAACACTAAAGATACTGCGATATGCTTTCCGCATAATTTCGAGGCAATGCACGAAAGACTGTCGGCAACTATCGAGTATCAGCACGATAAAGCGGTAAGAGCAGAGTTTACAAAGCATATTGAGGAACGCAAACAGCTTGAGTTTTCTGACGGAAATCTGATGATAGTACAACCGAAGCAGCTGTCGGATATAGCTTACGAAGGTAAAGCTTTAAGCCATTGCGTCGGCGGATATGCCGAAAGGCACGCAAAAGGCGCTCTGAGTATAATGTTCATCCGTAAAAAATCCGAGCCGGACAAGCCGTACTATACAATGGAAGTCTCAGCGGACGGAAAAATCGTACAGGTCAGAGGAAAACGAAACATAGCACCGGGCGAGGACGTAGATACGCTGATCAAAGATTACATGGCGTATCTTGAAAAGATTTTCAGCGATAAAAGGAGGAAAACAACATGATAATTCCCGGACTTCGCACACCGCCTGCGGATACAGAAAAGGCGGTAACAGACGATTATGTCAAGGCAGTAAACCTTAACTATCACATTAAAGCGGCGGCACAGGTAGCACAGCAGAGCCTGTATGAGATGTGCATAGGCTTTAAAGAGATGAGGGACAGCAAGCTCTATAAGGAACTGGGGTATAACACATTCGAGGATTACTGCGAAAAGGAAACAGGAATCAAACGCAGACAGGTTTATCGTTATATAGAAGTAATAGAGAAATTGCCGTCTGATTTTGTGTCCCCGGGGACACAAATCGGAGTGAAAAAGCTCTATCTTTTATCTTCTCTTTCTGAAGAAGAACGTACAGAAATAACCGAAAAAACCGACCTTGAGAACACCTCCGTCCGTGAGCTTGAACAGCAGATACGGCAGATAAGAGCGGAAAAGGACAAGGCGGTAGCTGATAAGTCCGCCGCAGAAGCCGAAGCATCCGCCGCCGCACAGCAGGCAAAATCACTTGAAAAAGCCAAGAACGCATTGTCACAGCAGATAGCGGCGCTCGAAGCCGAGATAAAGGAGCTTGAAAACCGCCCTGTTGAAGTTGCGGTCGAGCCGGCTAAGGACGGCGTTATGGACAAGACAGCGTTTGATAATATCTGCAAGACTTATGAACAGCAGCTTGATAAGGTGCAGGAGGACGCATTACAGGACACTATCCGCTTAAACCGTGAGCATGCCGAGCAGATAAACAATCTTAAAGCCGAGAACGAAAAGAAACTCGAAGATCTCCGCAAGGAACTTGAGGCGGCAAAGCGTGAGCAGTCGGAGCTTACCGTATCTGTGCCCGACACTAAGGAAACGTTCAAGGCATATCTTGCCACAGCTATTGATGCGGCAAAACGGCTCTGCGAGTTCATCGGCAATAATTCCGAAGACAGTAATCACGATCTGTTCGTGATAAAGGCAAAGCAGTTTTTTAATAAAATGACGGAGGAAATCGTATGAGCAGTACATTATATGATATAACCGGCAGGTTTGCCGAACTTTTCGATGCGTTTGACGCTATAAATGACTACGAACCGGACACCAATGCTGACGGCGAGTATATAGACGATGACGGCGAGGTCATCGCTGACCTTGAAGCATACAAAGCCGATATGCTGACAATGTGGTTTGACACTCTCGAAGGCATTGAGGGCGAGTTCAATGAAAAAGCCGAGAATGTTGCCTGCTTCATTAAAAACCTTGAACGTGAAGCGGACAGCCACGAGCTTGAAGCTAAGGAACAGACGGCAAGAGCAAAAACCAAGCGTAAAAAGGCAGAGTTCCTGAAAAAGCGCCTGCTACAGGATATGCAGGCGATGAAACTGAAAAAGGTCGATATGCCGAGAGCAAAAATAACGTTCTCCGAGGGATGTGACAGGGTGATTATTGACGATGAGCGGAAGTTTATCGATTATGCCGAAGCGTATAACGATTCACTTATAAATTACAGTGATCCGACAATACGTAAGTCAGAGGTCAAGAAGCTGCTCGACAGCGGAGAAAAGCTCCCTGCCGTACATCTTGAGAAAAAGCCGTATATAACGATAAAGTGAGGTAGCTATGAGCAATATATTTACACCCGTAACAAGAAAGAAATCAAAGGCGAGAATTGCGGTCATGGGACCGTCGGGAAGCGGTAAAACGCTTTCGTCGCTCTATCTCGCAAAAGGCATAACGGGCAACTGGGGCAAGGTTGCCCTTATAGATACAGAACACGAGCGTGGCAGATTCTATGCCGATCGTCACGATCTCGGCACGGGAGAATTTCTCTACGCCCCGCTTACACCGCCGTATTCGCCCGAAAAGTACATAGAGTACGTCAGACAGGCGGCTGAGGCGGTCGGGGAGGACGGCGTAATAATAGTGGACAGCTTTTCACACGCATGGGATAACGAGGGCGGAGTGCTTGACATCAAATCACAGATAGCACAGCGTCAGGGAAAGAACGATTATACCGCATGGGACGAGGCAGGAAAGATACAGAACAATCTTGTCAATACCATACTGTCGGTCAACTGCCACACAATCATTACACTGCGTACCAAGATGGGCTATGCTATGGAAATCAACGACAGGGGCAAGACCGTTCCCGTCAAGATAGGACTTGCGCCGGTGCAGCGTGATAACACCGAGTATGAATTTGACATAGCATTTCAGATAAACCGTGAGCATATCGCAAGTCTTTCAAAAGACACAACATTCCTCGATAAGTGGTCGGGTGTTATCACCGAAGATTTAGGTGCTCAGCTCGGCACATGGCTCAGCGAGGGTGCAGAGCCCAACAGATGTGAAGAATGCGGCGCTGTCATTATGCCGACACCTAAGCATACGGTAGCGGAAATGGTTGAAAGCTCGGTTGCAAAATTCGGCAGAAAGCTGTGCATAGCGTGTGCAAAGAAGGAGGTCGAAAAGCAGAATGCCGCTAAGACCGTATCAGAGTGAGCTTGTCGAGCGGACAAGGCAGGCGTGGCGTGAGGGTTATCACGCTCCCTGCATTGTTCTCGGGTGCGGCGGCGGTAAGTCGGTGATAGTAGCGGAGATAGCACGGCGGACTACATTCAACGGGAAAAAGGTAATGTTTCTTGTACACAGGCAGGAGCTTGTTCAGCAGATAATAAGGACGTTCATACGCTGGGGCGTTGATATGAACTACTGTGACGTGATGATGGTGCAGACCGCAGCACGGCGGATAAAAAAACTGTCAAAGCCTGCGCTTATCATTACAGACGAAAATCACCACAGCCTTGCGCTGTCGTACAAGAAAATCTATGACGCTTTCCCCGATGTGCTTCGTGTGGGGGTAACAGCAACGCCTGTCCGCCTGAACGGTGACGGTCTGGGTGATGTCAACGACAAGCTGATAATCGGGCCGTCTACCAAATGGCTTATTGATCACAACTGCCTTGCGCCGTATGACTACTATGCGCCGTCCGTAGCCGACTTATCAGGGCTTCATATCAAAATGGGCGAGTTTGTTACGGCGGACGTTGAAAAGGCAATGATCAAAAAGGCTGTATTCGGTGATGTTATCGGATACTACAGACAGCTTGCAGACGGTAAGAAAGCCGTCTGTTACTGCTCAAGCGTTAAGCACTCGCTTGCTACCGCCGAAGCGTTCCGAGAAGCAGGCATAAACGCCGTACACATTGACGGTACAACTCCCGATGCAGAGCGTAATCGTATTATTTCGGATTTCAGAGCAGGACGGATAACGATACTTTGCAATGTCGATTTAATATCGGAGGGCTTTGACGTTCCCGACTGCGAATGTGCGATATTGCTCCGTCCCACTCAATCTCTTACGCTGTACATTCAGCAGTCAATGAGATGTATGCGCTATCGACCGGGCAAGCGTGCGATAATTCTTGATCATGTCGGCAATTACGCACGCTTCGGAATGCCCGATGATGACCGCCTGTGGTCGCTTGAAAAGCGCAAGCGCAACATAAAGAAAGAAGCTGCGGAGAATGCCGAAAAGGTGAAACAGTGTCCCGAATGTTACTATACATTCGGAGCGCCGCCACCCGGTCAGCCCTGTATCTGCCCTCACTGCGGATATGTTTTCCCGGTAAAGAGCCGTGAGATAGAAACAAGCGAAAGCACCGAGCTTATTCATATCGAGGGCTTCAGGCTGGATTTCAGCAGTCCCGATGATTGTTCGTCCTATTCCGATCTGCTTGCATACGCAAAGAAGAAAGGGTATCAGAGGGGCTGGGCGTTTTACGAAGCAAGAAAGAGAGGTTTTATCTATTGACAGAAGAACACAGTATCCAGAATGCTGTCAGACGTGCGCTGTCCGAGAACGGCTGTGTGATATTCCGCATTAACGTCGGCAAGGGCAGAACATTTGACGGCAGATATTTCGACACGGGCATACCGGTCGGATTTTCAGACCTGTTCGGCGTAAGGCAGTCGGACGGAAAGGCAATATTCATAGAGGTAAAGACAAAAACGGGACGTATTCGCCCCGAACAGAAGAATTTTATTGAAAAAATGCGTCGTTCGGGTGCTGTTGCAGGTATATGCAGAAGCACAGAAGACGCAATAAGACTTATAACGGAGGATAAATAATATGGCATTTTCACAGAACAATTCAGCGGCTACGAGTGCGCTCAAGCCCGAAGGCAGATATGAAACGATAATCACAAGCGTAGACGAGAAAACATATAAGAGCGGCAGTACATCGCTGAGCTTCAGACTGACAATAAGGAATGATATTCCGGAGCAGAAATACGGCAACGCCTGCCTGTTTTATCAGATATGGAAGGCTAAAGAACCTACAAAGGAAGACCTTGCGGTAAACGGTTATACGTTCGGCAGACTTATGGCAGTAGGCAAGGCCGCAAAGCTCACTGACGGCAAGGAATACAAGGATCTTGCGGAATACTGTGACGATCTTGTCGGCAAGTGTGTGATAGCTGTAGTAAAGCACGAAACGGACGATAAGGACACCACAAGAGAAAAGGTAAGCTATCTTGAACCGACACAGCACCCCGACTGCAAGCATAAGTTCAAGACCGCCGTGACCGCCGATACCGTATCAGCGCCGAAAAATGAGAGCTTTGCGGCAACCGCAGCAACGGAAGCAGTTACGGAAGATGACGGTGACTATCCGTTCTGATGGGGGAAATAATGTACGAATATATTCCCGATGAGCTTAAAAAGCTCTCAAACTGGGTGTGCTGGCAGGCTGTACCCGATGAGGCAGGCGGTAAGATAAAAAAACTTCCGATCAATCCTCATACGGGTGACCTTGCCCGCTCCAACGATCCGTCCACATGGTCGGATTTCAATACGGCTGTAGCGGCTTCGGCAGGTTTTGCAGGTGTCGGATTCATGTTCGGAAACTGCGAGTATTTCGGTGTGGATATTGACGGAGTGGGTGACGAGATAGCCGCATTCAAAAACGGCGAAAACAACATTATCACCGAATTTATAACAACACTCCAGTCATATACCGAGCTGTCGCAGTCCGGCAAAGGCATTCACATAATCTGCAAAGGAAATCTGCCGAAGCAGGGACGCAGACGAGGCAATGTCGAAATGTACGAAACAGGCAGATTTTTCGTTATGACGGGCAATCCGTGCGCCGAATATATGGATATAAACGAATGCACAGAGGCTATCAAGGCATTGCACGAAAAGTACATAGGCGGAGGGCGTGAGCCTTCCGCTGTACCCCGTGCTTATGTGCCGGCACTTCCGGCAACCGCAAATGATATTATTACTCTCGCCGGAAAAGCAAAGAACGCACCACGCTTCAATGCACTTATGCAGGGCGATTATTCAGGATATGTGTCACAGTCTGAGGCTGATATGGCGCTTTGTAATATGCTTGCGTTCTGGTGCAGGTGTGATGCGGATATGATGGACTGTATATACAGACAGTCGGGGCTTATGCGTGAGAAATGGGACAGACGGCAGTCGGGCAGTACCTACGGTGCAATAACGATACAAAAAGCCATAGCCGACTGTGAAAAGGTATACGAACCGGCACAGAAATCACCGCAGTTTACGGCAAGGTTCACAGGTGAAAGCTCTGTTGTACACGCAAAGCTCGATACGGCACAGGACGAGCCTGTAAAGCTGTACACATTTGACGATACAGGGAACGCAGAACGGCTTATAGACTTATTCGGCAAGGAGATCCGCTACAGTTATACAGACAAGCGCTGGCTGTATTATGACGGCAGGAAGTGGTGCTACGACAACAGCGGAACAATAGAGCGCATAGCCGATAAGGCTGTACTTGCGATGAAGGCAGAGGCTAAGGCATATGAGCAGATGGACGCTGAGGACGGCGGAGATATGGCAAAGAGCTTTGAAAAACACCTGAAATCAAGCCGAAGCAACAAATCGAAATCTGCAATGCTGAAGGAAGCACAGCATCACGTTCCGATAGTGCCGGCACAGATGGATAAGTACAAGATGGTGCTTAATACTCCGAGCGGCGTTCTTGACCTGAAAAGCGGTACGCTGAGTGAGCATAAGTCGGAAGCATATTTTACCCGTATCACGTCGGCGGAGTACACGAGCAACGCCGACTGTCCGCAGTGGCTGAAATTTCTTGACGAGATATTCGGCGGCGACAAGGACCTTATACGATATGTTCAGAAGGCGGTCGGCTATTCGCTGACAGGCTCAACGGCGGAGCAGTGCGTATTCTTCTTGTTCGGCACGGGCAGAAACGGTAAATCAACGTTTCTTGATATTATCCGTGCAATTATGGGCGACTACGCAAGCAATATCCAGCCGGAAACAATAATGGTACGCAGTAATCAGAGCAGTGCCATAAACAGCGATATAGCACGTCTTAAAGGCGCAAGGTTTGTTACGTCTGTAGAGCCTAACGAGGGCGTGCGTATCAACGAGGGTCTGCTGAAGCAGCTTACAGGCGATGATATAGTTACTGCCCGCAAGCTGTACGGCGATGAGTTTGAGTTCAAGCCCGAATTCAAGCTGTGGATGGCGACTAATCATAAGCCGATAATCAGAGGCACAGACACAGGTATCTGGCGCAGAGTGCATATGATACCGTTCACTGTACAGATACCCGAAGAAAAGAAAGACCCACGTCTTAAATATAAGCTGTGCCGTGAGCTGCCCGCTATCTTCCGCTGGGCAGTAGAGGGGTGCGTACTGTATCAGGCTGAGGGACTGCATATGCCAAAGGCGGTAGTCGCTATGGTCAAGGAGTACCGCAGAGAGATGGATGTTATCTCCGCTTTTGTCGAGGACAGGTGTACAGAGGGCAAGGACTGCTATGCGCAGGCTAACGTGCTTTATGCGGCGTATGCACAGTGGTGCGATGACAATAACGAGTATAAGATGTCAAATACGAAGTTTGGTGTTGAATTGTCGAAAAAGTATCCTAAGGTGCGAGCAAAAAACGGTAATTGTTACATCGGAATAGCTATAAGCTGAAAGGAGGGTGAAGGGTGGTGAAGGGTTTAAGGGTTTTTCTAACCTTTCATACGGAAAATGAAAAAAATAAATATATATAAAAGGTGTTGGAAAACGGGCAAAACCCTTCACCACCTTACACCGAATGATTATGAAGAAGATAAATTTCAATGATCCGGCAACATTTGAAAAGCTGGAGCATATGGCATACGAAAACACGCTTGATTATACCGACTTTCCGCCTGCCGAGTATAAATACTTCGATAAGCTGTCACAGCTTGGTAGTATCTACCGCAGCGGTCAGCTTCCGAAGGGACTTTGCAAAGAGCGTAAGGACGCATATCTTTGTGATTATCGCAAGGACGCAGACAAAGCACGGAAAAATCACGAGGCGGAGGTCGGATACCAGGAGAATATACGAAGGTCGGACGAGCTGAGATGTGAGATCAACAGCACAAGAAATCACGATGTCAAGCTGATGCTTGCGCTGAGGTGTATCGAGCTGATGACCGGCGAGGAAGGATTTGAAAGGAGAAATTTAAATGAGTAGTTTTTACGAGTGCGAAATGAGACCCGGTTGCGTTGCCAGCCACAATAGGTATGGCAGTGTTACGCTTGTCACAGCTCTTGTGACGGAAGATTATCCTCAGCTGTGGGCTGTAGAGGCAAGAGATGGTGAGTTAAAAATTGTGCGTGAGGATGATTTGTACGATTTCGGATACTATGGGGAGTGATAGAATGACAAAGCAGAAACTTAAAGATTACCGTTACACCTGCAAGTGTAGCAAGCAGGAGGAAAAATATGAGTGAATGGATAAGCGTGGAAGATAGACTTCCTGAAAAACAGTCGTGGAATCACATCGCCATCCTTGACACAAAAACAGGCAGAATCAGTGTAGAGCAAGACTTATATGCTATTGAAACGGCCGAAAAATTTAAGCAGAAAAAAGGGTTTTGCAAAGATGGAAGATTTAACGGCCGTGAAGTCGTCATTGCTTGGATGCCGTTTCCTGAACCGCCGATAAGTAAGCAGGTAACGAGTAGTAAACGCAAACCCGCAACCGAAACCTGCCTGTTCTGTGGGCGCAAAATTCCTGACAGAAGCAACGCAGACACAATCAGAGAGTTTGTCTGCCGTTTTCAGCAGACGGCAAGTGAATCGACAACGACATTACTTGGCACAAGCATTGTAACTTACAGAATATCGCCAGAGGAGCTTGAGGAACTTATGGATAATATGATAGCGGAGGTAATTGGAGAAGATAGCATGATGAAAGCTTGGTTTGCAAAAGAAACTGTTAATTTTAGGGCAACAGTCGTCTTTGCTGAAACACGAGACAAAGCAAAATCAGCCGCATTAATTACCGATTGCTGTGAAGGTGCAAATTTCTGCGATATTGAAGTAAGACGAGTACCGCAAATGGACAAGTATTACGTCGAAGGTAAAACAGAAATGGACTGGTCAGATCCGAAAGACAGAGTTGCTTTAGTAAAAGAGTGCGGTTTTTGTTGTAGACATCCGATAGCAGAAGATTGCAAATCCTGTCCTGCAAAAGATTTTTGCGATGAGGCAGTTCAGAAAGAGGAGGAAACATGACCAAACAAGAACTCCACAGCATCCGTTCGCTCCGTGACGAGATAAAATTCTGGGAACGGGCGCTTGAGCGTATAAGAAATAAATCTCCTGTCGGTTCTCCGCAGTTTGATACTATACCCTGCAACAGCGGAATAAGCAACAGGGTACAGGACAGAGTGGAAAACACGAGGTCGATCGAGGAAATAATAGCGGAGAAAAAGGCAGAGCTTGAAGCGAAGGAGCGTGAGCTTATCGAGTACATAATGACGGTTGATGACAGCCTTGTGCGCAGGGCTATGTATCTGCGCCACGTCTGCTGTAAAAGCTGGAATGCCGTTGCTATGGATATAGGCGGGGACAACACAGCCGATACGATACGGATGGCTCACGATCGCTTCGTCAAGAGAAATCTGTAAAGCTGTTCGTTTTGTTCGTTTTTTCTGTGGTATAGTGTAAAATGAAGAAGAAAAGAAAGACAATAAGTTTTCCTCCTGAAGCCCGGCACAACGGTGTCGGGTATTCTTATACCCAAAAGAAAGGACGGTGTACCGCCAATGACCGAAAGACAGAAGAAATTTTCCGAATATTACGCTCAGTGCGGTAACGCCGCTCAGAGTGCAATACAGGCGGGATACAGCGAGAAATACGCAGGTCAGAACGCTGACAAATTACTAAAAAATACTAACATAGCAGACTATATCCGTGAATTAACCGAAGCCGCCCAGACTGCCCGAATAATGACGGCAAGAGAACGTCAGGCGATACTTTCCGATATAGCTAAGGATAAACATAACAAGCTGTCGGACAGAATACGGGCAATAAACACGCTGAATAAGATGACGGGGGAGTATGTTGTGAAGGTCAGCATTGACGGAGATGTGGGAGTGAAGATAGTTGACGACTGTTAGGCTCAGCGAGGTTATTGCGCCCTCGTTCTACGATTTGCACAAGGACATCAAACAGGACAAGCACACCCACTACTGGCTTAAGGGCGGCAGAGGCTCAACGAAATCCTCTTTTGTTTCTGAGGAACTGATCACCGGCATTATGCGAAATTCCGAAGCAAATGCGGTTGTTATCCGCAAAGTGGGCTTGTATCTTAAGGACAGCGTTTATGAGCAGCTCCTGTGGGCAATATCAAAGCTCGGAGTAGAACGTTACTGGCAGGAAAAGCTTTCACCCCTTGAATTGGTTTACGTTCCGACAGGTCAGCGCATTATCTTCCGCGGAGCCGATAAGCCTAAAAAGCTGAAATCGACTAAGGTGAGGAGCGGATACATTCGGTATGCCTGGTATGAGGAAACTGATGAATTTAACGGTATTGAGGAAATCCGCACGATAAATCAGTCCCTGCTGCGCGGCGGAGAAACTTTCACGGTTTTTTACACATTCAACCCGCCAAAATCGCAGCGTAATTGGATAAACAGCGAGGTGCTTGTTCCCCGTTCGGACAAGATAGTGCATCACAGCGACTATCGTTCTGTGCCGGCAGAATGGCTCGGAGAACAGTTTTTGATTGAAGCAAAGCACCTTGAGCAAACAAAGCCGGAGCAGTACAGGCATGAATATCTCGGAGAGGTGACCGGCACAGGCGCAGAGGTGTTCACAAACATTACTATCCGTCCTATTACTGACGAGGAAATAAAGTCATTCGATCATATCAAGCGTGGTATAGACTGGGGTTACGGCGCAGATCCGTTTGTATATATAACAGCTCATTTCGACAGCAAGCGAAATAGGCTGTTTATTTTTTACGAATTTTTCAGGTGCGCCGCAAAGTATGACGTTATTGCAAATGCAATCCGCAAGGAGAACACGCAGAACGGTACAATCATTGCCGAGTCTGCCGAGCCACGCTCAAACGATGAGCTTCGGGACAGGGGTTTTCGCATAAGGACGGCGGTAAAAGGTCCCGGAAGCGTCGAGCACGGTATAACGTGGCTTCAGAACCTCGAAGAAATCGTTATTGACGGCACACGTTGCCCGAACGCCGCCCGTGAGTTCAACGAATATGAACTTGATCGTGACAGCAGGGGAGAACTGAAAGCGGACTTCCCCGACAAGAACAATCACACCATAGACGCTATCCGTTATGCCCTTGAGGACTATATCGGCAGGAAGATAGTGAAATCAACGCTCAGCAAGCGAAAATTAGGAATCTATTAAGGAGATTTTATGATAACATCACCGATTTTCACAACGGACAAAACGGCGGAGATGATAACGCCGAAAATAGCACGGGATTACATAGAAAAGCACGATAAGTACGAAATGCCACGCCTTACGATGCTGGATAATTACTACTCTGGCAGACAGCATATCTGCGACAGACGTAAAAGTGACGATATGCTGTGCAACAACCGTGTTATGATAAACCACGCCGCATATATCGCAAAGTTTACATCTTCGTATCTGATAGCTACTCCTGTTTCTTACAGCGGTAAAGATGATACGGATATTACGGCAATAACCGATTGCCTTTCTTATGCTGACAGCAGTACGCAGGACGCAGATCTTGCACTCGATGCCGCAATATTCGGCAGAGCATACGAACTTATCTATATGGACACTGACAGCCGTCCGAAGCTTGCCCGTATCACTCCGCTGTCCGCATTTGTCGTTTATGATGAGACTGTAGAACAAAATCCAGTATTTGCGGTGTATTACTATCCAGTTTTCGAGCCGGGCAACAGTACGCCTGAGTGCTTCAAGTGTCAGCTTATGACCGATACGATAACGCAGGACTTTGAGCTTACAAGCAACTTCGGACTTAAATCGGAGGGCGAGGCAGTACCGCACTATTTCGGCAAAGTGCCGCTGAATGAGATTTATAATGACGGTCAGCGACAGGGCGATTTTGAGCAGGTTATAAGCCTTATTGACGCATATAACACGTTGCAGTCAGACAGGGTTAATGACAAGGAGCAGTTTGTTGACAGCCTGATGTACATTAAAGGTCAGATACTCGGTGAAACCGACGATGAGAAGGCTGAAACCTACAGCGATATTCAGCGCAACAGGGTCGTTGAGCTGTCGCAGGACGGCGAAATAGGCTTTCTGACACGGCAGTTTGATGAAGCAAGCGTGGAAGTGCTGAGAAAGAGTATTGTTACCGATATTCACAAGATTTCTGGCGTACCCGATATGTCGGACGACAATTTTGCGGGTAACGCTTCAGGGGTGGCAATGAAATATAAGCTCCTGAACCTTGAGCAGATTACCAAGACGAAAGAGCGGTATTTCACAGAAGGCTTACGTTACCGCCTTGAGTGCCTTTCCAACATAATCAGTATAAAAGGCGGTCATATCGACCCGAAGCTGATAGACATAACCTTTACACGTTCACTTCCTCAAAATGAGCTTGAATTATCCCAGGTGGTGGCAACGCTTGACGGTAAAGTACCGCAGGAAACGCTGCTCTCGCTCCTGCCGTTTGTTAAAGATCCTCAGAGTGCTGCAGAAGAACTCCGACAGCAGAAGCAGGACGCTATAGCGGCACAGCAGCAGATGTTTATGAACACACCGCTTGCAAGGAGCGAAAGCAATGAAGAATCCGAGTAAGAAATATTGGGAGGACAGAGCCGCAGGACGAATGGTAAGCTACACGGCAAAAGCGGAAAGCACCGCCGATACTCTCGGCAAGGCTTATTACGCAACAGCACGGTATCTGCAAGGGGAGGCAAATGACGTTTTTAATGCCTTTACAGATAAGTTTGAACTGAGTATTGCCGAAGCCAAAACAATGCTCAAAAACGCACCGGGCAAGTCTATGTTTGAACAGATGAAGACCGCTCTTGCCACCTGCACCGATGAGCAGAGAAAGCAGGAGCTTGAAACGCTGTTGTCTTCACCCGCATACGCCCACAGAATAGGACGGTTGAATGATCTTGACAGCAAGATAAGTGATATGTGCTCACGCCTTGCAAACGCCGAAATAGGCGTTGATACAGCGCATCTGGGCGATATAATTCAGAGAGCGTATATCCAGACGGTTTTCGATGTGACGAAGGGTGCGGATTACCGTGCGGCTTTTGATTTAATCCCCGAAAGCCGTGTGAAAGCTATTCTGTCTACTAACTGGAGCGGTCAGATGTTCTCCCAGCGTGTCTGGGATAACACAAACGCACTTGCAGACGGGCTGAAGCACGATATGCTTGTGGGCATTATGGCAGGAAAGTCCGAGCAGCATATGGCGGACGATATAATGAACCGCTGCGGTGTCGGCGCTTTTGAGGCACGCAGGCTTGTCCGGACGGAAACCACCTGCGTTGCGAATATGGCGGAGCTGTACGGCTACAAGGAGCTTGACATTGACGAATACGAGTTTTCCGCCTGCCTTGACAGCCGTACAAGCGATCTATGCCGTGAGCTTGACGGTAAGGTGTTCAAGCGTAACAGCGCACAGGCAGGTGTAAATCTTCCGCCTATGCACCCGTTCTGCCGTTCTACAACGCTCCCTGTTCTGCCGAGCGAGGAGGATCTTGATAAGGAGCTTGCCGAACTGGGCGATGAGATAGGCGCAGATGTTGACTTTGACGAATGGGAGCGGAACTTACAGCAGGGCGAGGACGGCAAGTGGCGGTACGTTGCAGGAAGTGCGGGTAAAGCAACTCAAACTGTTGTAACGCCTGCGAAAGAAACGGTATCCGGTTTTACACCGGCAAAGAGTATTGAAGAAGCACAGGCTTATGCTCAGCAGTTTATAGAGGCGCAGTTCGGAGATAAAACTTTTAAGGGCAAGGCTGATTTCAAGGGAGTTTCTCTTGAAAACGCAAATGAAATAAATCGTGCGCTTGAAGAATTGTTTGATAAGTATGACATTCCGAAAATAAGCGGCATCAAGGCTATTGATCCTCTGTCCGCAAAGGGCAAAAAGATATTCTCCGGTGCTGATGCGGTTATGGCTTATTCTCCGGTGGAACAGGGCATTTATATCAATAAAAATGTGCTGAAGAATGCAGAAACGCTTGCGGCATATAATAAACAGGCTAAAGACGCATGGGATACTGTAATGAGCGGCATTGATACTCTTAACGGCGCAGAAAAAGAGCTTGCGCTACGCTATAAGCAGGCAGGACGGTCAATAGTCGGTGATGGCTCGGTGCATGATTATTTTCTTCATGAGATGGGACATCACGTTCAATGGCAGGCATTTGATGCAAAAACAAATAACCTTATCGGTTTGCAAATGAGCAAGTATGCCGGCAATCTTTCAGGCTATGCCACAGCCAGTAAATCTGAATACTTTGCCGAGAGCTTTGTTGCTTTGCAAAAGGGAGAAATAAGTAAGCTTGATCCTGAATATGTGGCTTTTATAAAAGACAGAGCTATTGACAAAGTAGGGGAAAGTGGTATAATAAAGAAAAAAGTAAGTGTGCATATTGATTTACAGCATTTTGCTATAATACCAAAAGAAAAGTTTACAAAGTATGCCTTAGATCCTGTGAAACAGCCTGATAAAGCGAGGGCTTTTAAAGAAGCATTAGGATATACTATGGAGAATTATCAAGAACTTATTGATAACATATCCGCCAATCTTGATCAGAGTTTGCTTAAGTTAAAGCAAACAAACGAGCACGGTAAATTATACGAGTATGTAATGCAAATTAAAGGCCCGAATGGCAAGCAAGCCAATGTTTGTACGGGTTGGATTATCGAAAACGGCACAACTGAACCGCGACTTACGAGTGCATATGTTACTGAAAAGAAGGTGACCAAAAGTGAAATTTGAATTATATGACACTGTTATGCTGAAAGACGGCAGACAAGGAACAATAGTTGATGTATTAGGTAATGATTTTGTCGTTGATATAGTCACCGATGGGGATTATGATACGGCATTGATTCCATTATCGGATATAATTCAGAAAATCGCATAATTAACCGCTCACTGCTGTGGGCGGTTTTCTTATACCCGTGTGCAATTGATTGCACAAAACTTAATAATTTTACCGCTCTTAAAAAGGGCGGTATTTTTATACTCAAAAACAATTTATTCCGAACGGTGTGGGCAATGAACGCAGTGGGCGGAGAAAGGACAGAAACATGAACAACAGAAGAATTTTCATCGGCTTACAGCACTTCGCAGAGGCCGAGGGGGACGGCGGCGCAAGCGCAAACGTTCCCGGCAATCAGACTGCCGATAACGGCGGTGACGCTCAGGATAGCGCATCGCAGAAGCCAACCTTTGACGATATGTTAAAGGACAAGGATATGCAGTCTGAGTTTGACAAGCGTGTAAGCAAGGCACTGGAAACAGCAAAAACAAAGTGGCAGAAGGACGCAGACGAGAAACTCTCGGAGGCGAAGAAGCTCGAAAAAATGAACGCAGAGCAGAAAGCGGAATACCAGCGTAAGCAGACTGAGGAAAAGCTTGCAAAGCGTGAGGCGGAGGTTACAAGGCGTGAGCTTATGGCGGAAGCTAAGGTACAGCTTGCGGATAAGGGACTTCCCGTAGGGCTTGCCGCTGTGCTTGACTATACCGGTGCGGATGAATGCAAGACAAGCATTGAAACGGTCAGCAAGGCATTTGCTGAAGCCGTTGAATATGCGGTCAACGAAAGAATGAAGGGCAATCCGCCGAAAGCAGGAAGCCCGACAGGCAAGAAAGACCCGTTCCTTGAGGGACTGGGCGTATAAGAAAGGAAAAGAAATATGGTAAATTACGCAACCAAGTATTCAAACACTGTCGATGAGATCATCAAGGCAGGCGCACTCTCAGACAGTGCGGTAAATAACGACTATGAGTCCACCGGTGCTCAGACCGTAAAGGTCTACTCTATGGGTACGGCAAAGATGAACGACTACAGGACAAGCGGCGCAAACCGTTACGGCACACCTGAGGAACTTCAGGACGAAACGCAGGAGATGGTAATGTCACGCAAGAGATCATTCTCCTACACGATTGACAAGACAAATGCCGTTGATTCTCCCGAAGGTGTAAAGGATGCAGGTAAATCGCTCAGAAGACAGCTCGACACTGTGGTTATCCCCGAAATTGATACCTACAGATTTGCCGCTATCGCAAAGGGGGCAGGCTTCAGAACATTCACGGCACTGTCAAAGTCCAACGCATACGAAACATTCCTCACTGCAAACGGTATGATTGACGATGCGGAAATGCCCACAGTCGGCAGAGTGGCATTTGTTACTCCCGACTTCTATAACAAGCTGAAGCTTGACGATAATTTCACTAAGGCAAGCGATATGGCACAGGAGAAGATAATTTTCAACGGTCAGATAGGACAGATTGACGAAGTGCCTGTTGTCAAGGTGCCCTCTGTCAGAATGCCCGCAGGTGCTGATTTCATTATCACCAACCCTATGGCAACAACAGGACCTGAAAAGATAAACGACTACCGTATTCACGAAGATCCTCCCGGACTTGCAGGACACCTTGTTGAAGGTCTGTTCTACTATGACGCTTTTGTGCTGAATAACAAGAAGAATATGATAGCCGTAAATTACGGTCATCTCGGCACTCTCACAGCGTCTATGACGGCAGGAGAAAGCGGTAAGGGCATTGTTACCGTAACAGGCAACACAAACGGCGGTAAGCTCGTTTATAAGACGGCATCCTCTGTCACTGCGGCGACACTCGGCTCTGATGTAGCAACATGGGCGGAGCTTCCCTCAGACGGTATCGTATCTGCGACAGCTTCACACAAGATAGCGGTCGCAGTATCCGTTGAAGGTAAGGCTGTAGCGGCATCCGAAGCAATCACGGTAGCCGTAGGTTAAGGAGAAACGCAATGACAGCACTGGAAACGCTTAAAATCCGTCTTGGCATTCCCGATGAAAAGCAGGACGGACTGCTTGCCGTGCTTCTTGACAGTGCAGAGAACACTATCCTTGACGTTATCGGCAGAGATGAGATGCCTGCAAGGCTTATCAGCGTGCAGACAGAGCTTGCGGTTATAGCCTATAACAGACAGGGAGCAGAGGGAGAAACCGCTCGCAGCGAGGGCGGTATTTCCCGTTCCTTTGTATCCGATCTGCCGCCCGATATGCAGAAAAGATTGCAGAACTATCCCCGAAAGGTCGGTGTTATCCGTGCGAATGATGACGGTTGATACAAGAACGCTTGCGGTGTATCGCAAGGTATCAAAGAAAAGTGACTATGTGGGAACGGTATCGGAGCTTAAACAGGTAGCGACAATATCCGCTGTTGTAAAGCCGGTAACCGACAGCGTTTCTGTCGAGATGTACGGCGAGAGAATACACGGTATGCTGACGATAGCAACAACGGATAAAGACACGCTTAAAGTCGGAGATATAGTAAGGTGTGACGGAGCAGATTATAAGATACTCTCCGTCGCACATTACACTATGCACGACAGTGCAACGGCAGAAAGGACATAAGCATGGAAATGTCAATCGAAGGACTTGAAAGTTTAATGGCAAAGCTCAGACGTCTCGGCGGAAGCGTAGATGCGGCAATAGACAAGGGCATAGGTAAGGGCGTTCAGAAGATAAAGCGTGACGCAAAGGTAAACTGCCCGTATGATACAGGAAGGCTGAAAGGCAGTATCTCTACAGAACACCTTGAGCCTAAGGTCTGGGCGGTCGGTACAAACGTTGAATATGCCATGTTTGTAGAGTTCGGCACAGGTCAGCACGGTGCACCGGGTGTACCTCACACGATGCAACCGTGGAGATACAAGGACGCTAAAGGCAACTGGCATATAACGAACGGCGCACCGCCGAAACCGTATCTTTATCCTTCTTTGCTTGGCAACAGGGAGTATGTTTTCAAGTCCTGCAAGGTTGAGCTTGCAAGAGCAATAAGGAGTGCAATGGCATGATAGATATTATACCCACAATTGCTGATATGCTTGCCGATATAGGTACGGTGGAATTGCAGTTTCCCGACACCACAGCCGATTTTCCCGTCATTACGTTAAGTGAGATAGCAAATCAGAGCGATACCATACTTCACGGTGCGGAGCGGCTGTCGGTTATCACGGTACAGATTGATGTATGGGATAAGGCGGACACGCCTGCTGTTGTAGCCGATATGTCGGCACGGATAAGCGCTGTAATGGTATCAAAAGGCTTTCGCCGTATATTCGGACAGATGATGCCCGACGGCGAATTACAGCGTAAATGTATGCGGTTTTCCGCAAAAATAGATGAACTGAATCACAGGGTTTATAACTCTTAGACAGAGGAGAAAAAAGTATGGCATTAGTACCGGCAGTTTTATACAAAGATGAAATCAAAAAGCAGATATTATATCACGCTTATGATGACGAGATGTTCTTATACACAGGAACAGTCGGCTTCAGTTCTCCGGAAATATCGGATGATGGAGATGGCACTGTATATCAGTATGCTATAGTAGATAGAAAAAAGCTAATAGGCTATTTTTCTTATTTTCTTGATATGTATTCTTCTAATGCGAATTGTTTTAGCCTTTTTTCTTTTGATAAGGGAAATCCAATAATCGGAATAAGTGTTTTCAGAGAATTGGAAAAACTGATTAATTCATTTCATGTTCATCGTTTGGAATGGAGAATGATCGAAGGAAACCCAGTACAAAGGCATTACGACAGATTCTGTCAGAAGTACAACGGGAAAAAGCATATACTTAAAGATGCTATTCGAGATAAACAGGGTGTATATCACGCTGATGTTATTTATGAAATTATAATTTGATGCACAAAAAAATCACATTTACGTTTAAAACAGTACTGTGAAAGTGCAGTTTATACAGAAAGGAAAAATCAATATGGAACTTTTATCAAAAGGCACAAAATTACAGTATGCCGACACAAAGGCAGGCACATATAAGACGCTGTACGGCTTACAGTCAACTCCCGATATGGGCGGCGATCCCGAAAAGGTCGATGTAACGAACCTTGCGGACGGTGCGAAGCGTTACATACCCGGTGTCAAGGACTACGGCGATCTGGACTTCACGTTCTTTTATAACGATGAAGATGAAAATCCTGCCGTGTCGGAAGCGGACGTAGCGGCGGCGTATTCCACGCTGAGAGCGTTACAGACATCGAACGCAACAGTGTGGTTCAAGCTGATTTATCCGGATAATACGGGCTATCAGTGGAGCTCGAAAGTGTCGGTAAAGCGTTCTGCGGCAGAGGTCAATGCGGCGCTGAAATTCACGCTCAGAAGCACACCTCTTACAGAGCTTGAGGACGTAACTGCTGCGGCATAGCTTGACATTTATAACCCTTCGTGATATTATAGATACAAATATAGTATCACGGAGGGAATATAATGACTAAGCAATTAGAAAACTACCTTAACCACTACAACTATGTTGTAGGTGAACCTTGCGGCGAAAACGTACAGGCGGCTTGTGCCGAAATAAAAGCAAGCGGCGGAGAATTGCCCGATAACGTATATTTCTGCGTCAAGGAGAACAAGTACTACGAGATTAAGTCAAACGATGAAATCACGCAGTTATTACTTATCGAGAATGCAAGAACAAATGACAAGCTCGAACAGCTTGTAAGCGAGCTTGAGGGTGAACACGCACAGCAGGCAAGAATGAGAAAAGATGTGAAGTCAATCAAAAGCGTAGCGCTTTTCTTTCTGATTATCTCGATAATCGGTTTTGCTGTAATGTTCCTTAACATAGCGAGTATCGCACGAATATTGCATTGATGAGTAAGCGGTGAGGTATAAGATTAAGCACATCTGAGAGGGTGTGCTTTTCTTATGCAAAAAATCAAACGGAGGATATTAAAATGGAAGAAAATAGATTACCCTATGAAACACTGAAAATCGGTGACACTGAGTACAAACTCAAAATCTCGGCTGCATCGGCAATCGAGATCGAGAAGAAAACAGGCAAGTCGCTTGTTGCGGGTATGGCGGATTTTGATAAGCTCGAAACAGTGACGCTGTATCTGTGGGGCGCATTAAATCGCTTCCAGGCGAATATTGACGTCAGAAAGGCGCAGGAGATCTATGACGATTATATAGACGCAGGCGGCGACCTTTCGGATATGGCGGAAATACTCTTCAAGACGCTTACGGTGTCGGGTTTTTTCAAGCGTCAGCAGGCAGAAAAACTGCTGGCGCTCGCAGAAAAGGCAGAGAGTGGAGCAGTGCAGGAGAGCTGATAACTAATCTTTACCGCCCGGCACTGTCGGTAGGAATAACACATAAAGATTTCTGGGACTTATCGGTACGGGAAATAACGCAGGCGATACAGGCAAAAAATGAATACGACAAGGCACACACCGAGCTTAACGAACGCTTGATGTGTGCCTTTGCTTATAGCATCGGTCAGCTTGTTGCCATAGGTGTCAACGCACCAAGGCAATATCCGCACAGCATAGAAAAGGCATTTCCTAAGCTGTACGGACGTGATAAGTCGGAGGGAATACCTGTGTCGGACTGGGAGGTATCAAAGCAGAATATGGCTGAATATGCGGCGGCTACGAAAGGCAGGTACAGTAAGTGACAGTAGAAGAACTGAACGTTATAGTCAGTGCAAACAAGGATGATTTTGACCGTAAGATACGAATGGTGAATGAAAACCTTGTGAATGTAAAAAAGCAGGCGGAAGACACCTCTGCCGGAACGCTGAGTGCTTTTAAGACACTTGCTTCTGGATTATCTGCGCTCGGTATAGGTGCAATGATAAAGAATGCTATCAGCCTTGCAGGTGACCTCCAGCAGAACATAGGCGGTTCGGAGTCGGTATTCAAGATTTATGCCGGCACGATTCAGAAAACCGCAGAAACTGCCGCTTCTTCGCTTGGACTTTCACAAAGCAAATATCTTGCAACTGCTACAAAGATGGGTGCGCTCTTTCAGGGCTCGGGCTTTTCGGTAGCACAGTCTGCCAATATGGTAACGCAGTCTATGCAACGAGCGTCTGATGTGGCGAGTATTATGGGCATATCCGTTGACAGCGCAATGGAAGCGGTCACAGGTATGGCTAAGGGCAACTTCACAATGATGGATAATCTCGGTGTTGCCATAAACGACACGAACCTGCAGATATACGCACAGGAAAAAGGTCTTGGAAAGCTTGAAACCACACAGCAGAAGGTCAATGCCGCTATGCAGATGTTCCTTGATAAGTCGGACTATGCGGCAGGAAACTACGCAAAGGAAAACGATACCTATTCGGGTGCACTTGCGACATTCAAGGCAGAACTTGAGGATTTTGCCGCAGAAGCCGGTACAGCACTCCTGCCGCTCGCTCAGAACGTCCTTCCTGTGCTGTCAAGCTCACTTAATGCATTAAAGCCCGTGATAATGACGGTAGCAGAAGCTGTCGGAGGGCTTGGTGGTATTGTAGCGGATATACAGGCAAAGGTCGAAGCGGCAACACCTGCACAGCGGACAATGCTGAAAATTGCTATCGGTATGGCTGTGGCAATACCGGCTGTAACAGCGGCAACAAGGCTTATGAGAGCCGCAAAACTTGCATATACCGGCGTACTGAACATACTTATACCAAAGCAGTTGACGTATGCGAGCGCATTAAAGGCAACTATGGGCTGGATAGGAATAATAGTCGGTGCGCTGGCACTGCTTGGCATAGCCACGAATAAAGGCACTGAGGGCATAGACGACAATTCCGAAAAGCTGAAAGAAGAAAATGAAGCGGCAGACAAAGCGGCGAAAGGCGTTGATGATGTCGCAGAAAGCACAGATAATCTTACAGACAGCGTAAAACGCAGTCTTGCAGGTTTTGACGAGCTTAACAGACTGTCGGGAAATTCCGGTACGCTTGCTTCAAGCGTGGTATCAAGCGATGATGTGGATAATGCGGAGAGCCTTGCTGATGCGCTGAGTGATGTGCAGGAGAAGACTAAAAATATAGATTTAGGTTCGTTATCATTTGATATTGATTTTTCTAATATCTGGGGCGAATTAAACAAGCTCTTGGGAAAATTGAAAAGCGGTGAAATAGGTAATTCTATTAAATCATTATTTAACAATCTTAGCACTACGTTAAAGCCTTTCTTTGACGGAATAGATGAAATGTTTGGTTTTAATCTTGATAAATGGCTCAAGGATTTAGGCAATTTTATCGGTGACATAGTTACGGACATCAGCAATGGAGATATAGACAAGGCGATTGATGATGTATTTGCATTTGTAAAAAATTCGTTTATTAATATAGCACCCAGTATAACTACAATTTGTAGCAAAATCATCGGTGAAGTTGACAAACTGCTTGGCACATCATTTCAAAAGTCATTTGACAAATGTGCTGAGTTATGCTATCAGGCAGGTGTAATGCTAAGTAATGTAATAAATGATACTGCCGGTAAGACGGAACGTAGTCAGAAATATAACACCACATACAGCGAAATGCTGACGTATATGCGGGATTGGATGGTGAAAAACGACAGCACAAGTGCAGATGACGCATATGGCGAAACAGTCAGTCATTTTAACATTAACAATGACGAAGAACTGAAAAAATGGTTTGATGAAGGCAATTACGGTGCTTCACTTTATGAGTTTGCAAAAACAACGGCTATGCGCATAAAAAATGACGAGGTTGACCCTGTTCTTAAGCGTCGTCTAAAAGGGCAGTCTACATGGGCAGATATAAGTTCACTCGGCATTCTCAGTTACGCCGACGGCGGTTTCCCCGACTATGGCGACTTATTCATAGCTAACGAAGCCGGCCCTGAGCTTGTCGGCACTATCGGCAACCGTACCGCAGTTGCGAACTCGTCAAGCATAGAAACAGCAATATATAATGCTGTACGCTCGGCTATGTATGATAGCAACACAGGCGGTCAGACCGCAGATATACACGTCACGGTCGATATAGACGGAGACACGGTCGGTGAAGCCGTAGCACGCTATAATGCCGTCAGAAACCGCAGACTTAACGGAAGGAGTTAATATGCAGACACTTATAAAATTCGGCAGCTTCACGCCGATTTCGCCACGCTCATACGCTGTACAACGTTCCGACCTTGACAGCGAGGACAGCGGCAGAAGCGAAACAGGCAAGATGTTCCGCAACCGTATCAGAGCGGGCGTGTATAAGATACAGGTAACTTGGAGGGTGAACAGGTCGCAGCTTTCCGCTATAGCAAATGCGATTTCTCCCGATTCGTTTTCTGCAACATTTTTCGACCCGACCACAGCAAGCACAAAGACCTGCACGATGTATGCCGGCGACAGAAGCGCAACTATGGTACTTAACGCCGACACTGCCGCAGAAACGCTGTGGGATTTAAGCGTAAACTTTATCGAATATTAAGAGGTGATTCTATGCTTGATGTATCAGCCGCTTACACGGCGGCTATTAAGGATAAAAACCGCACAGACCGCATTACCGGCGCAATTAAACTCTGTGACGGCGAAACGATAAACATAACCGATGATATTATCGTGAACAACAGCGTCACCCTGAAAGAACAGCTTGTATCGGGTGATACTTTTGAAATAGGTACGTTCTACACAAATCAGCTTGATATAACGGTGTATGACAATAACTTTTTGTCAAGGACTTATGCGAATGCAAGGATAACGCCGAAATACGAAATACAGCTTGCCGATGGGACTTGGGAAAGTGTTCCGCTCGGAATATTTACGGTAGATAACAGCCTTACAAAGCGTAAGGGCAGTATTCACAAGCTGACCGCTTTTGATGACAGCACAAAGTTTGACGTTGATATATCGGTGTATTCGGGCGGAAAAAAGACGGTGCAGCAGCACATAAAGGATCTTGCCGCAGATGTCGGAATAACGCTTGTTACTACAGATTTCAGTTCATATCCGAACTATGATTTGACAGTGGATTCAACGGTTTCTTCGTCCGTGCAGACGTACCGTGATCTTATCGAGTGGTGCTGCGCACTTATGGCGTCATCGGCAAGAATCAACAGGTACGGCAAGCTCGAAATTGTTAAACTCAAGGAAAAGAAAAAAATCGTTGACGGTGCGCTTGTATACGATGCAGACTACACTGTCGAGGGCTATGAGCGTACCGGCACGGAGTTTTTCGACCTCAGAGCGCTGACGAAGTATTTTTCTACTGCTTTTGATGGGGAACCGTATGTTTACAAAAATCATGCGGTGCTTACATTACCGGATGCCGCTGCCCGAAACGCCACAATGTTTATACCGGAAAATCCGCTTTTGCAGTCTGTATCAGACGCCGAGCGTAAGACAGCTTTTGAAACGTGTGTGAACACGATTTATATCGCACTGCGCCGTGTGGAATTTTCTTTCAACGGAAATCCTGCTATTGAGTGCTTTGATACGCTGTTCGGTAATGGCGGAAAGATAGATATAAACGGCACAATAGCTTTCTTCCCGACTTTGCTTGTATGGAAATACAGAGGGGCACATAAGGTAAGCTGTGCGTTTGCGGAACTGACGGATGAGGCAACAGAGAGCGCATCTGAGGCGGCAATATCAGTGGTGAATGCGAGCACAATAAACAAGATGCCTGTGCAAGTAAAAAGCAAGACGGAAAAACGTCTTGATGGGGTGGGTAAAACGGCTTTTGATGCCAGCAGTGTCGGCAAGTTCACCGCTACCGGCATCGGCTGTGAGATATTCAACGACTATGAAAATAATATCGC
>ENA-OZVO01000054-OZVO01000054.1-human-gut-metagenome-genome-assembly--contig:-NODE-54-length-28669-cov-5.734570_pt1 | contig 28669 bp, 20 predicted proteins | sample MGYA00243447_ERZ654049 | MGnify/ENA primary metagenome ERZ654049 (study PRJEB26926, sample SAMN06164906) | human gut metagenome | biome: ENVO:00009003; feature: ENVO:2100002; material: ENVO:00002003... | reverse complement strand
TTAATACCTACTTTAATCATTTTGTTTAAACTTTTAAAGGTTCAATAAATATGTATTTATATATCTCTCTTGATAACCAGTGTGCACTTGTTTTTCAAATGCGCTGCAAAAGTACAAAATTGTTTTTTATGTTGGTGTGTCGGTGGGTTTAATTTTTCCTTTTTTTTATATTAAGGGGTTAGAATAGGGTTATTTATCGTTAAAATTGCCTGAAATATTGCTTGGAATGATGTCGTGAAGACCATTTGATGATGTTGTAGCCATTGTTTGTCCAATAAGATTAGGTGAACAGCATTTTTTGACTTTTATCTGATCATAAGAAGGAATAGGTTGGGAATATGCTGTGTTGTGGATAGCTGTGTTGTGGAATAATTCTACAGATATGTAGAGGCTTTCTACATACATGTGGGGATATAGGTGCTTTTTATTAGAAATAAATAAAGTCGATTACCTCTGAAAACTAATAACTTACATGCCTTAATGCATGATATTGAAAAAATGGTATTATCTTTGCATTTGTTAAGGTGAAGAACAGGGTTTTAATTATCTAACAAACAGACATGAGACTATTTTTTACAAAAAAAGAATTGAGGCTGAGAAAAAGAAGATTGGTGACGATGCTGGTTTGCATGGCGGTGCTGCTGGCAGCGTATATCGTATTAACTTGGCCGAAAGCGGTGGCTCCAGTACCACCTGTCGTGATTGTGCAGCCTGTAGAGCAGGAGGATGTGGAAATCTACGGAGACTATGTTGGACGTATCCGTGCACAGCAATTTGTAGAAGTACGTGCACGTGTGGAAGGCTTTTTAGAGAGTATGGCTTTTGAGGAAGGTACGTATGTGACGAAAAATCAAGTCTTGTTCGTCATCGACCAGAAGCAATATCGTGCCAAAGCAGATAAGGCTCGTGCTCAGTTGCGTAAGGATTCTGCTCTGGTGCGTAAGACCAAGCGTGATTTGGAGCGTATCCGTCCGTTGTTTGAACAGAATGCAGCCAGTCAGTTGGACTTGGATAATGCTATTGCGGCTTATGAAACGGCTGTAGCCAGCATGGGTATGAGCCAGGCTGATCTCGATCAGGCGGAACAGGAACTGGGCTATACGTGGGTACGTTCTCCGATATCGGGCCACATCAGTGAACGTCATGTGGACCTTGGTACACTGGTAGGTACTAGTGGAAAGTCCTTGCTGGCTACGATTGTAAAGAGTGACACCGTATTGGTGGATTTTAGTATGACAGCATTGGATTATCTGAAAAGTAAAGAACGTAATGTTGTCATAGGTCAGAAAGATTCGAGCCGCTCCTGGCAACCGACTGTTACCATTACCCTGCCTGATAACAGCACCTATATATATAAAGGTATTGTAGATTTTGCTGAACCGCAAGTCAATCCCAAGACGGGTACATTCTCTGTTCGTGCTGAGATGCCCAATCCGGATCGTGTATTGCTTCCTGGTCAGTTCACTAAAGTACGTGTGTTGCTTGATGTGCGCGAGCATGCTACCGTTGTACCTCAAAAGGCTTTGATGATCGAGAAAGGTGGAGCACATGTTTTCGTTATGCGTCGTGACTCTACGGTTGAACGTCGTTTCATAGAGTTGGGACCTGAGTTCGGTAACAATGTCGTGGTAGAACGTGGTATTGTACCCGGCGAGAATATTGTGACTGAAGGATATCATAAACTGACTCCTGGTATAAAGGTACGCGTAGGCCAACCTATGGAGGAAGAAGAGTAAGTGAGTGACAGGAAGGCTGTCCGCATTGCAATCAAAATTCTAAAATCAGAAACCTATCCCGCTTATGAAAGTGAATTTCTTTATTGACAGGCCGGTATTCTCGGCTGTCATCTCTATATTGATCGTCATTGTGGGTATCATCGGCTTGATGATGCTTCCTATCGACCAATACCCTCAGATTACGCCGCCCGTGGTGAAGATATCGGCATCTTATCCTGGTGCTAGTGCTGTCACTGTGTCGCAGGCTGTCGCTACTCCTATCGAACAGGAATTGAATGGTACGCCTGGTATGTTATACATGGAGTCCAGCAGTTCCAATACGGGTAGTTTTTCGGCTACTGTTACTTTCGATATCTCGGCTGATCCCGACTTGGCGGCTGTCGAAATACAGAACCGCATCAAACTGGCCGAATCACGTCTGCCTGCCGAGGTGGTGCAGAATGGCATCGAAGTGGATAAGCAAGCTCCCAGCCAGCTGATGACTCTTTGCCTTACGTCGAATGATCCCAAGTTCGATGAAATCTACCTGAGTAATTTTGCCACGTTGAATGTGGTGGATCTCTTGCGACGCATCCCTGGTGTGGGCCGTGTGTCTAACATCGGAAGTCGCTACTACGCCATGCAGATATGGGTAGATCCCGCTCGTTTGGCCAATTACGGACTGACGGTGAAGGATGTGCAGGATGCCCTGAAAGATCAGAACCGTGAATCTGCGGCCGGTGTCCTTGGTCAGCAGCCCGTTGAGGGACTTGATATCACTATTCCCATCACCGCGCAGGGACGTTTGTCTTCAGCCGCACAATTCGAGGAGATTGTGCTCCGTGCTAATGCTGACGGCTCGCTGATACGGATGCGTGATGTAGCCCGCGTTTCACTCGAAGCGCAGTCTTATAACACTGAGAGTGGTATCAATGCTGGTAACGCTGCTGTGTTAGGCGTTTATATGTTGCCTGGAGCCAATGCCATGGAGGTGGCTGAGAACGTCAAGAAAACCATGAAGGAAATCAGCGCCAACTTCCCTGAGGGATTGGAGTATGAGATACCGTTCGATATGACGACCTACATCAATGAGTCCATCCACGAGGTGTACAAGACGCTGTTCGAAGCGTTGATATTGGTTATCATCGTAGTTTACCTGTCGTTACAGAGTTGGCGTGCCACCATCATACCTGTGGTAGCAGTGCCCATTTCACTTATTGGTACCTTTGGTTTCATGCTTATTTTCGGATTCTCGCTCAATATGCTGACCTTGCTTGGTCTTGTGTTGGCTATCGGTATCGTGGTGGACGACGCTATCGTGGTGGTGGAGAATGTAGAGCGTATTATGGAAGAAGAACACCTCAGTCCTTACGAGGCTACGAAGAAGGCTATGGACGGACTGGTAGGCGCCATCATCGCCACGTCGCTCGTGCTGGCGGCCGTGTTTGTGCCAGTGAGCTTCCTGCCGGGCATTACGGGTCAGCTTTACCGACAGTTTACGGTGACTATCGTGGTATCCGTGCTGTTGTCTACGGTAGTGGCCCTCACGCTGAGCCCCGTAATGTGTTCGCTCATCCTGCGTCCTGAAGATCCCAACAAACCGAAGAATCGCGTGTTCGCCTTCATCAACAAATGGTTGGCCATTGGCAATACGAAATACGTCAAGCTGATAGGTCGCACCGTGAAGCATCCGCGTCGCATCGCTATGTACTTCTGCCTGGGTCTGCTGTGTATTTTCATCCTGCATCGCTTTACGCCTACCAGTTTCTTGCCTGTAGAGGATCAGGGATATTTCACTGTTGAGTTGGAAATGCCTGAGAGTACCACGTTGGAGCGCACCCGCAAGGTGACCGACCGTGCCATTGACTTCCTGATGAAGCAGCCTGCTGTAGAATACGTACAAAATGTTACAGGTTCCAGTCCCCGTGTAGGTACCAGTCAGGCACGTAGCCAGCTGACCGTTATTCTGAAGCCTTGGGATGAGCGAGATAATACGACCATTGACGAGGTGATGGAGACTGTACGTCGTGAGATCAGTGAATATCCTGAATGTAAAGTCTATTTGTCTACACCGCCAGTTATCCCTGGTCTGGGTACGTCGGGTGGTTTTGAGATGCAACTGGAGGCACGTGGTGAGGCTACTTTTGATGACTTGGTGCGCGCTACGGACACATTGATGTATTATGCTTCACAGTGTAAGGAAATTGAAGGATTGTCGTCCTCGCTCCAGGCTGAGATTCCCCAGCTCTATTTTGATGTGGATCGCGATAAGGTGAAACTTTCAGGCGTGCCGATGGCTGATGTTTTCTCGACGATGAAAGCTTATACGGGTTCGGTTTATGTGAACGACTTTAATATGTTCAACCGCGTCTATCGTGTCTATTTGCAGGCTGAAGCTCCTTATCGTGAGCATCGCGACAATATCGGTCTTTATTTCGTACGTGGTAGCGATGGCGACATGATTCCGCTTACGTCGCTCGGAACGACGGAATATACTACCGGTCCGGGAAGCATCAAGCGATTTAATATGTTCAATGCTTCTGTTATTCGTGGTACGGCTGCCAATGGTGCTAGCTCCGGACAGGTGATGGAATTGCTGGAGCGTATTGCTCGCGACCACTTGCCCGACAATATCGGGGTAGAATGGAGTGGCTTGTCTTATCAGGAAAAACAGGCCGGGGGACAAACCGGACTTATCTTGGGATTGGTATTCCTCTTCGTCTTCCTTTTCCTGGCTGCTCTGTACGAGAGCTGGAGCGTGCCTATCGCTGTGCTCATCTCTCTGCCCATCGCTGTATTGGGTGCTTATGCCGGTATTTCGGTCTGTGGACTGGAGAACGACACCTATTTCCAGATCGGCCTGGTAATGCTCATCGGTCTGGCTGCCAAGAATGCCATCTTGATTGTTGAATTCGCCAAGGACGAGGTGGACCGCGGTAGCGACATTGTTGAAGCTGCACTCCATGCCGCTCACTTGCGTTTCCGACCCATCCTGATGACGTCGTTGGCCTTTATCCTCGGTATGCTTCCGATGGTCATTGCTACCGGTCCGGGTTCGGCCAGCCGCCAGGCTATCGGTACGGGCGTATTCTTTGGAATGATTGTGGCCGTAACTGTTGGTATTTTGCTGGTGCCTTTCTTCTTCGTGATGATCTACAAGATGAAGCACAAGATGCGTGCCCCCAAACTGAACCTGCAACCCTTTAAAAAGAAGAAATGATGATGAAACGTACGATATGTTACCCGATATGCCTGCTGGCCGCGCTGATAGTGTTGGCCGGATGCCAGCTGGGCAAACACTATACCCGTCCCGACTTGGATCTGCCCGCGACGTTGGGTAGCCAGACGGCCGACGATTCGGCTTCGCTGGCCGATATGGCTTGGGAAGAACTCTACACCGACACTCTGCTACAGGGGCTTATCCGCAAGACGTTGGAATATAATAAAGATATGCAGATGGCTGCCGCCCGCGTCAAAGAACTGGCTGCGATGAAGCGCATCGATGTGGCCAACATGTTCCCGCAGATTGGGGCCAAGGTTTACCTCGAACCGGAGCACGAAAACTACGGAGGTAACAATCCTAAGAGCAGTAACGAGTTCGGCGTCAAGGCATCGGCTACGTGGGAGCTCGACTTGTGGGGTAATTTACGTTGGGCACGCGACAAGAGTCTGGCCGACTTTGTGGGCTCCATCGAGAACCAGCGTGCTTTGCAGATGAGTCTTATCGCACAGGTGGCGCAGGCCTATTTCGAACTGGTAGCGCTGGACAACGAGCTGGCCATCGTGCGTCAGACCGTCGAAGCCCGCCGCGAGAGCCTTCACCTGGTCCGTCTGCGCCGTGAAGCCGGACTTATCTCCGAAATTCCTCTTCGCCAGGCGCAGGTGGAATTGGCCAAGACCGTGACCCTCGTGCCCGACCTCGAACGTAAGATTACGCTCAAGGAAAACGAGCTGGCCTTCTTGACGGGTGAATATCCCCACAGCATCGCCCGTGCCAGTCAGGCGGCCGATGTACAGCTGCCCGATGCCCTGCCCGTAGGCATGCCCAGTACGCTGCTGGAACGCCGCCCCGACGTACGCCAGGCCGAGCAGGCACTTATTGCCGCCAATGCGCAGGTGGGTATGGCCTTCACCGCCCTCTTCCCCCGCATCGCACTTACGGCTACGGCAGGAAGCGAGAGCGGCGAGCTGGGTGACATCCTGAAGTCGCCCTACCACCTCTTCTCGGCCAACCTGCTGCAACCCATCTTCGCCATGGGCAAGAACCGTGCCATGCTCAAGGCCAAGAAGGCTGCTTTCGAGGGAGCCACGCATGCCTACGAGAAGGCCGTGCTCAGCGCCTTCAAGGATGCCTACAACGCCATTACGGAGTTCAACAAGATAAAGGACATCTACGACACCCGCCTCCGGCTGGAACAGGCGGCCAAGACGACGCTCGAACTGGCCCAGCTGCAGTACGTCAACGGTGCCATCGGCTACATCGACCTGCTCGACGCCCAGCGTACCTACTTCGACGCCCAGCTCAGCCTGAGCTATGCCGTACGCGACAAGCGCATCACGATGGTCAACCTCTACAAGGCCCTCGGCGGAGGGTGGGAGTAGGAAAGGTTGTTCTTTGTTTCCATACAGAGCCTCCACGGTTGCCGACATGCAGCCGTGGAGGCTCGTTTTTTTTTACATATTCTCCTGCTGCCTTCCCCCTGTTCCGCTTGCCCGTGCCGGCCCCCGCAGCGGCCCGAAGGGGGTGGCGGGCCCCGACGGCCCCTTTGAGGGCGACTATAACATACGGCGCATGTCAAAACGTTGTTTTTCAGCGGTTTGATGTTTTGCATGCGCCGTATGTTATAATCGGGCAGACACGAGGATGCGCCGTATGTTATAGTTTTTCCTTCACAATGCGCCGTGTGTTATAATAAGATAGTCTTTATTACTCTACATTTGTTCTATAGAGTTTTGGGGGTTGGGACACCCCTGCATTTGTCTAACTAATTAAACTTTTTATCAAATGGAAACAAAGAATTTTTTGAACAGCGAGAACACTGTACGCGAGGTCTACGAGGCTCCCAAGTGCGAAATTATCGAGATGCAACAGGAAGGTGTGCTCTGCGGTAGCAATGGCGGCAGACTCAATCCTTATGAAGAAGACAGTTTTGTTTGGTAATGCCTTATGAAAACACTACGTATCCTTACACTGGCCGCCGCGGTACTGACACTGGCCGCCTGCGGCAACGAAGAGTTCATCGAGAACAATCCGGGCAACGAGGCCGCAAAGCCCGAGTTCATGACCTTTACGGCCAGCGCACCGCAGACACGCACGCTGTTGGATGGACTTAATGTGCACTGGGTGGAGTATGACGAAATAGCTATATGGGACGGTAGCGAAGGCTATCAGAAGTTCATGGTCGACACCGAATCCATCAACGGCAGCGAGGCCACCTTCACGGGCCCTGCCCTTGTGCCGGGTGCCGACTACACCGCCTTCTACCCCCTGATAGCCGTAGAAAGCATGGACGCCACGTCCGTCAACTTCAACCTGCCCGCCGAGCAGACCGCCGTGGCAGGCACCTTTGCCAACCAGCTGGCGCCCTCGCTGGCCAAGGCCACAGGCGGCAGCACCGACTTGGTGTTCAACAACCTCTGCGCCCTCGTGAAGTTCACCGTGCCCGCCGAGATGGCCGGTGAAGGCATCTTCACCCTCGTGGGAGGCAACGGCACCGAGGCACTGGCCGGCGAATACTGGGTCGAATACTCCACCGGTAATCAATCACCCGGCTTTGAGCGTACAAATCGCGTCACCCTCAAAGGCAACTTCGAGGCCGGAAAGGACTACTACTTCGTCGTGCTTCCCTACCAGCTGACCAAAGGCTTCAGCCTGCTCTACGAAGACAGCACGGGCAAGCTCTACCGCAAGGCCACCGACAAGTCAGTGACCCTCACCGCCGGACGCATCCTAAACCTGGGCACGCTGGCATCGGCAGACTTCGAGAAGGCCGTTGCCAAGGAGATATATGCCAAACTCGGGAGCGGAACCGCAACCGAGAATGCCGACGGCACAGTCACGTTGAGCGATGCCGATTTGTCGGCTTTGGCAGCGATGACCACGCTGGAGCTACCTACGGGAGTTGTGACCTCGCTGCCCGGCCTCGGCTACTGCACCGGGCTGACCACACTGAAATGCGGCTTCAATGAGTTGACCGAGCTGAACCTCAGCGGGCTGACCAAGCTGACCACGTTGTGGTGCCAAATGAACCAGCTGACCACGCTGGATGTCAGCGAGCTGACCCAGCTGACGGAGTTGTGGTGCTTCAAGAACAATCTGACCGCGCTGGACATCACCCAGCTGTCCGGTCTGAACAGAATTTATTGCGGCAATCAGAATGACGAACGGGAACTGACCCTGACACTGACGGCGGCACAGGAAGGAGTGTGGAACAGCTGGAGTTCCGACTCTGATAACGTAAGAGTCACCCTCAACGTGAAATAACTGACCACCCCCTCCCGGCCTCGGGGCGCGCGGCGGACGGTAAAACCTCTTTACACGACGCCCACACCCCGAAGCCGCCCGCAGAGACTCCTTAGAGTCATCGGGCAAGACTCCTTAGAGTTATCGGCCATGACTCCTTAGAGTGTCGGGCCATGACTCCTTAGAGTTTCCGGCAGAGACTCGCGGGAGTCTGTAAGTGACTGATAATCAAGTATCCAAAAATCGGCCCCTGCCGCGTGCGGGGCTATATGTCTAACTTTTTAATTCATAAAAAATTATGTACAAGTACAAATTGGTACAACGGAGCAATCCGCTTGTGAAAGGTTCCCCGAAGAAATGGTATGCCTCCCCGCTGAGCGAGGCCGCACAGACGGTGAAGGCCATGACGCGCGCCGCTACCGAGAATACCACCGTGGCTCCCAAGGAAATGGAGGCCGCCCTCGAACTGCTGGGCAACTATGCCCGCCAGCAGCTGCTGCAGGGCCACACGGTGCGCGTGGGCGACCTGGGCACGCTGCGCATCACCTTCAAGAGCGACGGCGTGGAAGACATCACGAAATACAACGCCTCGGCCATGATCAAGGAGCCGCGCATCCTCTTCACGCCCAGCAGGGAGTTCCGCGAGGCGGTGATCGGCGCCATCCAGTTCGAGAACGGCGGCGTGCTGGACGGCGACGTGAACTATGCCTCGCTCGACGCCTACAAGAAGGCCAAGAACATCACCACGCCCGGGGGCGGCGGCACCGAGCCCGGCGGCGACGACGGCGAAGGGGGAAGCCCGCTGTAAGCGGAGAGTGGAGAGTTGAAAATAGGGGAATGGGGGCTTCGGCTCCCTTTTTTTGTGCGCCACGGGCTGGGCGGACGGGCGGTTTTGCCTATCTTTGCAGCCGTAACCCCACACACACGATACGCATGACCCTGATGAAGACCATCCTCCTGCTCTCCCTGCTGCTCCTTGCCGGCCCCGCCGGCCTGCGGGGACAGTCGCCGCAGCCGGCCGACAGCCTGCTGCGCGCACGCCTCGACACCCTCGTGAAGCACAACCTGCCACGGGGCGCCGCGGCGGGCATCTGCATCTACGACCTCTCGGCCGGACGCACGCTCTACGAACACCAGGCCGACAAGCTGTCGCGCCCCGCCTCGACCATGAAGCTGATGACGGCCATCACGGCGCTGGCACAGCCGGGGGCCATGGAGCCGTTCCGCACGGAGCTGTGGACCACGGGCCGTGTGGCGGGCGACACGCTGCGGGGCGACCTCTACGTGGTGGGCGGCTTCGACCCCGAATTTGACACGGACGACCTGGAGGAGCTCATCGGCGGCCTGACGCGGCGGGGCATCCGCGTGGTGGACGGCCGCATCGTGGGCGACGTGTCGATGAAGGACTCGCTTTACTGGGGCTCGGGCTGGCTGTGGGACGACGCTCCGGCGCCCTATCAGCCCTACCTCTCGCCGCTGATGCTGAACAAGGGTGTGCTCCAGCTGTCCATCGTGCCCGACGGGCGGGGGCTCTCGGCACTGGTCACGGGCAACCCCTCTTCCTCTTATTATACGATAGAGAACCACACGCGCAGCCACTGGCCCGCCGCGGGGCCGCTGCGCGTGGAGCGCAACTGGATGGAGAACGGCAACCGCATCAGCCTGCAGGGCAACGTGCGGGCGGCGGAGGGGCGCTCGTTCAGCCTCTTCGACTCGGGCCGCATGTTCATGCACGTCTTTGTGGAGCGGCTGCTGGAGGCAGGTATCCACTGTACCGCCGTGACCGACAGCACCCGTACGGGCATCGAGGCGGCCTACTGTTTCGGCGAGCTGCCGCCCGATAGCGTGGAGAGGACGAGGCTGGCCGTGCACGAGACATCCTTTCAGGCCGTGCTCGACGAGATGCTCAAGGAGAGTGACAACCTGAACGCCGAAGCCATGCTCTGTCGGGCGGGCGTGCTGGCCTCGGGTGGCAAGAAGCGGGTGTCGGCCCGTGACGGGCTGGACGCCATGCGGGCCCTCATCAGGCGCGTCGGGCTGAACCCGAAGCACTACAGCCTGGCCGACGGGTGCGGCCTGTCGCACTACGACTACCTCTCGCCCGAACTGCTGGTGGCCATGCTCCGCTATGCCTACTCGCGCAGCGACATCTTCTCGCCGCTCTACAAGGCCCTGCCCGTGAGCGGGGTGGACGGCACGCTGAAGTACCGCATGGGCTACGGCACGCCCGCCTTCCGGCAGGTACATGCCAAGACCGGCTCCTATACGGGCATCAATGCGCTGGCGGGTTATTTGAAGACCACTGAGGGGCATTGGGTGGCCTTCGCCATCATGACGCAGAACGTGCTTTCGGGCCGCCAGGCGCGGGCTTTTCAGGATGCCGTGTGTCTGGAGGTGGTGAAGGCTTCCATCCGGAAATAAGAACTAATCCTTTGTCAACGCTTCTTTCAGTCGGGCGATGGCCAGAGCCGCGTCGCCCCCGGCCTCGCTGAGCAGGGTGACGAACCGGCTGCCGATGATGGCGCCCGACGAGGCCCCGCAGGCCGCCTCGAACGTAGCCTTGTTGGAGATGCCGAAGCCCACCAGCCGCGGATGCTTCAGCCCCAGGCTGTCGATGCGGCGGAAGTAGGCCTGCTTCTGCTCGTCGAACGAACGCTGGGCTCCCGTCACGGCGGCCGACGACACCATGTAGATGAAGCCTCCCGTGTGCCGGTCTATCTCGCGCACCCGTTCGTCGCTCGTCTCGGGCGTGACGAGCATCACCACGTGCAGGTCGTAACGTTCGGCCGTGGCTTGGTAGTGTTCGCGGTATTCGCGCAGGGGCAGGTCGGGGATGATGAGGCCGTCGATGCCGCACGCCCGGCAGCGCTGGCAGAAGGCCTCGAAGCCGAACTGGAGGATGGGGTTGAGGTAGCCCATCAGCAGCAGGGGAATGTGTACCGTGCGGCGGATGTCGGCCAGCTGGTCGAAGAGGCGGCGCAGGCTCATGCCGCCCCGCAGGGCGGTAGTGGCAGCCTGCTGGATGACGGGGCCGTCGGCCAGGGGGTCACTGAAGGGGATGCCTATCTCGATTATGTCCACGCCCGCGTCCTGCAGGGCCTGGATGGTGGCGGCGGTGCCGTCGGGGGTGGGGCAGCCGGCACAGAAGTAGATGGAGAGGATGCGGCTGCTCTTGGTCTGGAAAAGTTGGTCTATACGGTTCATGGTTTTCTTGTCTATCGGTTTATTTCAATGAATTTCTTCAGTGTCTTGAGCGCTTGCCCGCTTTCCAGCGAACGGCGGGCGATGTCGATGCACTCGCCTATCTCCTTGTCCGGCTCCATGAGCTGGATGGCGAAGGCGGCGTTCACCAGCACGCAGTGCTTCTGGGCCGGCGTGGCACGGTTGGTGAGCACGGCGTCGAAGATGCGGCTCGCGTCCCCGCGGCTTCGGCCCCCTTGCAGGTCGGTGGGGCGGGCGGGGTCGAAGCCCAGCTCCTGCGGGCGGTAGATGCGCTCGTCGCGGCGGGTCATTACCTTGAACTCGTCGGTCAGGGAGATTTCGTCGTAGTTGTCGAGGCTGTTGACCACGGCAAACTCGATGCCCGCCTTGCAGAATACATAGGTGTAGAGGCGCATCAGCGACAACTGGCTGACACCCAGCAGCTGGTAGGCCGGGCGGCAGGGGTTGACGAGCGGGCCCAGCAGGTTGAACAGGGTGCGCACGCCCAGCGACTTGCGCACGGCGGCCACCGATTTCATGGCGGGGTTGAAGAGCTGTGCATGCAGGTAGGCCAGGTTGCATTCGTCCATGCTGCGTCGCAGGGTGTCGGGGTCGGCGGTGAAGCGGATGCCGTGCTCCTCGATGACGTCGCTCGCGCCGCTCACCGACGTGGCGCCATAGTTGCCGTGCTTGGCCACCTTGTAGCCCGCGCCCGCCACGACAAAGCAGGCGCAGGTGGAGATGTTGAACGTGTTCTTGCCGTCGCCCCCGGTGCCCACGATGTCGATGGGGCGGTAGGGGGCGAAGTCGATGGGTACGCGTGTCTGCATCAGCGCCTCGCGGAAGCCGGTCAGCTCGTCCACGGTGATGTCGCGCATACAGAAGGCCGTCAGCAGGGCAGCCACCTGTGCGTCGGGGTAGCGGCCGGCCGTGATGTCGAGCAGCAGCTGGCGGGCCTCGGCCTCGCTCAGGTGCTCGTGGTTGAAGAGTCGGGAAAGTATCTGTTTCATGAGTGGTTGATGGTTAGTGGTTAATGATTTGTCCAGTTGCGGATGATGCGTTCGCCCAGGGGCGTGAGCACCGACTCGGGGTGGAACTGGATGCCGTGCACGTCCAGTGTGCGGTGGCGCAGGCCCATGATGAGGCCCTCGTCGCTCACGGCGGTGACGGCCAGCACGTCGGGCAGGTTCTCATGGCTGACGACCCACGAGTGGTAGCGGCCCACGGCCAGGCGGCGGGGCAAGCCGTCGAAGAGGTAGTCGTCGGCCGTGTCGGGACCGTCGAGGCTGATTTCGGTCTGCACGCCGTGGAACACGTCGGAGAGGTTGCACAGCCGTGCGCCGAAAGCCTCGCCGATGGCCTGTTCGCCCAGGCAGACGCCCAGGATGGGTTTGGTCGCGGCATAGGTACGGATGACGGGCATCAGCAGTCCGGCTTCCTGCGGGATGCCGGGACCGGGCGAGAGCAGCAGCTTGTCGTAGGCTGCGAGGTCGGGCAGGGCGAAACGGTCGTTGCGCAGCACGGTGACCCGTGCGCCTGCCTGTTCGACCAGTTGCACCAGGTTGTAGGTGAACGAGTCGTAGTTGTCTATGATAGCAATGTGGTTCATGAGAATGTAAGTCTTTAAATCATTCAGTTATTTGGTTAACTCTTGCAGGAAGCCGCGTAGCCGCTCCACGTCCTTCAGACCGGGAGTCGTTTCGAAGCGGCTGTTGAGGTCGATGCCTGCCAGTTGTGGATGATGGAACTGACGGATGGCATTTGCGCTGCCTGCGTTGAGGCCTCCGCTCAGGAAGAACGGTGTGCGGCCGGCGTAGCGGTGGAGCAGGCTCCAGTCGAACTGCCGTCCCGTGCCGCCCAGCTGGGGCGTCTTGCTCTCGAAGAGGAAGTAGTCGCAGGTGCCGTGGTAGGCTTCTGTGGCGGCCACGTCGCGCGGGGTGGCCAGGTGGAAGGCCTTGATGACCTTCAGCCCGTGGCTTTTGCGCAATGATTGGCAGTACAGAGGCGACTCCTTCCCGTGCAGCTGCACATAGTCCAGCTCGAAGCGGTCGGCATACGTCAGCACGGTTTCCTTGGTCTCGTTGACAAATACTCCGATGCGCCGGGCCCGACGGGGCAGGTAGTCCGGCATCTGATAGACGAAGCGGGGCGAACGGGGGTAGAACACGAAGCCGATGAAGTCCACGCCCAGCTCCTCGACCCGGCGGATGTTCTCGCCGTCGGTCATGCCGCATACTTTGACAAGCAGGTTCATAATGCGGAGGAGGTTTGAAGGTGAGACATCTGTTGGATGAACGCGTGCAGTTCGTCGCCCGGGCATTCGCTCCGCATGAAGCGTTCGCCGATGAGCAGTCCGCGGTAGCCGTGGCGGCGCAGGAGGCAGGCCGTCTCGGCATTGTGGATACCGCTTTCGGCCACCATCAGCGGGTGAGGGTCCGTGCTTGCCGTGGCTTGTGCCAAGGCTTCAGCCAGGTCGACGGCATGCGAGGCATCGGTGTGGAAGGTACCCAGGCTGCGGTTGTTTACTCCCACGAGGTCGGGGCGGCAGTTCAGGTAGTCCAGTTCGTCGGGCGCGTGTAGCTCGAGCAGGACCTCCAGCCCCAGTTCGTGGGCCTGCTGCGAAAGTTCACCGCATTGGCTTCGGTCGAGGCAGGCGGCGATGAGCAGCACGGCGTCAGCCCCTGCCGCACGTGCCTGCAACAACTGGTAAGGGTCGATGACGAAGTCCTTGCGCAGGATGGGTAGGGTGGTGAGCGGCCGTGCAGTAGTGAGGTCACCCAGCCTGCCGGCAAAGAAGGCCTCGTCCGTCAGGATGGAAAGGGCGGCGGCCCCTGCGGCTTCGTATTGGGGGATTACCTCATCGGGTCGTACCTCGCGGTTGATCCAGCCCTTCGACGGCGAACGGCGTTTGAACTCGGCGATGATGCCCGTGGGCGAGGCTGCCAGGGCCTGTTTCAGGCTATGGGTAGTGCGTTGTTCCTTTCTGTCGGCTGCTGTTGCCAGCTGGTCGGCAGTGAGGTGGCGTTTCTGCGTCTCCACCTCTTCGCGTTTGTGTGCGATGATTTCTTTCAGAATGTCTCTTTCCATTGTCATGTCTCCTTGGGTTAAAAGTTTTGTGCCAGTTCGATGGCGCGGCGCAGGGCCGCCAGCTTGTTGTTCACTTCCTGCAATTCGTTCTCCACATTGCTCTTGGCCACGATGCCACCGCCTGCCTGAAACCACAGCACGCTGTTGCGGCTCACGAAGGTGCGGATGGTGATGGCCTGGTTGAGCGAACCGTCCAGTCCGATGAAGCCGATGCATCCGCCGTAGGCACCACGGTTGTGCGGCTCCAGCTCGCTGATGAGCTGCATGGCCCGTACCTTGGGTGCACCGCTCAGTGTGCCGGCGGGAAAAGTGTCGAGGAAGGTCTTCACGGCATTGGCTTCCGGTCGCAGGTTGCCGCTGACGCGACTGACAAGGTGGATGACGTGGCTGTACAGCTGCGGTTCGCGGAAGAAGTCCACACGTACGTCGGTACAGTTGCGTGCCAGGTCATTGCGTGCCAGATCGACGAGCATCACGTGTTCGGCGTTCTCCTTGGGGTCGTCCAGCAGACGTCGGGTGGCAGCCTCGTCTTCCTCGCGGTTGCCTGTGCGTCGGGTGGTACCTGCTATGGGGTCGATGTAGGCCCGTCCGTCGGCGATGCGGCAGTGCGTTTCGGGCGAGGAACCGAAGATGCGGAAGCCTCCGAAGTCGAAGTAGAAGAGGTAGGGCGAAGGATTGACGCTGCGCAAGGCACGGTAGAGGTTGAAGTCGTCGCCTTCGAACCGTTGTTCGAAGCGGCGCGACAGGACCATCTGGAATACGTCGCCCCGCAGGCAGTGGGCAATGGCCCGGCGGATGTTGGCGCGGTGTTCGTCGTCGGTCAGTGTGGAGGTCACTTCTCCCGTTGGGTGGAAACCATACGTAGGAAAGTTGCGGTTCATTACGGCGGTCTGTACTTGGTCCAAGCCGCTGGTCTCACCTTCGCCTAGCATTTCGACGAGTATCAGTTCGTGGTTGAAGTCGTTGAAGACGATGAGGTATCGGTAGAGGATATAGAGGGCGTCGGGAGCGTCATTCAGTGCTTGTCGGCTGTCTTTCACGGCAATGCCTTCGAGGTAACGCACGGCGTTGAATGAGGTGTAGCCGTAAAGGCCGCAGTAGCGGCTTCCTTCGCCTGTAACCTGGAAGTGGGCCAGGAAGTGGTTCAGGGCCGGAGCCATCCCTCCTTCGGCTTCCAGCGTGTTCTCCTGCCGTGAGCCGTCGGGCATTCGGGTTATGACGATGCCGTGTCCGATGCTGATGGAGGCGATGGGACAGAGGCCGATGAAGGAACGGCCGTTCTCGCCTCCATGGTAGTCGGAACTCTCCATGAGGGCACTTTGCGGGAAGAGGTCGCGCAGTTTCAGGTACGTGCTGACCGGGGTGTGGATGTCGCCGGGCAGGGTACGTGTTCGGGTAGTGTAACGGTAAATCATAAGTTGTATTCGTTTTGATGTTTCAGATAAGTGTCCATGTCTTTGTCGCCACGCCCTGATACGGTGATGACGACTACATCGTCGGGCTTGGTCTGGAGGCGGGGCAGCACGGCTAGTGCGTGGGCGCTCTCCAGTGCGGGGATGATGCCTTCCAGCCGGGTCAGCTCATAGGCTGCACGCAGGGCCTCGTCGTCGTTGACGGCCAGGACGTCGGCCCGCTTCGTGGCGGCCAGGTGGGCATGCAGGGGGCCAATGCCCGGATAGTCCAGTCCGGCGGAGATGGAGTAGGGTTCAGTCACTTGTCCGTCCTCGTCCTGAATGACGTAGGTGCGTGCACCGTGCAGGATGCCCACACGTCCCAGTGCTAGGGTGGCTGCCGTTTTGCCAGAATCTACACCCAGTCCGCCTGCTTCGGCCAGTACGATGTGTACCCGTGGGTCGTTCAGAAAGCGCAGCAGGGTACCGGCGGCATTGCTGCCTCCACCCACGCAAGCCACCAGGTGGTCGGGGTATTCGCGGTCTTCGATTTCGGCCAGTTGGTGGGCAATCTCCTCGCCGATGACCGACTGCAGGTGGGCCACCAGTTGCGGGTAAGGATGCGGGCCTACGGTAGAGCCTATTAGGTAGTACGTATCATCGGGGTGGCAGCACCAGTAGCGGATGGCCTCGTTGGTGGCGTCCTTCAGGGTGGCATTGCCCGAGGTGACGGGCACTACCTGTGCGCCCAGCATCTTCATCTTCTCCACGTTGACGTGCTGGCGCTCAATGTCGGTTTTTCCCATAAACACGAGGCATTCCATACCAGCTAGGGCACAGACAGTAGCGGCTGCCACGCCGTGCTGTCCGGCGCCAGTCTCGGCAATGATGCGTCGCTTGCCCATGCGGCGGGCCAGCAGCATTTGGCCCACGGCGTTGTTGATCTTGTGAGCGCCGGTGTGGTTCAGGTCTTCCCGCTTCAGATAGACCTTGCAGCCGTATTTCTCGGACAGGCGGCGGGCATGGTAGAGCGGCGATGGGCGACCTACATAGTGCTGCAGCAGGTCTTCGAATTCGCGTTTGAAATCATCACTAGGCAGGATGGTACGGCAGGCTTCCTGCAGTTGGCTGACACAGCGGTGCAGGATTTCGGGGATATAGGCCCCGCCGAATTCACCGTAATAACCGTTTGAATCAATTGAATAGTTCATTGTTGCAATGTATATTTTAAGTGATAGTTACTGGGGTTGGGATAAAAAGAAAAAGAGCTCCGTCGCAAGTTGCGGCGAAGCTCTTTTCTTTTTGCTTGTCCTTTCCGGCTTGTCCTGATCCTTTCGAAGGATGGAAGCGGTGTATCAATGACTGCATATATGAGTGTTGCCCCCTTTACGACTTTGTATGAGTTGTAACGGTTGCCACCACCAATATTTATGCAGGTTGATTGTCATTCTTTGTTTACGTTTTAATGCTTAACGGAGGCAAATGTATGCATTTTAATTGGAAATACAAGCTTTCTCTTGAAAAAAGTTATGTAGTGGAAACATTTTTAAGATTCGGTTTGTGGGCTGTCTTGCTCTTCGCTGTCCGAATGAACACGATATCGGGCTGGAGACATGCCTATATGAGCCTTTACATATTTGCCAAAAAAAGATTGGTTGGGGAAGTTGAACATCTCTGCTATTTCCTTGATAGACTTCTCAGAATGTTTCAACTGATATTTTATTTGTTCGATGGCATATTCATTGATCCATTCAGTCGGAGTATGGCCACTGACTTCCTTAATGGCCGCCGAGATGTATTTGGCTGAATAGCACAGTCGGTCGGCATAGTAGCTTACAGAGCGGTGTATTCCTCCGTCAGCAGTCAGTTCTTCCATGAACAGTTTGAAGATATGCTTGCTTCGTTTGGCTTCTATTCCTGTCTTTTCGATTTCATCGGAGTGTTTCTGGATGCCTGCCAGCATTTCATGGAACAAGGCAGAGAAGAGATATCCCAGAATTTCCTGGCGGTAACGGTGTGAGGGATCACTGATTTTGTCCATAATCAGTTGATAATACAGATTGAAATTCTGGCTTTCTTTTGTTTTTTCCTCCGGTGATTTGGCAAAAACAGGATTCTTATAGAGATAATACAAGGCTTTTCTTGCTGCTTTTTCCCGTTTTACCGTCTGTTGCAGAAATTTGGTGGAAAAACCTATCAGGCTGACCTTGTGCTGTGGACTAAGGAGCATGTTGCTTATAATCATGGTTGGCAGGCAGACGAATGCTTCTCCAGCCTGTAACTGATAGCCCTTTTTGTTGATGTTCAGTTGCATTTTTCCTTCAATACAAGCAACGATGATGAAAAGATTCAGCCTTATCATCCGGTTGGAGTAAGGGAGTTTCTCCATGTTACGTGCTACTATGACATTATCATCTACATAATCTACATATTCTCCCTTTGTTTCTTCTTTGTACTTCTTGAAATCATCGATATCAACTGTGATGATTGTTTTTTCGTTCGTATACATATTATATTTATTAGAATTGCATAATTTCATCTGATGCTGTGATTCACAATATATACTCTAATTTACGGGTCGATAATCTGGAAGGCTGTTCTTTTCTCCCGTTGCAAAGTTGGGGAATATTGGTAAAACTAAGTTGTTCTATTTCTCATAAAGGCTGTTCTATTATTCTTTATGTAATATTTTTTAAGTATAAGGTGAGGAATATGGGACATCTATACGGGAATTTAGATAACATATGGCTTGTTCTATTCTTCTATCTTTGTGCCAATTTTAAATCAATAAGTTGGACATGAAAAAGTTTAAGATCAGACAGATGCGACTGATAACACTTATCGGTTGTACAGTATTTGGATTTGCATCGTGCAAGCAGACACCAAATGCCGCTATGCAATCCTCTTCTTACGAGACTATGACGGTGGGTACCACCGACAAGGAATTTTCTACTTCTTATTCCGCTACCATTCGTGGAAGGCAGGACATTGACATCTATCCGCAGGTATCGGGTACAATTGTGAGCCTTTGTGTGACCGAAGGTGAAGTGGTACGTCGGGGGCAGTTACTCTTTGTTATTGATCAAGTACCCTATAGGGCAGCTTTGAAAACAGCCGAAGCCAATGTGGAAACAGCCCGTGCGTCTTTAGCCACTGCTCAGCTGAATTATGATAGTCAGAGGGAATTGTATACACAGAAGGTTGTATCGGAATTCAGTCTGAAGACAGCTGAAAACAATTTTCTCACAGCCAAGGCACAACTGGCACAGGCTGAGGCACAGGAAGTGAATGCTCGTAATAACCTTTCATATACCGAAGTAAAGAGTCCCAGCGACGGTGTTGTGGGCGCTTTGCCTTATCGTGTAGGTGCATTGGTCAGCTCGGCCATGGCACAACCTCTTACTACGGTGAGCGATAATAGCACGATGTACGTTTATTTCTCCATGACCGAAAATCAGTTACTCTCCCTTACCCGTCAGTACGGTTCGATGGACGAGGCACTGAAGAACATGCCCGAAGTAACGTTGACCCTGAACGATAACTCTGTATATGCCGAGAAGGGAAAGATCGAATCCATCAGTGGTGTCATCGACCGCCAGACGGGTACGGTCATTGCACGTGCCGTTTTCCCTAACGAATCACGTCTGCTGCACAGTGGAGCCTCCGGCAGTGTATCTATCCCCAGTGTCTACAAGGATTGTATTGTCATCCCGCAGGGAGCAGCCGTACAGATGCAGGACAAATATCTGGTGTATAAGGTAGTGGACGGAAAGGCTGCTTCTACACTGGTTTCAGTAGCACCGATAAACAACGGTCGCGAATTTGTAGTAATGGACGGCCTGAAGCCGGGCGAGGAAATCGTGGCGAAAGGAGCTGGATTGTTGAGAGAGGGAATGCAGATAAAATAACCTAAGTTTTGCTTTTGGCAAAACCTGCAGGAGCTGAAGGAGTTGAAAGGAAACATTTCCGGACTTCTTGACTCCCATAAACAACAAACATTATGAAAGGAAACATATTCATTAAACGGCCGGTGATGGCCATCTCCATCTCCGTCCTTATTTTTGCTATCGGCCTGATTTCGCTGTTCACGTTGCCTGTGGAACAATATCCTGATATTGCACCACCTACAGTATACGTATCAGCCACTTATACGGGTGCCGATGCAGATGCCGTGATGAACGGCGTTATTATGCCGTTGGAGGAGAGTATCAATGGTGTGGAAAACATGATTTATATGACTTCGACGGCTACCAATAACGGTTCGGCTACCATACAGGTCTACTTCAAGCAAGGTACCGACCCCGATATGGCGGCAGTAAACGTACAGAACCGTGTGACGCAGGCACAGGGATTGTTGCCTGCCGAGGTAACGCAAATCGGTGTGACTACACAGAAACGTCAGACTAGCTTTCTGCAAATCAATTCACTGGTCTGCACCAACGGGCGTTACGACCAGGCATTTATCGGAAACTACCTTGACATCAATGTTGTGCCCCAGATCAAGCGTATTGCCGGTGTTGGCGACGTGATGGCGATGAACGCTCCGTACAGTATTCGTATCTGGATGAAACCTGACCGCATGGCGCAGTATGGCCTGGTACCTTCGGACATCAGTGCAGTATTGGCTATGCAGAACCTGGAGGCACCTACGGGCTCATTGGGCGAGAATTCGGATAATGTATACCAGCTCACCATGAAGTATCGTGGCCGTCTGAAAGAAGTATATGACTTCGAGAACATCGTCGTACGTGCACAGGAAGACGGTTCTGTTCTTCGTTTGAAGGATGTGGCCGAAGTAGAGCTGGGTGCATTGAGCTATAGTTACCAGGGCGAGATGGACGGTAAGACAGCTATTGCCTTCATGGCCTTCCAGACAGCAGGATCGAACGCTACTGCCGTGAATGCCGAAATCTCTGCTTTGCTCGATGAGTTGTCGAAAGATCTGCCCGAAGGATTGGAGTTTGTCAATCTGATGAGTTCTAATGACTTCCTGTATGCTTCGATTTACAGTATTGTAGAGACGTTGGTTATTGCCATTATTCTGGTTATCCTGGTGGTATACTTCTTCCTGCAGGATTTCAAGAGCACGCTTATTCCTTCTATATCTATCATCGTTTCATTGGTAGGTACGTTTGCCTGCCTGATTGCCGCAGGCTTCAGTCTGAACATTCTGACCATGTTTGCGTTAGTGCTGGCCATCGGTACGGTGGTAGATGATGCCATCGTGGTGGTCGAGGCGGTACAGGAGAAATTTGACTCTGGCTACAAGTCGCCTTACCTTGCTACCAAAGATGCGATGGGAGATGTGACGATGGCCATTATTTCCTGTACTTGTGTGTTCATGGCCGTATTTATCCCTGTGACTTTCATGGGCGGTACGTCCGGTGTTTTCTACACACAGTTCGGTATTACTATGGCAACTTCCGTAGGTCTCTCCATGATATGTGCCCTGACACTGTGTCCGGCATTGTGCGCCTTGCTGATGCGTCCGGCATCGGGTACGAAGAGCGCCAAGAGTATTAATGGTCGTGTTCGTGCCGCTTACAATGCTTCTTATACCGCTTTGTTGGGTAAGTATAAGAAAGGTGTGATGTTTGCTATCCATCATCGTTGGATGTGTTGGGCAGCTTTGGTAGCTGCTGTTGTGCTGCTGGTATTCTTTATGAACACCACCAAAACAGGACTTGTACCGCAGGAAGACCAGGGTACCATCATGGCCAATGTCAGCACTGCTCCGGGTAGCACACTGAAGGAGACCACCCAGGTGCTGGATAAAGTAGATGCCATTCTGACCAATACTCCCGAAGTAGCCCACTTCCAGCGTGTAGCCGGTTACGGTTTCCTTTCTGGACAGGGTACGTCGTATGGTATGATTATCATCCGTCTGAAAGACTGGAGCGAACGTAGTGGCAGTGAACATTCGGCAGAAGCCGTGATGGGTCGCCTCAATGCTCAGTTTGCCCAAATAAAAGATGCACAGATATTCTGCTTCCAGACGCCTATGATTCCGGGCTACGGTATGGGTAACTCGGTAGAATTGAACATGCAGGACAAGACGGGTGGCGACATGACCACGTTCTATCATGCTGTGCTGCAATATCTCGGTGCGCTGAACCAACGTCCGGAGGTGGCAATGGCTTATACGACCTATGCCGAGAACTTCCCGCAGATTTCGGTAGATGTAGACGCTGCCAAGTGTATGCGTGCCGGCATTTCACCCAACGAAGTGCTGAGCGTATTGGGTAGCTATTGCGGTGGTTCGTATGTATCCAACTACAATAAGTTTGGTAAGATGTACCGTGTGATGCTTCAGGCCGATCCAAAATATCGTTTGGACCAGATGGATCTGAGCAATATGTTTGTGCGCAACGGTACGGAGATGGCTCCTCTCAGCCAGTTCGTTACGTTGAGCAAGACCGAAGGTGCCGAAATCAAGAACCGTTTCAACCTGTTCAGTTCTATCTCTGTCAACGTGAATGTGGCCGAAGGGTATTCTACCGGTGAGGTACAGAAAGCGATTGCCGAAGTGGCCGAACAGATGTTGCCTTCGGGCTACAGTTACGAGTACGGTGGCATTTCGCGTGAGGAGGCTAATACCAGCCAGTTCCAGACAGTGTTTATCTACAGTATTTGTGTCTTCCTGATTTACCTGATTCTGGCCTGTCTTTACGAGAGCTTCCTGGTACCGTTTGCCGTTATCCTCTCTGTACCGTTCGGTATGTTCGGATCGTTCTTGTTTGCCAAGCTCTTCGGACTGGAAAACAACATTTATATGCAGACAGGTATGATTATGCTGATCGGTCTGTTAGCTAAGACAGCCATCCTGATTACGGAGTTTGCCATCGAGCGTCGGCGCAAGGGCATGGGTATTATTGAGTCGGCCTATGCAGCTGCACAGGTACGTTTCCGCCCTATCCTGATGACGGTGCTTACCATGATATTCGGTATGCTTCCGCTGATGTTCTCCAGTGGTGCGGGTGCCAACGGTAACTCGTCATTGGGTACTACTGTCGTGGGTGGTATGCTGATTGGAACCCTTGCATTGTTGTTCGTTGTGCCGGTATTCTACATTATCTTCGAATATATGCAGGAGAAGATCCGTCCGCACCAGGAACTGGAAGCCGATGCTCAAGTGTTGTTGGAGCGCGAAAGGAGCCTGGCAGAACGTAGTGGGTTTAATGAGGAGAAATAGTCATTCTTAAAAAATTAATCCATCAACTAATATGAAGAAATTTATTTTATTGTCAACCGCAGTTGCTCTGCTGAGCAGCTGCGGCATATATACCAAATATAAGCCGGTCGAAAGCGTGCCCGACAACCTTTATGGGGAAGAGTTCAGCACTGAAGACACTACCAATCTCGGAAGCATGGACTGGCACGAGCTTTTTACCGATCCGCAGCTGCAGGCCTATATCGAACAAGGTTTGCAGAACAATACCGATTATCTGTCTGCACAGCTTCGTATAGAGGAGGCCAAAGCTACTTTGCTTTCCTCCAAGCTTGCTTTTCTTCCCTCGTTTGCATTAACTCCGCAGGGGACAGTTAGCAGTTTCGATGGCGGAAAAGCCACACAGACCTATTCGCTGCCCGTTACTGCCAGCTGGGAACTGGATATTTTTGGTAAGATGCGCAACAGCAAACGGCAGGTACAGGCTCTTTATGCCCAAAGTAAAGATTATAAGCAGGCTGTACGTACACAGCTTATTGCCGGTATAGCCAATACCTATTATACTTTGCTGATGCTCGACGACCAGCTTGCCTGTGCACAGAATATGGTCCGGTCGTGGGAAGAAACCGTTCGCTCTGCCCGTGCCCTGATGAATGCAGGACAGGCTAACGAGGCTGCCGTATCGCAGATGGAGGCTGCCTGTTACGAGGTACAGGCATCTGTACTTGATTTGAAAGAGCAAATCAACCAGGTAGAAAACAGCTTTGCATTGCTGCTGGCCGAGACACCCCGTTCCTACGAACGCGGCATACTGGCTGGCGTGCAGATGCCTGATGAGTTATCTGTAGGCATCCCTATGCAGATGCTTGCCAATCGACCCGATGTGCGCATGGCCGAACGGTCGTTGGAGTCGGCCTTCTATGCAACCAATGCGGCACGCTCGGCTTTCTACCCCTCTATTACGTTGAGTGGCAGTGCAGGATGGACCAACTCGGCAGGATCCATGATTATCAATCCTGCTAAGTTCCTTGCTTCGGCCGTAGGTTCGCTCACTCAGCCGCTCTTTGCACGCGGACAGTTGTTGGGACAGCTTAAGATTAGCAAGGCGCAACAGGAAGAAGCCGCTCTTTCTTTCCAGCAGACTTTGCTGAACGCTGGCAGCGAAGTGAACGATGCATTGACGGCCTGGCAGACCAGTCGAGATAAAAGCCTGTTGTTGGATAAGCAGGTAATTTCGTTGCAGAAAGCTGTAGAGAGTACTTCTTTACTCATGGAGCATGGTACCACGACTTATTTGGAAGTGCTTACTGCCAAACAAAATCTACTGAGTGCCCAACTTACTCAGACAGCCAATCGCTTCAGTGAAATACAGAGTGTGATTACGCTTTATTGTGCATTGGGTGGAGGACAGGAATAGATACTAATCTCTCTTTATATTCTTTTATAAGAAGATGAGCCATTCCGGGAAGTGATTTCCAGGGTGGCTTTTTTCATATAAGCAAGGGATAAAGAAGATGGATTTCGTAGCATCCACTTCTTTATCCCTTGTCGTTTATTCGCTTATTAAAAGGTTATTGATAAGCGTCTGTTAATATTGTGCCCAGTCGGTATTTCTCATATCACCACTCTTGGCCAGTTCGGCGTGCATACCCAAGGAGGCACGGATGGCGTGCGGAGTTTGTGATTTACCGTCAGTCAGCTTCAGGTAATCCCACAACAGGTTCTTGTAGTCAGGATGTACACAGTTCTCGATGATGGTTTGTGCACGTTCTTTCGGGCTCTTGCCACGTAGGTCGGCTACACCCTGCTCGGTTACGATGATGTTAACATCGTGTTCCGTATGGTCGTGGTGTGAAACCATTGGTACAATGGCACTGATCTTGCCTTCCTTGGCCACAGAGGGGCAGGTGAAGATCGAGATGTAAGCATTGCGTGTGAAATCGCCACTACCGCCGATGCCGTTCATCATCTTGGTACCTCCGATGTGTGTGGAGTTGACGTTGCCGTAAAGGTCGGCTTCAATAGCGGTATTGATGGAGATGATACCCAGTCGACGTACCACTTCGGGGCTGTTGGATATTTCGGACGGACGAAGTACCAGTTTGTCGCGGAAGAAGTCCATGTCATCGTAAATACCCTGCAGGCAGTCGTTGGTGACGGTGAGCGAACAGGCGCTTCCGAACTTGATGCGTCCTTCGCGGATGAGGCCGATAACAGAATTTTGGATAACTTCGGTGTACATTTCGAAAGGCGGGATCGTCTTGTCGTGTCCCAAAGCGCTAAGCACGGCATTGGCGATGTTTCCTACACCGCTTTGCAGAGGCAGGAAGGTGGAGGGAATGATGCCTCGCTTCATGTCAGCTACCAGGAAGTCAGCTACATTTTGTCCGATTTTGTCAGTCAACGGATCGGCTGCGGCAAACGAACGGGCTTCGTCGGGCCAATTAGTTTCTACCACACCTACAATCTTCTTGGGGTCTACCTGTATGTATGGAGTTCCGATGCGGTCGCTGGGCTTATAGATAGGTATCTCGCGGCGGTAAGGCGGATCGAGCGGTTCGTATACGTCGTGCAGGCCCATGGCAGCCTTGCTATGGGCGGCATTCAGTTCGATAATGATTTTATCGGCCATGCGACAGACGGTAGGTGCGATACCTCCGGCTGCGGTCAGGTAGATTTTACCGTCGGGAGTTACTTCGCAAGCTTCGATGATGGCGATGTCTACTTTGCCCATAAAGCCGTAGCGTAGTTCCTGAGCCATCTGAGAGAGGTGAATATCGTTGTAGGCTATTTCGCCGTTGTTTACAGCCTTGCGGAAGTCTGCGTTGGTTGTATAGGGAGCACGGTAGCGGATGGCTTTGGCGCGTGACAATACACCGTCGCATGAGTCACCTGTCGATGCACCTGTAAAGATACCTACTTGGAAAGGATTTCCCTTGGCATGTTCTGCTTCTGCGATTTTGGCCAGTTCGGCCGTTACGGCCTTGGCTGTTCCTGCGGGTGTGAATCCGCTCAGGCCGATGTTATAGCCATGTTTGATGAGGCTGGCAGCTTCGGCTGCCGAAATGTAGTTGAATGCCATAATTTTATATTGTTACTTTACTTTAATATATTGTTTTTTAAGTTTTTCGTTTCTCAATATTTCCTCTGTAAGATTTCCGACCAGATGATACCCTTGCGTATTTCTTCTGCCGATTGTATATCGATGGCGGGAGAGGTATCTTGGGTCTCTGCTCTGTTGGTTTGTGGTGTTTGTGCAACTGATTGCTTGTGTTGCACAGTTTGTTGAGTTTGATAATTTTGGGGGATAAAAGGTTTTACCTTTTGCTTGTGTGCTTGCTCTTTTGCCTGAGTGTTGTCCGTTTGTAGGGGAGGAGGGATTGGAATACCTTCCCAACTTTCTGGAAGTGGATGAGTTTTGTGAGGGCGTGGCATGTCGTTATCATCCCTTGGAGGAGCCGAGGTATTTTTGGCTTCCTTCTTGGCTTGTTTGACAAATCCGATAATGAGGATGCCTGCTATTAACAGAAACTTTAAGATGTCTTCCATACTCAGGAGGTGTTAATTCTACCGCCAAAGGTAACCAATTTATCTGATTGTTGCCAATAAAACGGCAATAAAAAAGGGCAGCTTCACAGCTCCCCTCATTTTTTTAACCTAAACCTTAACTATGAAAAAATCTAATGTTTTTCTTCATGTTGCAAAATTGTAAATTTTATCGAAAACAGCCAAATATACCTCTCAAATTGTTCATTTGTTTATAGATTATTAACACATAAAATCTTGTGAGGTTTGATTTTGACGGAAAGATGGTTAATTATACGATTATTTTACAAATGAAAGCCTATAATTTGTGATTCTATTCGTTTGAATATGTTGGCTGAAACGGGAGGTTTATGTGTTGTAGGCGTCGAGTTTGTTAATATTTCATCTGTATTTTGATGGATGTTTCGATGCGTTGTGAAAGATAAAAGTTGTATGGCTCAGAAAAAACAAGTATTTTTGCGCCCGATTTTAATCGGAGGGAATGGGACTTCCCTGTTATAAACCGCTAATCAAGTAGCTGATAGTTCCTGTTTGTAGGGAGGTGTGGATACCTGCCCGAAGAGGGAGTGTATAGTTACTTTTATGTGTGGTTATCCTTCTCTTCAGCTTTTCCCTTATGTAGCCTCCCCTGTTTTTTATATTGTAATACGTAGTTTGGATATGAAAGAAAAGTCTGAAAGAAAAGTTTGGATGACCCGTTTCGAACAGTTTCCCATCTTGGAGTATCTGCTGAAATGGATTTGCATTACTGCTGTGGCAGGCGGATTGATAGGCTCTGCTTCTGCCTTGTTGCTGGCGTCGCTCAATTGGGCGACCGATTATAGGGAAAGTCATCTATGGATCATTGCCTGCCTGCCCTTGGGCGGCTTGCTCATTGGGTTGATGTACCATTATTGGGCAGGTACGGCGGCGAAGGGGAACAATTTTTTGATAGAGGAAATCCGTTCTTCGCGCAACATTATCCCTTTCAAAATGGCACCGCTGGTGTATGTGGGCACTGTCCTGACCCACCTGTTCGGAGGCTCTGCGGGGCGCGAGGGGACGGGTGTACAGATGGGTGGAGCCATTGCCGACTGGATGTCGCGCCTGTTCAGGATGCATCCTTACGACCGCAAAATCATGGTACAGATAGGTATTAGTGCCGGCTTCGCCTCCATCTTTGGCACGCCGCTGGCGGGTGCCGTGTTTGGATTGGAGGTGATTGTGGTGGGGCGTATGCGCTACGATGCCATCTTCCCCATCTTCCTTTCAGCCTTTTTTGCTCACTTTGCCTGCCATGCCTGGGGGATAGCACATACGTCTTATTGCATGTCGGAGGTGCCGGGATTGGACATCGTTGTATTGTTGTGGGTTTTGTTGGCCAGTTTGATATTTGGGTTGGTAGCATCGGCTTTCTCTCGCTCCATCGTCTTGTGGGGGCAGTTGGCCAAGCGTTGTGTCGCCTATCCGCCTTTCCGACCGTTGCTGGGAGGAGTCTGTATCGCGTTGTGTGTGTGGATGCTGGGCACCACGAAGTATATCGGATTGGGCGTCCCTACCATTGTGGCTTCCTTCACCGAGGTGCAGATGTGGTACGATTTCCTGCTGAAGCTGCTGCTCACTACGTTTACCATCGGTTTTGGTTTTAAGGGGGGAGAGGTGACGCCGCTCTTCTTTGTCGGCGCTACGTTGGGCAGTGCGCTTTCCGCCCTGTTGCCTCTACCTGTATCCTTCTTGGCAGGACTAGGCTTTGTGGCTGTCTTTGCAGGGGCTACCAATACCCCAATAGCCTGCACGCTGATGGGCATCGAACTCTTTGGAGCGGAGGCAGGAATCTACTTGGGTGTGGCTTGCGTCACGGCCTATCTGTTTTCAGGTCATACGGGCATCTACACCTCTCAAGTATTGGGTAGTCCGAAGCATTTGGTCTATTGGAGACAAAAGGGTCGGATGTTGAGATGAAAGCATTGTTTTCTTCCTGCTATCTCAATGCTTTCTTGGGCGTAAAGCATAGAGATGTAAGATGGAGAGTTAGGAATGGAAATGCCGACTATTTTCGTATCTTTGCAGCCGAATAAACTAATATACATCTGTCTCTTATACACATCTCCGAGCCCAC
>ENA-OZVO01000050-OZVO01000050.1-human-gut-metagenome-genome-assembly--contig:-NODE-50-length-29372-cov-5.150561_pt1 | contig 29372 bp, 28 predicted proteins | sample MGYA00243447_ERZ654049 | MGnify/ENA primary metagenome ERZ654049 (study PRJEB26926, sample SAMN06164906) | human gut metagenome | biome: ENVO:00009003; feature: ENVO:2100002; material: ENVO:00002003... | reverse complement strand
CGTTCGCCGCCGGAGAGCAGCGAAGCCATCTGTCCCTGCTGCTCCTTGCGGAAGCCCAGACCCGCCAGCACGCCCTGCACCGTCGAGCGCCAGCCATAGCCGTTGCTTTCCTCAAAGCGGCGGGTAAGCTGGTCGTACTGGCTGCCGAGGCGATGAAGGGATGCTTCATCGTGCGCATCCGCCATCTGATGCTCCAAGTCGCGCAGCTGCTGTTCCATGCGCTGCACTGGCTCAAAGACGCTTTCCAGCTCTTCCAGCACTGTCCGCCCTTCGCCGACCTGCCCCTGCTGGGCGAGGTACCCGAGCTTCAGCCCCTTCTGCATGGTCATCGTGCCGCCGTCCGCGGTTTCAATACCGGCAATAATCTTCATGAGGGTGGATTTTCCGCAGCCATTGACGCCGACAAGCCCCATGCGCTGACCATCCTGCAGCACGAGGGATGCGTCGCGGAGGACTTCATTTGTACCGAAACTTTTCTGAATGCCCTGCAAGGAGAGCAGAATCATCGCAAGTCACCTCCCGGTGGGGGTATCATTCGCGCTCATCAGCGCGAGGTGGGTTCGCCTGATGGCATTTTTTCTTCCTAAATAAGATGCTTTTTTGTGCGGCAGGGGTTTCGCCTCTGCGGAGGCGGCAAGGGGGCTTTGCGGTCGCCCCCTTGACCCCTTCGCAGTGCACACCTATGTTACTGGGTTTAGATTGTTACTTGGGAGAACAAAAGGTACACAAACCAAAAAACTTCCGACAAAGCTCAATAAACATGGGTGCGCACCGAAGGTTTCCAAAGGGCGATCGCAGACTTCGTCTGTTTCCATTGCCCTTTGGTCGCTCCCGCAGGAGCGAAATCCCTGCGAATCATTACAGCAGATACTGCACCGCCATCAGCAGCAGAATCGCCGCCGACAGCATGATGTGACCGCGCTTCATCCGCATTTTTGCCGTGCGCGGCAAGGTCATCAGCGCCCAGATTCCCAGCGCCAGCACCGCCGCGCCGCAAAAAATCAGCCACCAAGCGGACATGCCGCGCCAGAAGAGCGCGGATGCATTGTAAACAGCGTGCATTACCATTGGGACAAGCAGATTCCCCGTCCGCATTTCCGCAAGCGTCAGCGCACCGCCGAAGAGCAGATGCGCCGGGAGTGCCGCCAAATTGCCGTGCAGGAGCGAAAAGAACAGCGTCGTCAGCAGCCATGCGCCAAATCGGCTGCCGCTGTCCAGCAGCGTTTGCAACACGACGCCGCGGAACAGCGCTTCCTCCAGCACTGCCGGAAGAACCGCCAGCGCCAGCAGCTGCAAGTACCATTCGTCTGCGCTGTCCGCCGCCGCAATTTGACGCTCCGGCGCAGAAAGGAATTTGCCCCACAGCTGCGTCAGCGGTGTCACCAAGGCACGCATCGCCAGCCCCAGCACCGCCGCGCAGAGCAGCAGACCGATGCTCAGCCGCATTGTTCCCGTGCGCGCCGAACGGCCGCGCCGCATCAGCAGCGCTGGAAGTCCAACCAGCAGCGCTTCCTGCGCCATTGACAGCAGCAAGCGCGTATTTTGATGCAGGTCGTGCGGAAGCATCAGCGCCAGCAAGCGCTCCAGCAGCAGCTTGGCCGCCGTCAAAATCAGCAGCACCATCAGCAGCGTCGTCGCCGCGTCGTTTTTCCGCCCCGCGCGCGTCATTTGCCGTCCCCCAGCGTGTAGATATTTCCAACACGGTCGCGCAGGGCAACATCCAGCGTCAAATCCTGCCCCAGGCGGATACCCTCGCGCGTCATTCGGTCTTCACTGATGTGGTATGCCAAGCTCGGCGTGTTATTCTCCCCGCTCAAATGACCGAGAATGACGTTTTTCGTGCCGCTCTCGACAATTTGCAGCAGCGCATCCGCACAGGCGGCATTGCTCAAATGCCCGCGATTGCCCAGTATACGCTGCTTCAGGCGCTCATTATAGTGGTCGTTGTGGCGGAGCATATCGGGGTCATGGTTGCTTTCCAGCAGTACCAGGGAGCTGCCCGCCACCGCGTCGCGGACGCTGCGCGGAAAATGCCCCAAGTCCGTCGCCGTCGCGATGCTGAGTCCCCCGCCCCACAGCCGATAGCCGACCGGGTCAGCCGCGTCATGCGGGATGGAGAACGGCACGACGCCGACATCGCCGATATAGAAATCCGAGAATGTATCGAACGTTCGGCGGAGTTCCGGGGGAATTTTGCCGACCTTTGCGTCCATCGCGTTCCACGTCATCTCGGTGGCATAGACGGGGATTTTATGCTTCCGGCACAGCACACCCGCGCCGGAGATATGGTCAATATGTTCGTGGGTGATGAGAATGGCGTCAATGGTGTTGCCATCAACGCCAATCATATCCAGTGCTTCATCAATCATTTTGCCCGACTTTCCGGCGTCGATGAGCAGGCGGGTTGCGCCGTACTGCACGAAGAGGCAGTTGCCGCTCGAACCGGAGTAGAGGGGGCAGAAAATCATTTCCATTGGATTCCTTTCTGGATTCCTGTGCTTACCTTTTTCTCTGCGTTTTTCTCACGCGTGCAGCCAAAAGGTACACGAACGGAAAAAACTTCCGACAAAAACCAACTAACTTAGATGGGGATGCGAAGCAGTCCAGAGGGCGACCGCAGACTTCGTCTGTTTTCATTGCTCTCTGGTCGCCTCCGCAGAGGCGAAACCCTGCATAAGCACGCGAAAACAGTATGAAGAAGTCACCAACGCAATCGCGCGAAAGGGTCAAGGGAGGAACTCCCTTGCGGAGTCCAGAGGCAGCGCCTCTGGTCACACATCCAAGTGCTTCGCCACGCGCTCGGCTTCCGGCGGCGGGGTCATGTAATCCGCACCGAAGAGGATGGTCAATACCTCGTCCCATTTCGCGGGAATCAGCACGTCGATGCCTTCAAAGGGGACGACAATCTTCTCCGCGAACTGGTCAGGATGCCAGATGTGCATCATCAGCTCAAACGCACCGTTGGACATGCACAGGTCGTTGCCCGTCTTCTCCTGCCGCGAAACCTGCTCGTACCAGCGCGTTTTCGTCTTCACCGAGAACGGCAGACCCAGCAAATGCGTGCCGAAAATCAGAATCTTGTTCTTCCAATTAAAGCGCGACCAGTCCACGTTCTTTTTCAGCATCCCCTGCAGGGTGTGGAGCTTGAAGAACCACCACTTGCGCTGAAACCCTTCCGGCGGCACGGGGTCAAGAATGAAAAAGTCCGTGAACGCCGCCGCCTTCTCCGGGTCGCGGTTCATCACGCGCGGCGTCCATGTGTCCAGATACGTCAGCTCGAAGCGCTTGTCGCACTCCTTCGGGTAGATTTCGCGGAACTTCTGGAATTCCTCGCGCGTCATCAGCAAATCCACGTCGTCATCCCACGGAATGAACCCCTTGTGGCGCACCGCCCCCAGGAGCGAACCGCACATCATATTATAGGAAATATTGTGCTTCTTGCAAACAGCGGTAATGTCCCGCAGCTGCTCCAATAATTCCGCGTGAATCTCGTCCAGCGACAGCTTCTTTTCTTCCTGCTGCACTTTTTATTCCTCCCGAAGCCACTGCGCCGCCCGGCGGGCAATCGCTTCATCATCCATCTGATACTGCGCGCGCAGATACTGCTGCGTGCCCACAATCGTGGAGTATACGTCCTCCATGCCGATGCGGTGGATGCGGCAGGGATTCCCTGTCTCCGCCGCAACCTCGCAGACCGCCGAACCGAATCCGCCGACGATGGAGTGTTCCTCCACCGTCACGATGTGGCGGAAGCGGCGTGTCAGCTCTGCAATCTTCTCCGTGTCAATCGGTTTCAAGCACGGGAAGGACACGACTTCCGCCGAAATGCCGCGCTCGGCTAACTTCTTGCCCGCGCTCACCGTCTGCGTCAGAATGCCGCCAGCGGATAGAATTGCGATGTCCGTACCTGTTTGCAATGTCAGCGCTTTCGGCATCTGCCAGTCCGCCACCGGCTGCTCGTGCAATGTCGGCTCGCCGCCGCGCCCCAGACGCAGATAGCACGTTCCGGGCGTTTTCAGCATCACCGGGACGATGGCTTCCACCTCCGCCGGGTCGCCGGGCGTAAACACCGTCACCCCCGGCAGGGCGCGCATAATCGCCATGTCCTCCGTCGCGTGATGGCTCATGCCCAGACTGCCGTACACAAAGCCGCCGCCGACGCAGACGACCTTGACGTTCAGACTGTGATACGCGCAGTCGTTGCGAATCTGCTCCAAGCAGCGCAGCGTCGGGAAATTGCCGATGGAGTAGGTCAGCACGGTGCGTCCGGTCTTCGCCAGACCCGCCGCCAGACCCGTCATGCTCTGCTCGGCAATGCCCGCGTTCACAAACTGCTCCGGGTACGTTTCCCAGAACGGCTTCAGCACCCCGAAGCCCAAGTCCCCCGTCACCAGCATCAGGCGGTCATCCTTCGCCGCCTCGCGCATCAGCGCCCGTGTAAATGCGTCTCTCATGGCCGCTGTGCCTCCAATTCCGCCAATGCCGCGTCGTATTCCTCACCCTGCGGCGTCCGATAGTGCCACAGGATGTCGTTCTCCATAAAGGAAACACCCTTGCCTTTCGTCGTCACGGCAATGACGACCGTCGGCCGCCCGCTGCCGCGGTTCTCCTGCGCCTGACGCAGCGCCTTTTCCACCGCGTCCACGTCGTTGCCGTCCGTCTCGATGACATTCCAGCCGAACGCGCGCCATTTGTCGCCGAAAGGCTCCAGCGCCAAGGTGTTTTCGCAGAAATCAAGGCTCTGCATCCGGTTGTGGTCGATGATAGCGACCAGATTATCCAGCTTATACTGATGCGCTTGCAGTGCCGCTTCCCAGACCGAGCCTTCGTCGCACTCGCCGTCGCCCAGCACGCAGTACACGCGCCAATCGGCGTTGTCCTTCTTGCCGCCCAGCGCCATGCCTGCCGCCACGCTCAGCCCGTGACCCAAAGAACCGGTGGAAAACTCCACACCCGGCACGCCCTTGTGGCTCACATGCCCGGACAGGCGCGAGCCGTTGGCGTAATGGGTGGAAAGCTCCTCCACCGGGAAAAAGCCGCGCTCCGCCAGTGCCGCATACACCGACGCGCCCGCATGGCCCTTGGAGAGAATCAGCCGATCGCGATTTTCCCACTGCGGATTCTTCGGGTCAACGCGCAGGATGCGGGTGTAGAGCACCGCCATAATCTCCGCGACTGAAAAAATTGCGCCGATATGACTGCCCCGGCTGATGTGGGTCATCTCCAGCCCGTGACGGCGGATGAGCCACGCCAGCGTCTTGGGGTCTGACGTGTCAATCGGCGCGCCGTGAAACGCCGAATGTGTTTTCTCCGTGTAGGACGTACTCATTTCTGCGGCTCCTTTGCTCCCTGCTTGTGCTTTTCGTCCGCCATCTTCTTTGCCTTGCCGAACACGCCGCCAATCGTCTCGAAGAACAGTTCGACATCCAGCGGGAACGACTGATGCAGCGCATACTCCACGCGCAGGCGGTTCTTCTCCGGCAGGATGTACTTTTCGAAGTTCTCCACCGGATTTTCCGTGCCGACGATTTCATCCTGCGCGATATAAACGATGGACGAGCGGTCAGTGATGCCGGGACGCACCCAGAGGATGCACTCCTGCTCCTTGGTGTACTGCGTGGTATACAGCAGCAGCTCCGGGCGCGGCCCGACGAAGGACATGTCGCCCTTCAGGATATTGAACAGCTGCGGCAGTTCATCAAGTTTCAAGCGGCGCATGACCTTGCCCGCGCGGGTAACGCGGCTGTCGTTGAGCGCCGTGCAGCCGCCGGTCTTATCCGCCCCGACGACCATCGAGCGGAATTTATAGATATAGAACGGCTGATTATGGTATCCGCCGCGCACCGCCTTATACAGCACAGGGCCGTGGCTGTCGAGCTTGACCCAAATGGCCAGCGGCAGCATGATGATGCAGCCGGGGATGAGCAGAATCAGCGCAAACAGGAAGTCGATGATGCGCTTGACAACATGGCTGTAAAACGGATGGGACAGCGGCCCATCCCAGCGCGGCATTTGCGGAAGTGGTTGCTTTGACATGGGAATCATCTTCCTTTTCTTCTATGAAACGCTTGGTGTTGGAACATCATAGCTGACCCATTCGAGTTTCATTTCATCAGGTCAGGCTGATTCGTCGGCGAAATCCCTGCGCAGCTCAGTCGTGATGCAGCTGATGCAGCAGCTCATAAACCTGCTCCAGCTCCTCCGCCGAGTAGTACTGCAGCGTGATTTTGCCCTTCTTCTGATTGCCGGTAATCGTCGCGCGAACGCCGAACGTCTCGCGGCAGAACGTTTCCAGCTCCGTCAGCTCCGCAGGCAGAGAATGCACCTTCTGCGGTGTTTTGGGCAGCGTCGGGGTGCTCTTGCGCATCAGCGCGACCGCGTTTTCCAGCTGTCGGACGCTCCACTCGTTCGTAATCGTCTGCCGTGCCAGCGTCATCTTCATCTCGTCCGATTCCAGCCCCGCCAGTACACGCGCGTGACCCGCGCTCAGCGTCCCCTGCCGCACCATCGTGATGATGTCCTCCGGCAGCGTCAGCAGACGCAGCAGGTTCGCCACGGCAGGCCGGCTCTTGCACAGCCGCGCCGCCACCGCTTCCTGCGTGTAGCCGCATTGGCGCATCAGCGTCTGGATGCCCTGCGCCGCTTCAATCGGGTTCAGGTCTTCACGCTGCAAGTTCTCAACCAGTGCGATTTCCATCTGCGTCGGCACATCCATCTCGCGGATGATGCAGGGCACACGGTCCAGCCCCGCCATCCGCGCAGCGCGCCAGCGGCGCTCGCCCGCAACGATGCGATAGCGCCCACCGTTCATTGGCACCACCAGAATGGGCTGCAAAAGCCCCTGCTCCCGGATGGACTGCGCCAATTGCGCGATGCTTTCCTCGGAGAACGCCCGCCGCGGCTGGTCAGGATTCGGGTCAATGTCCCCAATCGCGATTTCTTGTCCGCCGCCGGATGTCATCATGTCTACTTCCGGCAGCAGCGAATCCAAGCCGCGCGCCAGTCCGTGGGTCTTCTTGGGCATAACAAATCGACTCCTCTGTCATTTCCGTTCCGCCGGATGAAAAGGTAAAAGATGATTACAGCTTAAATTCTTTCACCTTGATGTTGTTGCGCTTGAGAACTTCCTTCGCCAGATTGACGTAGGCGACGCATCCCGCGCTCCGCTTGTCGTAGACGTGGATGGGTTCGCCGTGGGAGGGCGCTTCGCCGAGGCGGACGCTGCGCGGAATCACCGTCGCGTACACCTGCTTCTTGAAGTGCTTCTTCACCTCGTCCACCACCTGCAAGCCCAGATTCGTCCGTCCATCCAGCATCGTCAGCAGGACGCCCTCGATTTCCAGATGCGGATTGATGGTCTTTTTGACGCGGGAGATGGTGTTCATCAGGCTCGCGACACCTTCCAGCGCATAATATTCGCACTGAATCGGGATGAGGACGCTGTCCGCCGCACCCAATGCGTTGATGGTCAGCAGCCCCAAGGACGGCGGGCAGTCGATGAAGATGAAGTCGAAATCCTGCTGAACGGACTGCACGGCGGTTTTCAGGCGGTATTCGCGCTTCTCAACCTCGACGAGTTCGAGTTCCGCGTTCGCCAGCCGAACGTCGCTGCCCGCAATGGACAGGTTCTTGAACTCCGTCTCTTCCATCACGTCCGTGAGTTTCATGCGCCCCATGATGACTTCATAGATGCTCTTGTCATCGACTTCCATGCCCAAGCCGGATGTCGTGTTGCCCTGCGGGTCGAGGTCAATCATCAGCACACGCTGTCCCATTGCCCCCAGCAAAGCGGAAAGGTTGACGGCGGTGGTCGTTTTGCCGACGCCGCCCTTCTGGTTGATTATCGCAATGACCTTCGCCATGTTCTCACCTCATCCGGGCGTTTGCGCGCCCTCTTTCGGGTCTTTCCTATTTTTAATATCCTGCTTATTATACTGCCTTTTACAGTGCTTGTAAAGCAGATTGGAGTTTTTCTGTCAATTTGCAAGGTTTTCATGTGCGCAGGGATTTCGCCTCTGCGGAGGCGACCAAAGGGCTTTCCGATCGCCCTTTGGAAACCTTCGGTGCTCTCCTAAGTTAATTGAATTGTATCGGAAGTTTTTTAGTTAGTGTGCTTTTCGTTCCTAAGCAGCAATACAAACCAATAAACAGGAGTGTGCACTGCGAAGGGGTCAAGGGGGCGACCGCAAAGCCCCCTTGTCGCTCCCGCAGGAGCGAAATCCCTGCGCAAGGCGAAAGCACATTCAGAAAGGTAAAAACAGCATGAATGCACCCATCAGCGCGATAGCCGATGGAACATTACGCCAGATGTTCCATCACCCGCAGGCACATGCGGCTGTTGTGGTACGGACACTTCCACTCTTCCACAATCGGCTTGTCCGTCGGGACGCCGGATTCGGTCAGCGACCAGAACCACTCGCTGTTCGGACGCGGGTCAACAAAGGCGCGGCGGATGTAGGCAAACTGCGCTTCCGCCTGCCTCAGCCAAGTGGATGCGCCCGTCAGCTCGTAGGCATTCAGGAAGCCCAGCACCGTCTCCGCCTGTACCCACCAGACACGCGTGTGGTCAACTTTGCCCTCGACGACTTCGTTCTCCAAGCCGTGGTCGGTGAATGCGCGTTCGCGGACAGCTTCCGCCAGCGTCAGGCACATGTGCAGATACGGCGCGCGGTTTGATTCGGGCAGCAGCGTCTCTGCCGCGTCCCAAATCAGCCACGAGGCCTCAATGTCGTGCCCGAAGGACTGCATGTCCAGCAAAGAGCGGTAGTTGCGGTCGTAGAAGACCTCCAAGCGGCGCTTGCCCGGATTGTACATCACGTTCAGGAAACGCTCTAAGCAGACTTCTCCGGCGCGGCGCACAGCTTCGTCCGGCATGGCGCGGTATAATTCCGCATAGCCCTCCAAAACGTGCAGCAGTGTGTTCATCGTGCGGGACGCCGTCTCGTGGCGCTCCATCAGCTTCGGGTTGTCGGACAGCTTTTCGTTGCCGACGGGGGTGAAATCCGGCTCATAGGCTTCGCCGTAGCCGCCCGCGTCGCTGCATTTCGTCTCAATCAGGCGGAAAAGCGCCATCGCCTTGTCGCGCGCAGGGGCGTAATCCGGGTCACTTTCGCCGATGGCGCGCATGTACGCCGCCAAGCCGTAAATCGCGAATGCCTGACAATAGGTGTGCTTTGTCTTGTCCAGCGGCTCACCGTCCGCCGTCACCGACCAGTACACGCCGCCGCGCTCGGTATCCTCAAAATGCGGCAGGAATGCGAACGCATGGCGCGCATAGCGCAGCAGGGATTTATCGCCCGTCACCCGCGCCGCCGTCGAGAACGTCCACAGAATGCGGCTGTTGAGGATGCAGCCCTTGTGCGCGTCACGCTCCACGGACAGGTCATGATTCACATAGCCGAACCAGCCGCCGCGCTCCCAATCGGTCAGGTTCTCCCAGAAAGGCAGAATGGTCGTAAGCAGATGGTGCGAACAATCCTGACGAAACATGAAGCATTCCTCTCTTCCTGTTAGCTTAACAGTTAGGCATATGGGTATTATAACCCGGAAAAATGTCCTTGTCAAGCGGCAAAAGAAGAAAAAAGCTGATAAATATGGCGAAATTTTCACCGAAAGGAACAATGAAAGGAAACAACGTAAGGCTAACATGTAAACTAATCAGCCGGAAGGAAAAAAAGCCGTGCAGGGGCTTGCTTTCACGGCGGAAATGTGGCACAATATAAGGTAGCATCGTATCAGAATTCGGTGCTGCTTTTCAGTTTGAAACTGGGAAAGAAATAGTGGAGGAAATCAATCAATGGCGGAAACACAGAAAATCGTCATTCTGAATTTCGGCGGACAGTACACGCAGCTGATTGCGCGGCGCGTGCGCGAATGCCATGTGTATTCCTGCGTCCTGCCCTATGACGCGAGCCTGGAGACGATTCGCGCGCAAAACCCCGTGGGCGTGATTCTCTCCGGCGGCCCGGCAAGCGTGCTGGAACAGGATGCCCCCCGCTGCGACGAGGGCGTGTATCAGCTGGGCGTGCCGGTGCTGGGCATCTGCTACGGAATGCAGCTGACGGCGTATTTGCTGGGCGGCACGGTGGAAAAGGCGGCACAGCGCGAATATGGCCGAATCACTGTGACGATGGATGATAAGACGAGCCTGCTCTCCGGCATGTCGGATGCTTCCTCCTGCTGGCTGAGCCATACCTATCAGGTGAAGAAGTGCCCGGCTGGTTTCCACCCGATTGCGCACAGCACGAACTGCCCCGTTGCGGCGATGGCGAACGACGACCGGCGCATCTACGGCGTGCAGTTCCATCCGGAAGTGACCCACTCCGACGAGGGGCGCGCGGTCATCGAAAACTTCCTGAATATCTGCGGCTGCGTGGGCGACTGGTCGATGGAAACCTACGCGCAGACGGCGATTGCCAACATCCGCGAAATCGTGGGCGACAAGGGCACGGTGCTGCTGGGACTTTCCGGCGGCGTGGACTCCTCCGTCGCGGCGGCGCTGATTTATAAGGCCATCGGCGACCGCCTGACCTGCGTCTACGTTGACCACGGCTTCATGCGCAAGGGCGAAACCGAGCAGGTGGTGAATGTGTTCACGCACACTTTCCCCGTGCGTCTGGTTGCGTTCGACGCCAGCAAAATCTTCTATGAGGACTTGAAGGGCGTTTCCGACCCCGAAACGAAGCGCAAGATTATCGGCCGTGACTTCCTGAAAGTATTCAAGGCGGAATCCGAAAAGCTCGGCAAGCTGGATTATTTCGCGCAGGGCACGATTTACCCGGACGTTATCGAGAGCGGTCAGGCGACGGGCGCGGCGGTCATCAAGAGCCACCACAATGTCGGCGGCCTGCCCAAGGAACTCGGCTTCACACAGCTGATTGAGCCGCTGCGGATGCTGTTCAAGGACGAAGTGCGCGCGCTGGGCGAAACGCTGGGTCTCCCGCACGATCTTGTCTGGCGTCAGCCGTTCCCCGGCCCCGGTCTGGCGATTCGTGTCATCGGCGACCTGACCCCGGAAAAGGTGGAGATTGTCCGCGAGAGCGACGCGGTGCTGCGCGAGGAAATCGCCAAGGCTGGTCTGGACGCCGATATCCACCAGTATTTCACCGTCCTGACTGGCATCCGCTCCGTGGGCGTCATGGGCGACGAGCGGACGTACGACTACACCGTCGCCATCCGCGCGGTCACGACGGACGACTTCATGACCGCCGACTGGGCGCGCATCCCGTACGACGTCGTGCGCACGATTTCCGCAAGGATTGTCAATGAGGTGCCGCATGTGAATCGCGTCGTGCTGGACGTGACGACCAAGCCGCCGGCGAGTATTGAGTGGGAATAAATCAGAAAAGCCGAAAAGTGTAGGAATCCCAACGGTTTTTGGATTTCACCCACCCCTTCTGATAAGATTTTGATAAGATTCCACCGGAGCGCAGTCATTCTGCGTTGCCAGTGGCTTGTGAGTAAAGAGTAATTTCTCCAAGCTCACAAACTTCTCCATATGATTGAAGCCCGTACTGATTGGATGTCAGTACGGGCTTTTTCTATGTTCATTTTTCTTTCTGCTGATCCTTGAACGCTTCCACAAGCAGATCGCTCAGTCCCTGCGACGGTACTTTTGCCCAACGCTGGGTGGTGTCCTCTTCCGGGAAGGTGTAGCGCCAGTGGTCGTACTGCTCTTTGCTTAGCTTACCACAGCGCAGCTTTTCCGACTGCTCTGCCCATGCGGAAAGCATGGCAAAGATTGATTCATCCATGGTACGTTTGCTGCCGTCAAAGATGAGATGCACCTCATCCCCCTGCTTTTCAGCACGGATGCCGTGAATGTCCTCGATGGCAAAAAGGGTGTGAATAAATCCAAGGTCACTGTCAATGTCGGGGATTTGCAATGCCAAGGGAGAAACCTCCAACACATTGGCGATAGCTTTTACCAAATCCTCTTTCGGCGTTCTGGAACCGGACTCGTACTGCGCCATGCGGACATCAGCCGTTTTAGGCGGAAATCCAACAGCTTGACCAAGCCATTTCTGCGTCATGCCACGCAAATTACGAATAAAACGGATTCGTTCACCAATCGCCATAAACCTACACTCCTTTGGTATTGTTGCGATGATTATAGCATATATGCTTAGTCTATGTCAATATAGCCTAAATAAAAAAGTTTAATATTTTTCTCGAAAGCCTCTTGACATAACGGAATATGCTTAGTATAATGCAAGTGTAAACTTGAACATATACAGTTAAGTTCGGAAATTTAATACCTGTCGCACATCATAGTCATGGTGTGTCCGCCCGGGCGAATCGGAAGGCGGCCAGAAAGTATCCGACACGAAATAAGGACAAGTATTACCAAAAATCAACAAGGAGGGGTTTTATGGACAACAGATTTATTCGAGCAGAGGAAGTCGCAGCGGAACTGGATGTGTCGAAGCCCTACGCCTACAAGCTCATTCGGCAACTCAATGAGGAGTTAAAGGCAAAAGGATTTCTGACCATCGCAGGTCGCGTCAACCGGCAGTATTTCAATGAACGGTTCTACGGAACAGAAAGGAAGGATGTAGATGCCAGCTTATAAGAACAAGGAAAACGGTTCGTGGTATGTGGTGACACAGTACACGGACTGGACAGGAGAACGCAAGCCCAAATGCAAGCGCGGATTCGCCACAAGGCGGGAAGCACTGGAATGGGAGCAGAAGTTTCAACAGCAGAGCGCCGGTGATCTGGACATGAGCTTTGAGGCGTTCTGTGAAATCTACACCAACGATCTCAAGGCGCGGCTGAAAGAAAGCACATGGCAGACCAAGGAGAATATCATCAAAACAAAACTGCTCCCGTATTTCGGCAAGCGGAAAATCAACGAGTTCACCACAAAAGATGTGATTGCATGGCAAAACGAGCTGCTCACTTATCGAGATGAGAAACGCAAGCCCTATTCTCAGACCTATCTCAAGACGCTGCACAATCAGCTCAGCGCCATTTTCAACCACGCTGTCCGGTTTTACGATCTCCACTCCAATCCGGCAGCGAAAGCCGGAAACATGGGGACAGAGGAACGGCGGGAGATGCTGTTCTGGACGAAAGAAGAATATCAGAAATTTGCTGAGGAGATGATGGACAAGCCGGTTTCCTACTACGCCTTTCAGATGCTCTACTGGACAGGCATCCGCGAAGGAGAACTGTTGGCGCTGACGCCTGCGGATTTCGATTTTAAGCGCGGCACTGTCAAGATCAGCAAGACCTATCAGCGGCTCAAAGGGCATGATGTCATTACCTCACCGAAAACAAAGAAAAGCAACCGCACCATTCAAATGCCCGACTTTCTCTGCCAGGAGATGCAGGAGTTTTTCAAAATGCAGTACGGCCTGAAAAAGAAAGATCGTATTTTCACGGTAACCAAAAGCTATCTCCACCATGAGATGGACAGGGGTGCAAAGGCAGCAGGCGTCAAGCGCATCAGAATCCACGATTTGAGACACAGCCACATCAGTCTGCTCATTGATATGGGCTTCTCGGCGGTTGCCATTGCCGACAGGGTTGGACACGAGAGCATCGAAATCACCTATCGGTACGCGCACCTGTTCCCATCCAAGCAGAAAGAAATGGCAAACAGGTTAGATGATCTTGGGAAAGGAGTTTGAGTTTAATGTCCGCAAAGAATGTAGACCGACACAATCGTTTTCGCAGTATCACAGTGGGATTTCGGGTATCTCCCGAAGAACAGGAGGAACTGAACAGGGCTGTAGCTCTATCGGGGCTTCCCAAGCAGGAATACTGCTATCGCAAGTGCATGGGGCGTGAGGTGGTGGTGCAGCCAAATCCGAGAGTGCACAAGGCACTCAAAACGCAGATGACGGCGATTCTCGCAGAGCTGGAGCGCATTGCTGCCGGGGACAGCGTCCCCGATGAGCTGCTAAGCACGATCGACCTCATTGCCGTCACCATGCAGGGACTGAAAGGAGAGGATGCGAATGAATGAAGCAAAAGAAAAGACTGCCCTTTGCACATCTGTTGGCGCAGATGAAAGGCAGTCCGTTCAAAACACTATCAGTAGTATATCCGCTTTAGACACGGAAATCAATCACCCGGACGAAAATTCTCCGGAAAACTTTGAAGATATTATGCGGCAGATGCAGCGAATGAGCGATCCGGCGTATCTGCACACGGTATCTATGAACGAGCTGTACGAAACGGTATATCAGAGCAGGCCGCCCGTCATAGACGGTCTGCTCTACTCCGGCACCTATCTGTTTGCCGGTGCGCCAAAGGTAGGTAAGTCGTTTTTCATGGCACAGCTTGCTTACCACATCAGCACCGGACAACCGCTCTGGAATTATGAAGTCCACCAAGGTACGGTTCTTTACCTTGCGTTGGAGGATGATTATCAGAGATTGCAGGAGCGTATGTCCCGTATGTTCGGTGTAGAGGGAACGGATAACCTGCATTTTGCGGTATATGCAAAGCAGCTCGGTGCAGGACTTGATGAGCAGCTTGAGAGGTTCATCCGGGAGCATCCCGATACCCGGCTCATTGTCATCAATACCTTGCAGAAAATCCGAGAGGTCAGCACCGATGCTTACAGCTATGCCAACGATTATGACATCGTGGGCCGGATGAAGCAGTTTGCAGACAAAAATGGTGTGTGCCTGCTCTTGGTACATCACACACGCAAGCAGCAGGCCGGAGACAAATTTGAAATGATCTCCGGCACAACGGGATTGCTTGGCTGTGCGGATGGGGCATTTCTTCTGCAAAAGGAAAAGCGCACCGACTTGAACGCCACCCTTGAAATCGTCGGCAGAGATCAGCCGGATCAAAAGCTCCATTTGACGCGGGATGCCGAGAAGCTGACATGGCAGCTCGATCACGCAGAAACCGAGCTTTGGAAGAAAACGCCTGACCCGTTGCTGAGCAAACTCGCAGCCGTGATTGCCGGAAATACCCCCGTATGGAACGGCAGCGCAACAGAGCTTGTAGCACTGCTTGGCGAGGATATGCAGCCTAACATTCTGACCCGCAGGCTCAATGTCAAGGCGGGAGAACTGCTGAATGAACACGGCATTGAATATACCGTGAAGCGCACCCGCAGCGGCAGCTTTATCAGCTTGGCACGAAAGGCTGTGTGACGATTGGTGACGGTTGTGACGATTAAAATGACAGCAGGCGCGGTATCAAAAATACCGTCACAATCGTCACAACCGTCACGCTCTCCACGCATCCTCCGTCCCCACGATGAAATCCGCAGAGTTCATCGTGGACAAACCTGAGAGAGAATTTTGATTTTTCTCTCAGGCGACGGACGGCGGTGATTGAAAAAACTTTTTTGGAGATTACCGTTGTCCGTAGGCGGATTTGCAGTTTATATCCCACCTGCAAGCCGCCCAGAGGCACTCGCAAGTGCCGCATTCCCCCGGTGCCCCTCGGAGAGCCCACGATACTTTGCAGCCCCCGGATGAAAGTATCATAGTGGGTTGTTACACTTTGAAAAAGTGCCGTTCTCTCCGTTTTCCTAATCTCACCGCTGAAAAATAAGCAGAAAGGAGCCCTATGGCAAGAAACGACGGGATTGACCGTACCATAGCACGAAACAAAAATCTGACAGCTTCCAAAATCACCAACGCGCAACGGCACAACGAGCGCGAAAAAGAATCTTACACAAACCCGGATCTCGTACCGGAGCGCCTGTCCTACAATGTTCATTTCAAAACACCCACCGGCAGCTACACAGAAATGTTTGAACAGATGAAGGCTGATGGCGTCATCTCCATCCGTGGTCTGAAAGACGATGCCAAGCTCTACGGCGAGTTGGTCTTTGATGTGAACTCCGCTTACTTCTACAACCACGGCGGCTATGATTTTGCAAAACAATTCTACGCTGATACCTATAAAGCCGCCGTGGAGATCGTGGGTGGTGAGCAGTACATTCTCTCCTCTGTGATGCACGCAGACGAACGGAACCGGGCAATGTCCGAAGCCCTGGGCGAGGATGTTTACCACTACCATCTCCACGTTGTGTACATCCCGGTTGTTGAAAAACAGATTCTATGGAGCAAACGCTGCAAGGACAAATCACTGGTCGGCACCATAAAGGAAACCATCATGCAGGTCAGCAGCAGTAAGAAGTGGCAGTCCCAGCCCTCTCTGGATGAGAATGGAAATCCCATGCTGACCGCAAAGGGCAAACCGATTTTGAAAAAATCCTACAGCGTCCTCCAGGATGATTTCTTCAATGCCATGCGCGCCGCCGGTTACACCGATGTGGAGCGTGGCGAACGTGGCAGCACCGAGGAACACCTGACCGTGACACAGTTCAAGGTACAGGCTGAACAGGAACGCCTTGCCGATCTAACGCAGCAGGCACAGCAGAAAGCCGCTGAGGCAAAGGCTCTGGACAGAGAAATCGAGAAGCGTACACAGAAGAAAATCGACATTGAGAGCATTGAGAAAATCGAAGCAAAGCCCGTGGTGCTTTCCTCGTCAAGGGTCTCTCTGGCAAAATCGGAGTATGAAACGCTGGCAGCTGCCGCTAAGAAATATTATGCGCAGGAACGCCGGGAATCCAAACTACAAAAGGCACTGGATGCCGCAAACAAGCTGATTGGAGAACTGAAAGCGCAGATCACTTCGCTGAAACAACAGATTTCGGCGCTAACTTCCGAATTGTCGGAATACAAGTCCGTCCGTGGCAAAATCCGCACCGCAGAATTGGAACAGGAAAATGATCGCCTGCGTTCCAAAATTCGCAGCTACGAGACAGCTATCGAACGCAACAATCTGTGGCACATCTTTAATCCCCACCGCAGTAAAATCCGAAATTGGGACGATGCCCGATAATTCCCGTGTAGAGCTGAAAAAACGCGTTTTGTCCAATGGGAGTGTTCCAAACGATGCCCAATCGTATGGACGCTCCCTATCCGAAAATCAGCCTACTTTTACAGGTGTAGAGCTGATAAATATTCATGAAAATCAGGAGGTTTTATGAAAACAGGTCTTTCCAAGAAACAGAAAGCAACCAACATCTATTTTACCGAAGCAGACACCATGATCGAGGTCTGCACCTACAATACCTCACTCAAAAACAGGCTCACCGACTATGCCGGGAACTATCCCTCCGAGTGCCGATTGATAGACAATGACGGAAACGGCTGTCTGACTTTTGAGGTCAATAAGGGGCGCTTCGGATTCAAGCTGACCGCCCCTTACTCAGAGGAGCGCCGAAAGGCGGCAAGTGAACTGGCAAAGAAAAATACCGAAAGGTTAAGGAGGCAAGAACAATGAAAATCCTGTCATGTGCGTTCAACATGGATACCGCCTGTGTGGAGCTTCGACTGACAGATGGCACGCTGATCTCTATCGACTGCACCGCCGTAGAGAACGAGGTTGCCGATAATATGTATCAGCGTTCTGAGCTGGACTGGCTGATCTACAATGACCCGGTGGCATATGCCGAGCTGATATTGAACGGCGATCCTGCGAAGTATCTTGATGCAGTAACTGAATACAATCCTCTGGATTGATCTGCTGACTGATAGACCATCTCTAACTGCCTTGTTCGATTTTGTGTGTCATATTTCAATATTGCATCGATTTTCAATTAAAACCTATTGACAACTCGCAAGCCATATGGTATTATAGTCATGGACAAGAAGAAAGCCCCCAGATAGCAGTTGCAGCTGTATCCGGGAGCTTCCCACACAAAATCATAGTTATGCACGATTATGATACCAGACATCTGGTGATTTGTCAATGTGGGGCTTGTACTATTTGAAGAAGGAGGACAAGCTCATGCGGTTCTACGTTAACACGAACGCCCAGCCGAATGGTGACCACGAGGTTCACCGTTCTACCTGCGCTTGGCTGCCTGATGTAGAGAATAGAATCTACTTAGGCGACTTCGCTACCTCTCAGGCCGCCGTTCGGGAAGCACGCAAGTACTATTCCCAGGTAGACGGCTGCTACTACTGCTGCCCTGAAAGCCATAAGACTTGATAGCAGGGATGGCCCGTCCGTATGTGGGCGGGCCATTTACATTTTGGGGGTTAAAAATGATACTACAAATTTCAAGACTTGTTGATGCGCAGGGGGGCTTGGTGTTGAGCCGAAAAGAAGCCAAAAACCCCGAAGCCAACATCTATCGATATAAAAGATTAACCCTCCGGTCATTGGCGGAAGACGGATATATTAGCGACAGCGACCTAGAAGATTTTTATACGAACGAGTCGCTGAACAGCGCATGGTTTGCCTCTCCCGGAGATGTTTTGATACGCCTTTTTTCTCCTCTATGCCCCACGGTGATAGATGAGAGTCGGAAGGAATTGCTTGTCCCGTCACAGCTTGCTATACTGAAGGTAAAAGACCGTTCCATCATATCGCCAGAGTTCTTACGTTTGTCTCTTTCTCAAAAAGAAGTCCAAGAGCACGTTAGGAGAATTGAAAGAGGAACTGCACAACGGACCGTAAAACTTGGTACGATTATGGATCTTTTGATAGAGGTGCCGGATATGGAAACACAGAGACGGGCTATCGAAGTTGACGAGCTCAGCCGCAAAAGAGAACGTATGTACTTGGACTTAATCGATCAGGAACGGCAGCTGACTGAAATCACAATTAAAAAGATCATTGGAGGATCGCTGAGATGACGACAAGAAAAGATATCGAAAATGCATTGATGCGTGGTGCAGACACGCTGAGAGATACCATCGATGCGGCGAACTATAAAGATTATGTCCTGCCGGTTATGTTTCTCAAGTATTTAAGTGATTCTTATGCTGATGCCGTAGAAGCCCTGAGCAAACAGTATTCCGGTATTCGACTGGAACGCCAGAAAAAGTATTTGCCATTCATGGTCGCAGAAGGTTGTTCTTTTTATGATCTGTACAAGCAGCGTTTTGCCGACAATATCGGTCAGCTGATCAATGCAGCTATGCGTCAAATTGAAGCAGACAACAATCAGCAACTCGCCGGTGTTTTGAGTTCTGTGGATTACAACAGCGAAAACGCTCTTGGCACCCGTGAACACAAAAACGCTATCCTGCGTGATCTGCTGGAAGACTTTGAACCGTTAAATCTTCGTCCATCTGTGATTGAAATTAAAGAAGGTCAGGTGCCCGCAGATGTCATCGGCGATGCTTATGAATACATGATTGGTCAATTTGCAAGCATGGCCGGCAAGAAAGCGGGATCTTTCTATACCCCTGCTGCGGTTTCCGAAATCATGGCTCGCATCGTGAATGTGCAGCCCGGTGAGCGTGTTTACGACCCAACTTGTGGATCCGGCTCTTTGCTGATTAAGGCTGCGAAAAAGCAGAACAGCAAAGAAGTATCCATCTATGGTCAGGAAGTCAATGGCTCTTCTGTAGCAATGGCGAAGATGAACATGTATATCCACGAAATCCGCGATGCAAAGATTGGCTGGGGTGATACTCTTGCTAATCCTGTATTCCTGGATGCGGACGGAAATCTGCTGCTGTTCGATGCCATCGTTGCGAATATGCCTTTCTCCAAAGACAAGTGGGCATCCGGTTTCAATCCCGGCGGAGAATCCTCCGGGAAGGGAAAGAAAGAGTTTAAGATGGAGGCTTCTCTGGATAAGTTCCACCGGTTTGACTGGGGTGTACCTCCCGCCAGCAAAGGCGACTGGGCATTCCTTCTCCATATGATTGCCAGCCTGTCGGTGAATGGCAGAATTGCCGCAGTTGCACCTCATGGTGTGTTATTCCGCGGTGCAGCCGAGGGCAGAATTCGCCAGCGTGTAGTTGACGAGAATCTGTTGGATGCAGTTATTGGCCTTCCTGAAAACCTGTTCTATGGCACTTCTATCCCGGCTTGTATTTTGGTGTTCAAAAAGGATCGCCCCACCACAGATGTTCTGTTTATTGATGCCAGTAAAAATGATGAAGATGGTAATCCCCGGTATATTAAAGCAACAAACCAGAATGAACTGGGACAGGAACACATTGACTCTATCGTTGAGGCGTACTACAGCCGCAACGAGCAACCCAAATTCGTGCATGTGGCAACATTGGATGAAATCAAAGAGAACGAATACAATCTGAATATTCCTCGATATGTGGATACCTTTGAAGAGGAAGAGCTGATTGATATCTCTGCTGTTCAGGCAAATATCGCTCGTCTGAAGCAGGAAATTGCGGAAGCCGAGGCTAAGATGGATGCATACCTGAAAGAGCTGGGACTGTAAGCAACAGTATGTTGATAGAAAAATAGGAGGTCATAATATGACCGAAGAAAACGCAAAATTATTGGCTATTGTACAAGATGGTGCGGTGCCAGCCGGATACACGAAGGTGTGGCATTTGATGCCCGAAGAATGGAAAGATGTTCCACTTTCATATATCTTCACAAAAAAAAACCAAAAGAACAAAGGGAACAGTGTAAAGACTGTGTTTACAAATAGTGCAGTAAACGGAATCATCCCTCAATCTGAGTACTTTGAGAAGGATATTGCTAATTCTGAAAATACCGAAGGGTATTTCGTTGTAGACCCGCTGGATTATGTATACAATCCAAGAATCTCCGAAAATGCTCCGTATGGTCCATTTAAACGCAACGATACCGGAATAACAGGGATTGTATCTCCTTTGTATACTGTGTTGACCCTGCGAAAAGAATTCTGTGAATCTGAGTTTCTACACTATTATTTAGAGTCCGCACAGTGGCATAAATACGCATATTCAATTGCAAATTATGGCGCTCGGTTTGATCGAATGAATATTACCGATGATGAACTAATGCGGTTGCCAATTGCGTGGCCATCTCTGGCCGAGCAGGAACGCATAGCAGAAATCCTCATGCAATGCGATAAGGTAATCGAACTTAAGCAGAAGCGAATTGAGGAAGAGAAAAAGAAAAAGAAGTGGTTAATGCACTATTTCTTTGGTAACAAGAGTGTTGCAGGATGGTCTGCTGCCCGCTACTCAGATGTGTGTGACCTTCTGAATGGTAGAGCATACAAACAAGAGGAATTGCTTGCGAGTGGTGCATATCCGGTTTTGCGTGTCGGAAATCTTTTCACCAAAGGAGACTGGTATTACTCGGATCTGGAACTGAGTGAAGACAAATACATTGATAATGGAGACCTGATCTATGCTTGGTCGGCTTCATTTGGGCCGAGAATTTGGACCGGTGGAAAAGTAATTTATCATTACCATATATGGAAAGTTGTTCCGAAAAACAGTATTGATAAAGATTATTTATACCAGTATTTCCTATATGATGTTGAACTGCTTGCTAAAGAGCAACAGGGAGGCATCATGTCTCATATAGCAAAAGAGATGATGGAAAAGCGAGAATGCCGCTTCCCGGAATTCGATAAGCAAAAGGAAATTGCCCAAACTCTTTCGCAGTTAGATGAACATATTCGCCTGCTTGAAAAAGAGTGTGATGCTTGGATGTTAAAGAAAAAGGCACTTATGCAATTATTGCTTACAGGCATTGTGAGGGCGAAAGTATGACAGAGAATGAGAAGAAGATTTTTCTGGAGTGGGAGCTTTTTCTTCGCAATCTGACAGACTTTGTTCAAATTGCGAAGATCAACGGAATTAAATTTGAAGTAAGAACAAACGAGCAAAGCGGTCATCACAGACCACATCTGCATGTTTCTACATCCAGTGCATCCATGTCTGTGGCAATTGATGATGGAGAGATTCTGGCCTGCACCGGAAAGCTCTCTCCGGCACAGAAAAAGATGGCGAAAGAATGGATGGAAAAGAACAGGGGTTTAGTTGAATCCAAGTGGAATGAATTTTCCAATGGCGTAAAGATCTCTGTGGCTTAAGCATTTCTAAGACAAGGAGAGGTAGCCATATGCCTAACCACACAATATTTAATGAGCGACCTGAATCACAGGATCGGGCGTTGAAAGTAATTGAAAGATTGGGATATACGATTATTCCCCGCAGCGAGGCTGAGCAGAAGCGAGGCTCTCGCAAGGCCGTGCTGTTTACAGGAGAACTGCAGGCTTTTTTGAGCAAGCAGACCTATCAGTTTGGCAGCGAGAGAAGATTTTTTTCCGGTGGTTCTATCGCCAAAGCGATACAGGTGGTAGACCAGTACAGTGCTGCGGGACTCTACGCCTCCAATAAGGAAATCTATGAGCTTCTCTGCTCTGGAAAAAGCATGGAGGAAGATCTCCCGGATGGCACTCGTCAATCTTTTGATATCAGCTATATTGACTTTGAACACCCGGAAAACAACACCTTCCAGGTTACCGATGAGTTTGAAGTGGAAAGACCGAACGGCAAGTTTGCTCGTCCGGATATTGTTGTGTTGGTCAATGGTATTCCCCTTGTTGTAATCGAGTGCAAAAAATCCGGTGTGGATGTCATGGAGGGTGTAACGCAGAACATCCGGAACTGGGGCGAGGAGTATATCCCGCACCTGTTCCGCTACACTCAGTTGGTAATGGCAGTGAATCCGGACAAGGTGCTGTATGGCACATGTGGCACACCGGCTAAATATTTCGTGTCATGGCATGAAGACGACAAAGAGTGGCTGAATAATTGGTGCAGAAAATGCTCCCCCGATGGTCAAATCAAGGAGCAGGATCGTGCACTGGTGTCGCTGCTGCACCCGGAGCGGCTGTTGGATCTGATTCGTAACTTTATCATCTATGATAATAATGTGAAAAAGATCTGCCGATACAAGCAGTACTTTGCAGTAAAAAAGTGTATGGATCGTATTTTGATGCGGGACAACGCCAACACAAGAAACGGTGTTGTTTGGCATACCCAGGGTAGTGGCAAAACGATCACGATGATTATGCTGACAAAGATGATTATCCGTGAAAGCATGAAGCCAGACAGTCCAATCAAACAGCCTCGTTTTGTTATGGTCACTGACCGCATTAATCTGGATAAACAAATTCGTGATAACTTCATTCACACGCAGATGAGTCCTCACCGGGCGAAAACCGGCAAGGGCTTGATTGAGCTTCTTCAAGATGATGGAAATACCGTAATAACAGCACTGGTTAATAAATTTGAGGCTGCCATTAAGCAGGAATACTGTAATGATAGCGAGAATCTGTTCCTTTTTATTGATGAGGGACACAGAACACAGTATGGCAAGCTTAATATCTATATGAATAAAGTGCTCCCGAAAGCAGTGAAAATTGCCTTTACCGGGACACCTCTCATTCAAAAACAGCCGAAGGATAAGAATCGAAAGATCGTTCCTGCAAAGGACACATATGCAAAATTCGGCCCACTGATTGATAAATATACTCTCCAGGATGCAATCGATGATAAAGTTACGGTACCGATTGTTTATGAAGGTCGCGTTATTCCGCAGCAGGTTACCAGTCAGCAGATTAACGCACATCTGAAGCATATTACTGTTGGGTTAACCGAAGATGCCCGGCAGGACCTGGAAGTAAAGTATAGCCGCTTTGTCGCTTTGGCTCAGACGGAAGCTCGTCTAAATATGATTGCTTTCGATTTGCATGAGCACTTCATCAACTATGTTAAGCCTAAAGGCTTTAAGGCAATGTTGACCTGCTCTTCCAGAGCCGAGGCCGTGCAGTTGTTTTATAAACTCAGGGATCTCGGTGGAGTAATTCCTGCGGTTGTAATTACGCCTAATTCCGCAAAGGAAGGCGATGACGAAAACAATACACCGCAGTCCTTGAAGATCATTGCAGACTTCTTCAAGAAAGAAGTCGATCCTCTTTTCAAAAACAACTATGACGCCTACGAAGATTCTGTAACAGGTCAGTTCATTGATCCGGAGGGCGATGTTGACCTTCTGATTGTAAAAGACAAACTTCTCACCGGCTTCGATGCACCCATTGCTGCAGTTCTGTATGTGGATAAAAAATTGCAAGATCATACCTTATTGCAGGCAATTGCTCGTGTAAACCGTGTTTATACTGACAAAGATTTTGGCCTTGTTGTAGATTACATCGGCATTTTCAAGAAGCTGAATTCTGCACTTGATCTGTATAGTGACGAACAGTCTGGTATGAATTTGTTCGACAGCGCTGAGATACAGTCTGCCATTTCAACGGTTAATGAGGAAAAAGCAAAGCTCGAAAAAATCTATCAAGAATTGTGGAGCATATTTGACGGGATTGATCGAAATGAAAGCAGCGCTAATGTTTGGCAGGAACGACTGAGAGAGTATAACATTCGTAAGGATTTTTACGAAAAGTTGTCCGCTTTTGCAAAAATGGTAGACTTTTTGTATTCCAGCTATGAGTTATTTGAGTTGGTTGGTTTTGATCAGGCTGAAGTGTACAGAAAAGAATATCTGTTCTTCAAAAAGTTAAAAGATAGCGTTTCGCTTCGTTTTAATGATAGTGTTGACTTTTCGAGATATGAAGATGGTATTCGCCAACTGCTCAACACCTATGTTAATGCAGAAGATGCAAAAATCTTAATCGAACCATTAGACATCACCAATAAGGAAAAAATGCAGGAACAGCTGGCTCGACTTGGTTCTGACGAGGCTAAAGCAGAAGCCATACAAACCCGCCAGGTAGAGGTTCTTGAAAGCCAGAGATATGTAGATCCTATTCGGTACATGACATTTATGGAGCGAATAAATAAGGCGATTGAAGAGTATTTGGCGGAACGGGACAGTGAAAAATATCTGTCCTCTATGGAAAAAATGGCCGAGGATTACCGAACTGGTCGCAGTTCTGTAACATACCCGGAAAACATTATGGATGACGGAGATGCAAAATCCTTTTACGGTGCAGTATGTTCTGGTATCAAGAAGTCTCTAGGCGATCAGGAAATTGAAGTTACCGATTCAATGGGTGCACTTGCTTTAGATGTTAAAGCAATTATTGTGAGCCATACTAAACGCGACTGGCGAGACAATGTGATTGTCCACAGAAACATCAAAAAGGCGCTGGATGATTTGCTGTTTGACTACATGGAAGAGCATGAATTAGATTGGTCTTTGGACACAATTGACATCATCATTGATGAGATTATGATGGTAGCAAAGAAGGGCTATTAACTATGGAGACAATCAGCATAACATTGCCCAAATCAAAAAGAATTGCGACAGTTTACCTGGATCGAAAAAAAATGAAAACCTGCCGCTTAAAAGTTTATCCGGACCAGAAAATAGTGATGTCTCTTCCTCATTCCGTACCCAATGAGTGGGCGAAGTCGTTCCTTACAGAAAAAGGTGGTTGGATAGAATCGAAGCTACAGTCTTTTAAGAAAACAGTCGGATATGCAGCAACTACAGAAATCAAAAACGGATACTCAATCAAAATGTTTGGCGAAGATATGATCTTCGTATTAACGCAATGCGATAAGGAACAGGTTTATTCTGAAGGGAAAACAATACACATTTGTTGCCGAGTGCCTGATAACCAAGAGCATGTAAAAAAGTTATTCGAAAACTGGTGGCGTAAACAAGCAAAGAGTATTCTTATTGAACGGGTATGTTACTGGTATCCAATTGTAGAAAAATACGGTGTTGCGATGCCAAAGGTATCCGTCAGAAAGATGAAAACGCTGTGGGGCAGCTGTAGTATTGCACATCAAGCGGTGACCTTCAATTTCTATTTGATTAAGGCCAGAATGCCCTATATTGATTATGTGGTTTTACACGAACTGGTGCATTTTCTTTACCCGAACCATAGCAAACATTTTTATGCTTTCCTGTCCAATCATATGCCCGACTGGAAAGAGCGAAAATTAGTTCTGGATCAAGATGTCGTACACGGCTTGTAGTTTTATCCATTTACTTGAAAGGTGGTGCACTACCATGGATGATAACAAAACTGTTTTATCCAACGAGATGTCATTGGTTGTTCAAGAAGTCAGATCTATCTTAGATAATGCTCGTGAAAAAGTTGCCAAGCAGGTAAATAACGAACTGTTACTAACCTACTGGAATATCGGTCGCATTATCTGCGAGTATGAACAGACCATTCCTGATCGAGCTGATTATGGAAAGCAAACATTGAAAGCTCTTTCCATCGAACTGACAAAAGAATTTGGAAAAGGTTTCTCTCGCTCTAATCTGCAAAATATGCGTCAGTTTTATTTGACCTATGAAAAATGCCAGACAGTGTCTGGCAAATTGAGTTGGTCGCACTATTGTGAGCTATTGTCTATCTCTGATGTAGATAAGCGCAGCTTTTACGAGAAAGAAGCGGTCAATTCCGGCTGGTCTGTCCGAGAACTAAAAAGACAGATTGAAAGTTCTCTCTTTGAACGTCTGCTGCTTTCCCGTGGCGATGCCAACAAGGAACAGGTGCTGGCGTTGGCGCTCCGTGGCAATGAGATCGCTCAGCCTTCGGATATTATCCGTGATCCTTATGTGTTTGAATTCTTGGGCTTACCAGAAGATAAGCCTGTCATGGAAAGCGATTTGGAACGGGCATTGGTGCAGCAGATTGAGAAGTTCCTGTTGGAGCTTGGTCGTGGATTCATGTTCGTTGGCACACAGCAGCGGGTAACTCTGAACAATACTCACTACTATGTAGATATGGTGTTCTATAACAAGATTCTCCGGGCATATGTGCTGATTGAGCTAAAGACAACTAAGCTGACACCTGAAGCTGCCGGACAGATCAATATGTATTTGAACTATTATGCCGCAGAAGTCAATGATCCAGATGATAACCCTCCCATTGGCATTATACTGTGTACCGATAAAGATAGTATTACAGCGGAATATGTTTTGGGTGGTCTGTCCAATAACATTTTTGCTTCCCGTTATGTGCTGTATATGCCTAACAAGGAGCAGTTAATTCGACAGGTGAAAGCTGTTCTGGAAAAGTGGCACGAAGGAGACAAGGATTAACCAACAAGTATCCGCAAAATTAGGAGCGTCGATAATATATGAACAAAAAATACCAGGTTTTTGTAAGCTCAACCTACAAAGATCTAAAAGAAGAACGTATGGCCGTAATCCGTCTTTTGTTGAAAATGGGCTTTATTCCTGTAGGAATGGAACAGTTTCCTGCGAGTAATATGAGCCAAATGGAATACATAAAAATGATGTTGGATAGCTGCGATTATTATTTGTTGATACTTGCAGGAAAATACGGATCGGTTGATGTGGACGGAATTGGCTTCACCGAAAAAGAGTATGATTATGCCATTGCAAATGGAATTCCGGTTATGAGCATACTCGTTGAAGATATCGGGAAATTAGAAAATGCTAAGTGCGAAGATACAGATGCAAAGCGTGAACTTTTGATGAAATTTAGAGAGAAAGTTTCCGCAGGAAAACTGGTGGATTTCTATACGGACTTAGGTTCACTTACAACAGCGGTTGCGACAGCTGTCCATTCTTGTGTCCAGCTGTTTCCGGCAAAAGGATGGATTCGTGGAGAAACCACTGATGGCGCAGCAAGCATTGAAGCACAAATTGAGAAGTATATGCAAGAGCATACCGCATCAGCAGCTGATATCGAAGCTCTTTTCGCAAATGAAACAATTGTGCTTGATGGCGGTAATGCAAGTTCCCACATTGTAGTGGAAAATGCGCAGTCTTCTCGAGAAACAATCAGTTTGACTGGTGCCCGCACGATGGTCGAAGAGTTGTCTAAAAGATTGCCTAAGGTTGAGTGGGGAGAGTTTTAACCACAAATAGATTTTGTGTAAAGAAATAATACCATCTGGATTCCCGAGTTGATCTATGCTATAATACACCTAAACCAATCCACAACAATCACCGTGTACTCCCCGCGGTGTTTTATCACCGCTGATAAGATTTTGATAAGCATCCATCGTATAGCTACAATAATATGGGTAATCAAAATAATCAGAATAGCAGGTACAATATCTTCTAAGCAAAATTGTTTAAGATGCGAGTCCCTGCAACGAGTGGGAATAATACTCGAAAGGCTGAAAAGCCTTGAAAACACGTACTTTTTCAAAACAGGATTGCCTGTTTGATAGCAAAATGATAGCAGATACCAAAGCCATTTTGTTTGTTCTTATTTTGGCGAGCGAATGGTTTGCAGGTTTGCTATCGCATCCAATCCTATATTGAGAGCGAAAAAGGCTCTGCTGACTTTCTGTAAAAGAAGGTCGGCAGAGCCTTTTGTTATTCTTCGCTATGTTCTTTGAGGTCGGCAAGGAGCATATCACTAAGCTCCTGCGACGGCGTGATCTTGTGCCACTGACCGGAGGTGTCAAGCTCAGGGTAGCGGTAGCGCCAGCGGTCGTATTCTTCTTTGGTGATCTCCCCCGCTTTCAGCTTGGCGGCAATCGCACCCCATGCGGAAAGCATCCTGTGAAGCTCCGCTGCGTCGCGTCCTTTGTGGATATGAACGCGCAGATGCACCTCATCCTCACACTCGCAGACCTCAAGACCGTAGCGGTCTTCCAGCGTGAACAGCGTGTGCATCAGCCCCACATAGGAGTCAATGTCCGGTACATCCAGCGCCTTGGGCGAAACGTCAAGCGCCTGTGCCAGCGCAGCGGTCACGTCCGCTTTGGGCGTTCTGGAACCATTCTCATACTGCGCAAGGCGGACATCTGCGGATTTCTCCGGAAAGCCCAGCGCCATACCGAGGTATTTCTGTGTCATGCCCCGCATCGTGCGGAAAAAGTGGATGCGTTCACCAATCGCCATAATAGCCATCTCCTGTGTCGGTTGTCTTTGATAACGAGTATAGCAGATATGTTTAATTTCGTCAAGAAAAATCTAAGCAAATTTATTTAACATTTTCCTGCAAACCGGCTTGACTTAAACCGATATGTATAGTACAATAGCTGTAAGCTAAGCATATTAGTTTAATTCATAGAAATTTTACAATTAGGATAGTCAACAAATGCAGAAAAAATGTCCGTTGTAAGGTGAGAGGGGGGGTGAAATCCAAAAGAGCCAAACTGAATGACCGTCCAAGGGATACTTTCTCCGGGGAAGCACGCGATGAGACGAGCGTGCCAAGGAGAAAAGAAAACGGCACAGCGCCGAAAAGGGTTGCCTGTCAGAGTCCTGCGGATAGAACGGCAGAAGAAATCAACCACAAATCAGGAAAGGAAGGTATTTTGCCTATGGCAGGAGAAATTTTTATGAGAGTAAATGAAGTTGCGGAAGAGCTTGGCGTATCGGTTCCGTATGCGTATAAGCTCATCCGTGAGCTGAACGAAGAGCTGCGAAAGACTGGCTGCATCACCATTGCAGGCAGGATCGACCGCAAGTTCTTCCACGAGAAGTTCTACGGAACGAGAGAACCGAAGGAAAGAAGGGAATCGAATGGCAGCGTTTAAGGACAAGAAGAACGGCTCATGGTATGTGCAGTTTCGCTATACCGACTGGCGCGGTGAGCGCCAGCAGAAATTGAAGCGCGGTTTTGCGACCAAGAAAGAGGCGCAGGCATGGGAACGCGAGTTTCTGATGCAGAAGCAGGCTGACATCAATATGAGCTTCGAAAACTT
>ENA-OZVO01000017-OZVO01000017.1-human-gut-metagenome-genome-assembly--contig:-NODE-17-length-44476-cov-6.672835_pt1 | contig 44476 bp, 38 predicted proteins | sample MGYA00243447_ERZ654049 | MGnify/ENA primary metagenome ERZ654049 (study PRJEB26926, sample SAMN06164906) | human gut metagenome | biome: ENVO:00009003; feature: ENVO:2100002; material: ENVO:00002003... | reverse complement strand
AGACAAGGTTTCTGTAATTAATGTTACAAAGATAAGGAAGTGATTGGAATTTTCAATTCTTTTGCAGACTTTTGTGCCCGAATCAATGACAAAGACATGAAATATACGTTCCGACTGCTGGCCCTTGTGGCTTTTCTTATGATGCTTCTGCCTGCCCATGCACAGCGCAGGAACTCCCGTTACAACGAATATATCAAGCAATATGCTCCCATTGCAGTGGAGCAGATGAGGTTGCACAAAATACCGGCCAGCATTACACTGGCGCAAGGCTTGCTTGAGAGTGGAGCGGGGCAAAGTGTGCTGGCTCGGAAAAGTAACAATCACTTCGGCATCAAGTGTCACAATAACTGGCGTGGAGGTCGGGTCTATCACGATGATGATGCCCGTGGCGAATGTTTCCGGGCTTATCGTAATGTGCGCGATTCATATGAGGACCATTCCAAGTTCCTTACCAGTGGCGCGCGTTATGCTTTTCTGTTCAAGTTGAAGATAACCGATTACAAAGGATGGGCCAAAGGACTGAAAAAGGCCGGTTATGCCACCGACCCTTCGTATGCCAACCGTCTGATAACGATTATCGAGGATTACGAACTCTATAAGTACGATAATGAAGGCCTGGGACGTCGTGAAGCCCGCAAATGGGAGAAGGAAATCAAGAAGAAACCTTGGTTGTTGAAACCACACCAGGTATATATAGCCAACGGTTTGGCGTACGTCGTGGCTCGCGACGGTGACAGTTTCGAGTTGTTGGGTGGAGAGTTTGACATTAGTTGGAAAAAACTGGTCAGCTACAACGACCTGCATCGTGAATATACTCTCGAGGCTGGTGACATCATCTATCTGAAGAAGAAGAACAAGAAGGCACAGAAGCCTTACACTGTCCACATTGTGCGCGACGGCGACTCTATGCACAGCATTTCACAGAAGTATGGCATCCGCTTGAAGAATCTCTACAAGATGAATCGCAAGGACGGAGAATATGTGCCTGAGGTAGGAGACCGTTTGCGGTTGAGATAGGCTCTATCTTGGCCATTTCAAGGTTTGTCGTCCGTTGTATGGGCGACATGCCTGTCTGCTTCTTTAACGTTCACTTTGAAGATGCTTGTTCTTCTGGGAATATAAATAATGTGTATCTTTGCGGCCGATTATTCCGGTTTTTATACTGTATGTTATTATGATGAATAAAAGGACACCGCTGGTAGGGGAACAGTATATGGTCCCCTTTATTTTGATTATTTCTTTGTTTTTCCTATGGGGATTTGCCCATGCTATACTTGACGTTCTGAACAAACACTTTCAGGAGTTGCTGCACATCAATAAATCTGTGTCGGCTTTGATACAGGCTATGATGTATATGGGCTATTTTGTGATGGCTATTCCTGCCGGATTATTTATTTCCCGTTTTGGCTATAGGAGGGGAGTGGTATTTGGATTGGTACTTTATGGAATAGGTTCGTTACTTTTTATTCCCGGGCAGCAATGGATGTCTTATCAGGTATTTCTGTTTGCCTTGTTCGTTATCGGGTGTGGATTGACGTTTCTGGAAACAGCGGCCAATCCTTATGCTACAGAATTGGGTGCACGCGAAACGGCAGCCAGTCGTCTGAACTTTGCACAATCTTTCAACGGTTTGGGCTGTATCTGTGCTCCTATCGTAACGGGATTATTGTTGTTCTCTGAAGATGGAAATACCGGTTCGGGTAACGTGGCACTTCCCTATGCTTGTATGGGAGTGGTTGTGTTGCTGGTTGCGGTTCTTTTTTCACGTGTTCGCCTGCCGGAGATTGTACACGAGGACGAGGTAAATGCCGACGGACATAAAGTAGGATTATGGAAACACAAGCTGTTTGTATTTGGATTGATGGCATTGTTTGCTTATGAAGTCGGAGAGATTTCCATTAACAGCTTCTTTATTAACTATGTGTTGGAGCAGGGATGGATGAATGCACGTACAGCTTCATTGGTACTCTCGTTCGGTGGTCTGAGTCTTTTTATGTTGGGACGTTTCATCGGTAGCTGGATTATGCGGAGGGTTCGTGCCGAAAAGATGCTTTTCGTTTGCGCTTCGGGTGTCGTGGTGACGACGACAGTGGTACTTCTCGATTTAGGATATGTTTCTTTGATAGCTTTGCTGCTGGTCTATGCATTCGAAGCAATCATGTTCCCTACTATTTTCGCTTTGTCTCTTCGCGGATTGGGTAACCATACCAAACGGGCTTCCTCTTTCCTGATGATGTCACCGGTAGGAGGTGTTGTGGGTCCTTTGTTGATGGGACTGGTGGCAGATTATACCACGATGGTAATTGCTTTTGTCGTTCCCTTGCTTGCTTATATTGTGGTTTGGTTGTATGCTTGCAAGTTGTATACTTTGAGTGGAAAAAGTATGGAAAAGGCTGTAGTCTGATGTTTGTGCTTTGACTTTTATGGATGAATTCAGTTTTTTGAGGCATTTATTTTTCCTCTCCAACTATAGTTCCTATCTTTGCGCATAAATAATAATTGATTTTATTTTGGATTGGCTATATAGTTTGTTTGTGGAACATTCCGCTCTACAGGCGGTTGTTATCCTATCGTTGATTTCAACGGTCGGTTTAGGTTTAGGAAAAGTACGTTTCTGGGGCGTTTCTCTGGGTGTTACGTTCGTATTCTTTGCCGGTATATTGGCCGGACATTTGGGATTTACCATTGATCCCCAGATGTTGAATTATGCAGAGAGTTTCGGACTTGTAGTGTTTGTCTACGCATTGGGCTTACAGGTAGGTCCCGGTTTTTTCAGTTCTTTCCGACAAGGAGGTGTCAGGCTGAATATGCTGGCTACAGGAGTCGTTCTGATCGGTACTTTGATGACCGTGCTGGGCAGTCTTGTAACAGATATTTCGCTTCCGGACATGGTGGGTATTTTATGCGGCGCTACGACAAATACACCTGCTTTGGGAGCTGCCCAACAGACGTTGAAACAGTTGGGAATGGAGGCCAGTACTCCAGCATTGGGATGTGCTGTTACGTATCCGTTAGGTGTCGTGGGAGTTATTTTGGCTATTCTGATTATGCGTAAACTGATGGTGACGGACAAGGACCTGGAGGTGAAAGAGAAAGAAAATGATAATAAAACCTATATTGGTGCTTTTCAAGTTCATAATCCTGGAATCTTTGGTAAAAGTGTGAAGGAAATAGCAGACTTGAGTCATTCTAAATTTGTGATTTCTCGTTTGTGGAGAGAGGGTAAGGTGACGATTCCTACTTCGGACAAGATCGTGGAGGAAGGCGACCGTTTGCTGGTGATTACTTCGGAGAAGGAAGCTGCGGCAATGACGGTGCTTTTCGGTGAACAGGAACATACGAATTGGAATAAGGAAGATATTGATTGGGATGCTATTGACAGTAAACTTATCTCGCAACGTATCGTTGTAACCCGTCCGGAATTGAACGGAAGAAAACTTGGATCACTTCATTTACGTAATCATTATGGTATCAATATAACTCGTGTTTATCGAAGTGGAGTACAGCTGTTGGCTACGGCCGATTTAACATTGCAGTTAGGAGACCGGTTGACCATTGTTGGTGAAGCGGCATCCGTGCATAATGTTGAGAAGGTGTTGGGTAATGCAATTAAGAGTCTGAAAGAACCTAATCTGGTAGCTGTATTTATCGGCATTATTTTGGGACTTATATTGGGAGCTATCCCTATTTCGATACCGGGTATCAGTGCACCGGTGAAACTTGGTTTGGCAGGTGGTCCTATTATTGTCGGTATTCTGATAGGTACATTTGGTCCGAGGTTACATATGGTAACTTATACGACACGTAGTGCCAATTTGATGTTGCGTGCATTGGGATTGGCATTGTATTTGGCTTGCCTTGGATTGGATGCGGGTGCTCATTTCTTTGAGACCGTGTTCCGCCCTGAAGGACTTCTTTGGATTGGTGTCGGTTTTGTTTTGACGCTGGTACCAGTATTGATAATGGGAGTTGTTGCTTTTAAATGGATGAAAGTTGATTTCGGCTCCGTGACCGGTATGTTATGTGGCAGTATGGCTAATCCAATGGCATTGAACTATGCTAACGATACCATTCCCGGTGATAATCCATCGGTGTCTTATGCCACAGTATATCCGCTTTGCATGTTCCTTCGAGTCATCATAGCTCAGGTGCTACTGATGTTTTTGTTGGGATGATTAATTTGAATAGGAATAAAAATATAAAGATAGAATCATGGGAAATATTACTTCTGAAAGTATCATCAGCGATTTGCGTTATCTGCAATTATTGTCCCATAGCTTTCCGACGATAGCTGATGCCAGTACCGAGATTATCAATCTGGAGGCAATTCTGAATCTGCCTAAAGGAACGGAACATTTTTTGACCGACATACATGGAGAATATGAAGCTTTTCAGCACGTGCTGAAGAATGCATCGGGAGCAGTGAAGCGTAAGGTGAATGAAATATTCGGTCATACCTTGCGTGAGAGTGAGAAGAAGGAACTTTGTACGCTGATTTACTATCCGGAGGAAAAACTGCAACTGATCAAAGCGTCCGAGAAGGACTTGGATGACTGGTATTTGATTACGCTGAACCAGTTGGTTAAGGTTTGCCAGAATGTGTCGTCCAAATATACGCGTTCTAAAGTTCGGAAGGCTTTGCCTGAAGACTTCTCTTATATCATTCAAGAGTTGTTGCACGAGTCTACTATCGATCCCAACAAGCATGCTTATATCAATGTTATCATCAGTACCATTATCTCTACCAAGCGTGCCGATGATTTTATTATAGCTATGTGTAACCTGATACAGCGGCTTACTATCGATTTGCTGCATATCGTGGGTGACATATATGATCGTGGACCGGGAGCGCACATCATAATGGATACGCTTTGCGATTATCATAACTTTGATATTCAATGGGGAAACCATGATCTTCTTTGGATGGGAGCAGCCTCGGGAAATGATGCTTGTATGGCAAATGTAATCCGTATGTCTATGCGTTATGCCAATTTGGCTACATTGGAAGATGGATATGGTATCAATCTACTGCCGTTGGCTACGTTTGCCATGGATGTCTATGGAGATGATCCTTGTGAGATCTTTGCGCCGAAATTGAATTTTTCCGATTCTCGTTACAATGAAAAGACATTGCGTCTCATTACACAGATGCATAAAGCCATTACCATTATTCAGCTGAAACTGGAAGCTGCCATCATTGACCGTCGGCCGGAGTTAGGTATGGGCAACCGGAAGCTGTTGCATCTGATAGATTTCGAACGAGGAGTTTTTATGTACGATGGAAAGGAATATGCTTTACGTGACACAAACTTCCCGACAATCGATCCGGCAGACCCCTATAGGCTTACGGAAGAAGAGCATGATTTGATGGAGAAGATACATGCTTCTTTCATGAATAGTGAGAAATTGAAAAAACACATGCGCTGTCTGTTTACCTACGGTGGCATGTATCTGGTATGCAACAGTAACTTACTTTATCATGCGTCGGTTCCTTTGAATGCTGACGGAAGCTTCAAGCATGTAGTAATCAATGGAAAGGAGTATTGGGGAGAGAAACTGTTGAAAAAGGTGGACCAATTGGTACGTACCGCCTACTTTGGTGAAGATGGTTCGGATGAAAAGGCGTTTGCGCTTGACTATATGTGGTATATGTGGTGTGGTCCGGATGCTCCCTCTTTCGACAAAGACAAAATGGCCACGTTTGAACGCTATTTTGTAGAAGACAAATCGTTGCATAAGGAGACGAAGGGATATTATTATACACTGCGGAATGAAGTGGAAGTATGTAACAGAATTTTGCGGGAGTTTGGCATAGATCCCGAAGCTCATGCCCATATCATCAACGGGCATGTGCCGGTCAAAACTATCAAGGGAGAACAACCCATCAAGGCTGAGGGAAAAATGCTTGTAATTGACGGAGGATTCTCCAAAGCCTATCAGCCGGAAACGGGTATAGCCGGATATACATTGGTCTATCATTCGCATGGTTTGCAGCTGGTACAGCACGAACCTTTCCAAAGTCGGCAGAAAGCTATTGAAGAGGGGCAGGACATCAAGTCGACCACATTCCTAGTGGAATTCAATTCGCAACGTATGATGGTAAAGGATACGGATAAAGGACGTGAACTGCGTACTCAAATTGAAGATTTAAAGAAACTCCTTGTGGCCTATCGTACCGGTCTGATAAAAGAGCATGTATGATTGGGCAATTAGCAGGAGATTGAATTATTGAATCCGGAGGGCGGCATTTAGTATTTGAACAGTACAATGCCGCCCTCTATGATTATTCCTTTGTCATAGGTCGCATTACGGTCGTAGTGGCGGTCCCAGCCATAGCCTCCACTGACAAATAGGCCCACATTTTCGGTCAGTCTGTATTCCATATTGATACGTGTCTGCAGAGAATATAGACGGGCTGGACAGTTTACCTCGTTCTTGCGGAATGTTTCAATATGACTGTATCCCAGGTCTCCGCTGACAAATAGACGTTTGTAGAGAGGCAATTCTGCTCCGGCACGATAGAAAACCGCACCGGAAAACTTATCGTTAAAGTCAAAATAGGGAGCACCAACTCCTAGAATAGTGTAAAGCTTGTTGTTTTTGAAACGAGCGCCCAGATTCAATTTAGTCGTATTGCTTCCTGAAACCAAGAGTTGTATGCGGGTGTGCGGATTGGCATTGACTAAGCCCAGTTGTAAGCCGTCGAATTTCTCCTTGTAATAATTGAACAAGCCGATTTGCATTCCCTTGGCACGAGAAGCCATATTGAGCAAGCCGATTTGTACTCCTTTGAGTTCGCGTCCCGCTACATTCCCTATTCCCGACAGTTGGAGTCCCTGCATATCTTCACCTGTAATGTTAAGTAGCCCGCCTAGGTGTACTCCCGCTGAAGAACCTCCGGCCACGTTCATCAATCCAGATAGTGTCAGTCCGTGATAGTTGTTGCCTGTAATGTTGGCTATACCAGTCAGTAGTAGACCGCTACCATTATCGCCAATGAAGTTCATCAATCCGGCAGCAGTAATTCCCCGGTTGTTCTCACCTGTGATGCTGACTAAGCCTGAAGCCAACATTCCTATTCCTTCATTCCCATTGATACTGACCATTCCGGCAGCGGACAGCCCTCGATAGCCATGTTTGTTGATGTTGGTGATTCCTGACAGTTGGATGCCTTGCATACGATGGCCTACACTGTTTGAAAATCCTGCCAATTGGATGCCTTTTACATTCTGTCGTGTGTTGCTTCCCAATATATTAATTCCCAGTCCGGTCAGATTGTTCTGTGAAGAAAAAAAGCCCAGGTTGAAGATTGTAGTACCTATGCTGTCAGCTGTTTGTGTAGAGATGCCTTTCCATAATGACAGATTGATACCGACGGGTTTCAGTGAGCTGGAAGCCGACTGTTGGGTAGGGGATTGGGCAAAAAGAGTCCCTGCCATGAGCAGGGACATCAGAAGTATTATAGAGTTTTGTTTTCTCATCCTTTGGCCTCTTGATACAGGAAACGCTTGATGGACTTCTTGGGAGTCTTTTCAAACTCTTCCGGATAGATTTTCATTTTATAAAGCTGGCTGTAGGCTGGAAGTTCGGCATTCAGGGCTACCCGATTTTCTTCCATAACCCGTTCGATGTCTTCGTTGGTCAGGCCATGGGCGAAAGCATCGTCGAAGTCTGGATAGACCAGGCCGACCAGTCGTTCGTTCTGCTGTACAATGATGCTTTCGGCCACATACGGCATATTGTTCAGTTTGTCTTCAATTTCCTCCGGATAAATGTTCTGTCCGCTGGGGCCAAGGAGCATATTCTTGCTGCGTCCCTTGATCGTAACGTTTCCTTCACGGTCCATCAGAGCTAAGTCACCTGTATGCAGCCAGCCGTCCGGTTCCAGTACTTCCTGGGTAGCTTCTTCATTTTTGTAGTAGCCAAGCATCACGTTGGGGCCGCGGCAGATGATTTCACCTGGGATATTTTCCGGGTCTGGTGAGGCTATTTTGATTTCCATACGTGGGGCAGCTTTTCCGCATGATCCCGGTTTGAAGCGTTTCCAGTCTTCGTAGCAGATAATAGGACCGCATTCGGTCATGCCGTAACCTACGGTATAGGGGAAATCTATCATTTTGAGGAACTGTTCTACATCGTGATTGAAGGCTGCTCCACCGATAATGACCTCTTCGAAGTTTCCGCCGAATGCCTGTACCACTTGTTCGCGTACGGTAGCCTTGATCTTATCGTTGACAAAAGGTACTTTCAGCAATAGTTTCATAGTCGGTGTTTCCAGTTTGGGCAATACATTCTTTTTGATAATCTTTTCGATGATGAGCGGCACGGCGACAACGATGCGTGGCTTCACTTCGGCAAATGCCTGGAAAATAATCTTCGGACTCGGCATGCGGGTCAGGTAATAGATGTGGCAACCCACAGCAATTTCATACAGGAATTCAAAGGCCAGTCCGTACATGTGGGCCATCGGAAGCATGGATACAACTTTGTCACCACACTTCAGCGGCAGAACTTGGAAGGCGAAGGCTGTATTCGACCAAAGGCTGCGGTAGGGCAGCATTACTCCCTTGGAGTAGCTGGTGGTTCCTGAAGTGTAGTTGATGACGGCCAGTTCCTCCGGCTGATCTTTGTGATAAAAAACGTGTTCCTTGCGGAAGTTCTTAGGATATTTCTTGCCAAAGAGTTCGTTGAGGTGTTCGCGGGCATAATCCACCTTTTCGCTTCGGGAAACAAGAATCGAAAAGTCTGTCATCATGAAAATGCCTTCCAGCAGTGGCATGGCGTTTTCATTCAGATTTTCCCATACCATATCGCCCACAAAAAGCAGTTTGGCTTCAGAGTGATTTACAATGTTGTGTATGTTGTCAGCTTTGAATTCGTGCAGGATGGGTACAATGACTGCTCCGTAGGTCAGTGTAGCCAGGAAGGTGACTCCCCAGTGCGAGCTGTTACGACCGCAGACGGCAATTTTGTCTCCTTTCTTAATGCCGCTTGCTTCAAAGATAATGTGAAGCTTTTCTATTTTTCGTGCAACGTCTTTGTATTGTAGGGTTGCTCCCTTGTAGTCGGTCAGGGCGTCCAGATCCCAGTTTTCTTTAATACTCTTCTCAATGTATGCGATAAAACTTTGTTCCATAATTATTGCACATTTTTGTTAGATTTGTGCAAATATAGCTTTTTCTCTATATAACACAAACGAATTAGTATAAATTTTGTTGTTTAGGCAACAAGTTCCTGTTTGTTTCTTCTTGCTTGCCGTTTGGTATAAATTTTGTCGATAACCAGTGCGATGGCTCCGTCTCCTGTGACGTTGCAGGCTGTTCCGAAACTGTCCATGGCAATGTACAGAGCTATCATCAACGCCTGTTCCGATTCGCCGAAACCCAAAATGGACTGAAGGATGCCGAGTGATGCCATGATGGCTCCTCCGGGGACTCCCGGTGCCGCAACCATTGTGATTCCCAGCATGAAGATGAAACCGGCAAACAATTGGAAGTCATAGTGTATGCCTTGCATTATCATCAGTGCCAGGGCACAGGCCACAATCTTCAGCGTACTGCCGGACAGATGGATGGTGGCACAGAGCGGAATAACAAATCCTGCTATTCCGGGCGATACGCCATTTTTGACGGTCTGTTCCAGGGTGACGGGGATGGTGGCGGCCGACGACTGCGTGCCCAGTGCCGTGAAGTAGGCAGGCATCATCCGTCCCAGTAGTCTGAATGGATTGCGGCGGACGAACAGTGCAGCGATGCAATACTGGAAGACCAGCAGGAAGATGTGCAGCAGGAAGATGATACCGATAATCTTAATGAACACACTGAGAATGCCGAATACCTGTCCTGAGCGGGTCATGTTCAAGAAGATGCCGAAAATATAGACGGGCAGCAAGGGCAAGATGACAGTACTGATGGTTTTCACGACAATTTCCTGAAAGTCCAGTGCTACGTTCTTCAGCGCATCTGTCTTCAGGTGGGCCAAGCCCAATCCCAGGGTGAAGGCCAGGACGAGGGCTGTCATGACATTCATTAGCGGAGGAATGGCTACGTTGAAGTAGGGGAGGATGCCTTGGCCCTCGCTCACTTGCTCCAGCGGAACGTCCTGCTGTATGAGCGACGGGAAGAAGGTCGTGCCGGTGAAGTAGGACAGAAAGCCTGCAAACAGCGTGGCACCATAGGCTATCAGTACGGTGGCCAGTAACATCTTGCCCGCTCCTTTACCGATGTTGGCAATAGCGACGGTCACTAGCCCGACGATAATGAGCGGGATGGAGAAGTTCAGGAACTCACTGAAGATGCTGTTGAATGTGACAAATGCCCTGATCAGCATCATGGGTAGCACATTTCCGAAGGCGATGCCCGCAGCGATGGCTATCACGATGCGGGGCAGGAGACCGATATGTATTTTTTTCATTTAAATCTCATTTTTCCTATGAACAAATAAAGAACGCTTTTTGTTTTACAAACAGTATCAATTATGAAAACATATACGAAGGAAACAGCTATAGGAACTTATCATGCGTTGATTGAACATCTCATCGGCATGATGAACGCCTCTCCGGAGAAAGTATTCAATTTTGCTTTTTCAGGAGGCGATGTCCTGTGGCCTTTATTTGATGTCTGGGCTTATGATTATGGCGATCTAACTCCCTGGCATCGGATGCGTATTTATTGGACCGATGAGCACCATGTTCCCATGGAACATTCGGACAGTAATTACGGCATTTTTTCCCGACTGTTGATTGATAAGGTTTCTTTTCCGTCCGATTCGGTTTTTCCCATCCTTTGTGGCAGTGCTTCCAATTTGAAGGCGGAGGCGGTTCGTTATGCCGGCAAGGTTCGTGCAGCTGTGCCCATGGTTGGCGGTATACCGGTGTTCGATGCGGTGCTGCTGGGTGTAGAGCCGGACGGACATGTCGCATCGCTCTATCCCGGACAAGAGCATTTGCTTGCTTCGTCACAATTATATGTCGCCTGTACCAATCCCTACAGCGGACAGCGATGTGTTACCATGACCGGTACGCTGCTGCTTGCCGCGTCCCAGATTATCCTGTTGGCAGTAGGTAAGGGCAGGGCAGGAATCGTTCACGATGTGTTGAATTCGGGGGATACTTCTCCTTTAAGCTACATTGCCCACCATGCGGCCGACGTCAGGCTGTTTATGGACGTCTGCGCAGAGGGCGGGCAATGAGTCTGGTGGAGCGTCCGTGCTCCCCGGTTGTGTGTTTTTCAGCGTTGCCTATTTAATTAATTTTCCATTTACCTTTACGTTTTTCAGTTGGAAGTTCCGGATGAGCGACTTGTCTACATCGCCTTTCTCAGCTTCGATGTCCATGTTCTCGAAAGTGAAGTTGGTGAGTTCATATTGGTCGGAACCTTCGACGTCAAAGAACGTGTTGCACTTCAGGGTGATGTTGCGCATCGTCACCTGATCGGCATACGATTTCGGCATCTCTTTCTGTCCTTTCAAGTCGAAAAACTGTGTCCACGGGCGTACCAGGATACAACTTTTGGCGTCGCCTTTCACGTCTTCCACCGTGATGTAGTTGTAATGTTGCGGAGTGTCGGGACGCATTTTCAACCACAGGATGCGGCTGGCTTGCGTGATGGTGCAACGGCGCAGGATGATGTTGTGGTTGTGGATGGACTCGCTGCCGCAAGTCAGTCCGCTGTGGCAGAATCCGTACGTGCAGTCCTCGATGATGATGTTGCGGTTTCCGCCGTTGTTCGGATCCTTGTCGGCCTGCGGGCCTTTGCCACCTTTCAGGGCTACGGCGTCGTCGTTCACAGACATGTAGCAACCTTTGATCAGTACGTTGGTGCAGGCATCTACGTCCACCGCGTCGCTACTCGGAGCTTTCACGGGAGCAGCCGGGGCGAAGATGTGCAGGCCCAGCAGTTTCACGTTGTTGCAACGGTAGAGGTGTGTGGTCCAGAAGGGCGAGTTGATGAAGCGCACGCCGGAGAGTTGCACATCGTTGCTGTTCGAGATATATACCAGACGCGGACGCATCTCGTCCATGTTGGTGCATTTGGGGTTCCACTGGCGGCGGAGCCAGAACGATTTCCAGTAGCGCAGGCCGTTGCCGTTGATGGTGCCGCTGCCCGAGATGGTGAAGCCGTTCACCTTGTCAGCGTTGATCAGGGCAGAGAAGTATTTCACACTCTGTCCTTCGATGCGGGTATCCACGATGGGGAAGTTGCTGATGTCGTCGCTGCCTTTCAATGTGGCGCCTTCTTCCAGATGCAGGTGGGTGCGGGGCTTGAAGAACAGGGCGCCGGTCAGGTAGGTACCCTTCGGCACGATGACTACACCGCCCTGCTCGGCGGCACGGTCGATGACGGCCTGTATCTTTTCCGTCTGGAGCACGGTACTGTCGTTCACCACGCCGTAATCGGCCAGGTTGTAGGCGGTACCCAGGTCGCGGATGTTTACAATTTCGTTTTGTCTGAACCACTCGGGTATCGGCGTCCCGTCGGGGAAGAGATCCTGTTGTCCGAACATCGGCAGGCTGAGGAGGGCGCTTACGAATAAGGCAATCAGTTTCATGGCTGTAATTTCTTTTAATGTGTGTTGTAATCAAGTATATTCACGGCTGCAAACTTAAGAAATATTACCTTTGACGGGAGAAAATGATTGATTTTAATCCTGCGTGGAATGACTTTTTCTATCTTTGCCTTCGAAAAGTGTAATGCAAAATCCATTCACACTGATATGTCTCGTATTCTTCTTATAACCATCTTTTGCATGTGGCTGCCTTTGCAGCTGATGGCACAGGGCTTCACCGTCCGGGGCAGGGTAGTGGACAAACTCTCGCGTCAGCCCGTGGCCTACGCCAACGTATCGCTTTACGGCAATCCCGGCCAGGGCGCTTCGACCGACAGCCTGGGGCAGTTCCGCATCGAGCACGTGGCGCCGGGCATCTACCTCGACTTGCAGAACGTCACGAAGAGCGTACTCCGCCAGCAGGACGTGCTGATGAGCACTGGCGTCGTCGAGAATCCCGAAGCCCCCGCCTCCGAGCAGCGTTACGTCATGAAACGCCTGAAGCAGGAGAGCGGCACCCTGCTGCCCACCATCGGCCTGACGGTGGAATTCTGAGCCGTGGAGGCAGAGAGGAAAAATTCCGGACAGCAGAAGACCGGCCTTTGCCCGAAAAAGCGTACCTTTGCCGACGGAACGGCCGGCGACGGCGAAAACACGATACAGAAATGATGAACCATTCCCATACACACTCTCTGTGGCAGGGCCGCCCGGCCGCCTGGCTCATGGCCTTCGTCCTGCTGCTCGCCGCGGGCAGCCTGCGTGCGCAGAAGCAGGACGGCTACTTTGGCGACAGCGCCCTCTATGCCCTGTCCATGCAGATGTTCGACAGCATCCAGACGCCCGCCTTCTTCGACATGCAGCGGCGCGGACTGGAGCGTGCCGTGGCCACCGGCAGCAAGCACTTCGACTACGTGTTCCGCTCCGCCCCGTTGTCGCGTTGCGAGGCGATGGGCGACAAGCCGGGCTTCCTGCTTGCTGCCGACGGGCTGATAGCCCACTATCAGGCGCAGGCCGACGATTCGCTGCTCTATTCCACCTGGGCCCGCCGTGCCGACCGCCTGCTCGTGTGGGGCGACTACGTGGAAGCCGTCCTTTCCCTGCGCGGCATGGCCGACTATGCCCGCCGCCACAACCACCCGTTCGGGCTGCTGAACGCCGACTTCTACTTCGGTCAGTGCTACCTGAGCAACGGTCAGGATTCCGTGGCCGCCCGCCACTACCGTCAGGCCCTCGACGGGGCTATCCGCTACGGTTCGCCCGGACTGGCAGCCCGCAGCGGCTTCAACCTTGTCAACATCCTGCAAGGCTGGGGACGCTTCGACGATGCCCTGGCCCTGAGCGACTCGCTGCCCGCCTTCATCCGCCAGTGGGAGGTGATGAAAGGCATTGCCGTCAACCCCGTGCTGCGGGTGCAGAACGCCATGTACCGCCTCAAGGTGCTCATCAGCCGTGCCGACCTGCCCGCCGCCACCGCCTGGCGCGACACGATGCTGCTATATAATAAGATGTATGCCGACCCCTCGCAACAGGAGGAACTGCAATATACGCTGGCCCGCTACGAACGCCTGGCCGGTAACAACGCCGAGGCCGGGCGCATCCTGCGCATGCTGGCCGACTACAGCCGCAGCCGGGGCAACCAGGCCCGCATGGCGCGCTACTACCGTTCGTTGGCCGACGTCCTGCACGCCGAGGGCCGCTATGCCGAAGCTGCCGACTGCTACCGCCTCTATGCCGAGGCGGCTGACAGCGCGCAGGTAGCTACCTCGAACGCCCAGCTCAACCGCTTGTCGCGCCTTTACCGCCTGGACGAGCTGGAGCAGGAGAAGCGCGTGGCCCTGGCCGAGCAAAGCCGTGCCCGCACGCTGGCCGGGTCGGCACTGATAGTGGCCGTGCTGCTGCTGGCCCTGTGCGTGCTGCTGGTGGTACACCATCGCCGCCTGCGGCAGAAGAACCGCGAGCTGGTGGCCCGCATCCGCAGCCAGGAAGAAGCCGAACAGCGCGCCGAGGAAGCCGCCCGCCGTGCCGAGGCCGAACAGCCTGCCGACGAACTGTCGCGCGAGATGCAGCTCTTCCGCCGCCTGCAAGCGTTGCTGGCCGACGAAGAAGTGCTGCGCCGTCCCCGCTTGGGGCGCGACGAGCTGGCCGAAATGCTGGGCACCAACCGCACCTACGTGGCCGATGCCGTGGCCGCCTGCACCGAGCAACGCTGGAGCGTGTCGCAGTACGTCGCAGCCGTCCGTGTTCGTCGTGCCCGCTACCTGATAGACAATCATCCCGAGCTGTCGCTGGGCGAAATTGGCCATGCCTGTGGCTTCCAGTCGCAGAGCAGTTTCATCCGTTGCTACCGCGACCATTACGGTATAACGCCCGGCGAATACCGCAAATTCTCGTCTTCAAGACAATGAAAAGAAAAAAATGCCTTTGTAGTCTATTGAAGCACAACGTTTTGCGCATACGAAATTAAAAATTGCGCATACGAAATTCCTTTTCGCCCCGTTTTTTTACTTTCGCGCCGTCATTCAAACCGAGTAACGACGCATGAACCTTTTCGACACTGACATCTGCTGGGTGTACATCACCGACGACGGCCGCCGACGCCGCATCCTGTTCTGCGCTGACGACGAACGCAACACCCTGCTACGTCCGCGCCTGGAGCGGGGCGAGCGTGCGGTGTACTGCCGCCGCTTCGACAACACCTTCGACGCCCTGGCCCACAAGCTGATGCTCCAAAGCCTGTCGGCCTCGACGATAGACTGCCTCATCCGCCGCTACCGGAAACTGACTTCCGACGAGATTACATCCATATTATAAACCGTTAAAATGAACGAAAACATGAAGACAATGAACGAAAAACAACAGGCGGCAAACAGCCGCGAGGCCTACGAGGCCCCCAAGTGTGAAATCATCGAACTGCAGCAGGAAGGCGTGCTGTGTGGCAGCGTCATCGGTGCCTCGAATGATTCTTTTGGAGAAGAAAACGTGGGAAGCATCTGGGATAGAAATTAAAGAATGAACGAAGGCAATGAAAACAATGAAACATCTTTTCCGGGCGCTGCCGCTGTGGGCGCTGTTGCTCGGGGTCGCCTCGTGCGACAAGGAAGACATCGTGGCCGGTGGAAACGGCGCGGAGGCATCCGGCGAACGGGTGCCGATGACCTTCACCGCCCTGGCGCCGCAGACGGGACAAGCGCAGACACGTACCGAACTGCAACCGGGGGAGGTTGGTGAAAACGGACAGACGACGTATGCCGTCTATTGGAACGCCGGAGACCGGATAGGCATCTACGACGGCGAGTCGTTCCGGCCTTTCACCATCGACCTGCAAGAAGGAACGGCGGCTACCGCCAACTTCAGCGGAGAAGCCAATCCGGGAAGCAGTCGCTACCTGGCTTTCTATCCTTACGATGCTGAGGGAGTGACTTACACGGACGGCGCCATCCATTTCACCCTTCCCGTCACTCAGACGGCACAGGCCGGGAGCTTTGCCCCCAACACGAACCCCGCATGGGCGCAGACCAACGACGCGGACAGACAACTGACTTTCCGCAACGCGGCCGCGCTGGTGAAGTTCGCCCTGACGGCGGAGGACGCCGCGCAGGTGTCGAACGCCGTGCTGACCGATACGCAGGGCAAGCCGCTGGCCGGTGGCTTCAGCCTGTCTGTTGCCGCTGGTGGAGCTACCCTGACGGGCAATAGCGGAAACACTTCTGCTTCCGTCAAGCTGGAGGGTCCCTTCGGAATGAAGGCAGCGGACGCCCCGACCGCCGATTACCTCTTTGTGGTGGCATGTGGAGAAAATCAGTTGGAGAGCGGCTTTACCCTGGCCTTCAACCTGACGAACGGCGGGCAGAAGACCCTGACGGCTTCCGACGGCCTCGGCACGGAGAAATCGCTGGCGGCAGGCGTGATAACCAATTTGGGCGAAATCCCGCTGGACGGTGTGCCGGTGACCGGTGTCCCCATCAGCTACGGCGGCGAATCTTCCGACATCACCGCTACAGGAGAAATCTGGGCAGACTGACCTGCTTGAAACGTAACGCATTGAACCAATATAAACGTAATAACAAAATGAAGACAAGAAACAAACTATACGATAAGAGTCGGCTGCGCCTCCTTTGTCTGCTGACAGCGTTGCTCGGCTTATTCGGTGCCGGACAGATATGGGCGGAGAACGGCACCACCTCCGGCACGAGTTCCACTCGCCGTGACGCAGTGGTCGGCGGAATCGCTGCAAACATCGGCGGCGGGCAGGCGGACAATCTTTATTTCGGCACCTATCAGCAGAGCAGCGACGGAAACGGTGGCTATAATATAGACCCCATCAAATGGCGGGTGCTGGAAAATGCAGAAGGGCAGCTGTTCCTGATTTCCGATCAGAACCTGGATGTATTTCAGTATCATACGGATTGGGAAGAGATTACATGGGAAAGAAGCACCATGCGCTCCTGGCTCAATGGGTACGGCGCGTCTGAAAACAACGGTGGCGACAGCGGTACGGATTATACAAGCGATAATTTTATCGGCGCCGCTTTTTCGGAGAAAGAGCAGAAGGCTATTGCGGAAACAACTGTTGTCAATGATGATAACCCGAATCATAACACAGATGGCGGCAACAACACTACCGATAAAATCTTCCTTTTGTCGATTGCAGAAGCAAGCAATAGCAGCTACTTTGCCGATGATGCCAGCCGTATTTCGACCAATACCGCCTATGTAGCAGACGGCGGCAAAGGCAACAGGTGGTGGCTGCGCTCCCCCGGCATCGGTGTTTACTACGCGGCGAGTGTGGCTGGCAACGGCGACGTGGATAATGCCGGGGACTATGGGGACGAAGAGAACCGTGCGGTTCGTCCCGCTTTTCATTTAGATCTGAATTCTGTCCTCTTCACCTCCGCCGCCGCAGGCGGCAAATCCGCAAGCGGTATGGACAGCGGATTAACGGCGGTAGGCGATTATGACGGCAACGAGTGGAAGCTGACGCTGTTAGATGACAGCCGCAGTTTTTCGGTGACGGAAACGACCGTCAGTGGCGATCGAGGCACAACTGTTACGCTGCATTACTCCGGGGCGACCAACGGAACAAATGAATATATCTCGGTGCTTCTGACAGACGAGCAGGGCAACGCCTTGTACTATGGCCGGGTAGCGGAGCCGAACAGCGCAGAGGGGGAAGTCAGCCTTACAATCCCCGATGCGCTTGCAGCGGGAACCTATACCCTTAATGTGTTCAGTGAGCAGTACAACGGCGACTATCAAACTGACTACGCCAGTGCGTTTGAAGCGGTCACCCTGACCGTATCTGCGACTCCTGAGCAGATTAACGGCGTCTATCAAATTAAAACTGCCAACAACCTCTTCTGGTTCGCCGCCCTGGTCAACGGCACGCTGACCGACGGCACGGCACAGAACGCCGCCGCCTGCGCGGTGCTGACCACGAACATCGACCTGACCGGCGAAGCGTGGACACCCATCGGCAGCGAGAGTAATCCCTACACCGGCACTTTTGACGGACAGAACCATACCATCAGCGGCATGACCATCGAAAACGCCGAAAGCTATTCCGGCCTGTTCGGCAACGTCACCGGCACCGTCCGGGACTTCACCGTGACCGGCAGCATCACCATCATCGGCGATGAAACTGTTTCGAGAGTAGGCGGCGCAGCCGGTTCCCTGGGCATTGCTACGGCGGGCGGCACCGTCAGCGGCGTGACCAGCGATGTGGATATCACCGTCAGCGCCGGCAACGACCACATCGGCGGCGTGGTAGGCTCCATGCCGGAGAACAGTAGCCCTACGGTGGAAAGCTGCCTATATATGGGCAACATCACCGTTACGGTGGAGGCAGGCAGCGTGGCCGGCGTGGTGGGCTATATCCGCACTGGCACCATCCAGAACTGCGCCAACTGGGGCGGCATCAGCATCAATACGGGTGGCAACGGCAGCGTGGGCGGCATCTTAGGTTATTGCAACAACGGTAATATATACATTCGCAACTGTTATAACAGCGGTGTCATCGCGGCTGAAGGCACTGCCAACGTGGGCGCCATCGTAGGCCAAAACAAGAGCACTCAGGCTACCGTCAGCAACTGCTGTTACCTGACCGGCAGTGCCGACAAGGGACAGGGTCAGCTCACCGATGACGCGGCAGGCACCGCAGTAAAGACCGACGAAGATTTCAAGAGCGGTGCCGTGGCCTACTTGCTGCAAGGCAGCCAGACGGCACTGACATGGGGCCAGACTCTCGACAAAGATAACTATCCTGTACTGACCACCGACGAGGCGAAGCGCGTCTATGCCGCCAAGCTGTATAAAGGTTCTGCCGACAAGGTATCCGAACTTTATGCCAACACGCCGAACTTCAGCAGCCCCGAGGAGGCGAACGCCCTCCTCGTGATAGAAGACGCGGCAACAGCTCCGGCAGGCAAGAACATCGTGGTGAAGAGCGACGATGCCTATACCTGCGCCAACCTGGTACTGACCGACGGCGCCGACTTCTACACGCCAGTAGCCTTCACGGCCACGCAGGCCACTTACAGCCGACCGTTGGCGGATGGCACGCAGTGGGGTACCGTGGCCCTGCCGTTCGACGCCACCAGCGTGACCGGCGCCGAGCTGTTCCGAGTAGCCAGTCAGGACGGTGATGCGCTTTATGTGGACGAAACGAACGGCATGGCAGGCGGAGAGCCGCTGGTATTCCGTGCGAATGCGGAGGTGACGGAGGTAGGTTTCAATGGTAAGGATGTGACTGTCCGTGCCACGGACGCAGAAGCGGGCAGCACTTTGCTGAAAGGCACGTCGCAGACTGTCAGTCCGCTGGCCGAAGGCGCCTACTTCATCTACGGCGACCAGTTCTACCGGGTCGCATCGGGCAGCCAGGTAGGCATGAAGGCTTTCCGCGCCTACATTCCGGCTACTGCCGGAGCCTCCACCCGCTCGGCGGGCGCGGCGTCGCAACTGCGCATTGTGTTCAATGCTTCGGAAACGACCCGCACGGCGCACGAAGGGAACTGAAGCACCGGCGTGCGGCGCGAACCGCACGCCGGTGCAGTCCTGAAAAGACGCGCGTGTAGCTCGGACTACACGCGCGTGCAAGTTCAGCTACACGCGCGTGTAATTCAAACCGGACGCGCGTCTTTTTACAACGAGATTATCGGTAGATGTTAATCTGCTCATTATTAACTGTTTAAAAACTAATGATCATGAAAGCGAATTTCAATTTAGCCCACAGGATGAATCCTCAGACGAAGGAAAAAATGTGGTATGCCGTGCCGAGCAGCAAGGGCGTGCTCGATGCCGACGAAACGGCAACGATGGCCGTGGCCGACACCACGCTGTCCAAAGGCGAATACAAGTATGCCATGGAAGCGACTACAGACAAGCTGATATCCATGGTGCTGAGCGGCGTGACCATCACCATCGGCGACCTGGGCAAGCTGCGCCTGTCGTTCGGCAGCAAGGGGGCAGCCAACATCGATGACTTTGATACGGCTACGATGATTCAGAACCCGAAGTTCGTCTTCACCCCTTCGAAGACGCTGAAGGCCGCACTGGCCAACGCCCAGTTCGAGGTGGAAGGCGTGGTGGAAGACGGCATCAAGTATGGCTCGGTGGCCTCGTACCGCAAGGCGAAGGGCCTGCCCACCGGCGGCACTACCGACACCGACCCCGAACCCACGCCCGAACCGGAACCCGGTGGCGACGAGGGCGAAGGCGGAAGCCCGCTATAAATTGATAATTGATAATTGATAATTGAAAATTCATTCTCCATTTTCAATTCTCCATTCTCCATTAAAAAAAGGGGCCGAAGCCCCTTTTTTTTTGCGTCCCTACATTCCTAAAATCTGAAATCTCATTCGTGGCGGTGCTCCTTCAGGATGCGGTGGGGCAGGTTGCCGTGGCCCAGCAGTTCGATGGGGCAGTTGAAGTTCTGTTCCAGCCACTCGCCCGTGATGCCCGTGTCGGGGTGGTAGTGCAGTGTCTCGTTGACGCAGGCGATGGACTTCACCTGCTGGAGCACGGTGCCGATGTCGTGGCTGACGAGGATGATGGCGCAGTCGCGGTTGATTTCGGCCAGCAGTTCGTAGAGGCGGGCTTCGAAACGGCGGTCCAGATAGGTGGCGGGCTCGTCGAGGATGACCACTTCGGGGTCGGAAACGATGGCGCGTCCCAGCAGGGCGCGTTGCAGCTGTCCGCCGCTCAGGGCGCCGATGGCTTTCTGCTCCATGCCTTCCAGTCCCATGCGGGCGATGACGCGGGCGGCTCGCTCGCGCTCGTCGGCGCTGTAGCGTGCGCTGAGGCCCTTGCGGCTGCTCAGGCCGGAGAGGATGACCTCCTGGACGGTGATGGGGAACTTGCGGTCGATGCTGGCATACTGGGGCAGGTAACCGATGGTGAGCGACGCGTGGCTGTCCGCAGGGCGTTGCGGATGGAAGGCAATAGTGCCGCTCTGGGGTTTCAGCAGGCCGAGGATGCAGCGGATGAGTGTCGTCTTTCCGCCTCCGTTGGGACCGATGATGCCCAGGAAGTCACGGTCGTAGACGGTGAGGTCGACGTCGCGCAAGACGGTGCGTCCGTCGTATCCGGCGTTGAGGTGCTGTATTTCGATGAGAGTTTGCATAATGGATAATTGATAATGGAGAATGGATAGTTGGTGATTGAGGATAATTATCCATTATCAATTATCCATTATCAATTCACGAACCGTTTTCAGTATCTCTGCTTCCCAGTCGTAGGCCAGAGGGTTGATGTCCACCACGCGGGTGCCTGTCTGCCGGGCGATGAGCTCGGCGTTGCGGCGGTCGAACTCGGGCTGCACGAAGATGACGTGGATATTCTCTTCGCGGCAGGCATTGATGAGCTCCTTCAGGTGGGCGGGCGAGGGTTCTTTGCCTCCGTCCTCGATGGAGAGCTGCAGCAGGCCGTAGTCGCGGGCCAGGTAGCTGAGGGCGGGATGGTAGATCATGAAGGCATGGTCGGCTCCGGGCTGGGCTAGCATCTGGCGGCAGAGGCTGTCGGTGCGGTCGATTACGGTGCAGAGGCTGTCGTAGCGGGTCAGGTAGTCGTCGCGGTGCTTGGTGTCGAGGGTGCAGAGGGCCTTGAACACGTTGGTCGCGATGATGCGGGCATTGGCGGGCGAGTTCCAGATGTGTGGCTCGGGGCCGTGGTGGGCATGGCCGTCTTCGGCGGCGTGCGGTTCCTCTTCGGGCAGTCCGTCGGGGAAGATGAGATCGATGCCGTGCGAGGTGTCGAAGATTTGCAGGTGCGGGGCGTTGTCCGTCAGGCGGTCCATCCACGTCTGTTCGAAGCCGATGAAGCCGATGCGCAGGTAGGCCGTACTCTGCGAGAGCGACATCAGCTGGGCGGGCGTGGGGTCGTAAGTCTCGGGGCTACTCCCTTTGGGCACCATGCTGACCACGTCGAAGCGGTCGCCGGCGATGGCTTCGGTGAAGTAGCGCAAGGGTTCGATGCTGACGGTGATGACCGGCTTGTCGTCCGGGGTGTCCGCCTTCTTTTCTCCTCCCGGTTTGCAGGCGGCGAGCAGGAGGACGAGCATCCATATCGTATGTATTCTCTTCATTTTTCTGTTAAAATCTTTTGGAAAACGCACAAAGATAGTGAAACTCGCCCGATTTCGGATGGATTTAGGAAGAATAATGTAAACTATTGGGCTTTCAGGGAGATACGCAGCATTATTCCGCATTTGTAAATGTGTGCTTTGAAGCCGTTTTTTGAATAGTTAAGCGAAAAAATTGCTACCTATCCGTTGCCCATTCCAGTTGTATGGAGTTGTTTGAAAATCCTTTCTGCTCCGACCGTAAAGAACGCAGTTTCATCATTTTGGCTTAGCGAAGGTACTTATTTTTTTTGAGATATGAAAAATATAGGTTCCGGAAGTCAATGGTGATAGCTTTGTCGATGTCTGACGATATTTTACATGCCGATGATTAACTCTGTCTCTGTTAATTTTGCAAACAATGGAACAGATTATGAATCAGACAGATGTAAAGGTTTCGTTCTACCTTAAAAAGAGCGAGGCGGATGCCAGGGGAAACTGTCCCGTGATGGCACGGCTTATTGTCGGCAAGCACTCTGAAACAGCATTCAGTGTCAAGTTTCGTGTGCCACAGTCATTGTGGTCATCCGGACGGGCGTGTGGAAAAAGTGTTGCGGCAAGAGACATAAACAACAGACTGGATGAAATACGTGCTGCCGCGCTCGGCATCTATGCGGAACAATCTGCAATCCGTGAGGATGTAACAGCAGAGGATGTAAAGCATCAACTTTTGGGTATGGCTTCGGAACAGGAAACCCTATTAAGCTATTTCAGACTTTTCATTAGAAATTTCGAGAAACGCGTTGGGATCAATCGTACGGAAAAGACATTGAGGGCTTACCGCAATTCCTACAATCATCTGGTACGTTTTTTACAGATGCAATATAAGCTGTCAGATATCCCTTTTGCCGCATTGGACCGTTCCTTCATTGAAAAATATGACTTGTATCTACGTACGGAATGTTGTCTGGCTTCAGGCACAATAGTCAATCTTACCGTCCAACTGAAAACAATTGTCGGAGAAGCTATTGCTGACGGTATAATAACAGTATTCCCGTTTGTCGGATATGAACCGGTACATCCGAAACCGGAACAGAAATATCTCACCTCCGAAGAATTGAATAGGATTATGACAACACCTCTCCATGATCAGATTCTTTATCATGTGAGAGATATGTTCCTGTTTTCCTGTTATACGGGTATTCCCTATAGCGACATGTGTCTGCTGACAAATGAAAACCTTTCTCTCGCGGAAGATGGTACCTGGTGGATCAGGAGTTCTCGCAAGAAAACCGGTGTAGATTTTGAAATACCGCTTATGGAACTGCCGTTCCATATTATTGAAAAATACCGCGATATGGCTCCTGAAGGAAAGCTTCTCCCCATGTATTCCAACAGTTCATTGAATCGTTATCTGAAACGCATCGCCGAAATTTGCGGTATAGGACGTAAGCTGGTCTTCCATGCAGCCCGTCATACCTATGCGACAGAAATTACACTTTCCCATGGCGTACCGCTTGAAACGGTCAGCAAGATGTTGGGGCACAGTCGTATTGAGACCACACAGCATTACGCAAAGGTGACAGACAATAAGATAGATACAGATACGAAAGCATTGGATAAAATAATTGCTGAGCGGTTTTCTGTAGTTATTTGACAATGGCAAAAAATAGGATTATGAAAAGAAATACTGACAATATGGAAATCAAACGTCGCAGTACATTTGCGATACTGTTTTATATAAACCGCACCAAAGTCCGTAAGGATGGAACGTGCCAGTTGCTGTGCAAGATAAGCATAGATGCCAAATGGGAACAGATAGGAACGAAAGTATCCGTCAATCCGGCCATCTGGAATCCTGAAAAAGGACGGGCTGACGGCCGCAGTGAGAATGCCATTACCGTCAACCGGGCTATTGATGATCTGACCAAAGAAATCAAGGAGCATTACAGGCGGATTAAGAACAGTCTGGGATTTATTACGGCAGAGCAGGTAAAGAATGCCGTGATGGGAGTCGGTCAGAAACCGCTAACTCTGCTGGCTCTTTTCAGAGAGCATAACGAGGAGTTTAAGAAACGTATCGGAATAGACCGGATAAAAGAAACTTATGACTCTTACCAGCGTTCATATAAGCATCTTTCGGCTTTCATCGAGGAAAAACGTGGCGTAGAGGATGTTCTTTTACGGAACCTTAACCGTGTTTTTTATGATGACTTTGAACTTTTTCTCAGGACGGACAGGAATTTAAGCCCGAAGAGCGTGCATGAACATCTTTATAGGCTGAAGAAGATGACCATGCGGGCTGTCAGCCAGGGAACAATCCGCCGTGATCCGTATTGTCGCCTTCATCCTGAACTGCCCAAACGGAAAAGTCGTCATCTAAAGCTGGAAGATCTGAAGACACTGCTTACAACACCTGTCGAGAAGCCACAGCTTCAGTTTGTAAGGGATATGTTCATCTTCTCCACTTTTACCGGACTTGCCTATACGGATTTGAAAAAACTGAGGGTAAATGATATTACCCAATCTGAAGACGGTTCATGGTGGATTCATATCCACCGCCAGAAAACAGGAACACTGTCTTCTGTCCGATTGCTGGATATTCCGTTGAAGATAATAGAGAAATATCGGGAACAGAGAAAGGATGACAAGGTCTTCAATCTGTATAGTCGTACGTATTTCATTATGCTCGCCCACCAGTTGGGTGAAGTTTACGGATTTGAACTTACATTTCATAAGGCACGACACAATTTCGGAACCCATATAACCCTTTCATTGGGTGTTCCAATCGAGACAGTCGGCAAAATGATGGGGCACATGCGTATTGAGACCACGCAGCTTTATGCCAAAGTGACTGACAGGAAAGTGGACGAGGACATGAAACGGCTGAAAGCAGCCGGAATGGACCGAACTTTTGGTTTGTACGAAGAAGAGGTTATTGTCAAGAAACGGAGAAGGAAATTCGGATACCAATTGTCCGACAACAAAGAAACGACCTTGTAAAGAGGCCGTTTCTTTTACTTTTGCTTCATACCCATCGCTGTTCTTCCCTGCATCTTTTATATGCGTCGTCAAGAACTTTTTGTATGTCTGACTCTTTGTAAAGGGCTTTTCCCTGTACAAGATAGTAAGGTATCATACCGAGGGTCCGGTATTCCTGCAAGGTACGCCGGCTTACTTTCAACAGTTTTGAAAGTTCCTCGTCCGTGAGGAAATAATCACCGTGGAATGCGGGCCTTGGAGCCGTCCGTATTGCGTCTATCATGCGCTCCATGTTTTCCAGCCCTTTGAAAATAGTATCAATTCTCGGGTCTTTTCTGTTTATAAGATCGTAACTCATGGCTTTCTTTTTTGTGGGTGATAACTTGATTCCAACAGGCTTTGTACATCTTCCGGCTTGTAGAAGAACTTGTTCTTGATCCGGGTGAAAGGCAACAGTCCTTTCTCGCGATATACCTGAAGTGTTCTCTTGGATATTCGGAGAATCCCGCATACCTCCTGATTGTCCATCCATTTTTTCAGTGCCGCGTCTTTGGTCTGACTACATATACCGGTGACTTTTTTCTCGATCATGCTGAGACGGACAACCAATTCGTCAAAGGTCTGTTTTTCCATACATATAATTTCCATACCGTCATTTTATTAGGGTTGAAGACCGAGTTCTTTTTTTATTCTCGCCGGCAGCACCTTCCCCTTCCTGTTCAGGAAGTCCTGGACTTCCGAAGCCTTGTAGTAGGTACGCCCGTCAATCATGTAGTATGTGACGAGCTTCTTCTGGCGGTAGCGTGCAAGGGTGCGTTTCGTAACGCCAAGGAGTTCGCACATATCCTGGTTGTCGAGCAGCTTGTCACCCTCAAGGGCGGCCGTCTGCCTGTTCATGCGGTTCAGTCTGTCATCTATCCTGTCAAACCGTTCCATTATCTGGTGGAGCATCATCTGGAATGTCTCCCTGTCTATCTGTATCATAATGAATTCTGTTTTTAGTGTAATAATTCCATTTTTTACACCGTGTTGCGCAACAGGTTTCATTATGATATAGGCCAAAACATGGACCAATGGAGCATATTGCCACATAAAAACATGGCAAGTCGCTGAATAATAGAGAAATAAAAAATCAGCCCCATAAAAACGAGACTGATGGAAGTATTGCAAATGCAAGAGCGTGCAATCTTTTATTGCAATGTTTTGCGATAAGTAAGGCGGCAGATCCCGTTTCTGAATGTTTTTGTCCTGACCAGTTTCCATTTGTCCGTGGAGATATGTTTTGATACGGGAACCGTTTCGGAACTGATTACCGGAAGAAGAAAAATGACCATCTCATCTATCAGGCGGTACAGGGACAGTCCCCGCAGCAGTTCTGCGCCGCTGTCGTCATAGATTTCAGCCAGATATATGTCAGAGGGTGCAGACTGTTCCTTGTCACAGATGAGGTCGACTAGCGGATAGCCCGGATACAACATGCGGGTGGACCGGCCCCGCCAGTAGGGGAAACCGTCATCGCTGTTTTGTATCCATTGCAGCAGGGAATCGTTCCGTGCGGGGACGAAACCGTTCAATGTCATTGCTATCAGAACCTGTAACTTTGCCATACCTTGATACTCCAAATGAAAAGCGTGAGGCTCACGCTATTTCGGATGGAGGCTCTGACAAAGCCCAATACAGAAATTTGCATGAGCTCACGCTATTAGGCATAGCATAAGCTGCACGCAAAAGCCTCTGTATTTTTGAATTTGTCAGATTCCCATCCGAGACGTCTTGCGACTTACCTTAGATTTGCACTTTATACTAAAGATAAAGCAAAAATAATAACTTTGAATAAAGGAAGGATACAGGAAGTGAACCAATTGCGACTAAGGATATTTATAAGTCCCGTATACATAAAAGGACTTCCTGTTTGTTTGGACCCAGACCCAGATAGTAGGTTAACAATAAATTGTTAAGGTAATTAGGTTAAGTTCAGACTCTTCTTTTAAAATCATAAAAAGGAAAAAGTATGGAAGATTTTTATTTCATCGGTGTTGATGTTTCGAAAAAGAAACTGGATTTTTGTGTAATGTTTGAAGGAAAAGTTGTATGTGAAGAAAAAACAGCTAATCATCAAAGTGCAATAATGTCATTAATATATCATTTACAGGAAGATTATGAGATAGCTGGTAGCAGGATGCTTATCTGTGCGGAACATACCGGACAATACACATTTCCTCTTGCTTGTGCTTGTAAGGCAATGGAATGCAGACTTTGGCTTGAGAATCCTGCAGAGATTAAATATTCATCAGGTGTACAAAGAGGGAAAAATGACAAAGTGGATGCCAAACGTATAGCTATTTATGCTCGCCGCTTTCAAGACAAGGTACATTATTATGAACGCCCAACAGAAGATATTGAACGATTAAAACAACTTGAATCAGAGCGGACTCTATATGTATCTGATTTGGCAAAATATAAGGCACAATTAAAGGATCAAAAGGATTATATGCCCAAAACCTTGTTTGAACGTAAAATGAAACGCTTACAAGCTTTGATGGATGATTTGGTAGAAGCAATCAACGCTATTACTGATGAAATGGAAGAAGTTATCAGTGCATGTCCTGTTTTATCCCGCCAGATGGAACTGCTTATGTCTGTAGATGGTGTAGGTCGTGTAGTGGCAACCAACATGATAATTGCTACAGAAGCATTTACTCGTTTTGACGATTCAAGAAAATTCAACTGTTATGCAGGAGTAGCGCCTTTTTCATATTCTTCCGGAAGTTCTCAGCATTCGAAATCAAAAGTATCACATCGTGCCGATAAGACTATTAAACGTCTATTACATTTGGCGGCGGTAGCAATTACTCATAAAACTGGTGGTGAATTGAAAATGTATTATGAAAGGAAAGTTGCTGAAGGTAAAAATAGAATGTCTGTAATCAATGCACTGAGAGCAAAAATTGTTTCAAGGATGTTTGCCGTTATCAAAAGAAATGAAATTTATAGACCATTTTTATCATAAATTACTTGTAAAAATCATAGTAGTATGTATAATATCCGGCGAGGCTGTCAGCCCTGTCGGTATTTTCTTATGTTCCTGCTGGCAGTATGTATTCCATATTTTGCCAGACTTATGCAAATGTAGGCATTTTATTCCAGACTGGAAAACATCTCCGGTCTATATTGCCTTTATTTGTCGTTCAGTCCGTATTTCTTCATTTTTCTGTACAACGTAGAAGGATCAATGTGCAGCATCTCCGCCGTCCGTTTCCGGTTGCCCGTGCATATTTTCAAGGCCCTGATGATGGACTGTTTTTCCTGTGTCTCATTTTCCGGAAAAAGGAAGATTTTCTCTTTCTCATCCTCGATTCTTATGTTCAAACAAGCCGTTTCGATTATCGGCTGTTTGGACAGCAGGACGGCTCGTTTGATCTTGTTCTGCAATTCCCGTACATTTCCCGGCCAGCCGTATGAGAGCAGCTGTTGCTCTGCCTCACGGCTGAATCCGTCGGCCTGCCGTTTGAGTTCCCTGGAGAACTTTTCCCTGAAATGTTCGGCAAGCGGAAGTATGTCCTCCGGGCATTCATGCAGGGCCGGCAGGACGATTTCAAATTCCCCCAGACGGTGGTAGAGGTCTTCCCGGAAGCGTCTCTCCCTGATGGCCAGCTGAAGGTCCTCGTTGGTTGCCGCCACTATCCTTACGTCGGAGTGTTTCTCCCGGTTGCTGCCTATAGGGATATAGCTGCCTTCCTGCAAGGTACGCAGGAGCATGCTTTGTACCTCCATGGACAATGTTCCTACTTCGTCAAGGAACAGGGTCCCGCCACGGGCCGTTTCAAAGAAGCCTTCACGGTTTGTGTCCGCCCCCGTAAACGTCCCCTTCACATGCCCGAAAAAGAGCGAGGGCGCAAGCTCTTTGGGAATGACCCCGCAGTTTACTGCCAGGAACGGCTTTTCCCTGCGCTCGCTGGAATAATGGATACGTTGCGCTACGGATTCCTTGCCTGCACCGTTCGGACCAAGAATCAGTACGGAAATGTCAAATGGAGCGACCGTACGAGCTAGATTTTCCACTTCTTTCATCTGTCGGCTGTTCCTGGGAAGGATGCCCTTGTCCTTTCCGTATATGACTGAGCGAGGATGCAGGATGTTCTTTATCAGACTTTGCAGTTCATCCATCTGAACAGGCTTGGCCAGATAGTCTTTTGCCCCCATCTTGATGGCACGGACGGCATCCGACACGGAGGCATATCCGGTCATGATGATGAAGGGAACGTCTATCCGTTCTCTCTGCATCCATTCGAGCAGCGATATGCCGTCCCCCTGCGGAAGACGGACATCGGAAAGGACAAGATCGAAAGGCTCCTTTTTCAGAAGCCGCCTTGCACCGGGTTCGTCTATCGTCGTCACTGCTTCATAGCCGGATTTCTCAAACCATTTCTTTTGTTGTCCGGCCAGCAGGATATTGTCTTCAACTATGAGTATTCTGTGTTTCATCCGTATAGTTCTTTAAGTCAAGTATTCTGATTTCCGAAAGCAGGTTCTTCGCATCGCCTACCAGCCGGTCTATTCTTCCGATGACCGTCTCTGTATATGTACTGATGGTCAGATCATCGGAAGTATCGTCATGTAGGATTCTGCTGTATGTTTCCAGTTCACAGGCCACTCCCAGCTGTTCCCAGGTGGGATACATGCGGTGCAGGGTGTTTTTCATCCGCTCCGTGTCCGTTTTCATGCTTTCAAGGGCTTTTTTCAGTTCCGTCCTGTTGTCGATCGATTCCTCAATGAAAGCATTGAGCATCCATTCCATATCCCCCGTCTCTGCGGCTAAGGCATTGAAATCCGCCTTCTGTTCCTGCCGCTGGCCCGACCTTTCCATTATGGAGGAAAGGAAAGCCTGCAGCTCGTTCATGGAGAACGGTTTCTGTATGCAGCCGGAAAAGCCGGCTTCAGTATAGCGGCTTTCGTCCACGTCGTTGCGGGCAGTCATGGCGGCAACCGGAATGGTGCGTGAATTTCCGATATTGGAATGACGCAGGAGATATAGCAAGTCAAAACCGCTGGTCCCGTGCATCTGGATGTCTGTCAGCAGTAAGTCGTAGGGTTCTTTCCGCAGTTCGCCCACCACGTCCTTCGCCCCGATGCAGGTACGGCATGATACACCGTTGCGCTCCAGCATCTCCATGACGATGCGCAGTTGTATCGGATCGTCGTCCACAAGGATGATACGCTTTGGAAGGCTGAGCCTTTTCACGGTCGGCATGACGTGGTTCTTTACCGGTTCAGTGGAAATGGCGAGGGGGATTTCCGTGTGGAACAGACTGCCTTCCCCGACATGGCTCGATACGGAAATACTGCCGCCGAGCAGGTTCACAAGTCCCTTGGTTATCGGAAGGCCGAGCCCGAAGCCTTCCGGCGAAATGTCTGGCGCCGCCCGTTCAAACGGTCTGAATATGCGTTCTATCGTTTCCTTGTCCATGCCGATGCCCGAGTCCTCCACCTCCATGGTCATTACCACGTCCTTGTGGCTTACCCGGAAACAGACTGTTCCGTTGCGGGTGAACTTGATAGCGTTAGTCAGCAGGTTGTCCGCCACCTGACGGATACGGTCCGCATCTCCGTATACCACTATGTCGGTGCCTTCTGCTTCCGTTTTGAAGACCAGCCCCTTGTCATTGGCCGCACAGGTGTATTCCTCGTTAATGTCGTCGACGAAGGCTTTCAGGTTGAAAGGTATCCTGTTCAGTGATTCCTTCGCTTCGTCCAGTCTGGAGAGGTCAAGCAGGCTGTTGGCAAGCCTTGTGATATGGCGTGAGGACTTGATGATGTTGTCAAGGTAAGTGTTGCGGCGTTTTCTTTCCCTAGTGTCAATGGCCAGTTCCGCACTGCCGCAGATGGCGTTCAATGGTCCCCTTATGTCATGGGAAAGCGTTACGATGATACGCTTTCTCATTTCGGACAGTTCCCGGTTCTGTTTGAGCGTATCCACCAGTCTGCTGCGGTCATGTTCCTTGCGCCGTATGTCCCTCTGTATGACAAGATGGGATATGATCAGCAGGACAATGGCAACGATGATGGTGGCCGCAAACAGCTTGAATGAAAGTGCCTTTGCCTCCGCAATCCTTGTTTCCCGGTTTTGGAAAGCGGCCTGGACCTGTTCGTCAAGGGCGGTGATGAAGGAGTTCAGTCTTTTGTTCAGTTTCAGGTTTTGCAAACGCAGGCTGTCAATATAGAGTCCGATATGTCTGTCATGCTCTTCCTGCATGGTTATCAACTGGCGGTTGAGCTGCCGCAGTTCTGTCGTGGAAGCCGGCACCTGTACGGTTTCCTTCTTGCCAAAGAAACCTGCTATGCCGTTTTTCCGGCGGGTGACCGTGCGTGTACGGGTACTCTTGTCGATGACCTCGGGGAGATGGTTGTAGAGCAGGCTGTCTGATGTCCTCTGCTCCTGAAAAACCGTTGTAAGATGATACAGGCGGCTTTCCTTCTCTTCCAACAGTCGTCGCAATGTGTCTATCTGTTCGTGGCTTACCAGATCCAGGCCGTTGTCTTTCATCCGTTCCAGCAGGCTGTCTATGTGCAGGCGCCTGTTCTGGTATGCTGAGAAGTCCTCGCTGTCCCATCCGATGGCGGATTCCCCCAGCAATGCGATTCCGACAATGTGGCGGCGTATGGCGTTGACTTCATTCCGGATCTCACGTATTTCTGCGGTTCCGTTTGCTATGTCATGCATTTTTTTGCGCTCATGAAGCAGTATGGCAATCATGCTTCCGATGACTGCCAGCAATATCAGATAACCAGCTATGATTTTTGTCTGCAATGAAATTCCACTTAGCTTCCTCATACGCCTTATGATAAAAAAATCCCGGAAGGTTGTGGGGCGCAGTCTTCCGGGACGTGAGTAATTTGGATGTCACCCCGATGCGCTATCCAGTCGTACACAGAATGCACTCCGGCCTTTTATAACCTTGGCGGGCGACGGTTTGCCCGCATGATTCTCCCTTCTGCCGGCAGCTGTCGGCAGAAAATTCTCTGGTTCGGGTATCCAATATCTTGTCCATATTCTTTTTTTTACAGTCAGTCCATATTTCTGTTTCTCCGTATTTTCCGATGCAGGAAAAAATAAGGCCCCCTGTTATAGTCCCGTGTGGAAATGTGGATGGCCCTGTTTTCGTTTGCCTGAATTATGGAAGTTCCGGCAAGACAATACGCTGTCCTATTGTATAATATTCCAAAATACAAATATATACATTTGTTCCTAACTGCAATGAAGTTAATATATGTTTGTCTTGATTTCAAACAAGTTTTAACATGTTATAGGTCATAAAGCCGCGTTCAGACAGGTATCGGATTCATTTTCAAGGTAGAAAGGTTCAGGTACAGCCCGTAATGCTCGATCATGCCGTTGCGGAACATTTTCCACAGGATGTTGCAGCCGAGCTGTGCCAATGTGGAGTTGATGAACAGGTCCTGCTTTTCCAGGGCCTCTGCCAGTGAGCAGCTCGGTCCCGAGTCTTTCTCCTTTACTTTCGCGTATTTCACGTAGCGGGTAATCACTTTCAGTGACTCCACCGTTTCGTACAGCTTGGATTCCGGCTGCCTGATTTTTTTCGGTACGGTTCCGAGGACGACCTGTCCCGTGTCCTGTGTATTCCCAAAGTCCATCCAGTACAGGGGCGTCTCGTGGCTTCTGTATTCCGATACCGGCACGGCTTTCAGTATGTTCCACAGGTCGATACGTGACTTTATGTTGTCCGTGCAGGTGATCGTTATGTTGGCCAGATTATCCCGTCTAGCGTCCTTCAGGGCTGCCGGATAGATGTCCGGTACCGCCTTCCAGTCGTTGCCGAAGAAGTTGTTTATGCGTGTGACAAGACACTGTGCCTTGTTCAGGCCGATGTCCGAGGGGCTGAAGAGCTGTCTCCCGATATTGGCTTCCGTCACAATGTCGGAATCATACACAGTTATGAACAGCCCGGGGTGTCCGAGTCCCCTCAGTGCCGTGTCAAGCCTGGCCAGGCAGGTAAGCACCTGCGAGCCTGTTCCTCCCGCTCCGATAAGGTTTACCGTTACCGGATGCTGCGGGTTTATGAGATAGTTGTCGATGTAGTGTACTCTTTTCATTTCAGTATGTCTTTAAGTTTCATGTTGTTCAGTTGCTTCAGTTCGTCGAGGTTGAAGTCCCTGTCCCGTGCCGCCTTTGTCACCAGCACGAGGTTTGATTTTGTCGGGTTCCCGTTCCCTCCCAGGTGGGAGAATTCCGTCAGCCAGAATTTCCTTTCCCAGTACTGCAGCAGCTTCTCATAGGTCAGGTCCTTCGGCAGATCTATCCTGGCGTTTCCCAGACATACGCTGGAACCTGTCACGTTGAAGAATGGCGCGGCATACAGCACGGTATCCGGTCCGGGAACATTTTCCTTGTAGGCATAGATTCTCATTCCGTGTTCTCCGGCCTCATAGATCACTCCCGGCAGGTAATATTCCGCGTTTTCTATTTTGAGCGCGGGGCTGAAGAACATCATCCTCTTGTGCGGAGGGTTGTACCACACGTATCTCTCGCTGCCCTTGCGCGGGTCGCAATACAACAAGTTGTCGGGTATCTTCCCGTATGGAGTGGTGCTGTGTCTTTCCGAGTATCCCTTCACGAGCGTGTTCATGAATTCCAGGGTTACCGGTCTTCCTTCCGTCATGTTTCCCCGGTCGTCAATTTCACGGATTTCAAGGAAAAAGTTCCTGTCATTCTCCGAGGCATAAGCAATCAGTGCCGCCTTGGGGTTGAGCGGCGTCTTGATTTTTCTGGTCAGTTCGTTGCTGTCTATCATATGCTTTCAGATTGGTTTATACTGTGATGTTGATGAATTTTTCCGCCCATTTGAAGAAACGTTCCGGATAGTCGTCCATGCGGAACAGTTCCTCCGTTTCCGGAGACAGGTCACAGGTGGTGACCGGAATGATGTCATATGTCTCCTGGCTGTAGGAGTTGTAATAGTCGGTGAGATATTCCGTTATCATGTCGGTGCAGTCATAGATGACCCGGATCTGCTTGCTGAGATACATGGGCAGAAAGTCCGGTTCTTCCTCGTAGAATGGATCGTAGCCGTATTCCATGATGCCGTGTTCAGGTGTAAGGAACTCCAGTCCCTCCTTCATGACAGAGAGCAGTGACTGTTCGTACCCGTCCTTCGGATTATATCGGTCGATTGCCTTCGGCAGATTCTTGTAATAGGATTTGCGTTCCACCCGGCGTAACAGGGCATGTATCCTGCCTTCCTCATAGGAGTGCAGGAGCCGCCGCCTCTTTTTCCGGTCAGATGCCGTTTCACCTGAGTCATCCTCAGACATCAGTGTCAGGGCATAGTCCATGTCGTCCTCGTCCAGTATGGTGTTTATTCCGTTCGCCTGCATCAGGTTGTGGATGAAGGTGACGGATATGCGTCTCATTTCCGGTCCGAGCCTTTCCATGAATTTCGTCGGGAAGTAATACAACGTGAGTTCTCCCCATTCATGACATTTCCAGAGACGGAACAGGAGTCTTTCTTCGTCCTGCTCAATGTTGACATTCATGTCATTGCCTACAAGGTTACACATCTCTTCGTGCAGTCTGGCAATGCTTTCACCGGGCGTTCGTCCCGGTGTATGTACCGCCTCCTTCTTCATGAGGAGTGCATATCTGAAAAAGGAATCACGCAGGTACTCATAATTTTCCTGCGTGATAAGATTGTGCGGCTTCCCGTCAGTACCGTCCGTGAACAGTTCCGATGGGGATATCGGCAAGAACGTAGCGTTCAGAAAAGAATTACGGCACCGCTGGGTGCCGCAATCCGTTTCTTCCTTTCCGTGCCGTAATGCACCTTCCTTTCGGTTTCCGCAATGATAAGTCTCGCGAGCTGTTCCGCCTGATATCCGTCCAATGGTACACATGATTTCTTCTTTTTTCTGTTGTCCTTTGCCATATCCTTTATCCTTTTGTTCCGATAGTTGTCTTGAACTCATATTCTGTCATGTCCTCCCTGATGACCGGTCCGTGAACGGTAGCCGTCGTCAGTTCCGGGTACATGTTCGAATAGTAGCTCATGACCATGTCCGGCGAGATGTTCGGATCCGGGTCATGAAGGGTTATATACTCCGTTCCTTTCTTGAATTTGAATGAGCGTGTCATTCCTTTGATTTCGAGTGCCATGTCTTAAACTGTCTGATAAGGTGAATACTTGGGTTCCAGCATGGACTGCGGGAAATCGATGTATTCCTCGTAGTCCTTCTCACTGTATGCGGGATGTTCCTGATCGGAGAGGTACGGTTGCTGTTCGTCCTCCTGCATGAACCGTTCTTCCTGCCAGTCCTGTATTTCAGGCTGCGGCGGATATTGAGGTTGGGAAGGCTGCTGTCCGCCTGTCCGCTGTACGTATTGCGCGTGTGGCTGTATCTGCGGTCTTGCCTGCGGCTGTGGCGGCTGTTGTTGCGACGGCCATATTCCCGGTTGTTGCGGATGCTGCGTGTATGCCTGTTGTGGTCTCTGCGGTGCGGGCTGAGCCTGTCCCGGCATCGGCTGTGACGGTCTCCGCGTGTATGTCTGCTGCGGTGCCGGCTGTTGCGGACGTTGCGGTTGCGGATTTCTCTGTTCCGGTGCCTGCGTGTATGTCGGCTGCTGGGAGTGTGGCTGTTGCTGCTGTACCGAAGGTTCCGGCTGTGCTTCCTGTTCCATCAGGTCGAAGAGGCTTCCCCGGTTCATTTCCGTGTCGGCCGCCTTTATCTTCTCCTCGATTTCCTTCAACTGGGCAGCATTCGCGTGTGCTTTCGCCTGTGTAAGCACACTGACGGCTTCCCGGTGGTTTCTGGCCGCTGTCAGTTCTTCCGCCTTCCTCATCAGTTTCTCATACTTCTCCCGTTTCTCGCGTTCTTCCTTCGTCTCCTTGGATTTCGCTTCCTTGGCAGCCTTGCTGCTGGCGGCGGCCTTGTCCGCCTGTGCCTCGAACTGTGCCATGTTGGAGATCAGTCCGCACGTTTTCTGTATAGGTCTTGTGACTGCCTGCAGGAATCCCGTATCAAGTTCCTGCGGTGTGCCCGTGACAGTCAGCGGCACGATGTGGTTCTGGGCCTCGTCCTTGAGTCCGTTCGATTTGGGCAATGTGGAAACGGTCAGTTGTCCGTTTGTCTTGCGGATGACGATCGTGAGGTCCACGCTTTCCGTCATCATCTGGTGGATTGCTGTAAAAAACATAATTTCAGATATTAAATGATTAGACGATGTGTTTCAATATTCGCTGAAGAATTCTGCCAGCAGCCTGTTCCTGTCCGGATGCCTGCATATTTCCAGAACGGGGTTCAGCAGCTTTGAGATGTGAACCGGACCGGTGGTCCCTCTCGGTGGCAACTTGATTGCCGGTTGCGGGACGTGTACTTTCGGTCTTCTTGTCACGGGCATCCCTATCGGGGCTGGTGACTGTCTTGTGATGATCGCTTGTTGCATATTCTTTAATGTTTAACTGTGAATACCCGGGCTTTGGCAGCCCGTTGAACTACAAGGGCCCAACGGCAAATGCTTCCGGAAAGGCAGGGTTTTCGGGAAAAATACCGGAGCGCAGCGAGGATGATTTTTTCCGAAACCGCTTGCGGCCTGACCTTGCCGTCCGACAAGAAGCGTTTGCCAACTTTGCCCTGTAGTTCTCGGTTTGCCAATGTCTGTGTTTTTAGTCCTTTCCCTTTTCTTCCCGTGTCATTTCCGGTTGTGACGGATACAAAAAGAGCCGCCCGCTCCCGGACAGCTCCCTTATGCTGCAATGATAAATTCCGTGCATGTTCCATATCGTCAGATTTCAGAAGACCAGAAAACTCAGTATGCACAGAATGATGGCCAGTGCCACGAGAAAACAGGCTATACGGTAGAGGAACCTGAAGAGTCCCCTGAAACAGATGATGGCCACGGCGGTCCATACAGGCGATATACCGTGGGAATAGAGCCAGCTGAATATGATGGCTGCTGTTACGGCCAGCGCGAGTGTCCTTGCCCATCTGCTGTCCGCTATCTTTCTGATACGTTCTTTTGTTTTCATAATCTTCATGTGTTTGGCGGGAATGCCATTCCCGGTTTCAGGGGCTTTCTTGCAGTCCGCCTCCACAGGCAAGGTTTTCGGGAAAAATACCGGAGCCTCGGGCGAGGATGATTTTTCCCAGAAACCGTAAGGCCAGACCTTGCCGGTGGAAACGGGCGGGCTGCGACCTTTGCCCCGCGAATCGGGATGGCTTCATCATTTCCTTTTCCTGCCGTTCCCGTTTTTGGGGAACGAGAGTGTCAGGGTGAACCCGGCGTCAAAGGTGACCGAAGCGTCGAAAGCCACGCCCTTCTTTCCCTTGAATCCCTTGATGAGCCGTGTGGAGCCGGAGGAGAAGAGCTGTTCCAGATGCTGGTCCGTCAGTTCCTTGTTCAGGAATCTGCGGTACACGGTCAGTCCGCACCCTTTATTGTCGCAGCGGGCACTCTTCTCCCTGACGATGATGTGTCCGGTCTTGCATTTGGGACAGGTGAACGTGCGGGCGGCTACCGCCGGAAGGCTGAGGTTCAGGATTTCACGGGTAGCCTTGCGGGTGTAGTCCGTGATGGATGCCATGAACGTGTCCGGTCCGAGTGTGTGCCGCTCTATCTGGAGCAGGGTCTTCTCCCAGCTTCCTGTCAGGGAAACATCCGCCACGAGCATGTCCTTCACCGCATCGTAGATATGGAGTCCCTTTTCCGTGGGGACGATGCTCTTGCCGGAGCGGGCGATATAGTCACGCTTGAACAGTGTGGTGATGATGGCGGCTCTTGTGGCGGGCGTGCCGATACCCAGCTCCTTCACGGCCTCGCGTGCCTGTTCGTCGGCTATCTCCCTGCCGCAGGTCTCCATTGCTGCCAGCAGCGTGGCTTCGGTATAGAGCGGTCTGGGCACGGTCTTCTTCCGGGCCAGTCCGAATCCTGAAACAGGGACCGTGTCCCCTTCGGCAAATATGGCCGTACCCTCGTCGGTTTCCGGTTCGTCGTCCTGCCTGTCCTCTTTCCTGCGGAAGATGCCGCGCCATCCCGGACTGACGACAAGGGAGCTTTTCGAGCGGAAATCCATGTTGTCCAGACGGCACTCCATAAGAATCTGTTCCTTCTCGCAGCAGGGCGAGAACGCCTCCAGCATACGTCCGGCTATCAGCGTATAGACGGCCTCCTCCGCTTCGGAAAGCCCTTCGGGTGCGATGCCGGTCGTGATGAGGGCATGGTGGTCCGTCACTTTGCTGTCGTCCACGCTACGGGTGTTGAGACGCGCAAAGTCAAGGATTCCGGCACTTGTGGTGAATCCGGGCATGGCCAAGATTCTTTCCAGCAGACCGGGTACGCAGGCCATCACGTCGTGCGGGATATACCGGCTTCCCGTTCTCGGGTAGGAAATGAGCTTCTTCTCGTAGAGCGACTGGGCGATGTCCAGCGTCTTTGCCGCGGGCAGGTCGAGGTGCACGTTGCAATCCTTCTGAAGTGCCGTCAGGTCGTAGAGCAGCGGCGGCTGTTGCAGGGTTTTCCTGCGCTCCACCTTCGTGACCGTCGCCGAAGAATCGGGAGAGAGACTGCGGTAGGCGGCTTCCGCCTTCTGCCTGTCGTCAAAGGTCGCGGGATGGAAGAAGCGGCGGTGTGACGTGCCGCCATTGAGGGTGACATGTAGCTGCCAGTATGGTGTGGATACGAAACTGCGGTTCTCCCTGTAGCGGCTGCATATCATGGCGAGCGTCGGAGTCTGCACCCGTCCGATCGAGTTGTTGGACGAGCCGGAGACGATGGCCAGGGCACGGCTGGCGTTCATGCCCACCAGCCAGTCCGCCTTCGCGCGGCTGTCGGCGGCGGCATACAGGCTGTCGTATTCCGAGCCGTCCTTCAGTTCCTCCAGCCCTTTCCGTATGGCCTCGTCAGTAAGCGAGGAAATCCACAGGCGTCTGAACGGTTTCGTGCAGCCCAGAAAGTCGTATATCCAGCGGAAGATAAGTTCCCCTTCACGACCGGCATCGGTAGCCACGATGATGCTGTCACAGCGGTTGAATACGCTTTCTATGACTTTCAGCTGTTTCGAGGCGGCGATGTCCGTAACCATTCCCCTGTCCGTGCGCATCTGTCGGGAGACCAGGCGGAACGGGTCCGGCAGCATCGGCAGGTCCTCCGCTGCCGTTTTCGTATAACCGTAAGTGTCCGGCGTGGCCAGTGACACGAGGTGTCCCAGTGCCCAGGTTACCATATATCCATTACCGGAACAGTAGCCGTCATTTCTTGTATCAGCCCCGACTACACGGGCTATGTCCATGCCTACACTCGGCTTTTCTGCGATGATTGCTATCATATTGGATAAAAATTAAGCCGTTTCCCGTTTTCCATGCGGAAGACAGGAAACGGCGGTAAGACATCGGTTTACTTGATAATTGCTCTCAGATTATTTGCCCAACGGTGTCACTCCCTGGATTTCCAGCAGCGGTGCCTCGCCCTTACGGACCAGCTGGAGTGTGGCGTCCATCACCACGTCCACGCCGAGGAGCACGAGACTCAGGGACATCACTTTCGTTTTCTCTCCCCTGAGGAGGGTGTCCATCTCGCCGGAGAGTTCCAGCTCGTCCTTCATGATACCGATACCGGAGAGTTCGTCCCAGTTCACTTCATCAGCCTTGAAAGGCATGTCGTTTCCGTTTTCCTTTTTCATATTTCTTTCTTTTTTTATTTAACATTCATTTTCCGTTACCTATAGTCAGGCAATGCTCGCACCTTTTGACTTGCGGTTGCCCTGTTCCTGTCGCTGGCTGTTGGCCACCACGTTTCGCTGTGACGCGTCACGCTTGCGGTCGGGATTCTCGTTGTAGAAGTCCAGACGCCCCTGGTTGAAGTTCGCCTTGACGTACTGCGAGATGGTCTTCCCGTCATATCCCTTTATGCCTTCCACCAGCACGGCCTTTCCGCTCTGCAGGTCCGCACGCTGCTGTCTGGTCAGTTCCACGTCCCATACCTTGGTTGGAATCTTGAAATCCTCGCGCTGCTCGAAACCGTCCGGCGTACGGGAGTAGCTCAGGCGTCCCGTTTCCAAATCGGCCTTGATGAAGGAGGAGAATTCCTCTCCCTTGCGGTTCACCATGTCATTGAGGAAAATCACCTTGCCGTCACGGAGCTGCTGCTGTTCCTCCGCCGTAATCTTCACCCCGTTGATTTCGTTGGGGATATAGATTTCGCGTGCGCCTTCCGGAGAGTCCGGGTTGTAGCGGGTGTAGGACGGGCGGCCCGTCGCCTCGTCCAGCTTCACGTAGGAGGAGAACACCTCGCCGTCCTTGCGCTGCATTCCCTCCACGAAGATGGCTTTTCCGGCGTTCAGGTCCTCAATCTGTTTCTGTGTCAGTTCCACGCCCCCGAGTGTCTGGCGGTTGAAGAGTTTGTCGTTCTCGAAAATGAATTCGACACCCCTGCGTTCGGCATTCACCTGGATGAAGGCGTTGAACTCGTTACCGGACTTGGCAATCATGCCCTCGACATAGACCTTCTTGCCTTCACGCAGGTCATTCTGCTCCTGCTCTGTCAGTTCCACGCCCTTGATTTCCCTTGGGATGAAGGCATTCTCCGCTTTCATGGCGACCACCTCGTTGGTCAGCTTGTCAATACTGATGAAGGAAGGGATATATTCCCCGTTGCGTCCTTTCAGTTCCACGACACGTCCCATGTTGCCCGTTTCGAGCAGGTTCCTCTTGTCCTCGTCGGAGAAGATGTGTCCGAAATACGGTCGGTCGAGGTCGGGTTTCTGTCGGATACCATGGATGCCGAGCACCACTTCGCCCGCCATGGACTGCTGGAAGGACAGTCGGGCGTCCGTTCTCAGGACGGCCGAGCCGAAGTTCATGCTGATGGGCACGACCTGGTTGGTCTTGTAGCCCTTGAGCATCTGTTCGAGCAGTCCGCGTTCCTGGAGGTATTCACGGGAGATTCCGAAATTCTTTAGCTGTTCCCAGTTGATCATGGACTCGTTGTAACGGTACTGGGGGGACTGGGTCTGCGGCTGGCTGTCGGCTGCGGCAGCCTGCTGCTGGGTTTCATTTTTCTTTGCCATTTCTTCTTGATTTTGTTGGTTGATACTTTGGTTTTCCTTGTTGCGCGGAACAATCTCGTACTGCTTGAGAAATTCCTCCACGGCTTTTGTCTTTTTTCCTGCGACGATGTCCTCGATGGCCTGCTGTACGGCAGGGTCGTCCAGCCTGTCTTCCTTGACGGAGAGGATTCCGAAGCGTGTCGGGTCTTTCAGCTGGCTCCAGAAGTTCTTGATGAAGTTCTCGAAGGCGTCTGCATAGCGGTCAATCTTCAGGAAGGAGTTCCGGTTCTGCCTGTCAGCGGCTACCGTGTTGAATTTTCCGTCCTGTCCGATTTGCGACACCGCTTCCAGAATCAGTTCCATCTTGTCGAGGATGAACACGATGTCACTCATCTGCTCGTTTTCGGTGACCTGCGGTTTCGGGGGTTCTTCCCTTGCATTTTTCTTTGCCATAATTTTTGATTTTTAGTGTTGATAACTCATGTTGTCACCGCAAATATATAGGAGAAAAATTGATAAATAATTGATTTGCAATGTGTTAGGATATACATTACATCTTGTGTCATCACATTACACCGCAGGCCGGAGAAAACGGAGTGAAAATGCGTGGGAAAACGGCAGGAAAAGAAGAAAAAACAAGGGACGAAAAAGGAAAGGGAAAAGACGGGAACAGGCCGGACAGACACGGGCATGGCGGTACACGCTGCCGCACGGAAGAAAAGGAAAAACTGTAATTATGCAGAGTTGGGAGCGAGCTGCTTTTGTCCCTCCTTGATGTGTCCTTTTGTGACAGGAGGTGGATTTCTGTTTACGGGAATAACAGGATGGCGTAATCCATTGGAACGGCATACGGGAGCATGGTTCTCCCGTCAGATTCTTTTTTATATTGACCTGTATCTATGCGTCGTAGGTCGCTTCGCTTGCTAAGTCCCGGTCCTTTCCCCAACTCGGACGGCAATACCGGAGCGTTTTTTCGGGCGGAAAATTACCGCAGGGAATTTTGTGTCCCGAAAACCGGAGGCTTGAACGTGGAGGTATTCGCCCTCCGAGTTAACTTCTCTGAAGGGACTTGTCAAGTGAAGCGTGGCTTATGGCGTAATTTTATGGAAGAATATGGAATAAGTGATGTAATCTTCAAATATTCATTATAAAAGAATACAGAAACAGATGGTTTATCGGATAAAAGATGTACTTTTGTTCTTATTATGAACAAGACATTTAATATTTACTGCGATGAAAGCTGCCATATAGAGCACGACCACAAGGACTATATGTTTTTGGGGTCGGTAAGTTGTGCTTATCCGCAAATCCGAAGACATTGCAAACGGATAGATGAACTCAAGAAAGAGCATAATTTTTATGCTGAGATAAAATGGAGCAAGGTTTCCATGTCCAAGGTCAGGTTCTATCTGGAGCTCATTGATTATTTCTTTGACACGGATTTAAGGTTTCGTGCAATAGGCATTAAAAAATCGCAAATAAAGTGCGATGATTATGATGACTTCTATTATAAGATGTATTACTTGCTTCTTAATTACAAAATAGACACATCGGATTGCTACAATGTATATCTTGATATCAAAGACTCTCTCAGTGCGCAGAAGGTACGCAAGCTGAAAGAAATACTTAACACGAAATACGGTGTATTCCGCAATGTGCAGAATATTTGTTCTCACGAAAGTCTGCTTATGCAAATGGCGGATCTCATAATGGGTGCGATATCATATAATGTAAATGATAAAGAACATAAGAATGTAGCGAAGATGCTGATTATAGAACGCATTATGAAACATCTTCATACCCAGAATTTAGGAGAGACAAATTATTCAGAAAAGTTAAACTTGTTCTTTATAAATCTAAAATAGCCATGCCGTTCAACTTGACAAAGAAATACAATGATTTGCTTGACCTGATGGGCATGTCTGAATTTGAAAGGACAAAATCTTTGAGAGGAGTTTTCAACAGGGATATTCAAGACAATCCCAAATTCGTTTTCCAAGGCAAGCCCATATATCCTACGCCCAAAGAGGATGGAATCATCGCCATGGAAAATTTATTCAATCACCTTACGAGAAAAGAAACAGACAAAGAAACCCATCATCGTGAATTCGATATGTCCCGTTCTCAGAGGTTACATTGGATCAGATATCATGTTGAACAACAGAAAGCGGATAGGATGTTATATTTTTCTGTCGATGAGCCAAGAGGAAAACGGACTTACATCTATGATATTGATGAGTTTTATGTCATTGTTTTAGAACCGAGAAGGGACTGCAAATCCTATTATCTTTTAACGGCCTATAGACTTGAAGGGAAAGACAGTGCCCGCGATAAAATCATCAAGAAATACAATCGCCGAAGACTTCAGGTACTTTTATAAAAAGCAAAAAACGCAGAGCTTCTATGGCTTGCGTTTTTCGATTTCCTTCCCTCAAATGAGGGATGAACTCATGTGCAAAGATAACAGTTATTTTTTTATCCGCCAAAAAAGATCGAGAAAAAACACTTTTTCAATCTGTCGGAGTAAGATTCTGCGGATTATATGTAAATTTGCAGTACTGAAGTTACGAAAAGAGTGTAATTTATTGGAAATGAGCGTAGGTTAATTGCTCTTGATAGTAATAGGTTACGATTTAGTTAGTTATCTACTGCATTATCCTTCTGCGCGTTGCGTAACCTTCAAAGAACTCTTCGTATGCAAAAGTAGCTATTTAATTCGAGATTTTGATATAAACTCCCGTTTTTTATCCCCTCATTCATAAGAATTTTCCGTAAAAGCGGTATTGTCCGTCGGCACACCATTGCCCAAAACGAGTTTGGAACAAACGTGTGCCGACTACCGCATAGCTGGAGAAAAGGGCATTGCCTCACGCCTAAACGATGTTTAGACAGATGAAGCAATGCCCCTTTCTTTTGCGCCTATGCCAAGAGGTGCTTTTACGGGTTTTCAAATGATTTTTCTTTTTTCGCTGTCTCTTTTGCCGGAAGCGGAAAGTGAATGCAGAGTGTGTCAGCCTGCCCCATGAATGAAACAGGCGCCCACACACAGCCGGACAAACCGGGAAGAATGATTGTTGCCACCCGGCTGAACAAGTTCCGTCGGATCGGAAACAATCATACTTCCTTTGTTGTGGTTTGCCCTTTTCACGCTTCCGGTGATGTCTTTTTCCTTTTGGTGATTCTTTTTTTTACGGATTTTCCCCTGAAGTTTTTTTCTACACAATCTGCCTCTGTTTTCGTTTACCTCCATTTTGCGCCTTTCAGTAAGCCGCATCAGTCAGTCATTTTCGTTCTGGGCGCAAAGGTAATTCCGGGATTGGACGGGAAAGCAAGGTCAAGCCTC